>OHHY01000089.1_pt1 | contig 59812 bp, 36 predicted proteins | sample 1568101 | NCBI WGS metagenome assembly OHHY01 (sample SAMEA3879605, study PRJEB24766) | human gut metagenome | biome: human-associated habitat; feature: feces | place: USA | collected 1985/1987
CTTTATGAAGAATTTATGAAGGATTGGAATAAGAATGGTTCATTGTAATGGCTTGAGGTTCAAAGTCTTGCCCGCGTATGAAGAATTTGAAGGAAAAAAGGTGGAAAATGTGTTTTGAAGAGATGGTTGGGGCAGATACTTGTGTGATACTTGTTTTATGAAAATTGTAGATGGCAGTAGCTATGAAGAACAGAGGGAATAAAAACAAGGTGGCTGAAAACAAATCCAGCCACCTTGTTTTTATTGTTTAACCTGTGTTTTATTCTATCTCGACGCTATGTTTTACCGGAGTCAGGATGAAAGTAAATTCATAATCACCGTAGGGCAACATATATTGAGGCAACGGCAGAGCTCCCCAGCTGTTTACACAACCTAATCCCATCTGAGCCTTGTCGATGATCAGGTTGGTCAGGTCTGCTTTCTGTACTTCGGGCGAGTGACGCTGGTCTTTTTGTTCGCCATCATCCAGTGAACAGATGGTATAATGCAAAGCGGATGCAGAGAATGGAGCATCACCTACTACCTTCAGTCCGTTACCGCCGGCATTCAGTTGCTTCCACCAACGGATATCGGTCTTGGTTCCTGTTTCCTGCGGACGGATATAGGAGTAGAATTGTTCATCCACACTCTGGCGATAAATACCCAAGTCGGTGCTGTGGTTGCGGTCACTGTAGTTTTCTACCGGACCACGACCATAATATTCTACGGTTTCAAAACATTTAGGCATCTGCATTTGCATACCGAAGCGGAACATCGGAGATACTTTGGCATTCTTGTCGGCTGTCATCTTTTGGGTCACTTTGATGGCTCCTTCGTTGTTGATGACATAAGTCAGATATAATTTGGCGGAAACATTCTTCATGTCATATTCCGCATTCACTACTATCTGGTCATTTTCTGTCTTGGAATTCAAGGAAACCAGTTTCAATCCCGGGTTTTTCCATGCGGCATATCTGTTTTGCAGGCCGGCTCCCATATCATTGTCTGTCGGGGCACGCCAGAAGTTAGGGGTCAGGGCTGCGCCTTCTTTCAGCATTTCCGTTCCGTCCACTGCATATTTGCTTAAGTAACCGTTCTGTTTGTTGAACTCGGCTACGAAGTTATTGCCTTTTACGATCAGATAATGATATTGGTTGTCGATGATTTGCGGAACAACGGTGGCTACATTGGTCGTTTCCACGTTCTTCAAATCCATAGACGGTGCTTTGTAATCATTCAGTGTCAACTGATTCTTGGCGACGGTGAAACCTGCGGGCAGCAAACCTTCGCGGTTTTTCAGTTTGTAGGAAACGTTCAGCAACCATTCCTTGCAGGTGCAGGTCTTGCCGATATTCAACGTAATCTTGGCTGTTTCCTGAGGAGCGACTTTTAAATCATCCACGCGTCCGGTGCGGATTACTTTTCCATCTTTCAGTACTTGCCATTCCATATAGTAGGCGGACAGGTCACGGAAGAAGTTCTCATTGAATACATTTACTTCCCCTTTGCTTAAATCGGCGGGAGTAGTCCAGATATTCTGGTAAAAGTGACCTACTTCATACATGTGCGGATTAGGAACACGGTCGGGGCTGATCAAACCATTGTCACAGAAGTTGTTGTCAGAAGCGTCAAAGCGGTTGAAATCTCCTCCGTAAGCATAAATCATCACGCCGTCTTTTCCTTTCCAGCGGCAGGACTGGTCAACGAAATCCCAGATAAATCCACCTTGCAGATTCGGATATTTACGGATCAAATCCCAATATTCTTTGAAACCACCCTGCGAGTTACCCATTGCATGGGCATATTCACACTGAATCAATGGTTTGGTAACATCGGTACGTTGACCATATTTTTCCATGCCGTTATAATCATAGTACATCGGACAGAAGATATCGGTATGTTCTTTCTGGCGTGCTTGTTCATATTGGCAGGCACGGCTGGGGTCTTCTGCTTTAATCCATTTATAGCATTGTTCGAAGTTGGGGCCGTCACCGGCTTCATTACCCAATGACCAGAAGATGATGCTCGGATGGTTGAATCCGCGTTGTACATTGCGCTGGTTACGTTCCAGATGGGCTTTCTTATAAGAGGGGTTCTTGGCCAGTGTCTTGTCGCCGTAGCCCATACCGTGAGATTCTATATTGGCTTCGGCCACGACGTAAATACCATATTGGTCACATAAATCGTACCATAAGTTGTCATCCGGGTAGTGGCAGGTACGTACAGCGTTCAGGTTGAATTGCTTCATTATCTGGATATCCTGTAGCATACGTTCGGGAGATACTACATAGCCTCCATCCGGATCCATTTCGTGGCGGTCGGCTCCCTTGAACAGGACTGCCTTACCGTTAACCAAGATCTGGTCACCTTTCAATTCAATCTTGCGGAAACCTACTTTGACAGGAATCACTTCATTGCTGCCCTGCATGCTGGCACGCAAGGTATATAAATAAGGTGTTTCGGCACTCCACTTTTTGGGGTTCTCTACGTTCATGGTCACCAGACCGGATTTGTTGGCGGTAGCGGTTGCCACTTGCTTGCCTTGTGCATCTACCAGTTCCAAATCGACTTTACCACTGCCTTTCAAATCCAGATTGACAGCCAGGCTGCCGTTTTGGTAAGCTGCGTCCAAGTCGGGAGTTACACGGATATCTTGAATGCGTTTTTTGTTGCGGGCATATAGATAGCAGTCACGTCCCACGCCGCTATACCGGAAGAAATCCTGATCTTCCAGATAGGTACCGTCGCACCAGCGGAATACTTGGAAGGCGATCAGGTTTTTCTGACCCGGTTTTAAATATGGAGTCAGGTCAAATTCGGCTTCCAGTTTGCTGTCCTCGCTGTAGCCTACATAACGTCCGTTTACCCACAAATACATATTGGAGGTAACCGAACCGAAATGGGCGATAATATCTTTTCCCTTCCATGAGGCGGGAACTACAATTTCACGGCGGTAAGAACCTACATGGTTATTCTCTGTCGGCACTTCGGGAGGGTTGTTCTGGAACTGGTTACGCCAGGCATAGCCTACGTTCACATAAATAGGATCACCGTATCCGTTCAGCTCCCATACGGCGGGAACTTGCAGGTCATCCCAGCCTTTGTCGTTGAAGCCGGTTTTCCAGAAATCAGTCGGACGGGAGTCTGCATCCTTTACCCAGTTGAACTTCCAGGTTCCGTTCAAAGTCATGTAGTTAGTTGATTGTTTTTTGTCTGCTTTCTTAGCTGCATCTGCATTCTCAAAAGCAAAGTAGTTCGTGTGCATCGGCGCACGGTTTACCGCATTTATTTCCGGGTTGCGCCATTCTTGGAAGGTCTGTGCGCCTGCTGTAAGGGCGAGGACTGTGAACAGACCTGTCATAAGTTGTTTCTTCATGCTATTATTTTATTGGTTTTGTGCAAATATAGTGAAAATAATAGTTACCGATGGGACATAAATCGGGCAATATTTGTTATAATTGTGAATGATTTGTGTTCTATCCTAAAAAATTATGGCATTTCTGAGGCGTATTTGGAATAAATGGCAGAATTTACTGCATGATGAGAAATTAAAGCATAAAATATATGTGATTATTTTTGAAAGCGACACACCGATGGGAAAGTTATTCGATGTGGCGTTGATAGGGTTCATTGTCTTGAGTATTCTGGTGGTTATTGCCGAGAGTATCAAGAGTTGGGATACCGTTATCGGGCCTTATCTGCGGGTGTCGGAGTATGTTTTTACTTTCTTTTTTACGTTAGAGTATGTGTTGAGGCTTTATTGTTCTCCCCAACCGCGGAAGTATGCTCTGAGTTTTTTCGGTATAGTGGATTTGCTGGCTACCTTACCTCTATATATAGGCTGGCTTTTCGGCACGGCACGTTATCTGCTGGTGATCCGCACTTTCCGGTTGATTCGTGTGTTCCGTATCTTTAAACTTTTCAATTATCTGAATGAAGGTAATTTCTTGTTGCGTTCCTTGGTGTTCAGCAGTCGGAAGATTATTGTTTTTTTCTTGTTTGTACTGATATTGGTGACTTCGATCGGTACATTGATGTATATGATTGAGGGACAGCGGCCGGGCACTTCTTTCAATAATATTCCGAATAGTATTTATTGGGCGATAGTGACGATGACGACGGTAGGTTATGGGGATATCACTCCGGAAACTCCGCTAGGGCGCTTCCTTTCGGCCATTGTAATGTTACTGGGCTATACCATCATTGCAGTCCCCACAGGAATTGTTTCTGCGTCTATGATCCAGGAACATAGACGCAGGGTGGCCCTGAAATGTCCGCATTGTGGTAAGGACGGACATGAGGACGGGGCTGCTTATTGTAAATACTGTGGAGGAAAACTGGTAAATTGATTATGGAATGCTGTATGATAGAAAGTTATTCTATCACCCATCGCTTATCATGCGCCACCGTCTTTTTCGGATCATAAGTCATTCCTTCTTTGGTAGGGATTTTTATCACGTAAGTCCGCCCGCTGTGGTTGGACAAGGATGTTTCCCGTAACCAGGGATTCATATTCTTTAATATGGCCAGATTGATTCCTTTGCTGCGTGCGAAACGTGCCAAGTCTGCAATTCCTTTCGTCACAGTGATTTCCGTATAAGGAATAGGCGGATACAAATCCGATGCACGCAGGCGGAAACCGAAAGTAGTGGGGGCATTGAATAATTGTTTGGCGGCAAGAATGCGGTACACATACCGGGCAGTCTCTTCTACCAGTTGCAAATCCAACGAGTCGTCCACATCCTGTTTGGCCAGTTGGCTGGCAATACGTGCCTGACCGGCATTGTAAGAGGCGGCGACAGCCACCCAGTCCTTATATTTTGCATACGCGTCTTTCAGATAGCGGCAGGCGGCACGGGTCGCTTTCTCAATATGGTAACGCTCGTCCACATTGTTGTTTACCTCCAATCCGTAATCCCGTCCCGTACCTTGCATGAATTGCCATAGTCCGGCAGCTCCGGCAGAAGAACGGGCGGTGGGATTCATATTACTTTCTATTACCATCAGGTACTTAAAATCATCAGGTATTCCGTTTTCTTTCAGTATGGGTTCTACAATGGGGAAATAGCGGTTGGCTTTTTTCAGCATTTGCAAGGAAGTACTGTGCATATAGGTGAATGCCAATAGTTCACGGTCCATACGCTCGTGGCGGTCAAAGCGGCTCAAATCAATGGTTTTGCCACAGAACTCAATACTGGCGGGAACTTCGGGACTACTGTATTTCAATGCCGTAATACCTGAATCTTCCCGTATGATAGTGGTATCTTCCTGCTCCGTTTTTGGAGTAGCGCAACTGCTGCTTACTAAGGCCGGTGATGCAACTACAATGCAAAAGGCTGCCACAGCAGCCAGATTGATGGTTATTTTTCTCATTTTTTCTTTATTCGTTTTCATTCTCTTTTTCTTTTCCGCCCCGTCCGAAGTTACGATATTCGGTAGGGGTGAAATTGGTACGCTTTTTAAATACCGAGAAAAAGTGTTCAGTAGAGGTATAATTCAATTCATAACATATCTCTTTCACTGACATGGAACTTTCAATCAACAGCTGCTTCGCTTTGCGCAGTTTCAGCTCTTGGAAATACTTGGCGGGCGCATAACCGGTGTATTCTTTGAATACTTTGCGGAACCAGGAATAACTGATTCCCAATTTCATGGCCAGTTCTTCCGGGTCTATATCCTTGTATACATTTTCGTGCATGATGATTTTGGCACTTTCTATTTTTTGTGCCGCATTGTCCACCTCATAGCGTTTGTTCTGCGAGATAGCAAGTACGGCTCCCATAATGTGTAAAACGATGCCGGACAAATATTGTTGCGCTGCGGTCTTGTCTGCTTCCGCTACTTCCAGTGCACGGGCAAAAAGACTGGCCAGTTCTTCATTGATACCGATATCCAGAATCTGGCTTTCTTTTGAGATAAAGCTGTTTTTTACCAGATTGTCTATAATCGGGCCTTCAAAACCGATGTAATATTCGTTCCATCCTGTCTTTTGCAGCGGTGCATAGGTATGCCACTGTCCGGGAAACAGGAAAAGTATCTGCCCTTTGGATATGTCAACAGACGGGGTTGTGTCGCTGGCGAAAGTTCCTCGTCCTTTAGTGATATATACCAACTGATATTCATGCAGCACACGTCCTTTCTGGGCTGTGAAATAATAGGCGTCCGGGTGGTTGCGTGGTGGATAAACGCTTCCGGCCCTGATAGCCTGGAATCCGACGGTAGTCACCGACAAGCCGAAACGCTTGTCACGCTCATTGACAATTAGGTATTTAAAATCAGCGCCTTGGTCGTTGTAATGCATGTTTCTCTGTTTTAAAATTAGGTCACACTTATCGGCAAATATACAATTTTTTATCTTAACAGCCTCTAACCTTTTTGTTCTAAGTGTTTCTGGAGGTATAATTTTAGTTTCTTATGTATGCAAATGGGGGAAATTTAGAACAAATCTTATGGAATATTTGCTTAAAATGCTTTTTTTTGCGAATATTGCATCAAATCTTAAAGTTGAATCTATGCACTTGGCACACCGTAACTGCGAATATATTCTTGGAGTAATATATCTTTTTGTTTTTCCTGTTTTGCTTTGGGCTGATAATAAGGTGAATACTTATCATTTTAAATCCATTTCCACTTCGGTGAACTTCCCTACCAATGAAGTCAGGAAGTTATTTCAGGATAGCCAGGGGTATATATGGATTTCGACCTACAATGGTCTCTTGCGTTACGATGGTTATTCTATTGTTGTATATAAACCCGATGGAGTGAATCATGGACGTTCCATTGATAGTTTTGTGAATATGGTGGCCGAAGACAAGGAGAATAATTTGTGGATAGGTACGCACAATGGATTATACGTGTTGCATAAAGAAACGGATGAGATAGAGAAAATAATCAGTCCTTTGTTACAGGTAAGCAATGTAGAAAGTATCCTTTATGCAAGTAACGGAGATTTATGGGTGGGAAGCAACAAGGGATTGTTTCGCAGAAAAGCCGGCAGCCGTACTTTCGATTGTGAAAAAAACATGGATATAAAGTCTGTTGTCGAAGACCGGAAAGGTCAAATATGGATTGGTACTTGGGAACAGGGGCTGCTGCGTTATAGTCCTCAAGAGGAATTGTATTATACTTACGACGGGATTAACCCTGGTAATTCGGCGCATGTCATATTTCAGGATGAAGCCGGGAATATTTGGATCGGTACCTGGCGGTATGGACTGGTGAAACTCATTAATCCGTATGATTCGGAACATTTCTCATTTAAAACATTCCGGAACATCAAGGGAAATTCTCATTCTCTGTTGGATAATATTATCTACGCCATTGCTCAGGATAAAAATTCCGGGAAGCTCTGGATCGGTTCACGCAGTGGGGTCAGTATTTTGGAAGATGAATCGGGAGACGGGAATTTTACCAATATTGTTCCGGGTAACCTTCAAGGAGATTTACCTTTTAATGAGGTGAACTCTCTGTTGTGCAGTAAAGACGGGCTGATGTGGCTGGGTATGTTGGGAGGAGGTGTTTGTACTGTAAATACAAATAAGTTCCGGTTTAATTATGATTCTTTGGAGGCTTTGCGTGAGCATTGCCCTACCAGCTCTGTCCGCAGTGTCTATCAGGAGGATAATGGGAATCTGTGGATGGGAATCATGGGATTCGGTCTGGTATTTTATGATATGAAACAGCATACCATTGTTCCTTACCGCTCTCATCCTGTATTGAAGAATATGGGATATACATCGACGGTCAATGATATTATTTATCGTAAAAGGACAAATGAATTGTGTTTTGCCACTTGGGATGACGGAGTGTGGTTCTATAATGTCAAAGCCGGGAAAGCACACGTGATAAATACCGTTACCAATCCGGAGCTGAGTGATATTTGTATTTATTCTTTGTTGGAAGATTCGAAAGGGAATCTGTGGTTGGGGACACGTTCGGGAGTGTTTATCTTGGATACGGAATCAAGACTTCATTCTTTGAATGAACTGGTGACTTTGACAAATCAGGCATTGCCCCAAATTTCTATTTTCAAAATGGCGGAAGATCAAGATGGCTTTATCTGGATAGCGACTAGTAATGAAGGGGTATGGCGGATAGATACATCCGGAGAAACATATAAGGTTAAGTTTTATACGCCTTCGGATGGTACATTATCCACTGTCGGGGCGATGAGTGTTTGTGTGGATGGATACAACAGAGTATGGGTGGGGTCGAATGGTAACGGACTCGATTTGTATGACCGGAAGAATGATCGTTTTGTTTCAGTCTTGAATGATTATTTCCGGAATGGAGATGTTGTTTTCAGCATGCTGGAGGATGATGAGCATACTTTATGGCTTACTACCAATGCGGAAATGTATCACATTGATATACCTTTGGACGGTGCTGCACCGAAAATACATACCTATACGGTAGATGATGGTTTGCAAGACCATATGTTTAACCGGAATTCTTGCTTCAAGGGTGCGGATGGGAAACTTTTCTTCGGAGGATTCCGTGGATTGAACAGTTTTTATCCTGATAAAATAGTTCAGGATACTGCCTATTCTCCGGTAGTAATTACAGATATAAAGGTACATAATGTATCGGTACGTACCTATCCTCTTTCCGTCAGAGAGGGGATTGCTGCAAACAGAGCTATTGATTTTATTGATAAAATTGTATTAGGATACCGGGAGAATAATTTCAGTCTTGATTTTTCAATATTGAACTATATCAATCCTGAGTTGAACCGTTATTTATATCGGTTGGAGGGATATGACAAGGAATGGTTGTCCGTTGAGGCTGGACGTCGGTTTGCCTATTATAACAATCTTCCGGCAGGTACTTATACTTTTTGTGTAAAGGGAGCCAATCAGAATGGAATCTGGTCTCCGGATATGAAATGTCTGCGTATAACTATTCTTCCGCCGCCTTGGTTATCGTGGTGGGCTTATTGCCTTTATGTCTTGTTGTTCGTTTCATTGGCATGGTATACTTATCGGATTGTCAGAAACCGTATCCGGATGAAACAGGCCATAGAGATGGGGAAGATAGAACGGCAGAAAATGGAGGAAATCAATCATGCTAAATTACAGTTCTTTACCAATATCACTCATGAGTTGCTGACTCCGCTTTCTATTATATCGGCTTCGGTGGATGAACTGAAACAAGAAGTACCGGCAAGTTCGTCGGTTTGTTCTGTAATAGCTGATAATACTGTGCGGTTAATCCGGTTGATTCAGCAAATCTTAGAGTTCAGGAAAGTGGAGAATGGCAAGTTGCGGCTAAAAGTTTCGCATGGAAATGTCAGTATGTTCTTGAAAAAATCAGTGTCGGCTTTCGCTCCTTTGGTTAAAAAGCAGAAATTGTCCATACAATTTGATTTGTCTGAAGAATATTCGGGATATTTTGATGTGGATAAATTGGATAAAGTGGTGTACAATCTGCTTTCCAATGCCGCTAAATATACTCCTGAAGGAGGAACTATTGTGGTGTCGCAGGCTCATGATGAGGAAAAGAGGACTTTTAAATTGAGTGTGAACAATCCCGGCGAGTTGATTCCAAAAGAGAAATTGGATCATATGTTCGAGAGATTCTATGAAGGGGAGTATCGTAAATTCCATACCATAGGGACGGGTATCGGTTTGTCGCTGACTAAAGATTTGGTATTGTTGCATCATGGAACGATACAGGTATTTAGCGATAAGGAGGAAGGGAATACTTTTGTGGTTGAAATTCCTATAGGACGTGAGGCTTTTGCTGAAGATGAGGTAGACGAGAATACTGAAAATGTGGACTATGCTGTTTTATCGGCAGATGAAATGGAGAATGTCTCGGAGATTGATATGTTGGAAGAGAAACCGGCAGCATCGACTATTTTGTTAGTGGAGGATAATGAGGAATTATTGGCTTTGATGGTTCGTCTGTTGCATGGCAAATACCATATTCTGAAGTCCGCTAATGGAACGGAAGCTTTGGAGATCCTTGCCAAACAGGAAGTGGATTTAATTGTTTCCGATGTTATGATGCCCGAAATGGACGGTATGGAATTGTGCCGCCGGGTGAAGACTCAATTTGAGACCTGCCATATTCCATTGATTTTGTTAACGGCCAAGACTAGTGATGAAGACCATGTGGAAGGGTATGAGTCTGGGGCCGATGGTTATATCTGTAAACCGCTCCGCCTCTCTGTCTTGTTTGCCAAGATAGATAACTTGTTGAAACGGCGCAAACGTATGGGGGTGGATTTTCGTAAGCAGTTGGTCTTTGAAGCCAAAGAATTAAATTACACCTCGATGGACGAAGCTTTCATTCGGAAAGCGGTGGATTGTGTGAATGCCCATTTGAGTGATTGTGATTTTGAACATGCACAGTTTATGGCGGAGATGGGTATGGCCCGGACTACACTAGCAGATAAATTGAAACTGTTGACCGGACTTACTCCCTCTGCATTTATCAGCAATGTCCGTTTGCAAGCGGCTTGTCGGCTGATAGACGAGAAAAAGAAAATCCGTATAGCCGATTTGGCGTATGCCGTAGGTTTCAACGACCCTAAATATTTCAGTTCCTGCTTTAAGAAGAAATTCGGACTTTCTCCTACAGAGTATATGATGAAGTATGATGGCTGATTATTACCGGAAATAGGCTCTATAGGGAATAAACAGCCTTTTTCCGGTAATAATTCTCCCTGTTTCTTTTCTGTTCCTCTTACTTTTGCTGGCAAATAAAACGAATTATCTTTATTTGTTAGACCTTTAAAAAAAGTATTATGAACATGAAAACTCTGACAGAAACCAGTACATTCCGGGTACTGAGTCTATTGCTGTGTCTCTGCTTCTTCATCCCTGCGATGAATGTGAGCGCTTCCAGTCTGCAAGCAGACAAGTTTAAAGTTTCCGGTATTGTAAAAGATGCCACAGGCGAACCGGTCATCGGTGCCAGTGTGGTTGAAAAAGGAACAACCAATGGAACGGTGACTGATTTGGATGGTAATTTCAATCTCACGGTGGCTTCTAATTCTACTATTGTCATTTCTTTTATAGGATATTCCGATCAGGAATATCGTATTTCGAAAGACAATACGGTGCTGAATGTAAATCTGAAGGAAGATACGGAAATGATTGACGAAGTGGTAGTAGTCGGTTATGGCGTGCAGAAGAAGGAAAATCTGACGGGTTCTGTTGCTGCTGTAAATTTCAAGGATGTAGCTTCTATGCCGGTAGCGAATACTGCCAATATGCTTCAGGGTCGTTTGCCGGGTGTTATGTTGACCAACAATGGTGCCCAGGCCGGTCATGACAGTCCCGAAATCCGTATCCGTGGTGTAGGAACTTTTGAACACAATGATCCGATGGTCTTGATCGATGGAGTGGAAAGCTCGGTAAGCCAGATTGCGGAAATCCCTGCAGATGATATTGAAAGTGTTTCCGTATTGAAGGATGCGGCTTCGGCTTCTATTTATGGTGTACGTGCTGCCAACGGGGTTATTCTGGTGACTACCAAACGGGGCGGTGAGCAGAAACCTACCATTACATATTCCGGTAGTATCGCTTTGCAAGAAGCTACCGTGCTGCCCGATTATGTGAATTCTTATGAATGGGCGAAGATGTATAACGAATGCTGGCCTTCCAAAGCATACACGGATGAAATGTTACAAAAGTTGCAAAACGGATCAGACCCCGATCATTTTGCCAATACCGATTGGGCTAAGGAAATGTTTCGTACAGCAGCCATGCACCAACACCATTTGTCTGTGAACGGTGGTAGTAAAGCGGTACATTACATGATTTCCACTCAGTATTTCCAGCAGGATGGTATCTTGCGTGAAACGGCCAATCAACGTTTTAATTTCCGTTCCAATCTGGATGCACAATTGGGTATTGTAAAATTAGGTCTGAATCTTTCGGGAAGCCGTCAGAACATTGATGAGCCTACTACCAGTGTTACCGGTGAAGGTTTGATGCGCTACCTTACTTGGTTTACCCGTCCTACTGTTCCTGTGCGTTATTCTAACGGACATTATGGATTTTTGGATGGAAATCCCAATATTTCCCAATCCGTATTCAAAAATCCGATTGAAGCTTTGAATATGGGCTATAAAGATAACAAGCATTATCGTTTTGATGGTAAATTCTTTGGTGAAATTGATATCATAAAAGGATTGAAGTTCCGTTCAAGTCTGGCTTATAAATATTATATGAACGATGTGACTACTTTCAATCCGAAGAATAATATAAGATACGATGCTGAAGGAAATGCGCTGACCACAGTCGGTACCAATAAACTGACAGATTATCATTATCTGGAAACGACTTATATTAATGAAAATATTCTGACCTATGATTTTTCTGTAGGAAAACATTCGTTCAATCTGTTGGCAGGCCATTCTATCCAGGCTACCCGTTGGGACAAGAATGAGGCGTCCAAGCAGGGATTCGCTACCGATAATATTTATGAAATGGATGGAGGTACTATGAATGACCATGTGACCGGATCAGCGGAAGAGAGTTCCTTGCAGTCATTCTTCGGACGCTTGAATTATAATTACGGAGGCCGTTATCTGTTAGAGATGAATGTCCGTCACGATGGTTCGTCACGTATGCCCAAGGCACATCGTTATGCTACCTTCCCTTCATTTTCGGGTGCATGGATCATGACAAATGAGAAATTTATGGAGAATGTGAAGTTCCTCCACTCATTGAAATTGCGTGGTAGCTGGGGTAAATTGGGTAATCAGGAAATTGGTAACTATGCTTATGCGGCTACATTGGCGGCTAGTGGCAGTTACTATTTCGGTGATAGCAAACAGATTGGTATGAAGACTGCCAAGATACCTAATGAGAACATTAAATGGGAAACAACTACTATTACAGACTTTGGTTTTGATGCTGCTTTTTGGGGTGGAAAGATCAATGTCACTTTTGACTGGTATGAGAAAAATACCTCGGATATTTTGATGAAGCTCGCTATGCCGGGTATTTTCCTGGGATCTTTGGATGCTCCTTATCAGAATGCGGGAAAGGTTCGTAACCGGGGTTGGGAACTGGCTGCTAATTATTTCGATCAGAAAGGTGACTGGGCATGGCAGGCAGGTTTCTCGCTTTCAGGTGTGAAAAATGAGATTACTGATATGAAAGGGGTAGAAGACATTAAGGATAATACGATCAATCGTGAAGGTGAAGCCATCGGCTCTTATTATGGGCTGAAAGCCATCGGTATCTATCGTACCCAGGCAGATTTGGACCGTGTAAATGCGAACGGACAGAAGATTATGCAAAACAACCAGGAACCGCAATTAGGTGATATCATGTATGAAGATATAGACAATAATGGTAATATAAATGATGCTGACCGTACTATTATCGGAAATCCGTTCCCTAAAATGCAGTATTCTTTCAATCTGGGATTCTCTTATAAAGATTTTGATGTCAATACATTCTGGCAAGGCATTGCAGGTGTATATCGTTATAATTGGGATGAAACTACTATTTCCAACGGTGGAAACAAGACTAGCCGTTGGTTGGACAGATGGTCTGAAAGTAATCCGAATGGAAGCATGCCTCGTTTGGGAGGAACTATTAATAATAACTATTCTTCATTTTGGTTGACAAAAGGTGATTATTTGCGTCTGAAGAATTTGGAAATCGGATATACTTTCAGGCAAAGAGAGTTTTTGACCAAGTTGGGCGTTCAGAGTATCAGACTCTATTTGGCAGGAACTAATTTGCTTACTTTCACTTCCTTGGACGATTATGATCCTGAAAAACTGAGTACAGATTCCCGTAATGATGTACATCCCAATACAAGAACTTATTCATTTGGTGTTAACGTTAAATTTTAAAAGCAACAACTATGAAATCAATTAATAACTTTATAGGGCTGGCTCTGTTGTCAGGAGCTTTGCTGACTTCTTGCTCTGACAGCTTTTTGCAGAGGGACTCATTGACAGAATCTTCATCCAATACATTTTGGCAGACGCCGGATGATGCTTTGATGGCGTTGGCATCTTGTTATGATGCTTTGCAGAGCAATCAGCTTTATAATTCCGACCAATATTCATTGGGCCCTTTATATATGGATTGTATATCAGATAATGGCGGGCATTTTAATTGGAGTGGCTGGATGGAAGGTTATGATATGGCTATGGGAATTCATACCCCAAGTTCTTCTATCATTGGCAGTTATTGGAAAGATTGCTATGAAGTGATCAGCCGTTGTAATGTGCTGATTGCTAATATTGATAGAGTGGATATGGATGCTTCCCAAAAGGCGATTTATCAGGCTGAGGCAAAGACCATACGTGCATTGATGTATATAAACTTGACTATGACGTATCAGGATGTTCCTTTCCTGACCGCCCCTTTGACCATTGACGAGGCTGAATGTGAAAAGACGGACCGTGCGGCTATTGTGGCTCATGTTATGACTGATTTGCAGGATGCGGCTGAAGTACTTCCGCAAAACGCGTCTTCACGGGGACATATCACCAAAGGAGCTGCTCTTTCCTTACTGGGGCGTGTGGCTTTGTATAATGAAAAATGGGATGACGCGATTGCTGCTTATAAGCAGGTGCAAGGTTTGGGATACTCGCTTGATCCGAGTTATGCCAAACTGTTTACTCAAAGTGGAGAAACTTCTCCTGAAATCATTTTTGCAGTCCGTTATGAAGGACCGGGTATGAGTGAAGGTGCTGCTTTTAATGCGCATTGGAATACTCCGCTGGAAGCAATGAATGGTACTATAGATTTGGCGGATGCTTATTATTGCAAAGACGGTAAACCGACTACCGATACGAAGATAGCCGAACTGAACGGTGGGGGTGGCTTGGATGTCAGCAAGCCTAATCCTGCTCATTTTGAGAATCGTGATCCGCGTTTATATAGCACTTTGTTTGTTCCCGGTATGCTTTGGAACGGTAAAGGAGGTATAGATACTTCGGCTTCAAATCCGTATGCCAATGTATATGGCGGAGCTGCCGCTTCTCTGTCTACCGTATATGTTTATAAGTATTTTGATCCTACGGATACTTCTAACTCTTGGGATAATGGACAAGACTTTTATGTGGTGCGTTATGCCGAAGTTTTATTATCTTTAGCGGAGGCGATGGTACAGAAAGGAGGCTATGTTTATAGTGATGTAACTGCTTTGGTTAATGAAGTGCGGCAACGTGCGGATGTGAACATGCCCACCGTAGAGGAAGTGGAAGGTACTTCTCTTTCTAAAGATGAATTGTTGGAAGTCATTAAGCATGAGCGTCGTGTGGAACTGGCTTTTGAAGGTTTGCGTTTGTTTGACCTTTATCGTTGGAAGGAATTGGATAAGGCGGTAGCCAATATAGAGAATGAACGCACTATGTATGGCTTGGCTTATGAAGCACGTAAGTTCAACGGTGAGAGGGATTATGTATGGCCTTTGCCGACTGCCGAACTGGATACTAACAAGAAACTGGTTCAGCACGACTTGTGGAAGTAATGTGGAGTGCAGGTTTTCATCACAGGGTACACGGACTGTCACAAAGAAGTAGGAGGCAAATAACCTTTAAATCAAAAAACTGTGTGAATTTGCGTAATCTGTGGTGAAGCCTGGTTGTTCTGACAACTTCTGGAATAAAATTGATAACTTTTTAAAAGCGGAAGAGAAATGAGAAAAACAATGATCCTTCTTTTATTTTCCTTCCTGTTGGCAGCATGTTCTGATAGTCCAGTGTGCTATTATCTGGATGCTACCGGCGGTGATGATAATAATAGTGGGTTAGCCCCGGATGAAGCATGGAAAAGTCTGGAAAAACTACGTGGTGTGAAATTACTGCCGGGCAATAAAGTTTTGTTGAAGCGCGGTGAGGTTTTTAATGGCGAACTTGAAATCACCGGACAGGGTATACCCGAAGATCGTATTTATATAGATGCTTATGGTGATGATGAACGGAAACCTTGCATTGTGGGATATGATACTTCCTTGTATGCAGCCCGTATCTGTAATTCGGACTATATAACGATGCAGAATTTGGAAATCGTGAATACAGGCAGGCAGCCTCTGCCTTATCGTTCGGGCTTGAAGATAGAGTGTATGGATTATGGCGTATCGCAGAACATTGTTGTCAATAATGTGACTGTACGGGATGTCAATGGTTCGTTGGTAAAAGAAAAAGGCGGAGGGTGCGGTATTTATATAGTGAATGGCGGTGAAAAGAAAATTTCAACATTCAATAGGTTAACCATAGAGAACTGCCATATTTTGAGATGTACCCGTAATGCTATGATTTGGGCTGCTTATAGCGACCGGCAGAACTGGCATCCCAGCAAGCATACCGTGATACGGGGAAATTTGATAGAGGAAGTACCAGGGGATGGTATTGTACCTATCGGTTGTGACAGTACCTTGATAGAATACAATGTAATGCGTGACTGTCCTGATATGCTTCCTGACACAGAGGCGGCAGCAGGTATTTGGCCGTGGAGTTGTGATAATACTTTGGTGCAGTTTAATGAAGTAAGTGGTCATAAAGCTCCGTGGGATGCACAGGGATTTGATTCGGATTGGAATTGCCGGGGAACGGTCATTCAGTACAATTATAGTCATGATAACTATGGTGGCTTGGTATTGGTTTGCAATGACGGCACGGCCGACGCATCTTTTAATGTAGGTAACTTGGGCACTATAGTCCGTTACAATGTGAGTATAGGTGACGGAGTGCGGCCTGAACCGACTCGTGCCGGGATGTTCTCACCGGCTGTTCATCTGGCAGGTCCTGTAAAGGATAGTCGCATTACCCGTAACATTATTCATGTGAACCGTAAACCTGCGGCTGATATCGACCGTACTATGATTACTTTGGATTCATGGGGCGGATATCCGGATAGTACATTTATTAGTGGGAATATTTTTTATGCTCCCGAATCCAGCAGATTCCAGTTGACAGAATCTACACATAATTTCTTTGAAGGCAATTATTACCTTGGCCGGTTCGAGAAATTACCTGAAGATGGTAAAGCCTGCCAATCAGCTGAAATTTATCAGAAGGAAGTACTGGCAAAGGATGAAAACGGTTATCAGGGCTTGGCTTTGTTGATGGATACGGTGGAAGTGACCGGAGTAAAAGGAGTTTTTGTCAATAAGGAAGCCATTGAGAATTTCTTTAGCCGGTTAGAGAAATAAGTAAATAATAGCTGTAATTTAATGAGGGGAGCAAAACTAAAATGACCTGATCATATAGTTCGATAGGTTGTTTTAGTTTTGACACCTCCCCTTTTTTATTTATGGTTCATTCTTTCTTCTTTAGATCCATTTCTCCGGAGAAAGAAATAGATTGTCTGTTTGTGGGGGTGACCTGTATGTTACTGCTGCCATTGGGATAAATGGTGATATTGTAAAGGTAATTGTCTTCCTCGTTCCGTACTTCTAGTGTGATTTTAGCATTTCCCTTTTTGCTATATGTTGAAGTATATTCTGATAAAGGAGCACTAAAATTTAATCCTTTTCCACCTCCGTAAGGAACGTTATACGCCACTCCGAAATAAGGCAGATAGGAATATACCGAATCGTTTCTTATTTCTAAAGAATAATCGGAAGTCAGGTGTTTGCTGCCTCCTTTCATAGGCATTACCCGGTCCACATTGATTTTGTATGCCTTTGCGTCAACAGCCTCGCGTACTGCTTGTTCTCTTTGTTGTTTCTTCTCTTTCTTGTTCTGAGCCGTTATAGGTATCATACTGCCTGATAGAAGGAGACTTGCCAAAAGGAATAATTTATTTGCTTTCATATCTCTCTGTAGGTTTAGTGAATCTGTCTTTGCCAAAGATAGCCAAAAAGAATACTCATTGTTCTGAAAAAAACATAAGATAATCAAACTGTCAATGAGTTAAGTACGCGATTTATCTTTTGAGTCCCGATAATAAAAAAGATGATTTGTCCCCATGCGGAGTCAAATCATCTTTAAAATCTCCCCATTAGGGGAAGACTATAAAATATTATTTGGGTAGATTAAAAGCCACACTCATTTCTTTCATCTGTTCCTGACTCATACCGTCCGGCTCAAATCCCATATTCTTGGCAGCGATGTAAATCAATGCGGATTTATTTAAAACATCGATTTGGTCGAATGCGGCCATTACGTCACGGTCAACGGCAAAAATGCCGTGTTTTTCCCACATAACGACATCATAATCGGCTAGTTCCTTGATGGTTGCATCGGCTAATTCTACAGAACTAGGCAATTGATAAGGAATCATGCCCAGGCCACGCGGACAGAATGCTTTTGTTTCAGGAATCATACTCCATAACAGGTTGGTTGCCACATCTTTTTCCATGAACTTTTTGTTGTGAGACAGGGCAATCAGTTCGATGGGGTGTGTATGCACGGATGCTTTGTAAGGAGAACCTATGCTGATGAGGTAATTGTGTACGCTCAGGTGGGAGGGAACTTCCGAAGTAGGTTGAACCGGTTTGTCGGCAATGATGACATAGCTGGCACAGTCATCCAAAATACGGATGACAGAACCGTTGTCCATAGGCCAACGCGCCAAATCCCGCATACGCATATTGGTTCCTTTGCAATAAAAATAACAGCCTTTCAAGTGAGGCAGTGTTACACCGATTTGTTTTACTTCGCTGATAGCGGGCATCTGACGGATTTCATCGTCTACATATTCGGTGATATTGACGGTGATATTACCTCCGTTACGTTCGGCCCATCCTTTTTGCCACAAATATCCGGCTACTTCGGCTACTTTATTCACCTCTTTGGCCAATTCAGGGCGATTGTCTAAGATTGATTTCATATCTTTTTTATTTGATTGTTCATAGGATATTGTTATTCATCTTTTTCATTCTGAATAACAGTATGCTACAAATATAGTAATTCTTTTAAAATAAATTAGGAAATACGAGAGAAAAGATAAGAACTACCAGTCCGGTTATCAGAACAGTGATAGTCCGGGTAGATACGCCTTTCCATTCTTTTAATAAAATACCCCATACGTTACTGAAAGTAACATTCAAAGCCATCAATATACACCATGAGAAAGCTAGCAGTACAGGACTTCCGGTCAGGAAACTTTTACCCATTTCCAAACCGAAGAATTGCATATACCACAGTACTCCTGCCAAAGCACAGAATATCAAGTTATTTCCCCATACATTGCTTTTGGCATAATCACTCATGGTTTTGTTGGCTATATTTTGTTGCAGACAGTAAACCGCATTAGTCAGGAAACCGCCTAATGTTACCAGGAAGATTACGGGAAGTCCTGCATAAAGCCCTTCTACGCCTCCTGCCAATGCAGCTTCTTTGATGGGCGTTCCGGCATCGAGTCCTAAAGCGAAACAGGCACTCATCACACCTGCCAGTAGGGCTACCAACAGTCCTTTGGTCAGAGCGAAATCTTTTACTGCCGCGCGTTTTTCTTCTTCGCTCATGTTTTTGGCGCGAAGACTGCCGGCATATCCTATAATGGCAATACCCGACAAAGTGATACATACTCCCAGTAAAAGAATAAGTCCGTTTCCTTCAAACATGTTGGTTCCGGCAAAAATGGCGGGAAAAAGTGTGCCGAATCCGGCACAGGTGCCCAGTGCGATACTTTGTCCTAAGGCCACTCCCAGATAACGCATGGAAAGACCGAAGGTGAGACCGCCTACTCCCCATAATATACCATAAAAGATGCTCATCGGAGCACCTCCTGTTCCCCAAAGGTCAAATAAACTGCTTCCTTGAGGGATACCTAGCAACGCACCCAATAACGGGAATACCAGCCAGGCAAATACACCTTGTAGCAGCCAGAAACTTTCCCAACTCCATTCTTTCACTTTTTTTATAGGTACGTATGAACTGGATTGGCAGAAACTTCCTATGGCGATGATGATTAATCCGATAATGATTTCCATTGTTTATATTCTTTTAGGCTACAACTATGTTCCCGGTAGGGGCAGCACTTGAGGCCGCCCCTACGGAAGACAATCTTGTAGTTGGATATTGATTAGCGTTTCGAAGTGACTTCTGCTTCGTATTTCTCTACTTCTGCAATGAACTCTTCGCCTACGGGTACATTGTTCTTCAAGCAGAACATATCCCATACAGCATTCCAAGGCAAAGCTTTTTCTTCTTCGAGCAGAGCCAGACGTTGGAAGCCTTGTCCGTTTGCTTCATATTCGCGCAGTTTGGCAATCGGTTCCAATAAAGCGCGTACCATACATTTTTGAGCCGCGCGGCTGCCTATAACGTATGCACCAATGCGGTTGATGGAAGCATCGAAGTAGTCAAGTCCATAGTGTACACGATCCAAGGCGTTGCAACGAACGATTTCGCTGAATAAATCCATAGTCGGGTCGTCCATGATGGTTACATGGTCTGAGTCCCAACGTACGGGGCGGCTTACGTGCAGCATCAGTTCGGGGACATACAACAACAAGGAAGAAACTTTGTCGGCAACACTTTCTGTCGGGTGGAAATGGCCGGTATCCAAGGTAATCATTTTGTTGTTCTTGGCACCGTAGCCAATATAGAAATCATTAGAACCTACTGTATAGCTTTCCAGTCCGATACCGAATACTTTTGATTCGATACAGTCTTTCATGTTCTTATATTCTGTTGCGAAAATCTGATCCAGAGAGTCTTTCAACAAAGCACGGTATTTCATGCGGTTTACAGTGATGTCTTTGCTGCCATCGTGTACCCACAGGTTCATGATACAAGGATCGCCCTGGGCTTTACCCATCTCTTCGGCTACGGCACGACAACGTTTGGTGTGCTCAATCCAGAAGTTGCGGATACCTTCATCGGGATTTGATAAAGACAAGTCACCGCTTTTAGGATGAGAGAATGAAGTAGAGTTGAAATCCAGTTTCATGTTGTTTTCCTTACCCCATTCAATCCAGCTTTTGAAGTGTTCGGGTTCTACTTCGTCACGATCTACGACTTTTCCTTGGAAGTCGCCATAAATTTCGTGCAGATTCAAACGGTGAGTACCTGGTATATATGAAGCTGCTTTCAGAATGTCTGCACGTAGTTCGTCGATGTTGCGGGCTTTGCCGGGATAGTTACCTGTAGCCTGGATACCACCGGTCAATGAACCTGCCTGAACTTCGAAGCCGGTTACATCATCTGCTTGCCAGCAATGCAGTGACAGATGGAAATTCTGCATGGTTTCCATTACTTTTTCTGTGTCGACACCTACAGCGGCATAACGTTCTTTTGCGATCTCATACGCTTTATTAATCAATTCTTCTTTCATGATATTATTTGTTTGTTTAATGAATAAATTTCAAGGTGAATATTAAATATCTTCTCTATAATGAGCTAAATACTTCTTATATGCTTCTTCCCATTCTTCTGCTTGCTGGGGTTCAAAAGAAACGGTTTCTATGGAAGTGCTGATTAGTTGGCGCATAGCCGCGATATCGCTTACCAGCCCGTTGGCTTTTGCCTGTAACATAATGTTACCGATAGCTGTCCCTTCACTGGGACCTGCTATGACAGGCACGCCCACTGCATTGCAAGTGAACTGGTTTAACAGATTGTTTCGTGAGCCTCCACCGATAATGTGCAGCTTTTCGATGGGGAACGGGGCCATTTGTTGCAAATAGCCGAATACTTGTTTGTAGCGCAGGGCAAGACTGTCGAATATGCAACGGGTGATTTCGCCATAACTCTGTGGTACAGGTTGGTTGGTTTCTTTGCAATAATGTCCGATGGCTTGAATCATAGATGTCGGATTGGAGAAGCAGGGGGCATCGGGATTGATGAGACTGCGGAAAGCGGGAACTGTCAGAGCGGCATCTATCAGTTCTGTGTAAGAATAGTTGTTGGTTGCTTCCCATTCTTTGCGGCAACGCTCCAACAGCCACATGCCACAGATGTTTTTCAGGAACCGGGTAGTTCCTTCCACACCTCCTTCATTGGTGAAGTTCTGTTCAAAGCTTTCCTTATTTATAATGGCATCTTTCACTTCAATTCCCATCAGGCTCCACGTACCGGAACTCAGATAAGCGAATCTTTCGTTTTGTGCTGGTACGGCAGCCACGGCTGAACCTGTGTCATGACCGGCAACGGCAATGATTGGAATAGCTCCCAGACCTGTGATTTTCTGCACTTCTTCTGTCAGTACTCCGATAGGCTCTCCCGGGAAAACGAAACGGCCGAACTGTTCTTCCTTGATATCTGCTACATCCAGCAGTTCCTTTTCGAAGCGTTTGGTGCGCGGATTCAACATCTGGGAAGTAGAAGCGATGGTATATTCTGTTACCATTTTACCGGTCAGCATATAGCTTAAGGCATCCGGCATAAACAGTATTTTATCGGCTGCTTCCAAGGCCGAGCAATGATTGCGGTGGAGTGTTGACAATTGGAACAAGGAATTGAAATTCATAATTTGAATTCCAGTGATGTCATATACTCGTTCACGGGGAATATGGGTAAAATATTCTTCAGGTGCACCTGTTGTGTGAGGGTCGCGGTAGCAATAAGGATTGCGGAGTAACTCTCCGTCTTTGCCCACGAATACGAAATCCACCCCCCAAGTATCGATACCGATGGACCGGATAGGCAGATTGTCTTTGGCTACCACTTTCAGTCCCCTGATAATTTCATTGTATAAGGCGTAAATATCCCAATAACAATGTCCTCCGGTTTCTATAATATGATTAGGGAAACGAGTCAGTTCTTTCAACTCCATTTTGCCTTCTCCCAGGCAACCTAAGATGGTACGTCCACTGGTGGCACCCAGGTCTACCGCAAAGAAATAAGTGTGTTCCATGCCTTTATTTTTGATTTTAAGGAATTAATAGTGATGCAAAAATAGTTTATTCCCCGAAAGTCGTCCTTGTTTTTTTGATATTATAACTGTTGGATTTGGTTGTACCTGCCGTAAAACATAATATTACCGTCTTTTTAAGAAGATCGCATTGAAAAGAAGAATTTGGTGTGATTTTGGTTTACTCTTGGGATGATGGATAAGAGCTTTATTGAAAATATGCATAAAGTCGCAAAAATATTCTCTTTTTTGTATCTATATTCCCGAATATTCTGTAATTTTGCAGCCGAATCAGAATAATTATGCAGTATGAAGAGCAAGAATAGCAGACTTGATGCCATTAAGATTATTATTTCGAGCAAGGAAGTAGGTAGCCAGGAAGAGTTGTTGCAGGAATTGGCGAAAGAAGGATTCCGATTGACCCAAGCTACTTTGTCTCGTGACTTGAAGCAGTTGAAAGTGGCGAAAGCAGCCAGTATGAACGGAAATTATGTATATGTATTGCCAAACAATACCATGTACAAACGTATGACTGAGCAACATTCGGCCAGTGAGATGTTGATGCATAATGGATTTATTTCCATTGAATTTTCGGCTAATCTGGCAGTAATCAAGACTCGTCCCGGATATGCTAGTAGTTTGGCTTATGATATTGATAACCGGAACTTTGATGAAATATTGGGAACTATTGCTGGTGATGATACTATTATGCTTGTCATTCGTGAAGGCTGCACAAGAGCGGGAGTGAAGAATGCGCTTTCATTGATTATACCGAATATACAATAAAATAATATAGATAAAAAAGGAAATGGATGCTAAACAAGTGGATGTGATGGTGGCAGATGCCTCACATGAAGTTTACGTTGATAAAATTTTAGATACTATTAGAGAGGCGGCTAAGGTACGCGGAACAGGCATTGCAGAACGCACACATGAATATGTGACTACAAAGATGAAAGAAGGAAAGGCGATTATTGCTTTATGTGGAGAGGATTTTGCAGGATTTACCTATATTGAGTCATGGGGAAACAAGCAATATGTAGCAACTTCGGGATTGATTGTGCATCCCAATTATCGTGGGATGGGCTTGGCCAAGCGTATAAAGGCGGCTTCGTTCCGATTGGCACGTCTGCGATGGCCTAAAGCGAAGATATTCAGTCTGACCAGTGGCGCGGCGGTAATGAAAATGAATACAGAACTGGGATATGTTCCTGTAACTTTCAATGAACTGACTGATGATGAGGCCTTTTGGAAAGGTTGTGAAGGCTGTATCAATCACGATATATTAGTGGCAAAGAACCGTAAGTTCTGTATTTGTACAGCCATGCTTTACGATCCGGCTTTGCACGAAGAAGACACTATTTAATAAATTAAAAATTAAGAATTAAAAATTAAAAGATGGCTGCGCGTTCATGTACTTATTTCTCAGTTTTCAATTTTTAATTCTCAATTAAAATAATATCATTATGGAAGAAAAAAAGAAAAAAGTAGTAGTAGCATTCAGCGGGGGGCTTGATACCTCTTTCACTGTAATGTATCTGGCTAAGGAAAAAGGGTATGAAGTGTATGCTGCTTGTGCAAACACGGGTGGTTTCAGTGAGGAGCAGCTGAAGCAGAACGAAGAGAACGCTTACAAACTGGGTGCTGTGAAGTATGTGACATTGGATGTGACCCGGGAATACTATGAGAAGAGCTTGAAATATATGGTATTCGGTAATGTGCTCCGTAATGGTACTTATCCTATTTCTGTAAGTTCTGAACGTATCTTCCAAGGGTTGGCCATAGCACGTTATGCTAATGAAATAGGTGCGGATGCTATCGCACACGGCTCGACTGGTGCGGGTAATGACCAGATTCGTTTCGATATGACTTTTCTGGTATTGGCTCCGGGGGTTGAGATCATCACATTGACCCGTGACATGGCATTAAGCCGTCAGCAGGAAATTGATTATTTGAATGAACATGGTTTTGCCGCTGACTTTACAAAATTGAAATATTCTTATAATGTAGGTCTTTGGGGAACTTCTATCTGCGGTGGGGAAATATTGGACTCTGCGCAGGGTTTGCCCGAAAGTGCTTATTTGAAACAGGTGACCAAGGAAGGAAGCGAACAGCTTCGTCTTACATTTGAAAAAGGTGAGCTGAAGGCTGTTAATGACGAGAAGTTTGATGATCCTATCAAGGCTATTCAGAAAGTGGAAGAGATCGGTGCACCCTACGGTATCGGCCGTGACATGCACGTTGGGGATACCATTATCGGTATCAAAGGGCGTGTAGGATTCGAGGCTGCTGCTCCTATGCTGATTATCGGAGCCCATCGTTTCCTTGAAAAATATACGTTGAGCAAGTGGCAGCAATACTGGAAAGACCAGGTTGCCAACTGGTATGGAATGTTCTTGCATGAAAGTCAGTATCTGGAACCGGTAATGCGCGATATTGAGGCAATGTTGCAGGAATCTCAGCGTAATGTAAACGGTACAGCTATCTTGGAACTCCGTCCGCTTTCATTCTCTACTGTGGGTGTTGAATCGAAAGACGACCTGGTGAAGACCAAATTCGGTGAATATGGTGAAATGCAGAAGGGATGGACAGCAGAAGATGCCAAAGGCTTTATCAAAGTGACTTCTACACCTTTGCGTGTTTATTATAATAACCACAAGGACGAAGAAATTTAATAAGTATGATTAAAGCAGGAATTATCGGTGGGGCAGGTTATACGGCGGGCGAATTGATTCGTCTGCTGATTAATCACCCTGATGTAGACATAAAGTTTATAAACAGCAGCAGTAACGCCGGCAATAAGATTACCGACGTACATGAGGGACTCTATGGTGAAACGGATTTGGTTTTTACCGACGAACTTCCTCTGGATGAGAATGATGTATTGTTCTTCTGTACGGCTCATGGAGATACAAAGAAGTTTATGGATAGTCACAATGTACCCGAGGATTTGAAAATCATAGACCTCAGTATGGACTACCGTATCAAGAGTGATGACCATGACTTCATCTATGGTTTGCCGGAACTGAACCGTCGTGCTATCTGCCATAGCAAGCACGTGGCCAATCCGGGATGTTTTGCCACTTGTATTCAATTGGGTTTATTGCCGTTAGCCAAACATCTGTTACTGAACGAGGATGTAATGGTAAATGCCATTACCGGAAGTACAGGGGCAGGGGTGAAACCGGGTGCTACCAGCCATTTCAGCTGGCGTAATAATAATATGAGCATCTATAAACCGTTTTCTCATCAGCATGTTCCCGAAATCAAGCAATCATTGAAACAGTTGCAAAACAGCTTTAATGCTGAAATAGATTTTATTCCTTACCGGGGTGATTTCCCGCGTGGTATCTTTGCTACTCTGGTAGTCAAATGCAAGGTGGAACTGGAAGAACTGGTGAAGATGTATCAAGACTATTATGCCGAGGATTCTTTCGTTCATATTGTAGACAAAAATATAGATTTGAAGCAGGTGGTGAACACCAACAAGTGTTTGATTCATTTGGAGAAGCATGGCGATAAACTGCTGGTTATCTCTTGCATTGACAACTTGTTGAAGGGGGCAAGCGGACAAGCGGTCCATAATATGAATCTCATGTTCAATCTGGAAGAAACCGTAGGGCTGAGGTTGAAACCGTCTGCTTTTTAATAAAGAAGAGTTTATGAAATTATTTGATGTATATCCTCTTTTTGACATAAACATTGTCAAGGGAAAAGGTTGTCATGTATGGGATGATCAAGGTACGGAATACCTTGATTTGTATGGTGGTCATGCGGTTATTTCTATCGGTCACGCACATCCGTATTATGTGGAAATGATAAGCAACCAGGTTGCACAGTTGGGATTTTATTCCAATTCGGTGGTTAACAAGCTACAGCAGGAAGTGGCAGACCGTTTAGGGAAACTTTCGGGTTATGATGATTATCAATTGTTTTTGATAAACAGTGGGGCCGAAGCTAATGAAAATGCGTTGAAACTGGCTTCTTTTTACAATGGTCGCAAACGTGTGCTTTCTTTTTGCAAAGCATTTCATGGACGTACTTCACTGGCAGTGGAGGTAACCCACAATCCGAAAATTATAGCCCCAATCAATGACAATGGGCATGTGACTTATCTGCCTTTGAACGATATAGAAGCAGCTAAAGCGGAATTGGCAAAAGGAGATGTCTGTGCGGTGATTATTGAAGGTATTCAAGGAGTAGGCGGTATTCAGGTTCCGGAAGTGAAATTCTTGAAAGAACTGAGTAAGGCTTGCGAAGAAGTGGATGCAGTACTTGTTTTGGATGAAATACAATCCGGCTACGGGCGTAGCGGTAAATTTTTTGCTCACCAACATGCAGGTATCCGTCCCGATATGATTACGGTTGCAAAGGGGATTGGCAATGGCTTTCCGATGGCTGGTGTCCTGATCAGTCCGAAATTCAAACCCGTATATGGACAATTGGGAACCACTTTTGGTGGTAACCACTTGGCTTGTGCTGCTGCTATCGCGGTGCTGGATGTTATGAAAGGTGAGAACCTGGTAGAGAATGCTGCCAAGGTAGGTGCTCATCTGCTGAAAGAATTGAAACAATTCCCACAGATTAAAGAGGTGCGTGGCGAAGGTTTGATGATCGGTATGGAATTTGACGAACCGATTAAGGAACTGCGTCAGCGTCTGCTGTTCGAACAGAAAGTATTTACCGGAGTCAGTGGTACGAATGTAATCCGTCTGCTCCCGCCTTTGTGTCTGACTATGGCTGAGGCTGATGAATTTATTGGACGCTTTCGTAAAGTGTTGGTATAAGCTGGAGATTCAAGAGGGATAATAATCAGCGAAAGAAAATAAGGTCTCGTCAGGAAACATTTCGGTTCCGGCGAGACTTTTTGATTTCATCTTCTTCAAAGTAATTTTATTTTTAGCTTTTCATAATACGTTCTTCTCCTTTTTTCCCTTATCTTTGTAGCTATAGACTTAATCTTTAATAATATGAAAGTAGCAATTATTGGTGCGGGAAATATGGGAGGGGCCATTGCTCGCGGCCTTGCCCAAGGCACTATCATTCCAGCGAGTGATGTAACAGTAGCCGATCCGTTCAGCGGAAGTCTGGAAACTCTACAGGCGGATTATCCGGAGATTAATGTGACAACGGAAAATCCGAAAGCGATAAAGGATGCCGATATCGTTATTCTGGCTGTAAAGCCGTGGTTAATAGACCAAGTGTTGAGTGTGGTTCATTTGACTCCACGGCAAGTATTGGTTTCTATTGCAGGTGGTGTAACTTTCGAACAGCTGGTAAAGAGTGTAGGTCCGGAACAGACCATATTCCGTTTGATTCCCAATACTGCTATTTCTCAGTTGGAAAGTATGACTTTGATATCCAGTCGTAACGCCAGTAGGGAACAAGAACAACTGATGCTGGATATCTTTAATGAATTAGGATTGGCTATGCTTATTCCTGAAAGTCAGATGGCTGCTACTACGGCTTTGACTTCATGTGGTATCGCATATGTCTTGAAATATATTCAGGCAGCTATGCAGGCAGGTATTGAATTGGGGATTTATCCGAAAGATGCACAGAAAATGGTTGCCCAGTCTGTGAAAGGAGCCGCTTCCTTGATATTGAATAATGATACTCATCCCAGTGTGGAAATAGATAAGGTGTGTACGCCCGGTGGTATGACTATCAAGGGTATTAATGAATTGGATCACGAAGGGTTTGACTCAGCGATCATTAAAGCAATGAAGGCTTGTCTGAAATAGAAACAACCTCATGGAAATGACGTGGATAACACGGTTCTCGTTTTTGTGTATTGTGTTATCTACGTTTTTATAGAAGGTACTTTTGCAGGTTTAGTATAAAAATATGTTCACTTTTTTGTTTCCGATTTCATATTTCATGTTATCTTTGCTATACAAGATCAGATCTAATGTGAAAGAGAAATATGATAAACACAGAATTGTTCAAAGAAGTGTCACCTTTGTCTGCCAAGGATTGCTTTATTTTGATAGAGCGTCAGAAATCGAATTTTAATTTTCCTATACATATACATCCCGAATATGAACTGAACTATATTGAGAATGCAAAAGGCGCACAACGCATTGTGGGAGACTCCATAGAAGAAATAGAAGAAGAGGAACTGGTGCTGGTCACCAATCCTCAATTGGAACATGCTTGGAGGGATTATAACAACAAGCCGCAGAATATCCATGAAATAACCATTCAGTTTCATTCCGATCTGCTTTCCGACCAGATTCTGAACAGGAACCAGATGATCAGCATTCGGGAACTTTTCCACCGTGCCCGTAAAGGAATCGTGTTCAGCAGGGAGACTATCGCGAAAGTCCGTCCGTTGTTGAAAACGCTGTCTTGCGAGAACGATAGTTTCTATTCCTTGATAAAACTGCTTGTTATTCTTCATGAATTATCATTGGACAAAGGGATGCGTGAGCTGTCAACCGGGCAGTTTGCCATTAACTCTGTTTCCAAAGAGCATACTAACGAGAAGTTGAACAAGGTGCTGGATTATGTTCATTTTCATTTTTCGGAAGTGATCCGTCTTGCAGATGTAGCTAAAATGGTAAATATGAGCGAGGCCTCATTCTGTCGTTTTATCAAACAGCATACTTCCAAAAGTTTTATCGATTTCCTTACTGATATCCGCTTGGGGGCCGCTTCACGTGCTTTGGTTGATTCTTCCTTGTCAATAGCTGAAATAGGATATGATTGTGGCTTTAATAATCTATCCAATTTCAACCGTATCTTTAAAAAGAAAAAAGGAGTGACTCCTAAAGAGTTCCGTGATAATTATCGTAAGAACAAGACTATCATTTAAAAGGTTCGGCCGGAACTTTCTCATGGACTTGCCTGATTTTGACAGCACTAAAAGAAAGCGGATTTTCTGAAAGTTCGGGGATGTTGTAGGATTTGAATGCCTGGAAATAATGTTCCGTGTCTTTTTGCGGTACTACGAACGGCTTGTAAGTTTTTTCTTCTTTATTCGGATAGCCAGAACAAGGCTTCTCATATTGACGGTCTCTATTTTGATAAAATATCATAAGTATATGTTCGGATAGTATTGGTTTGTCTGTCGGTAAATTTCCATCTTTGCCTTTGGGTTACAACCTGGTAAAACTTTGAATACTAACCTTAAAAAAGACAAGTGTCATGAAAAAGCTATCTTACCTTTTTGCCGTGGCAGCTTCCGCCGCTTGCCTCTGTGCCTGTACCGATGTTACCGATGCTCTTCCGGCAGAACAAATCCCGGCCGATGCACGTAGTACCTTGGGGGCCGATGTAGTTCTTCAGTGGAACAACGAAGAACAAACCATCGATGGTTTTGGTGTGGCGCAGGCCGGCTGGTCCGACTATCTTTATGCCCACCGCAAGCGTCAGGAGATTATGGATGTGATGTTCGGACAGGACGGGCTTCGCCTCAGTATCCTCAGGGGCGAGGTATTCCCCCATTACGATGAAACCACGTTTAATATGGACGAGGATATCAATCTGTCTTTGGATGATCCTTTTTTCGATATTGATTTCAACCGTGATGAGAATCGTGTTGCCGAAGGCATCGCACAGCGCAACGGACAGTTGTGGATCATGAAAAAAGCGAAGCAGGAATACGGTGTGGACAAACTCATCTTTTCCGTTTGGTCTGCTCCGGCTTATATGAAAAGCAACGGCAGTACCTCGCAAGGTTTTTTGAAACGCGGCAGCTACCAGGCCTTTGCCGACTATCTTTCCAATTTCTGTGATGCCTACACAGCGGCAGGTCTGCCTGTCTATGCCATCTCTCCGGCCAACGAGCCCGAGTATGCGGCAAGCTGGAACTCATGCCTCTGGCTTCCCGGTACCACTACGCTGGGACCGTTCATTGTGAATAACTTAGGTCCCAAGTTGCGACAGACCCATCCCGAAACCCGGATTATCTTTGGCGAGAATGCCCAGTGGTCTGCCATTCTGGGCTTTATCATGGGCAGTAAAAATTATGTGCGCGATATTCTGAACCTGAATCCTAAAATCACCAACTTTCCCGTCATTGCCGCCGGACACGGCTATGTGGATCCTGTGACTGGGAAAGATCCTGCCATTGAACCGTTCAGCAAAGCCGAATCGAAGGGAATTCCCGTGTGGCTGACCGAAATCAGCGATCCTACGGAAAGTTATGATGCTACCATGACCAGTGGCTTGAAATGGGCGAAGAAGTTCCATCGTTTCTTGTGTGAGGCCAATACCGGCGCTATTGTGTGGTGGGCAGGTGCTATACCGGATGGCGGAACCACCGAGGGGCTGATTAACATTGAAAAGAACCGCGTGGACTATGAAGTGACCAAGCGTTGCGAGGTGTTCGGCAACTTCTCCCGTTACATCCCTGTAGGAAGCAAGCGCATCTCGGCGCAATATGATTTCGAACAAGGCTATATGGTGTCTGGCTATAAATATGGTGACAACGGTTACACGGTTGTAGCCATCAACCCTGCGGATCATGAAGTAGTTATTTCGTTGGCTCTTGAAAGCGCTCAGGTTTCCGGTGCTTTGCAAGGCTATGTCACCGATGACACCCGTAAATGGGAGCCGGTGGAAGCTGTTCAACCTGCCGATGGTGTCTATACCCTGACCTTGCCGGCCCGTAGCGTGGTTTCCTATACCGGAACTGTGTTGAGTAGTTCGTCTTTGTAACGTTGGTTCTGTTTTTATTTCTACGCTGCAATAGTTTTTTGTTCCGTCATTGTATTGCGCTGATAAACAGTAATATGCGGTGACGGAATTTCCTGTATCCCCACGAAGTGCTTTTTCGTTTTTTCCTTGCAGAAGCCGGTTCGTCGGATATCGGTTTCCATGTCGGGTACGTAATCTTGATATATGTATGGCAGTATCCGTGCAAGGGGATGGGAGTTTCCATGCAAGAAGACTGCATCATTTGTTGCACCACTCGGCTGAACGTGCCTTTTCACTCAAGTGAAGTGCCGTTGCCACCTGTGTGAAACGGTTGCTTCACCAAGGTGAAGCAATAAAGTCATAAGCCTGTTTTCACGGTTGCATCCTGTTGATAAAATACATCTATTGAAGTTTTGTCATTTTGTGTGTGGCGGTTGTTATGTTGTACATTGATGAACGATACCGCCGCTTGCCTACCGGTTGAGAGCCTTTATGGATGTTTTTTCACAGTAATTGGTTGATAATTAGAAGAATACTGTGTAGGAAAAATTTTATATCTCACGTTCAATTCAGATGTGTTTTCCATTGTCTTGAAGAATTTTTTTTTTGATATTGATAAGATTTCATTGTTTAATGCTTGAATTGTATTTGTTCCTGCTTGCTTGAATTGCCATCTTTGCAATGTTAATTTTTAATTCAAATAACTATGAAAACAAAGACATTCTTAATTTCAGCTGCTATTCTTCCATCCATGGGGCATTACCGTTGTTTGCGAAAGCAATAACGTGTTGGAAATCTATTTTTAGTTAATTTTACAGCAATATTTTTTAATTAAACTCTAATACATTATTTATGAAACAAATTGCATTTACATGGTTGCTGTGCATACTTAGTATATGTGCCTATGCTCAGCAAATTACTGTTACCGGAACAGTGACGGATGCGGAGAATAATCCGTTGATTGGTGCGGCTGTTGTTGTAGTAGGAACTACGGATGGCGTGATTACCGATTTTGATGGCAAATATACCATTAAGGCCGCTTCCGGTCAGTCTTTGAATTTCTCTTATGTAGGTTATCAGGAGCAAACTGTTAAGGTTGATGGCCGCAGTGTGATTAATGTGAAATTGTCGGAAGGTGAATTGTTGGACGAGGTGGTGGTTATCGGTTACGGTACAGTGAAGAAAAGCCATTTGACAGGTGCGGTCACTTCTGTTTCCGGTAAAGAGTTACAGGCAAATGTTGCACGTAGTGCTTCAGCTGCTTTGCAAGGAAGAGTTGCCGGTGTTACTGTGTCGGCTGCCAACGGTCAGCCGGGGGAAGGCTTGAATATTAATGTCCGTGGTATCAGTTCATTGAGTGCCACCAGTCCGCTTTATGTGATTGACGGTGTGTATGGTGATATCAATATGGTTGATCCCGCTGACATTCAGTCTATTGAAGTGTTGAAAGATGCTTCGGCTGCTGCTATTTATGGTTCTCGTGCTGCTAATGGTGTTGTATTGGTCACTACTAAAGGCGGTCGTTTGGAAACTCCTGCCCGTGTAACAGTGGATGCCTATACAGGCGTTCAGATGGTTGCCAAATACATTGATGTAATGGATGGTAATCAGCTTCGCGATTTGGCAAAGGCTACCGGTTATAGTTCGGCAGAAGGGTTGCTGAATTGGAATGGAGGTGCTGGAACAGACTGGTAGAAAGAACTTTATAACTCGGCTATGGTGAGCAAGGTTAGCTTGAATGTATCTGGAGGAAACAAGACTTCGACCTATAATCTGTCGGGAAGCTATCTTAACCAGGATGGTATTGTGAATACTACCGGTTATGAGGCATGGAACATTCGTGCTAAGAATACTTTTTCTTTTTTCAATAATCATTTGCGTATGGGGACTACGTTGATGATGAAATTCTATAAAAAGAAGTATGAAGATGTTTCATATACCTCCGCTCTGACAGCTGTGCCTATGTGGAATGTATATGGTGAAGATGGCACTTGGGGTGTCGCTCCGGAATGGACCAGAGGAGATAATCCTGTAGGTTGGACAGAAGCCTATGATTACCAAAGACATGGGATAGATATTTTATTGAATGGCTATGCCGAAGTGGATTTGTTCTTGAAAGGATTGAAATATAAATTCAATGTAGGTATAAACAAATATACAAGACGTAATTATGCCTATAGTTCTCCTTATTATTTCAGTTCTACTTCACAAAAGAATGAAGCGGAATTGTCGGAAAGTACAGACTGGGAGAACGATTGGTTGATTGAAAATACAATCAATTATGATAATACGTTTGGCAATCATACGGTTTCTGCTTTGGTGGGTTATTCTGCCCAGCGTAACAATGCGCGTGGTTTTGGTGCAGGACGTAAGGGTTTCCCGGAAGGTTTCTCTGTGATTGACGCCGGTTCGGTTTCTTCACAAAATACATCGGGTAGCGCGTGGGCCAATACAATGATTTCTATGTTTGGGCGTGTGATGTATTCGTATGCCGATCGTTATATGCTGTCTGCTTCTGTTCGTCGGGACGGTTCTTCCAAATTTGCAGATGGAAACCGCTGGGGCACATTCCCGTCTGTATCTTTGGGTTGGAATGTGATGAATGAAGATTTCTTTGAAAATATCAAGGAAACCATGAATGAATTGAAAATTCGTGCCAGTTATGGTGTATTGGGTAATTTGAGCGGCATTGGCAATTATGCTACCCAGTCTGTTGTTTATAAAGGTATGAATAACATGATGGGCACAGAACTTTGGGAAGGTGCCATTACCGGTAAGGAATGGACTTCACCCATGAATGTGACTTGGGAAAAGACGAAGACCTTGAACTTGGGTTTGGATTTTGCTTTCTTGAACAATAAGTTCAGTGTCAGTGCTGATTATTTTATTCAGAAAACAGAAGATATGTTGTTGTCTATGCCGCAGTCTTTGAGTTTTGGCTTGAGTGGGAATCCTACAGTAAATGCAGGTACAGTAGAAAACAAAGGATTTGAAATTTCATTGAATCACCGTAATAATGTAGGCGATTTGTATTATCATGTAGGTGTCAATGCCACCTTTATCAAGAATGAACTGACGGAAGTAAACGGAAGTCGTGATGAATGGCAGGGATTCAATCCTCATGCCAAAGGAACGATTACTTATGCCAAGACCGGTCATTCCATAGGTTATTTCAATTTGATAAAGACGGATGGTGTATTCCAAAGCCAACAAGAAATTGATGCGTATGTGGATAAGAACGGTAATAAGATCCAGCCTAATGCACAACCGGGTGACTTGCGTTTCGTGGATTATAACGGAGATGGTAAGATTGACAATAATGACCGTCAGGATGTAGGCTCTGCTTTCCCGAAAGTTAACTTGGGTGTAAGTCTGGGTGCTGAATGGAAAGGTTTGGATTTGAATATGTTCTTTGACGGAAACTTTGGCAACAAGATTTACAATGCCCAGTATTATAGTACGGTTTATAATGAATCAACGGGAAACCAATATGCAGAACGCATGAACAGCTGGACTGAAAACAATCATTCTGACATTCCTCGCTGTTTGTTTGGTACTAGCGATCCTAATGGTACAAACTGGGGCTATACGGACCGTTGGTTGGAAAATGGTTCATTCTTGCGCTTGAAGACTTTGGAATTAGGTTATACGTTGCCCAAAGTATGGGTATCTAAAGCCGGTTTGCAGAATGTGCGTGTTTATACGGCTATGGAAAACCTTTTCACTATAACCGATTATAAAGGATATACTCCTGACTTGGGTATGGTAGATGCCGATGGTGCCGGTACATCAGGTGGTTCGGGTGTAATGACCCGTGGTTGTGATGACGGTCGTTATCCGATGGCACGTACTATCACCTTTGGTTTACAAGTAAATTTCTAATTAGGAATAAGTAATATTTGCAGAATATGAAAAAGAATTTTATAAAATACATAGCTGCATTGGCTGTAGCTCCAATGTTGTTGTCTTCTTGTAGTGATGACTTTCTGAATGAGATTGATCCTAACCGTCAGACTCCGACCACTTTCTGGACATCCGAGGATAATGTGATGAAAGGCTTGTCCGCAGTTTATAATCCTTTCCGCCGTATGACCAGTGGATATTATGGTGGGCTGGAAGGCATCATGCATCTTCAGATGCGCGGTGACGACCTTTACCCCACTCGCGGAGAAGAACCTTATATTTGGGAATATTTGTCGTTTGTCAACACAACGAATACAAAGGATTTGAGCTGGGGAAACATCTATGAAGGCATTCAGATGGCGAACGAATTCATATATCGTGCGGCTACGGTTGATATGGACGAAACCAAACGTGAGCAAATGATAGGTGAGGCTTATTTCTTACGTGGATTCTGGTACTTCCGTTTGCGTACTGATTATCGTGATGCGGTTATCCGTACTCTCCCGCAGGATGCAGATCCGGAAACTCATGGACTGTCTAGCGGTGATGAAGTGCTGGAACAGGCTATTTCAGACTTTAAGGAAGCCAAGTCTCGTTTGCCTAAACTTCGTTCAAGCGATGAGAACGGTCGTGTAACTCAAGGTGCGGCTATTGCCATGTTGGGTAAAGCTTATATCTGGAAAGGGGATTATCAGGCCGCTAAGGATGAGTTTGAAATTATAATGAATGGTTATGGTTACGATTTGACTCAAAAGTATGAGGACAACTTCCGTGACGATACGGAATTTAATGCTGAATCTATTTGGGAAATCAATTATGATGCCAAAGGTAATTCGGGTGACTCTTGGGGCAATGGCACTAGTGACGACTCGTTTATGGGAAGCAACCTTGCTCATTATTTTGGCCCGACACTGAAAGGTGAGAATATTGGCGGTGGTTGGTATAAGATGCAGCCTTCTCCCTATTTGATAAAAGAATTCATTTCCGAGCAGCGTCCGGAAGGATCTGATTCCAAATGGGATAAGCGTTTGTACACTACGTGCTTCTTTAAATATTCTGATTTCGGTGATGTGAAGCCGGATGAAAAATTCTATGGTGGTAAAGTGGAATTTGATGATATGTTTAAATGGACGGTACTGCCCGAAGGCGATGGCAAATATGGTATTGCCAAGCAAGGATATGCTCCTGCTTATCCGGTTATCGAGGGTGTTCAAGGGCGTTTCATGATGAAGAAGTTTGCAGCTTGGTGGGTTCCCACAGGATGTACGATGTATTCTAACGATGCCGGACGTATCAACAATTTACGTATTATGCGCTTTGCAGAAGTTTTGTTGCTCCACGCTGAGGCTTGTCTGGAAACCAATGATGAAAGCGGAGCAATGAAAGATATTAACCGGATTCGTGTACGTGCCGGGCTGCCGGAGAAAAACTTGAGTGGAAAAGATGCTATAATGACAGAACTCCAGAAACAGAAATTGCTGGAATTTGCCGGAGAGAATATACGTTGGGATGATATGGTTCGTTGGTACGGAAATGATCCTGTTAAGTTGAAAGCTATCATGCACGAACGCAAGACCGATTCTCAACATTATGAATTGATTTACGAAGAAAATGAAAGTGGTGAAAAGGAATTGGTAGGATATAAACCGACAGACCGCATTTCGGATACACAAGGATTTGACCATTTTGAAGCTAAATTCTTGTACTTCCCGATACCTCAGGCAGAGGTGGACGCTAATTTGAATTTGGAGCAAAAGCCGGAATGGAGATGATTGTATTGAACTGATAATTAAAAAGTATGAGAGGTGTGTCAAAACGTGGATAATGCCATCGTTTAGTTCGCAGGGGCGAGGTCCGCTCGCCCGAAAACAGTTTGCTTTGTGTCTTCGGGCAGGTAAACCCTTCCCCTACAACTGACGATGGGATAGGCCCGGTTTAGTTTTGACACACTCCCATAAAAACAATGAAGCCAAATGAAAAGGAAAGGATATTATTTATGCTCTTTGTTGGTTATGATATTTGTATTTTTGTCATGTCGTGATGAAGAACAGGATTGTACCCAAGCTATGCAGGATATACAAAACCTGTTGAAGGAAAATGATTTATTGAAATCTGTTTCTCAGGAAGGTGAACAATGTGTTTTGTTATTCGAGTCCAATAAGATAATTTTTCCGCAAGAGTTAATCCAAAGTGTAGATGTGGATGCGGAAAACTGGAAAACGACTTTGACATTTGCCAATGGAAGCACTTATGTTATACCTACCTTAGGTACTTCGATTGACAACTTGATATTGAGTTCTACAGTCAATCCTTCCGGTTGCAATCCATTATCGGCCAGTGTAGTTGTAAAATTACCTGTATTGGGACGCATTAAACTGATTGTACACAGCAAACCGGGAAAGCATACGCCTGACGTGGAATATACATTTAAAGATGTGGGATTAAAACAGAATATTCCGGTATTGGGACTTTATCCCAATTATAATAACCAGATCACTTTAATTTATACGGATTTGCAAGGAAATGAACGTGCTCGGTCCAATCTAAAGCTTCAGACGAAAACATTGGAAAGCAGAAGGCTGCCTAAGGAAATCAGAGTGGTAAAGGCTCAATATGACCGAATGGAGCCAGGCATGAATTTGGTAAACTCCCCCGGACAGGATGAAACAGACACTTCTATCCCTTATATGATAGATGCAGACGGAGAAATCCGTTGGATTCTTGATTGGGAGAAGTCGGATGAACATCGATATATCGGAATCGGGTGCGGATTGATCCGGATGCAGAACGGACATTATATGACCGGTGACGGAAACCATCATCGGATGGTGGAGGTGGATATGATGGGAAATACAATTCATAATTGGGATATGCTGGAAAGGGGATACACTATGCATCATGCCATATCTCAAGATAAGCAAGGCAATATATTAGCGACTGTGAGCAAGACTTCCGCTAAAATCGCCAATGGGAAAGATGTACGGATAAATGATTTTATTATTATGATGGATCCCGAAAAAGGGGAGATTTTGCAAGAATGGGATTTGGTGCACATGTTGGATTCGGCTCGCTATGGAATGACCGATTATGATCTAACCTCAGACCCTTTTGCACAAAGTGCCAGTAATTGGGCGCATAATAATGGTATAGTAGAGTGGGGAGATGATTATCTGGCTACAGCCCGTTATCAAGGAATCTTTAAGTTTAATAAAGCTGGAGGTATTGAGTGGATTATATCGCCTCATGGGTATTGGAGAGATAAATACTTGAAATTATTATTGAATCCTCTTCATGCCGACGGGACTCCTATTACTGATCCTGAGGTGATAGCCGGAACGAAGAATTGTGATGATTTTGAATGGCCTTGGGGATGTCATACAGCTGTCCCATTACCTAATGGACACATTTTTTATTTCAATAATGGTTATGGGCGTAACTTCAAACTGGATTTTACAGACAGGAAAAATATTTATACTTGCGGCATAGAATATGAAGTGGATGAAGTAAACCGTACGGTTCGCCAAGTTTGGCAGTATGGAAAAGAGCGTGGTGCCGCGTATTTTACTCCGGCCCGTTCCGGGGTGCAATATTTGGAACAAACGGGTAACAGATTAATTTGTCCGGGAATGAGCAATGTGCTTAGCAATGGCAATCGTGGTGCACGCGTGACAGAAGTAGATCCTGAAACACAAGAGGTTGTGTTTGAGTTGGAAGATGCGATTTACCAGCGGGTTTACCGTATGTCTCTTTATCCTGAGAACCAATAACAACACTGTATAGAATATGATTGATTTTTGATAAAATAGTATAATTCTAGATGCTTGGATAGCATTCTTTTACTGTAAAAGATGGATTGATAACAATGAAAAGAAAATAAGATATGAACGGATATTTCAAAAAACAAATAGAAGCATTGCGCCAACGCCATGAAGCGTTGTTGCAACGTCCTAATGAAATGCAGGAAGAAACGAACGGTGTCATCCGCCGTTATGTTTATCCGGTACTGACACGCCAGCATATTCCCCTGGAATGGCGTTATGACTTCAACCCTGCCACCAACCCTTGTTGTATGGAGCGTATCGGCTTTAATGCTACCATGAACAGTGGTGCCCTGAAATGGAACGGAAAGTATCTGATGGTGGTGCGTGTGGAGGGAGCAGACCGGAAGTCGTTCTTTGCCATAGCCGAAAGCCCTAACGGGGTGGACAATTTCCACTTTTGGAAACGTCCGCTGGTATTGCCCGATGTGGATCTGGCGGAAACCAATGTGTACGATATGCGTCTTACCGCTCACCAGGATGGATGGATTTATGGTATCTTTTGCAGCGAACGCCATGATGACAAGGCACCGGCGGGAGATCTGTCGGCGGCGGTGGCAAAGGCGGGAATCGTACGCACGCGCAATCTGGTGGACTGGGAACGGTTGCCCGACTTGAAAGCGGCGAGCCAACAGCGCAATGTGGTGTTGCATCCCGATGGTCTATCTGTCGGTGTGGCTCCGCCGGAGCAATGTGCTGACGGGCGCCGAATGGATAAAGACCCGTTTCGGGCAGGGGCGGGGGGCTACGCTCTCGCATACTATTGTCATTGTCTTTGCTCTGCTCAGCGTGCTGGGCTTCTTGAGCTACGGGTTTATCGGAATCGGCAAGTTCATGGAGATCTTTTTTCCGTGGGAGGTAGTGTCGCAGTATGTGCCCTGGGATATTCCGGTACAATATGTGCCTCATTTTTACGGCATTTTCTTTACGGCCATTGCTACCTTCTATGTGATGCTGGGCGGTATGCTCAGCATTGTGTGGACGGATGTGGTGCAGTTCCTCATCATGACGGTGGCGGGTGTGGTCATTGCCATTATCGGGATGAACATGGTGGCTCCTGAAATGATCCGGGAATTTGTGCCTGCAGGGTGGGAGTCGCCTTTCTTCGGCTGGACGCTGGACATTGACTGGAGTGAACGGATGAGTTTGCTGACGGAACGCATGGCGGACGAGCCTTACAGCCTGATGGGTGTCTTTGTGATGATGGCGTTGCTGAAAGGGATTTTTATGAGCATGGCGGGGCCTGCTCCGAACTATGACATGCAGAAGATCCTGTCGTGCAAGTCACCCAAGGAGGCGGCGCTGATGAGCGGTTCGGTATCGGTCATTCTGCTGATTCCGCGTTATCTGATGATTATGGGGTTTGCGTTGCTGGCTATCTATTTCTTTAAAGTGGATGGAGGACTGGAACAGATGACGGCTGTCCACACGGATTTCGAAACAATTCTTCCTCACCTGATTACGAAGTATGTGCCGGTGGGGCTGGCGGGTTTGTTACTGGCAGGATTGCTGTCGGCATTCATGTCTACATTCGCTTCTACGGTGAATGCGGCACCGGCCTATGTGGTGAATGATATTTATCTGAAGTATATCAACCCAAGGGCTTCCGTCAGGACACAGATACGGGCGAGTTACCTCGTTTCGGTACTGGTGGTGGTTATCAGTACGGTGATGGGCTTTTTTCTGAAGGACATCAACGAGATTTTCCAGTGGATTGTGGGCGCGTTGTTCGGCGGATATATTGCCGCCAATGTGTTGAAGTGGCACTGGTGGCGGTTTAATGGTGAAGGGTATTTCTGGGGAATGACTTCGGGTGTGGTGGCTGCCATTGTGATGAAGTTCACGGTGCCCGATTCGTTGGTACTTTATTTTTTCCCCGTGTTGTTCGGCATTTCGCTGGTGGGTTGTATCGTGGGTACGTACTCGGCACCTCCTACTGACGAGGAGACGCTGGTGAACTTCTATATCCGGGTACGTCCGTGGGGGTGGTGGAAACCGGTGGCGGCCAAGGCGGTAGCACGCTATCCGCAGGTGACGCGCAACCGCCATTTCAAGCGGGATATGTTCAATGTGGCGATTGGTATCGTGTGGCAGTGCTGTCTCACTATTGTACCCATGTATCTGGTGGTGCGCGGTACGGGGGGACTCATTGCGTCGGTGTTGCTGCTGGTGGTGACCACCGTGGTGTTGAAATATACCTGGTACAGGCCGTTGTGCAGGGAAGAGAAGGAATATGATGAGTTGATGAAACGTATCGGAATGGACTGATAGACAAAAAAGGGTAAATGTGTCAAAACTAAAATGGCTACCCCGCAAAGTTACAGATCGTATTTATAACACTTAAAAAAGGGTCGTATCAAGCTCTGTATTGAGTAATGATACGGCCCTTTCTTTAGCCTTTTAGGATGTTCAAATGCCAGATTATAAGTTCATATTTTCAAAAACAGAGTTTTGACATCCTCTTTTTGTCTGTCAATATCAACCGGAAGGTTTAGCTCACTTCGGGCGGCTCCAGTATGCGGCTGGCGTACTCATGTTGTAGCGGTAGCTCGACACCTTGTTTCATCAGTATTCTTCCGGAGAACATTTTGTTGTCCAGTGGCAGCGGACGGGCATCTTTTCCGGTTTAGTTCCGTGATGCGGTATTGCTTGTCGGCTTTCAGCCTGTCCATGCGGAAACGGGGAATAATCTGATTGCAATAATGCTGAATCTTGTAGGCAAGAACACGGCATGTTTTTTCTGTGGGGTGTAGAGCATCAGTGAGAAAGCACCTCTATCATTGTAAGGCGAGATGAGACGGTATGATAAATTGCCCAGCTGTATCATCGGACGGATTTTCTTGTAGGTAATAATGGCTTCACGTTTTCGGGAACGGGCAACGGCAGGGAGGTGTTCGGAGTAGCTATCAGAATATCTTGTTCCTATACCCGGAGCGGAAAGGAAGAGAAGAGGCATAAGTTTGCCGGAAGTAGTTTTTTCATGGGATGGTATTTTTTTGAAGAATAATGATCTGTATGTTTGGAGTTATGCAAAAATGAAAGAAGTTTTTGGCATTTTATGATAGAATATTATTCATGTGGCACTATGTGCGCATTTTATGTAATTATGAGGTGCTTTGCCGCAATAAATATCAAGGAATCTTTTTATCTTTGCGAATATTGGTAATCAGTGCTTAAGTATAAAAAAAGGTTATGGAAAAGAGAGATAAAGAGGAAATGAGCCGCAGGAAGTTTCTGAAGATAGTAGGCGTCAGTGCGGCTGCATCGGCGGCAGCCCTGTATGGTTGTGCATCCGAAGGGAAACCGGCTTCATCCGAGGCTTCTGTGTTGGGCGAAGTGCCTGTGGATAAAATGACGTATCGCGTTTCCCCCAAAGGGGAGCGTGTCTCACTTTTAGGATATGGATGTATGCGCTGGCCGTTGAAACCTGCACCGGACAGCGATGGAAATGTGATAGATCAGGATGCGGTGAATGAACTGGTGGATTATGCTATCGCTCACGGAGTGAATTATTTCGATACATCTCCTGTTTATTGCCAAGGGTTTTCTGAAAGAGCCACCGGTGCGGCCTTGAAACGTTATCCCCGCGAAAAGCTCTTGATTGCGACAAAGATGTCCAATTTCCAAAACTATACTCGTGAGAATTCCATCAAGATGTACCATCAGTCGATGAAAGAATTGCAGACGGATTATCTGGATTATTATTTGCTTCATTCCGTAGGTGGAGGGGAAGGGATCAAGACTTTCCATGACCGTTATATTGACAATGGAGTTCTTGACTTTTTACTAAAAGAGCGTGAAGAAGGCCGTATTCGTAATTTGGGATGGTCATTTCACGGATCGGTGGAAGTGTTTGATTATTTGCTGTCGCTGGATGTGAAATGGGATTTTGTGCAAACTCAGATGAACTATGTAGATTGGCGCCATGCTTCGGGTAGAAATGTTAACGCGGAATATTTGTATGGAGAGTTGGCCAAGCGTGGAATTCCGGCTGTGATTATGGAGCCGCTGTTGGGAGGACGTTTGTCTAAACTGAACGACCACCTGGTGGCGCGCTTGAAGCAGCGTCGCCCGGAGAACAGTGTGGCATCGTGGGCGTTCCGTTTTGCCGGTACGTATCCCAACGTGTTGTGTGTGTTGAGTGGAATGACTTATATGGAACATTTGCAGGATAACCTTCGGACTTATTCGCCCTTGGAACCTTTGAATGAGGAAGAAAAAGAGTTCTTGGAAGAAACAGCCCAATTGATGCTGAAGTTCCCTACGATTCCTTGCAATGACTGCAAATATTGTATGCCCTGTCCTTACGGGTTGGATATTCCGGCAATTCTGGTGCATTATAATAAATGTGTCAACGAAGGAAATGTGCCTAAAAGCAGTCAGGATGAGAATTACCGCCGTGCACGGCGTGCTTTCCTGATAGGTTATGATCGTAGTGTGCCCAAACTGCGGCAGGCAAGCCATTGTACCGGATGTAACCAGTGTAATCCGCATTGCCCTCAAAGCATTGATATTCCCAAAGAACTGCATCGTATAGACGCATATGTGGAACAGTTGAAACAAGAGACTTTATAATGGAATGGATAAACATGATAAAATAAGGAATGCTTATGTTACGTAAAATAAGACTTGCCGCCGCCCTTTTGTTCTTTACAATGATCACGTTGCTGTTTTTGGATTTTACAGGAACTGCGCATGGTTGGTTTGGCTGGATGGCGAAAATACAGTTCCTTCCTGCCGTGCTGGCATTGAATGTGGGGGTGGTGATAGCCCTTGTTTTGTTGACTCTGCTTTTGGGGCGTGTCTATTGTTCGGTTATCTGTCCGTTAGGGGTGTTTCAAGATATCATTTCCTGGGTTTCGGGAAAGGTAAAGAAGAATCGTTTCCGCTACTCGCCTGCTTTGTCGTGGTTACGCTATGGGGTATTGGCAGTGTTTGTCGTCGCTTTGGTAGCAGGGGTGGTTTCATTGGCGGCGTTGATTGCTCCTTACAGTGCATACGGCCGTATCGTTTCTAACCTGCTGACACCTTTGTATCAATGGGGGAACAATGTACTTGCCCTATGGGCGGAGCGTGTGGACAGTTATGCTTTTTATTCGGTAGATGTTTGGATGAAAGGTCTTTCTACTTTTGCAGTTGCAGTGGGTACTGTGATTGTGCTTTTTATTTTGGCATGGCGTGGAGGAAGAACTTATTGCAATACCATTTGCCCGGTGGGTACAGTATTGGGATTCTTATCTAGATATTCTTATTTTAAACCGGTTATTGATACGTCTAAATGTAATGGTTGCGGACTTTGTGCTCGTAATTGCAAGTCTTCCTGCATTAATCCCAAAGCACATGAGATTGATTATTCCCGTTGTGTTGCTTGTATGGATTGTCTAGGCAAGTGCCGCCAATGGGCAATAAAATATGTATCGGGGCAGATGCTTCTGAAGAAACAGGCTCCGGCAAGTGAAGGAATTGGCAAACAGGTTTCTCAGGCGTCTTTAAACAAAGAAAAGGTAGATACTGCACGGCGTGGGTTCTTTACGGTTTCGGCTTTGATTGCTGCAAGTGTTGCCGTAAAAGCTCAGGAAAAGAAAGTGGATGGCGGTCTGGCTCCTCTTATAGATAAGAAAGTTCCCAAGCGTGCCACTCCTATTGTTCCTGCGGGAGCATTGAGTTTCCGTCATTTTGCGCAGCACTGTACGGCTTGTCAGCTTTGTGTGTCGGTGTGCCCTAATCAGGTATTGCGTCCGTCCGGTGATTTGAAACATCTGATGCAGCCCGAGATGTCTTACGAACGTGGATATTGTCGTCCTGAGTGTGCGAAATGTGCAGAAGTATGTCCTACTGATGCTATTCACTTGGCTGATCTGACAGAGAAGTCATCTGTACAGATTGGTCATGCTGTGTGGGTTGCTCAGAATTGTATAGTGAACACAGATGGGGTAAGTTGTGGAAATTGTGCCCGTCATTGTCCTACGGGGGCTATCTTGATGGTTCCTAAAGATGCCGATGATGAAAAATCACTTAAGATACCGGTTGTGAATACAGAACGTTGCATCGGTTGTGGCGCTTGTGAAAATCTTTGTCCGAGCCGCCCGTTTAGTGCTATTTATGTAGAAGGTCATGAGATGCATCGTATTATCTGAATGAAATAGAAAGGAAGATGGATGAATTAATCAGATTGTTGCATGAAGGCGGCTATTCCTGTGTTATCAGAAAGGAAGAGATCCGTACTTTTACCCAACGCGGGGTAGCCGATTTATATGATTTGCTGAATCAGCATCCGGTCTTTTTGCATGGAGCGCAGGTTGCTGACAAGGTGGTAGGAAAAGCAGCTGCCGCATTGATGGTGCTGGGGGGTGTCCGGGAGGTTTATACGGATATCATCAGTGAGCCTGCATTGGCTGTATTGCACAAGGCGAATATTAGGGTGGAGTGTGTTCAAATAGTTTCTCGTATTTGGAACAGAAACCGGACAGGTTGGTGTCCTTTGGAAACTCTTTGCTATGAGTTGGAATCGCCTGAGGCTATGTATCCGGTGATTCAGAATTTTGTGGAAAGGATGAGGGGCTTCGGAAGCTAACTTTGTGGTTCTTGTCTTGTTTCAAATGTGCTGATGATGCTGTACGTTCGGAGAGTAAACGTTTTGCATATAATCTTAACTAATGTTGTCTGTCAGATGGTTTTCTTCGAAACTTAATGAAATTTTGCTAGGAATTCTTAAATCTTCATTATCTTTGAAGCATAAAACAATAAGATTATGAGTGACCAGATAAAACAAATAGCTGAGCGTCTCCAGGGATTAAGGGACGTTCTGGAACTGACTCCTGATGAAGTGGCTAAAAGTTGCCAGCTTTCAGTGGAAGAGTATTTGGGTATGGAAAGCGGGGAGAAAGATATTTCTGTCAGTGCTTTACAGAAAATAGCCCGTAAATACGGTATTGCATTGGATGTATTAATGTTTGGTGAAGAACCTAAGATGAGTTCTTATTTTCTGACCCGTTGTGGTTCAGGAGTGTCGGTAGAACGGACCAAGGCGTATAAATATCAGTCATTGGCTTCCGGTTTTCGCGGGCGTAAGGCTGATCCTTTTATTGTGACTGTAGAACCGAAACCGGAAAATACTCCGATTCATTTTAACTCACATGAGGGACAAGAATTCAATTTGGTTATTGAAGGAAGAATGTTACTTAATATAAATGGAAAAGAATTGATCTTGAATCCAGGTGACAGTCTTTATTTTGATTCTTCTATTCCACATGGTATGATGGCATTGGATGATAAGACTGTGAAATTCTTGGCAGTAATATTATAATAAATTGAGATTAAAAAGACAGCGTTGTCATTGACTGCAACTATTTCTAATTTTTGGTTCTCAATTTTTAATTGAATAAGATTATGGTAGAAAAATTCTTAGAACAGACCACATTTACCTCACAAGAGGACTTTATAAAGAATTTAAAGATTAAAATCCCTGAAAATTTTAATTTTGGTTATGATATAGTAGATGCCTGGGCTGCCGAAGAACCCGATAAGAAAGCATTGTTATGGACTAATGATAAAGGGGAGCATATACAATATACTTATGCAGACTTGAAAAAGTATACGGATATGACTGCTTCTTATTTTCAGAGCCTTGGTATTGGTCATGGTGATATGGTGATGCTTATTTTAAAGCGTCGTTATGAGTTCTGGTACTCTATTATTGCCTTGCATAAGTTAGGAGCTGTGGTTATTCCTGCAACTCATCTGTTGACAAAAAAGGATATCGTGTATCGTTGTAATGCTGCTGATATCAAGATGATTGTAGCTGCAGGAGAAGATGTGATAACAAAGCATATTATAGATGCCATGCCCGATTGTCCTTCAGTAAAAAAACTGGTCAGTGTAGGACCGGATATTCCGGAGGGTTTTGAAGATTTTCATAAAGGTATTGAAAAAGCTGCTCCTTTTGTCAAACCGGAACATCCCAATACGAATGAAGATACTTCATTAATGTATTTCACTTCGGGCACTACAGGCGAACCTAAGATGGTGGCACATGATTTTACATATCCTTTGGGACATATTGTAACTGCCAGTTTCTGGCATAATTTGCATCGTGACAGTCTTCATCTTACCATTGCCGATACAGGTTGGGGGAAAGCTGTTTGGGGAAAACTTTATGGACAGATGATAGCAGGAGCCAATATTTTTGTGTATGATCATGAGAAATTTACACCGGCAGATATTCTTGGAAAGATTCAGGATTATCATATCACTTCTTTATGTGCTCCTCCCACTATTTATCGTTTTTTAATTAAGGAGGACATTAGTAAATATGATCTTTCTTCTTTGGAATACTGTACTACGGCGGGAGAGGCTTTGAACTATTCTGTATATGAAACGTTCAAGAAAATCACAGGTATTCGTCTGATGGAAGGTTTTGGACAAACGGAAACCACGTTGACTTTAGGTACTTTTCCCTGGATGGAGCCTAAACCTGGAAGTATGGGGGTACCTAATCCTCAATATGATATAGATTTGTTGACTCACGACGGGCGTTCTGCTGAAGATGGAGAACAAGGTCAGATTGTTATTCGTACAGATAGGGGTAAACCATTGGGATTGTTCAAAGAATATTATCGTGCTTCGGAATTAACGGAAGATGCTTGGCATGATGGTATTTATTATACAGGTGATGTGGCTTGGCGTGATGAGGATGGTTATTTTTGGTTTGTAGGTCGTGCTGATGATGTGATCAAGAGTTCGGGTTATCGTATAGGCCCGTTCGAGGTGGAAAGTGCTTTGATGACTCATCCGGCTGTTGTGGAATGTGCGATTACCGGTGTGCCTGATGAAATCCGTGGTCAGGTGGTAAAGGCGACGATTGTCCTTTCTAAAACTTTTAAGGGTAAGGAAGGACCTGAGTTGGTAAAGGAGTTACAAGATCATGTGAAGCGTGTGACTGCTCCGTACAAGTACCCACGTGTCATAGAGTTTGTAGAAGAACTTCCAAAGACCATCAGTGGAAAGATTCGTCGCGTGGAAATCCGTGAAAAGGATAAATAATCAGTTGTGGACTGATCGGAGTTTTATTGGTAAAATAATTAAAAATGAAAAAGGTTTTACTTCTTGTGTTTTTAAGTCTGGCTTGGCTATCAGTAAGTGCGCAAGCTTTGGTTCCTATTACATGGACAGCCTATGGTCTGACTTTTGAGGCTCCAAAAGGGATTTTGGTGGAGGAGGATACAGAGGAGACTTTTCTTCTGAACAATTCCAAGTTTTATATCACCATTCAGTCTTTGGATTCGGATGGTATGACAAAAAGTGACTTGAAAAGTGTATTAAAAGACTATGCCAATGATGACGGGGTGAAAGACCAGTCGGCAGTGCAGGAGTTTGAGTTACCACAGTTTTTCGGTACTTATTTAAGAGGGAGCTGCGAAACAGATCATTGCCTTTATGCTTGTTTGATGACTAAGACGGCAGGTAGTGGATTTTATATATCTATTATCTATAGCAAGGAAAATGAAAATATTGCCGAAAAAATACTGAAAAGTTTTATAATGGAGGAATAAACAAAAGAGCGTTAATGCTTGTTTCTTAGATAAGAGAGCGTTCAAAATTTACCAGAAAATTACTAGATTATTAATAGCAAATGAAAGGGCTGTCTTCGTGAGAAGGTAGTCCTTCTTTTTTGTGTAGTTATGAATGTTAAAGGACTCTATGATCCATGTGTAATATGCTTTGCCGGCATCAGAAAATCAAATGATTTTGGGCATAATAAGGGACACTCATAGAATATAAGTTAGCCAACTAATTCGCAATACTTTAAGTATGAATTAGCTGGCTAACTTATATTATTCTATGAATGTCCTAGGTTAAGACATTAACGTCCGGTCCACCATAAAGGAGTGATGATATTATCTGAGCCTCCTAACAACTCTACAGCTTGTTTATAGCCTTCGGGATCTGCATTCTCCAGACTGGAAGGATATCGCATACGTTGTGGATAAAATTCCCACTTCTGTCCGTCTTTCCAAGAATTAGGATTCCAAGCATTAACCATGTCTGAACCAGTCATTGAACTTTCGTTTGCAGGAATCTCAAAGAATGGTAATCCCAAACGGCGGAAATCCGACCACATTTCCAATACCAAATACGGAGTTTGTGCAATGAATTTTTGAGTGATAATTTTAGTCAGGTGGTCATTCAATGCTTTTCCATATAAAGTTTTAGAAGCTGTAGGATATTCATAAGTAACAGTTTTCTGTTCTTTGCTGTATCCATCCACATAAGTCATTTGTTCAGCAGTCGGTTCAGTGGTATGATCAAATTTGACTGAAGTACCTACACGATTATAGTTGGTGGAATTCAGATAATCATTCACATATTCGCTAACACCAAAGTATTCAAAACTAGCTTTAATACCGTTCTCATAGGCTTCTTTTGCTGTTGTTCCAGTGTTCCAACCATACAATGAAGCTTCTGCTAACAAGAAATAAGTTTCCCATGCTGCAAAGAATATGCGAGATTTGCCCTGACAATAGTCTTTACCCAACATTGGAAGAGTACAGCCGGGGCCATATCCATTTGTCACCAGTTGGTTATAAGCCAAGGTTGGCGACCATCCACCGCGCGAACCAGCGGGATAACCATTCCAACAACGAGTTGCATCAATCTTTATTTCCCCAGGATTATCCTTATTAGGAATCGGATTCCCGTTTTCGTCTACTGTGTAAAGAACGAAATCTTTAGCTGTTCTATCATTATATTTATCTATGTAGTTCTCAGCATTTTCATCATCAGGCAGACAGAATATCTTTAATGCACGCGGGTCAAGATTTTCCGGCATACCATCCAGCCAATATTGTTTAGTAGGATTATCTGTATTAGCAACATAATGTCTGTCATATTTAATACCTAAATAATTAGCTGGTTTAACATAACGAGCCAAATCGGAACGTTGTTCTGTTACTTTAATACCACCTAAATTAGTCAGAAGATTGGCAACTGTTGAAGAAAGAACCTGATCGTCAAATGAACGGGTATATACTCCGGAAAAGACATCCCATCCATCATTTTCTTTTACTGCAAACATATCATCAGCCGTTAAAATCTTGTTACCTTTGGCTGCATCCTCAAATTCGGCCTGTGCAGTTGCCTTGTCGATGTTTGATAAACGCATGGCCAGACGCATACGGAGTGAATTTGCATATTTCTGCCACTTCACAGGATCATATTTTACATTGTCAAACGGGTCGCATTTACCTTCTGCCTCAACAGGCAGGACAGAGGTGTTGATAGCTGCTGCGGCTTCTTTCAACTCCTTTAAAATGAATTCATAATCATCTTTCTCTGAGTTGAAAACAGGATTTTCCCCTAGGAAACTTTCAATAGGATAAGGTCCGAAATTATCGACAAACTCACTGATAAGATAGGCACGCCAGATACGGGCAAACTGCTTTACGTTCGGGAAAAATTCTTTTTCATGTGCAGTGGTAGTGGCCGCTTCGAGCTGGTTCTCTACTGCTGTAATAGCCAACGTAGCATTTTTAATACTGGAACTGAGATCAGGATAATAATAAGCAGATGTGTAGTCATCACTATAGCGGCCTACGTTCAGAAAACTCATTTCTCCACAAATTCTGGCAGCACTAGCCCAATTATAGACTACTACACGTTCTGCGGTACCGGGATTCATCTGTGCCTGTCCTATAGAATTATTCAATGCATATTGAGGTTTTACATATTCCTCACCGGCGGCTGTGGGATTGGTATTGACTTCATCAAAGTCAGAGCAGGAAACTAATCCGGCGCAAAAGCCAAGCCCCAAAAATAATTTATTCATTGTTTTCATTGTTCTTTTTCTTTTTTATGATTAGAAACCAAGAGTTACATTAAACAGGTAAGAACGTGATGTCGGAGCTGACGAGTTCTCCAAACCTGTTGCATTAGTACTTGTAGCATATACTGATTCCGGATCAATGCCGTCCAAATGGCTTGAAATCATCCATACATTATTCACGGTGAAACCAAGCTTAACCTGTTGGAACGGAGTCTTTTTCAACATAGATGACGGGAAACGATAACTCAAGGCGATGTTACGCAAACGGATGTTGGTAGCATCATAGATATAAGCTTCCGAAATACCGGCGCGGCCTGTAGCCAAAGCTTTGTAATAACGTTCTAAAGAAACACTTTGATCATTTACCTTATAACCGTTGCCATCTTTGATAACTCCCGCTACAACGATATCCTCACGTTTACCGCCTGGAGCAGTACATTCGGCAATACCACTACGTTGCAAGTTCATATTGGTGAATGAGAAAATATCGCCACCAAAACGTCCGTCAATCAGGAAACTAAGTGTGAAGTTTTTATAATTAAATGTATTTGTCCATCCTAATAGGAAGTCAGGCTGTTGTTCACCAATCTTATGCTTGTCACTAGTGGCCTGTGGCAGTCCTGATTCATTGAGTAATAATTGTCCTTTAAATTCTCCTTCTTCTACTCGTTGATATTTGGTACCCCAGATTTCACCATAAGCACCTCCCGCAACTGCATAAACCTGTAATGCGTCAGAACCTCCTAAAGCATACTGCATACCTGGTTTTCCCGGTAATAATTCAATAATCTTACTCTTGTTCTGAGAGAAGTTCAACTGAGTATCCCAACTAAATTGAGCTGTTTCGATAGGGCGTGCATTCAACATGATTTCAATACCGGTATTTTGAATGTTACCTGCATTTACTTTCATGTTATCATAACCGGAAAGGTTATTTAAAGGAATATTCATTAACTGGCGTTTTGCGTTTGTCTTGTACCATGCAAAGTCAACTCCTAAACGGTTATTGAAGAATTTCAATTCAGCACCGGCTTCCCAAGAAGTAATCAACTCGCTGCGTACATCTGCATCGTATTTGGTTTTTCCTTGTCCGGCAGTTGTATTGCCATTAGGGTCTGAACCAATACTATATGTATTATATAACTGATATGCATCCATATCGTTACCTACTTGTGCAAAAGATGCACGTGCTTTAGCATAAGTAAACCATTCGGGCATGCCTTTGCCTACTTTACCCACCATATCACTGATCACCCATGACAATGAAACAGACGGATAGAAGAATGAACGGTTTTCTTTATTCAAAGCTGATGACCAGTCATTACGGAAAGTTGCATCCAAGAATGCCCAACCATTATAGTTGATCCCAAGAGTTCCATACAAAGAATTGATTTTTTTATGAATATAGGTTTCGGTTATTGACAAATCTTTTTTGTCACCATTGGCTAAAGAGAATAAATCGGGAGCAGTCAATTTTCCCATAGCATTATCCAAACCTGTAGATTTTCTTTCCATTAAGTTACCACCAAAAGAGAAATTACCACCAAATTTTCCAAACAATTCATCTTTATGGCCACTGATCAAAAAGCTGAAATTATTTTCGAAGAACTTTTTCTCACTAGTGCTGTAACGGCTGTTCTTATTATTAGTAGGACTTCCTGCATACAATTTCTCTTCACCCTCAGTGAAATACATATCACTACCGGCTTTGATTTCAGCATCCAGCCAATCTGTAAATTTGTACTTCAATGATCCGTTCATCAGGAAACGATTGCGACTGTCTTTATTGGGATTATAATCTTTAGACCAATAAGGGTTGATACCCCCTTTACTCCACCAGATCATTTCGCCGAATTCGTCTTTGACAGGGCTGGAAAAGTCACGGATGTCAATAGTCGTAGGCATATTGAAAATAGTATAAAATGCATTATTCCCACGTGCACCACTGATAGGGCGGTTTTCTGCGAGGGTATTGATGTATTGTACTTTTGCATCAATGCTCCAACGATCATCTTTACCAAAAGTAGAAGATGCACGCAAAGTTAAGTTTGTACGGCTTAAGTTAGCACCCGGTATCATGCTGGAGTCATCCATACGATTCAATGAGGTGTAAATGGATGTTTTATCATACTGCTGCTGGAATGATATGCTTTCTGATAAGTTCACACCTGTATCAAAGAAATTTTTTACGTTATCAAAGATTTGCATATTTGCAGTTGTACCATCCCATTTTGTATAGCTTTGCCCTGTTACTTCAGGACCCCAGCTATAGCCGTTAGTTGAGTCGAACACGCCATTCTCACCTTGTCCAAAGGCTTTTTGGCGTTTAGGGAGCATAAATGTTGTCTCAGCGGAAACTGAACCAGAGATAGTGATACCCAAACCTTCACGCTTTGTTCCTTTTTTAGTTGTAATCAAAATAACACCATTACCGGCACGAGAACCATAAAGTGCAGCAGCTGACGCACCTTTCAACACAGACATGGACTCAATATCTTCAGCATTAATATCTGAAAGTCCATTACCCATATCCAATGTCGGGTTATCAATATCATTATTACTTGCTCCTGTAAAGTTATCCATTGGCACACCATCGACAACAATTAACGGCTGGTTCAAACCTGTTACAGAATTCGCACCACGAAGCTGGATTTTGGAAGAACCGCCAGGACCATTACTTGAACGGATAATCTGGACACCTGAAACTTTACCTGTCAAAGCATTTGCGAGGTTCGTTTCACGAGCTTCAAGTAACGCGTCACCTTTTACCTCCTGCATGGCATAACCCAGTGCTTTTTTCTCACGTTTGATACCAAGAGCAGTCACTACAACTTCACCCAATGTTTGTGTGTCATCCTGTAAAGTTACATTCATGGGTTGTCCATCCCAAGGAATCTCTACTGTTTGATAACCTACAAATGAAATTTGAATGATATCCCCTTTTTTCACATTGGATAAAGAGAAGTCGCCATCAAGTCCGGTTATCGTACCATTAGTCGTACCTTTCACTACTACAGACGCACCGATAACGGTTTCACCTGTAGCGTCTACTACAACTCCTGTACAAGCTCCATTTTGTTGTGTGATTTTCACATCGGCAACGCCGGGATTGGCGACCGCGTATGCTGCTCCTGTAGAGGCACCCATTAGGAACAGCAACATACTGACTGATTTTAGTCGTTTTAACATAGCTGTGATTTTTTTTAAAGTTTATTGAAAATCAAGTAATTCCGTTTCCTTAGTTCCTTCAGAACTACTCTTGCAGCTATTGTGTTGATATTCAATGTAGTTGAATATGATAACGACAAAAAGAAATTTCCATTTAAAGCCGTTAAAACAAACTTTAAATGGAAATTTTCTACTTCATTTCTACCCAAATCACTACTTTGCACAAAGAAATAAGGGAGTATTACATTCCGTAAAAGAATGAGAACTTTCAATAATTGGTGGGAAAGTTTTTCATCTTACAAATGAAAACAGCATCGGCTCATTATTTTAGAAAGTCCTTATCTTTTTCAAGAAGAATCAACTCTTTACTTACATATAAATAATATTTGCAAAATAATTCTATGTATAGTCCTGAAGGTCAAAATAAAACAATCCCCTTGTTTTTACAGGAAAAACAAGGGGAACTGTTATTCTTTAATTTTATTTTCAGTTCTTCGGTCCTTTGCCAAAATCAGGATTTTCTTTATCCATCCATACACGTTCGTCATGCAAAACTTGTGGATTTTTTGCATTTGTACCTTGATATGTATAACCTTGTGCTTTATATGCAGCGATAGTTATGTCATGTAACTGATCTGATTCCAAAGGCTCCATAACAGCAAATCTTCTAGGGATAGGATAAGAGTCACCCAATTGTTCGTCAAATTCCTTACGCGGTAAAATGGAACTATTCTTCATAGGAACACCAGAACGCATAATGTTAACATATTGATCAATCGGTGCATTAAAATAATGGAGATATTCTTGGATATACACTTTTTCCAAATCAGAAGCTTTATCTCCACTTAAATTATAAGCCTCTTTCTTAAGCAGTTCTGTCAGCCATTCCTCTTGCAGCTTAATGGAAACATCATGAGGGTCATTTACATAAGGACTGTCATAATAAGGTATATGATTCTGACCGGCAACATAATCATATCCTTTTACTGAAGCAGTGATACCGTCTGTAAAATACTCTTGGGCACTTTTTTGTCCATTCCAAGTAGCTCCCAACAGGGTGAATTCAGCCAAGAAGAAATTGGTTTCCGCTGCCGAAAAATACAGACCATACCAGCCATATTGTTGAGTGTCCTGAACCGGAGTAACATCCGGAGCATCCGGATAAGTATATGTCAACAAACCTTTTACCATTTCTTGATTCCGGTAAGTACACGGATAATAGCTTTTCTTGGCACCAGCTGCCGAGTACAAAACAAACAATTGTCCTGTGGGGTCAAAATAATCCTCGTATTTGTCCATCTGTCCTGCACCTATTTCTACAGGAAGACCATAATAACGTACCCAAGGTTCACCTGGACCACCCCATTCTTTAAAGACTTTCTTTCCATTTTTAACCTCAGAAATTACATTCTTTTCTACAAAATCCGGCATTTCTCTTTTTTGATCAAAATAAGCCTGCACAACATTAGAATTGTAGTCATTCTTTTGGAAGAAATAAAGCAAACGCGGATCTTTGTTGTTTACCAAAAAGTCTATAAGATGTTGCGTACCTACTCCTACAGAAAAATCATTATTCCAATTGTTATCGAACTTACCCTTGTTATATACAAAGTCATCATCCGTAGTAGCAATTAAGCCAACAGGACTTTCTGCCACCTGTTTTACTATTTCAAAAGCACGGTTCCGGTCTTTGTTTATCAAACGGGCTGCAATTTTCAATTTCAAAGAATTGGCCAGTTTGCCCCATTTTTTCAAATCACCTTTATAAATAAAGTCCTGATTATTCAAAACATCTTTGATTTCGTTACTGCTCAGATAATTAATAGTCTGGTCCAGTTCTTTCAGCCATACTTCCAAAAGTTCCTCTTGAGTGTCATACTTAGGCAATAACAAAGGAGGATTGGTATATCTGGCTTGTTCTGCTTCTGTATATTGACGTGAGCCATATAGGTCGGCATCTTGGATACTTAAATAAACCAACAAAGGATTACAAAGATATTGGATATATTCATAAGTCGCTTTTTCCTCTTCAGGCAACTGGCTGATTTGATATCGAATCTCATTAGCATAACGAAGAACTTCGTTTACTTCATAACCACAACCATTGGCTTCATCAGTCGGACGATTTGAACGAGTTGTATTACCTCCTGATGAAACTGTTGTTTGCGACCAGGTAGAAAGATCATTAAATCCTCCAAACCACTGTGCATAATCTCCCGGTTGGAAAGAAGCCTCACATTTAGTGAACAGGAAACGAATATCAGGCTTTGTAATAGTAGACGGATCTGAATTTAATTCAGAGAATTCATCTACACAGGAAGTAAACATTACACTTCCTAAAAGCAGTGCGGCTGCTAAAGTTCTATATTTCATTGTTGATAATTCTTTTAAAGTTAACAATTAGAAATTGGCATTAATTGTAAATATGTAACTTGCCGTATAAGGCTCGAAACCACGAATACGGAACTCTGAAGCTGAATTAGAACGTACAGATTCCGGATTCAGGTTATTAGGTAATGAATTATACAGATATCCCAAATTACGTGCACTGAATGACAGGTTCAATCCTTTTGCACCCAGTTTGTGACTGATGCTATTAGGCAAACGATAATTTATAGTAATATTACGCAAAGCGATATAACTCAACTTGTGTACCCAAATGTCATCAATTGTCTGTGCTCCCCATGAATAATTATTTCCATACCATGAACCGGCATGAGTGGGTTCCAGTTTTCCTTCCTGTACCAGCTGTGCGTAAGACAGTCCGCTGACATCCATTTTTGTTCCATCCACCAAGGTTGCAATTGTTCCTTCTTTAAAAACACCTTCCGGAATCATACCATCAGTATATTGAATACCTTTGGAATCGGCATATTGACTAGTCCAAGTCATACCTCCATGTTCCGGGTCACGGTATTGCAAAGAGCTTTCTGTCCAACCGGCCTGAGTTCCGTATAAGTTACAGTAAGATGCCACCAAACCTCCAAAACGCATGTCCAGTCCGACATTCAAACTTAAATCTTTCCAAGTTAATGTTGTTGCTACAGATCCCAGAAAATCCGGTGTCATGTTGCCCACTACTTCCGCTGTTTTGCTTTGTGCTCTATATGCGCCTCTCCAGCTGTCATCCCACTCCAACAAAGGTACACCGTTTTCATTACGTGCCTGAGTGACATCTGACATCAACACACCATAAGACTCACCGACTTTTGCTACAGAGCCGATATGATAGTCGTATGCGTTTACATAACCGGACAATTCAATATAGTTGGCAACATTAGGATGTAAGGATACAATTTTACTTCTGTTTCGTGTATAAGTGAAGTCCAGATCCCACTGCCAGTCTTTAGTTTTGATAGGAGTAGTATTTAATGCGATTTCAATACCTGAGTTTTGGATATTACCAGCATTTACCAACTGTTGGGTAACACCGGAAATAGCAGGAACATTGATTTTCATAATCTGGTCTGTGGTATTTTCCTTATAATAAGTGAAATCCAAATTCAAACGATTATTAAAAGTACGGAAATCCAAACCTATTTCCCATGAATTCTTACGTTCCGGTTTAAGGTCGGCAATCTTCATCAGTTTGTCCAGTTCATTGGTATAGATATTGCCGTCATACATTTCCATTGTGGCAAAAGAATACGTCTGATTGACAGCGTATGGGTCTGTATCATTACCAACTTGTGCCCATGATGCACGAAGTTTTGCCAAGTTAATCCATGAAGGCATACTTTCGCGGAAAGTTTCATTAATCAACCATGAACCTGATACAGAAGGATAGAAGTATGAGTGATTACCTGTACGATTGGCATATACCAATGCAGAAGACCAGTCATTACGTCCTGTAACATCCAAATAGACTTGATTCTTCCATCCTAAATTTAAAGCAAAAATGGCAGAAATAATTCTTTTGCTGCCCGATATGGTCGATTCGCTCTTTTTAGTCTTTTTTGAGTTCTCCACGAACCATTCTCCAGGCACCACCATTCCTCCGTCAGTTGATACTTTTGAATGTTGGGAAGAGGTGTTGTAATACTCAAATCGTGCGAATCCACCGAGTGAAAAATCTTTTATCTGCTTGCTGGCAGTAAAAGTTCCCCCTACGGTAAATTGTTCTTTTATATCTTGCGTAATACCATAATATCCTCCTTCGTTTGCATAACCGGAACCTAATTGCTTATCTTCTATAGAAGTATAATAACGGTTCATATTAGCGTCTGCTTTAAACTTCAGCCAATCTGTCATCTTTACATTTACTTCAAATGTAGGACGAATAACAGTTTCCTTCCGTACATAATCGTAATTATCTACTTTGAAGAAATAATTTTTAGCGCTGGAAGGAACCGAACCATATTGGTCACCATAGCTGGTACTGGCAATACCACCATGCTCACCTAAATATTTGTTCCGGAAATAATCTACGTCAAATAGCGGGTTAATCACATTGGTATTTGCATTGACAAACAATTCACCCGCATTCAGTTGTGCATTACGCGGTTTTGAGTTGGCAAAGCTAAAAGAAGCAGCAACATCCACCCAATCGTTCAACTTATGGCTAGCTTTCAACAACATGGAGTAACGTTCAAAAGTATTGTTTTCTGTTGTTGATTTGGCATTTTTATAAGATAAAGATGTATAAAATGATGTTTTTTCATTACCACCGCGAATAGAAACATTCGTGTTTGTATTGAATCCTAATTTATATAAATCCAGCATATTATTTTTACGTGGAGAATAGGTAGTCCATGTACCATCATAATTGCGGATTTGAGAGCCATCATATCTAGGACCAAAACCAAAGTTGGGTACTCCTACTAACGTATGTTCTCCATTCTGATTTACTGTAAACTGATGTTCATCCCACATACTTCCATTTTGGTCGGCATCAGATTGTCCCGGCATGTATCCTGGACCATATAAAGTTTGAATATCCGGAGTCTTGAAAGCATGGTCAATACCAAATGTTTGAGAAACGCTGATACCCAGCCCTTGTGTACCCTTACCGGATTTGGTGGTGATTACAACCGCACCATTCAAACCGCGGGAACCATACAATGCTGTTGCCGCAGCACCTTTCAATACTGATACAGTTTCAAAATCATCAGGATTTAAGTTTTTCAACTCATTACCATAGTCGCTGGCGTTGTTGGCACCTGCGTCCCAGTCTGCTGTCGTATTACCAGATACACCGTTATCCAGAATCACTCCATCCACCACATAGATAGGCTGGTTGTTGGAACTTAAGGTTGAAGCTCCACGAATCTGTATCTTGGTACCACCAAACAAACCACCATCTGATCCTGAGATTTCAACACCGGCTACTTTACCTTGCAATGCGGCTACCGGAGAAATGGTATTGGCAGCTTTTAATTCATCTCCCTTCACTTCAGTAACTGCATATCCCAAAGCTTTTTCTTCACGCTTCAATCCCAAAGCTGTAACCACAACTTCACCTAACTGTTGCGTATCATCTTTTAAAGTTACATCAATAGGCTGTCCGGTCCATTTTACTTCCTGTGTCTGATATCCTACAAAAGAAATAACAATGATATCTCCTTTTTTTACATTTGACAAAGAAAAATCACCGTCAAGTCCGGTAATAGTACCATTAGTCGTACCTTTTACTACTACAGATGCACCAATGACAGTTTCACCCGTAGCATCCTTGACAATTCCTGTACATGTACCACTTTGTTGTGTGATTTTCACATCGGTAACGCCGGGATTGGCGACCGCGTATGCTGCTC
>OHHY01000134.1_pt1 | contig 46188 bp, 37 predicted proteins | sample 1568101 | NCBI WGS metagenome assembly OHHY01 (sample SAMEA3879605, study PRJEB24766) | human gut metagenome | biome: human-associated habitat; feature: feces | place: USA | collected 1985/1987
TCTCGCCCCCGTGGTAACTTTCAGTGTGTAAGAATAATACCACGGGGGCGAGACGCCCCCGCCCCTATCTGCTCAGCTTAAGGAAATAGCATTGATATTCGATTTGTTGTCACTTTTTACAGATAATTGTACTACGATAGTGCTATGCTCTCTGATTCGCTACAAAAACACAGCGGCGGAAACCGTCGGTTTCCGCCGCTGTGTGTATTATTTCGCCGCCGCGATTACTTCGATGTTTCTGTCGGCGCTTTGTAGCGGGCGTTGAGGCCGGTGATGATGTCGTCGGTTATGTCAAGTTCCGGAGCGAGGTGAGTGCCGGGAGTCTTGATGAGTATCACGTCGAAACCTTTGCTTTTTGCATAGTCGTTGAGGAAGTTCTCAAGCGAGTCGAGGAGCTGTTTCTGCTGGGTGGCAGCCTGCTCCGCAATCTGCTGCTCGCGCTGTGCTATGGCGTTTTGGGCGCTGTTGGCCTTGTTCTGATAGTCGCGCATGTCATTGTTGTAGCTCTCCTCCGACAGATAGCCGTTGTTGCGCATCTTGTCCTCGATTTTTTTCTGGAGAGCGGCTATCTCCGAGCTTTTTTGGCGGGCAAAGCTCTGGTATGAATTCATGGCTGCTTCAGCCTCTGAGTTGAGAAGCTCCACAAGTTTATAATTGTTGGAAACGGAGTCGAGGTCATACCAGCGTATGTTAGTCGTTCCTTCCACTGCCGGTTTGACCGGAGTCGAGTCTTTTCCTTTGCCTTCTCCTTTGTCACTGCCTCCGCATGAGGTGAGGGAGGCCGCTGCAGCGATAATGGCTGCTACAAGAAGTGCTGATTTCTTCATGTTGAGTTTTTTATAGGTTAATGTTTTGTCTTTTCTTCTTTTCGCCGTGCCGCGTTTCTTAAGGCCGCGCGGCGCCGCCCCTCGATTTCATGTGCATGTCCCGACGGGAATCTGCCGTTTTTTGTAAACAGCACTTTAACACCCAATGCAATAATTGCCAATGCGATTAAAACTACTGAAATTACTAATGTTTTGACCATTGTTGGAGAAATCGACGTGCAAATATATGAAAGAAAGTAGAATTATTTGCAGAATATCATTTTATTTTTGTAACTTAGTCAGCGGATATTGCTTGTTTTTAACATCTTTTGTTTCTTTCGCAATATTTGTAAATACAACTTAACATTCACAACAATATTAATACCATATAATTTTAAGATTATGGAAGTAAAAGACCTTGACCCGAAAATCGTATTTGGGATTTTCGATGAGATTACAAAAATTCCCCGTCCCTCAAAGAAAGAGGAAAAGATACGTCAATACCTTCTTGACTTCGCTAAAAAGCATGGTATAAAGGCAAAGACCGACGAGGTCGGCAATGTGGCGATGTACAAACCCGCTACTCCGGGTCATGAAAACGCCCCTACAGTCATCATGCAGGGCCACATGGACATGGTGTGCGAGAGCGACCACAAGGGCTTTGACTTTGACAACAATCCCATCAAGACAATTGTCGACGGCGAATGGGTGAGAGCCGACGGAACAACACTCGGTGCCGACAACGGTATCGGCGTCGCTGCGTCACTCGCCGCCCTTATCGACGATACACTCGTGCACGGACCGCTTGAAGTGCTCGTCACTGTCGACGAGGAGACAGGCATGACAGGTGCCTTCAATCTCGGCAAGGATATGATTCACGGCAAAATCCTCCTCAACCTTGACTCGGAGGACGATGCGGAAGTGTTTGTCGGCTGTGCCGGCGGTGTCGACACGACCGCCGTGTTCAAGTACGAGCGTTCGATGGCGCCCACCGACTACCAGTATTTCCGCATCGAGGTGAAAAACGGTCTCGGCGGCCACTCAGGCGGCGACATACATCTCGGGCGTGCCAACGCCAACAAGCTCCTTGCACGTTTCCTATGGTCCCTTACCAAGAAATATGAAGTGTCGGTATCGGAATTTGACGGCGGCAACCTCCGCAACGCCATTCCCCGCGCGGCTCACGCCATAGTAGGTGTCCACACCTCCAAGAAGGAGGAGGTACGCGTTGCCCTCAACCACTATGCGGCTGAAATCGCCAATGAATATGCCGGCATCGAGCCCACGCTCGTCATCGACATGGAGAGCGTGGACCGTCCGGAATACTGCATCGACTCGCGCACGTCGCTCAACCTTATCCGCTCGCTCTATTGTGCGCCTCACGGAGTCGTGTCGATGAGCCGCGACCTCGAGGGGCTCGTGGAGACTTCCACCAACCTCGCTGCCGTGAAGATGAAACCGGATAACGAAATCCTCATCACTACCTCGCAGCGCAGCTCCGTTGAGTCCCGCAAATGGGACATCGCCAACCAGGTAGAGGCAGTGTTTACCCTCGCCGGCGCCCATGTGACCCACGGCGACGGCTATCCCGGATGGCAGCCCAACATGAACTCACCCATCATGAAAATCGCTTCCGACGCCTACGAGGAACTGTTCGGCATCAAGCCTGCCATCAAGGCTATTCATGCCGGTCTCGAATGCGGCCTCTTCAAATCGGTCTATCCCGAGCTCGACATGGTATCGTTCGGGCCCACGCTCCGCGGCGTTCATTCTCCGTCGGAGAAGATGTTCATCCCGGCCGTAGAGCGCTTCTGGCAGCAACTCCGCCGTATTCTTGAGAAGGTCGCTGAAATCAAGTGAACCGTCACGCACTGATAACGCTTTTGGCTCTCTCGCCGACGGCTTTGACGCTGTCGGCGGAAGAGCCTTTTATTGAATATTCCCCTACACGCGGCGAAGTGTGGCTCGACTCCGCCTACTTCTCCCACTGGTATCAGCTGCCGGGTGCACGGTCAGATGCCGACTGGGATCGCCTTACCGAAGATGACTATCGTGAGGTTGCCGCCGAACTTGATGTCGAGGTCGCGGCAATAAAGGCTGTAGTCGATATCGAGACCGGGCGCAAGCATCAGGGCTTCTGGAAAAAAGGCAAGGCGATTATCAATTTCGACCTGTCCATCTATCGTACGTATGCTCCGCGCCACGGCGTCAATCTAAGCAAAGCGCGTAAGAAATACCCTGTTATATTCCGTTCTCCCGATGTGAAGAAGTATGGTTCGCAGCAGGCCGCCCAATACGCGCGCCTCGAAGCTGCCATGGAAATCGACCGTGCTTCAGCCCTTGAAAGCTGTTTCTGGGGTATGTTTCAGATTGGTGGTTTCAACTGGCGCAAGTGCGGCTGTGAGAGTGTCGACGAGTTCTGTGCGTTGATGAACCGCTCGGAGCGCGACCAGCTCGAACTGTTTGCCGCATTCTGTCGCGCCAACGACCTCGTGCGCTACATACGTAAAAAAGATTGGAGCGCGTTCGCTCTCCGCTACAACGGGCCGGGCTACAAAAAGCACCGCTATCACAAAAAAATGGCCGACGCCTATAAAAAATTCGCAAAGTCCTCCGGCCGCTGATACCGGCTTTTGCATTTCTGTAAAGTCAGACATGTCCGACCGGTCTGACGAGTCTGACGAGTCCGACTCAAATTCAATAATCGTTTCCTTTATGACACAATTTCTCGCACAATATCATCTTCTGGGACCGGCAATCGGTCTTGTCACTTTTCTTATTATCGGCCTTTTCCATCCCGTAGTCATCAAGACCGAATATTATTTCGGCACACGTCCATGGTGGATTTTCCTCTTTCTCGGCGTAGTGGCCGTAGCGGCGTCGGTGATTGTCGCCGATCTGTTCTGGTCAAGCGCACTCGGCGTGTTCGGCTTCTCCTCGTTCTGGACAATCAAAGAGCTTTTCGAGCAGCGCCGGCGCGTAATCAAAGGCTGGTTCCCCATGAATCCCCGCCGCGCCGCCCAATATCCCCATTGATACAGGAATCCGGCATACTTGCAGAGTTTAGGGGCGGGGGCGTCTCACCCCCGTGATAATTCGCTATGACTATGAATAATACCACGGGGGCGAGACGCCCCCGCTCCACTCAAAGTTGTCAAGATTTTACTCGTAGCTGCCAGAACGCTACAGCTGCCGCGGCGGCCACGTTGAGCGAGTCAACGCCGTGGGCCATCGGTATGCGTGCCACGTAGTCGGCGTCGGCTATCACCTGTTTTGCCAGACCGTCGCCCTCGGTTCCCATGATTACCGCGAGACGTTCCACCGAGTTCAGTTCCTCGTCGTCAATGGATACAGAATCGTCAGTCAGCGCCATTGCCGCAGTCTTGAAGCCTGCTTTGTGCAGGTCGGCGGTAGGATCGTCAATCCATGTCCACGGCACTAAGAATACCGAGCCCATCGACACACGTATGCTGCGCCGGTTGAGCGGGTCGCACGAAGTCCGCGTCAGCAGCACGCCGTCTATGCCGAGTGCTGCGGCCGAGCGGAATATCGCGCCGATATTGGTCGTGTCGGTCACGCCGTCGATTACCACAAGCCTTCTTGCGTTGCAGCTGATTGCCTCCACTGTCGGTGCAGGGCGCCGGCGCATGGCACACAATACGCCACGCGTCAGCTCATATCCCGTTATTTGCGCGAGAGTGGCGCGGTCGCCGGTATAGATTTTCATTTCAGGCGCACGCTTTATGATGCCGGCGGCATCGCCCGTTATGTGCCGCTCTTCGCAGAGCATCGCCACAGGCTCGTATCCGGCGTCGAGTGCCACGTGTATCACTTTCGGGCTTTCGGCTATGAAAAGTCCCTCCCCGGGATTGAGCCTGTTGCGCAGCTGTGCTTCGGTCAGACGTGTGAAGACCGCCGTGCGCGGGTCGTTTATGTCGGTTATATATTCTATCTCGCTCATTGTCGCAGACGGGAATACTCTTTCTTCCCTTTAAGGTAATATGAAGTCAGTATGTCGGGCGCTCCCTTTATCAGATTTTCCGCGGGGGAGGGGAGAGTGTCGTAGGCATGCTTCATGCGCCTGAAATCGCGGTGGGCGCGCAGTATCGCGCCCGCGTCGCCCCATTGCATCGAAGCCACCGATTTGGCCCATGCTATGGTGTCGAGCAGCCGGCGCACGATGAGCGCCTTGCGCCGTCCTTTGTGCGGCAGGTTCTTGTATAGCATCAGCAGGTTGTTGCGGAAATTGAGATATGTCTTTCGCGGATTGCCTGCGGGGAGCGAGCCGCCCCCTAAATGATATATTTTTGACGACGGCACAACTGTCACGCGGTATCCTCTATGGCGCAGACGCCAGCACAAGTCGATTTCCTCCATGTGGGCGAAAAACGCGCTGTCAAGTCCTCCCGCGTCAAGGTATGCCCGGCGCCTCACCATCAGCGCGGCGCCCGAAGCCCAGTCAACATCGGTCGGAGCGTCATACTGCCCCCTGTCCGTTTCCACGGTGCCGAATATGCGTCCGCGGCAATACGGGTAGCCGTGGCGGTCGATGTAGCCGCCGCAGGCTCCCGCATATTCAAACATATCAGGCCGTTCCACCGACATTATTTTGGGCTGGCACGCCGCTACGTCGGCATGGTCGCGCATCTCTCCGCGCAGTCCGTCGAGCCATCCGTCGGATGTGGCGACATCGCTGTTGAGCAGCACCACATACTCATGCTCCACCAAGGCCAGCGCGCGGTTGTAGCCTTCGGCAAATCCGTAGTTGGTGTCAAACGCAATGACTTTGACTGTCGGGAATTCCTCGGCGAGCACCTTCAGCGAGTTGTCGGTGCTCCCGTTGTCGACCACGATGACGTCGGCCTCATCCTCCGGTGTAGTCCTCACTACTTCCGGAAGAAACCGTCTCATCATTTCGGCTCCGTTCCAGTTGAGTATCATTACCGCCGTATCCTTCATGATTCTGCTCTTTGCCACCCGCTAATACTCTATTTTGTCGGTTTTGGCCGCCCATTTCTCGAATGCGCGTATGCTCTCCTCGTTCTCCATGTGAATGCACGGTATCATGCGGTCGGCCTTCGGCTTGTCGAGCTCACGGTAGATGAACCGGTCGGAGAAATTGATTCTGTCGGCATCCTCCTGCGTGTTGCCGTAATATATGCGGCTCACGCCGGCCCAGTAGAGGGCGCTGAGGCACATCGGGCACGGTTCGCACGAACTGTACACCACGCATCCCTTGAGCGAGAATGTCTTTTCCGACGCGCAGGCGGCTCGGATGGCGTTTACCTCGGCATGTGCCGTAGGGTCGTTGGTGAGCGTCACGGTATTGACTCCGGTCGACACAATCTCGCCGTCGCGTACTATTACAGCCCCGAACGGACCGCCACCTTTGTCAATATTGTCAAATGCGAGTTCTGATGCGAGGCGCATGAAGCGTCGGTCGGCATCACTGAAATATTCGTTTGCCATGTTTTTGTCGTTTTTGGGTTAGTAAAAGAGTTAGAGGGTGTCTATCTGACCTGCAATTTAATTATTTTTTTTGAATTATCGGTGACTTTGTACATGTCGGAGGCTCTTATCCCGACAATCCACATAGGCCGGTCGTCGATTGTGAGTATCATCGCGCGGTTCTTTTCCGAGCGCGACATCTTCAGGTCGGTGAAAATATCGCTTATGAGCCGTTGGCCGGGAGCGCCGAACGGGCGCATCCTGTCGCCGTCGCGCCGGTGGCGCAAAGTGAATCTGTGCGGCTCGTCGAGCACCGACCCGTCGAGCCATATAGTGCCGGCGCTCTTGCGTGTTTTCTCGAATTCCTCGCGGCCGACTTCGGTTATGCTTATTCCGACAGGGGAGGTGATGTCGCCGTCGAGCGTTATCTCGTATTCGCTGGTGTCCTCCCCGGTGTATTGTTCCAACCGTCCGCCGTACAGCTCGAGGCTGTGCCCGTCGGCTGCCGGAAACAGGCGCGACGACCTGTTGGCCGGCTCCGACAGTATCTGCTCCACAACCTCCATGCCCGGTTGCGTGCCGGTCACTTTCGGTATGAGCATGTAGAGCGTGCCGCTCAGGTCGATGCCATCGCGTCTCATCGCGTCGATGTCGATTTTCCCGTCGCGGCAATACCGCTCGGCGCACCATTCAAGATACGTCTCAATCATGGCCGCGCTGTGCCGCATGGCGTCGGCCGTGCGCATCATTCCCGACATTGCAGGCGGTATCAGCTCATACAGCTTCGGTATAAGCACGTTGCGCAACGCATTGCGGCGGTAGTCGTTGGCGAGGTTTGTCGAGTCTGTGCGGAAGCTCAGTCCCGATTCTTCAAGATATTTTTCGATGTCGTCGCGCGTGAGTGCGAGCATCGGACGAATGTATATGTCACGTTTCCGCGCTATGCCCGAAAGCCCTTTCGGCCCGCTCCCTCTGGTGAGATTGAGCAGCATTGTCTCGATAGAATCCTCGCAGTGGTGCCCGAGCGCGATGTGGCTCAACGGTATTTCGCGTGCCTGCTCCTCGAACCATGCGTAGCGCAGTCGGCGGCATGTCATCTCTATTGACTCGCCGGGCAGACGCGATGCGTGCGTGTCGAATTTCACCTGACGCAGTTCCACGCCGAGCTCACGGGCCAGACGTTCGCAGTAAAGCCTGTCGCCGTCGCTCTCCTCGCCGCGCAGCGAGAAATCGCAGTGCAGTGCCGTGACGTGCAGTCCGAGCCTTGTCAGCGCCGTAAGCAGCGCCACCGAGTCGGCGCCCCCGCTCAGTGCCACACCGATGTGCGACGTACGGTCAGCTCCGAGCTCTTCCGTCGCTGAGGATATGGCGTATTCAAACTGCTTTGTCGTCATCGTCGTTACTGTTTTATTCAAGCATTGCGGCCACGCGTTCGAGTGCCGCTATAAACCTGTCGGCTTCCTCTAGGGTATTGTATACCGCAAACGATGCCCTCACCGTGCCCTCGATGCCGAGCGCATGCATCAGCGGCTGGGCGCAGTGGTGCCCGGTACGCACGGCTATGCCCTGCGTGTCGAGCAGCATTCCTATGTCATAATGGTGCTCTTTCCCGATGAGGAACGATATGACGGCCGATTTGTCGGGAGCCGTTCCGAAAATCCTCATGCCGGGTATGCGCATCATACGTTCGGTGGTGTATGTCAGCAGTTCATGTTCGTGAGCGGCGATATTGTCATATCCTGTCTCGTCGATGAAATCGAGCGCCTTGTCAAGCGCGGCAATCCCGACGAAATCGGGCGTGCCGGCTTCGAATTTGAACGGCAGCTCGGCGAATGTCGTATGCTCGAAACTGACATTCGCTATCATTTCGCCGCCACCCTGGTAGGGGGGCATCATCTCGAGCCATTTTTTCTTGCCGTAAAGCACGCCTATGCCTGTCGGGCCGTACATCTTGTGCGCCGAGAATGCGTAGAAATCGGCGTCAAGGTCTCTTACGTCGACTTTGATATGTGGTACGGCCTGGGCGCCGTCTATCAGCACCGGCACTCCGTTGGCATGAGCGATAGCAGTCATCTCCTTCACGGGATTGACCGTGCCGAGCACGTTCGACACATGGCACACGGCCACTAATTTTGTACGCTCGTTGAACAGCGAACGGTAGGCGTTGAGGTTGAGTTCGCCAAGGCTGTTGATTGGAACCACACGCAGTATGATGCGTTTGCGTCGCCCGAGCAGTTGCCAGGGCACTATGTTGGCGTGGTGCTCCATCACGGTGAGTATTATCTCGTCGCCGTTCTCAAGGAAATCGCCGAACGACGACGCCACGAGATTTATCGACTCGGTGGTGCCGCGGGTGAAGATTATCTCCTGCTCCGACGATGCGTTTATCCACTGCGCCATGCGTCGGCGCGTAGCCTCCTGCAGGTCGGTGGCCTCTTGCGATATTGACGACACTCCGCGGTGCACGTTGGCTTTCGTCGTAGTGTACATCTGCTCGATTGCCCGCACTACGCGCATCGGCGTCTGCGATGTGGCGGTGTTGTCGAGATATATCAGGTCTTTCCCCTTTACCTTGCGTTGGAGTATCGGGAATTGTTCGCGTATTTTGTTGATGTCCATAATCAGGTCAGATGTTATTGCGCCGGGCCGTCCTGTTTCTGTCGGCAGCCCGTATATTATAACAAATATAACAATGCAAAAGTAATAAATATCTCCGAATTACATGGTAATGTCGCGAGGATTCCAACTTATTTTGTATCTTTGCCGGCATACGGCTTTAAATTCATTATTATGAAGTATCATTATCCGACTTCGGGCACCTGCTCGCGTGCCATCGACATTGAAATAAACGACGGCGTCATATCTTCCGTAGCTTTCACCGGAGGCTGTCACGGCAACACACAGGGCATAGCTTCCCTCGTCAAAGGGCAGAAACCTGAATATGTCATCGAACGTCTCAAAGGCATACGTTGCGGTGCCAAATCGACGTCCTGTCCCGATTAGCTCGCCACAGCTCTACTGCAAATCATGGCCCAAAAGGCGGAATGATCCCATAACGACTAATATCTCCGGTAGCTATGTAGCTATGATAGCTATGATAGCTACAATAGCTAAATTAGCTACATAGCTATAATAGCTACATATCTAAAAGCGATAATCCCGCTCCCGACAATCCCGCAAATAGCTGATTTTCTCATAAAACTGTCCGTTTTTGCACAAAAAAGCTCCATGTCTTAAACCATTTCGGCCTATTCGGGTCAAAATGTCAGTTACTGCAGTAACAATTTGAGCTTTTGTACGTTTACCTTATAAATCTTAAGCAATATGAAACGTATTTTACGAATATTGGCGATAGCTGCTATATGTGGCGCTTTGGTGGCTCCTCAGGTTGAGGCGCGTGGCAACCGTCCTTCCCACAGTCAGTCAGGAAGCTCGCAGGGTAGAGGCAACGGCGGACGCTCGGGTGGACGCGCCAACAAATCATCTTCGCCGGGCAATTCCAACAGTTCTCATGCACGTCCCGGTTCGCCGGGAGGCGGCAATCATAACGGCGGCAACCGCCCCGGCAGCAATCCCGGGCACAATTCGGGTCGTCCTGACGGCAACCGTCCCGGTAACAACGGCAATAACGGCAATCATAACGGCAGCCACCGTCCCGGCAGCAATCCGGGCCACAACCCGGGTCGTCCCGACGGCAATCGCCCCGGCAACAACGGCAATCATAACGGCAACAATCGCCCCGGCCACAATCCCGGTCGTCCCGGTCATGATTTCGGGCATGGCGGTAATCGTCCGGGTCATAACCCCGGTCGTCCCGGTGACCACCGTCCCGGTTACGGTCGTCCCGGCGGACCACATCACTTTGCTCCACCGCCACATCGTCCACACTATGCGCGTCCATGGGCACCTCCGCGCCCTCCGCGCGGCTGGCGTCCGGGCAGGGTATATCCCACATTCTCGACTGTGCTCGGCATCACTTTCGGTTCGGCGTTCGACATATCGCTTGCCTATCTTCTCAACAACGGATACAATGTCTACTCTTACGGCAACAATATAGTGTATCTCAATAACGTCAATCAGCTGAATCTGCTGTGGCCTGATGCCTCGCTCTATTACGGAAGCCGCGGTCTCGACAGGGGAGAGTTCATCTATTCGACATCATATTACGATACGATGCGCTATAATGAGGCTTACGCCCGTCTCGTGGCTGCATACGGGGCGCCGGTAAGTACTTCATATCCCTCCAACGGCATGCAGACCTGTTGGTTCGGCAACGACGGACGTTTCGTGACCCTGCAGTTCCTGCCCACCTACGGAGCCGACGGCATAATGCGTTATTATACGACCCTCTCCTTCGGCCTTTAATGCAGCATAAGCGGCACGCATAGCAGCCGTGGCTTTAACTGCCGACCTGACATATCGCGGTCATCTTCAATAACCAATCCAATAATGGCTGATAATTATCTCGAAAATAAAATGGACGATTACCGTCGCGGCGTCACTGCAAAGTCGCCGCGACGGTCGTGTTCGGGCGCGACTGCGGCATCGGCGCCCATATCCCTGACTCCGCATAATATAGCGCTGTTCATCTCGGCTCCCGGACTCCTCCGCGCTCTTCTCACGGTGTTTCAGGGTGTCCCCGGTCAGAAAGTGGCATTTGCCGGCACCGATACCCGCGAGGGTAGCAGGCTGGCGCAGTCGACCGGCTCATTGTTTGTGCCGGTACGGCAACTCGACACTGAGGGCGTCAGGCTGATTCGGGAAGAAGTCGCCCGACGTTGGGGCGCAGTCGACGTAATCATGACCGACTGTCCTGACTGCATTCTAAATGCCTCCGTATCCGGTGCCGATACAATCGTTCCGGCGCCCAAAACCGTGGTGTTCAACTTCTGCGGCCATGCTTCGGCCTGCGGTGCCGCCACGGCTCCGGGAGGTCACGGCGTCGTCATAAACATATCCTCCGCTACCGACAGTCTCATACCCGTCGCACGTGTGGCCCTGCTGTTGCTCTCGCCCCAGGCCGAGCCAATAACCGCCATAGCCATGCAATTGTAAGAGGGCGTCTCATAACAAAAATCAGACACCGGGTGATGTGTCTTTTGCTATGAGATACGTTCTGAAATATACGCTTGAGTGTTAATTAGTGTATAAAAATAAGATTTTTTTCACTCGCTTTAAACATTCTTAATGTTAACTTGTTTTAACTATACATAGCAAAAACAGGCCAATATTTCTAACATAATTTGCCAAAAATTACTTAAAAAACTTTTGATAGTATAATTATTATAAGTATCTTTGCGTAGAAATTAATTAAGTTATCTATTAAAAATATGAAAAAGATTATCCTTATGGCTGCTTTGGCACTTGGTGCCATCTCAGCGCAAGCACAAGTAACTGTGCAAGGTAGCAAGTTTAGCGACAACTGGTCACTCGGTCTCAAGGGTGGCGCTGTTACTCCCGCTAAAGGCCACAGCTTCTGGCAGAACTGCCGCGGCATCTTCGGCCTCGAACTTAAGAAACAGATTACTCCCGTATTCGGCCTCGGCATCGAAGGCGAATGGACTGTCAACACTTCAAGCTGGACCGGTTTCAAGAGCGCTACCGCTGTTGACCACCAGTATGTAGGTGCTTTCGGTACCTTGAACCTTATGAACGTGTTCGGTGGCTATAAAGGCACTCCCCGTTCATTTGAAATCGAAGCTGTTGCCGGTACAGGCTGGCTCCACAGCTATTATCCTCACGTTCAAGGCGAGGATGGCAACTCTTGGGCTAACAAGGCAGGTTTGAATTTCAACTTCAACCTTGGCGAATCTAAGGCATGGACAATCTCTATCAAGCCCGCTATCGTCTGGAACATGAACAACCACGATATCAACGCCAACGGTCTCGGCTACGAAGCCCAGTACAACCTCAACCACGCTTACATCGAGATGGAAGCCGGCGTAACCTACCACTTCAAGAACTCTAACGGCACTCACTCTTTCAAAGTCGTTACTCCGATGGACGAAGAACTCGTTGCCGCTCTCAACGCTGAAATCAACTCGCTCCGCGCTCAGCTCAACAACTGCAACGCTGACAAGGCTGCCCTTCAGCAGAAAATCAACGACCTCGAGCAGAAACTTGCTGACTGCCTCAACAAGAAACCCCAGGTTGTTGAAGTTGTCAAGAACCTCGACAACGTTCACTACGTATTCTTCAACCTCGCTTCTTCTACTATCCAGGCCAACCAGAAACCCAACATCTACATGGTTGCCCAGCAGCTCAAGAACGACCCCAACGCCACTGTTGACGTGAAAGGTTATGCTTCGAAGGACGGTAGCCTCGAATTTAACAAGAAACTCGCTGAAAAACGCGCTCAGGCCGTTAAGAAAGCCCTCGTTAAAGAAGGTGTAGCTGAAAGCCGCATCAACGCCAAGGGTGAAGGCATCGGCGACATGTTCAGCCAGAACACTTGGAACCGCGTTGCAATCTGCACCGTTGACGCTAAATAATCGTCTACCCGTTAAAACTACCGACAACAATTATTATCAACTCTGAGAACAATCAGATAGCATAATTAATAATTTCTCAAAAAGGCCGAAGCCCTCCCGCAGAGCTTCGGCCTTTTTCGCATCCCGGACTGTCGTGTTATATGTAACCGTCCGAAATAGTCCGACTTTTAATTGCGTTTTATGGGCTCAATCCGAAATTGTAGTGCGTGAGCTATGACAATTGCCGGCTTCGTTGTCCGCGGTTAAAAAACCGCGGCTACTATAATTCAGCCACGTAGTAGCCGCGGTTTCTTTGCATAGCAAAGCGCTAAAAGCGATGATTAACCGCGGAAAGCGATATTAAAAGGAAACTGTAACATGCACTGTAATTTTGGATTGAGGCATTTTATGCTTTAAGATGGCGAAATATCTTTGTATTTAAGCACTGTTTTAGTGGCAAAATCGGATTTGTTTGTATATAATTCAATAAACTCCGCAGCATCCAAATCATAAAGAGCCTCATTTACCGTGGTTTTATTGGCTATCTAAACAGATTTTTCGCCAAAAAAAGTCTGTTTTTCAATATTTAGGAATATGATAGCTTATCTGGGCTACAGATGTTACACAAATACATTATCTTTGCAATAGATAGCATATATATCACTAAATTCTCTAACAATCTCATAATATGGGCCAATTTATAGACAAAAATATGATGCAGGTCGACATGCTGCTGTCCGAACTTGACAGGAATCGGATTGACGAATTCATTAAGAAGGAATGCAATGAAGATACTAAATTCCGGAATCGGTTTCTCGCTCTCGGGGCAGGAACTGTATTCGCGCCTTCTTCAGAGACCTACTCTTCCAGAATCCATGATCTGATAGATGATTTCTCCGACAGGCACGGATATATCGAGTATAGGGACACATTCGATTTTAACCACGCTGTTTTCAGAATATTTGAAGAAGCGGATGAAGCCTTGAAAAATAGACGCTGGAGAGTAGTGTTGGCTATTCTTACAGGGATGGCGGATTGCAGTGAGGATATTATCAATTCAGGAGATGACAGTGCCGGAGAATTAGGAGCTATCGTAGATGAGTGTTTTGAAGAGTGGATGGAACTGGCGTCTAACGAGGAGCTGCCTGACGATATCGGCAATGAGATTTTCGAGTTGGCTCTTGCGCGTTTTGAAAACGGAGACCTGAAAGGCTGGGACTGGTGGTGGGATTGGATTGATATCGCAATCACTCTTGCTGACACTGCGGATCGACAAGAACGTGTCATCAATATTCTGAAAGCAATCAAGCCTGATGGTGATGATTGGAGCGCAAAGTATCATGCAGAGAGAGCTCAGTCTTATCTACTTAAGATCATGGCTAAGTGCGGCACTCCTGCCGAACAGCGTAAATTCATGTACGACAATGTATCCAATCCTGATTTCAGGACCAAGCTTATTGAAATTGCCTGGGATGAGGAGGACTATGATGAAGTGTTACGGCTTGCCACGGAAGGCGAGAAGCATGATTCCGAAAGGGAGGGACTGATCTACGCGTGGCGTAAATGGGAATTTAAAGTTTATCAATACAATAACGACAAAGAGAAGATGTTGCATCTTGCCAGATATTTCTTTTTCGGAAGAAGCAGGTTGGGCGAAAATGAGTATTCTATGGAAGCAATGTATTCCCTTATGAAGTCACTTGTTGACAAGGACAGATGGCATGAATTTGTCGAATCACTGTTGAATGATAAAGATTACAGCCAATTTTATTACCAGAAATTATACATCTACACACAAGAAAAAATGTGGGATAAATATATGGCATATCTTCGCAAAAATACATCAACATTCTTTCTTGAGAACTCACCAAAAGAAGTCCGTGACTTATATAAAAATGAGTTTATCGGATTATATACGAAATGCATCCGGGAATTCTTCGTTACGGCCAACAACAGAGACCGTTATAAAGAAGGAGTTGAATTGCTTAAGAAATTGATGGATTATGGTGGAGAAAAGGAAGCTATTACCATTATTGAAGAGCAGAAAGCGCGCCGACCACGTCGTCCGGCATTAATCGAAGAACTGTCAAGAATTTGAATACAAGCGATTGACAAGCATGGGGATAATCCTGTCAATCGCTTTTCAATCATTTCCCCAAAACTTAACTTTAAACTCCCCTCCATGAGAAAGTAGTGTCAGACTTTCCCATGGAGAGGAGACTTAATTTCACACGCGGCGAATGCGATAGGGGCGGATGGTGTCAGCTCATCAGGAGGACTATTACTACGCCCCATAGGATGAGGAGGGTGTTGCCTATGGCGTAGGTCACGGTGTAGCCCATTGCGGGGATGGAGCTGCCGATTGCATCCTGTACGGCGCCGAGCGAGGCCGTTGTCGTGCGGCTTCCGGCGCAGCAGCCGAGCGTTATGGCCGACGGGAACTTGAATATGCGGCGCCCTATGATTGTGCCGAGTATGAGGGGTATTGAAGTGGCGATAACACCCATCAGGAAGAGTATTATGCCTACTTCCTTCAGGCCGGAGATGAACGACGGTCCCGACGAGATGCCGACCACGGCGATAAACATATTAAGTCCGAGGTTGTCCATGAGCCACACGGCCGAACGGGGCAGGCGTCCGAAGGTAGGATGCTTCGAGCGAAGCCAGCCGAGCACGAGGCCTGCTATAAGCGCTCCGCCACTGATGCTAAGGCTCAACGGTATCTTTCCTATATGCAGTGACAGCGAGCCGAACAAGCCGCCGATAAAAATGCCAAGGCCTACGAATACGAGGTCGGTCTTTGTGGTACGGCGGTCGGCATAACCTATTTCCTTGGCGGCTGCGTTCACTTCTCGTTCGAGTCCGACAACGGAAATCACATCGCCGCGGCGTATCTTTACCTGCGCGAGCACCGGTATCGGCACTCCGCCACGGTTTATGCTCTTTATTGACACGCCATACATGAACTTCTGACGACGCAGTTCATCCACCGTCATGCTGCCAATGCTCTTCGAAGCGACTGTGACATCGAGATCCTCGGCCATGAAATCCACCAGTTCGGAGTCCTCCACTTCCGGTCCGACCCAACTTTCATCGCCGATTATGAACTCACGGCGCCCGCTCAGCACGATTTCATCGCCCGTTGATATTTTAATGTCAAGACCGGGATTTATATCATAGATTTTCCCGTCGGAAGAGGTGCGCACACGCTCCAGATAGATATTTCTCTTTTTCTGCAGGAAATAGTCCTCGGCCTCAGCCACGCTGCGCGGCGTAGAGAAGAAGGAGTCCGTCACTTTGTAGGCCCTGAACACCACCGGCCGCTGCGCCTTGATATAGTTGGGGTCGGTTGTAGCTGAACCATAATTGAGTTTCTTTTCAAGTTCTGCGGTCTCGGCTTTTACCTTTTTAATGCCCCCGAGAAGCCTCGGACCGAGATTGGCAAGAAGATAGGCCGACCCGATGGTACCGAACACGTATGTCACCGCGTAGCACACCGGTATCATGCCGAGCATTTTCTGTTTCTCGGCATCGGCTATATCAAGCGAATTGATAGTGTCGGTACCGACGCCGATGACTGCCGACATAGTCTGCGAACCGGCCAGCAATCCGACAGCCTCTCCTATATTGTAGCCCATACATAGTGCCACCACCCACGTGGAAAGCAGGCACAGCACGCACACCACCACGGCAAAAAGCACCTGCTTGATTCCGTCGCCCTTGAGTGCCTGGAAGAACTGCGGGCCCACGCTGTATCCTATCGCAAACAGGAAAAGCAGGAAGAACACATCTTTCATAGGTCCGGGCACGGGAATGTCAAGCTGCCCTACGACCACACCGACCAACAGCACCGAAGTCACCGTCCCCAGCGAGAACGATTTAAATTTAAGCTGTCCTATAAAAAAACCGATTCCGAGCGTGAGGAACACGGCAAGCGACGGATTATCGCGCAATGTATGTACTATCCAATCCATTTCAAATAAATAAATAGGTTTATAGAAACTGAACAATGCGGCGGCGGTTTTGTTTCCTCCGTATGTTGACAAAGCGAAAAATATTGGCGCGATTTTTTTTGACGCGGTATTCTCAACTTTTACAACACCGATAATGTTATATTACAGAAACAGGACTTAAATAACTGTAACCTATGACGAAAAATACATCTTATTTATCTGCCTGAAAAAAATGAATTAAAACTTTATAAACCCTAATTTAATTTTAATTTTATGCTCGACCAGAATCTTGACCCCAATTTCCGCAATGGCGATGCCAAGACCGATGTGTTCGGTTCAGACGCCATGCTTCAGGCAGCTCCTGTTGACCGTATACCGGCCGGCCCCACTACTCCTGAAATCGCATATCAGATGGTAAAGGACGAAACTTTCGCCCAGACCCAGCCGCGACTCAATCTCGCCACATTCGTTACCACCTATATGGACGAATATGCCACCCGTCTTATGAACGAAGCCATCAACATCAACTATATAGATGAGACCGAATACCCGCGCGTGGCCGTAATGAACGGAAAGTGTATCAATATAGTGGCTAATCTGTGGAACACACCCGAGACCTCCAAATGGAAAACCGGAGCCTTGGCAATCGGTTCGTCGGAAGCATGTATGCTCGGCGGTATCGCAGCATGGATACGCTGGCGTGAACGCCGTCAGAAAGAGGGCAAACCGTTCGATAAGCCTAACTTCGTGATTTCTACCGGCTATCAGGTAGTATGGGAGAAATTCGCCCAGCTCTGGCAGATTGAGATGCGTACCGTGCCTCTGACACTTGAGAAAACCACCCTCGACCCGCAGGAAGCACTTAAGATGTGCGACGAAAACACTATCTGTATCGTGCCTATTCAGGGCGTGACCTGGACCGGACTTAACGACGATGTCGAAGCCCTCGACAAAGCGCTTGATGAATACAACGCAAAGACCGGATATGACATCCCTATCCACGTCGACGCAGCCACAGGCGGCTTCATCCTGCCGTTCCTCTTCCCCGAAGTAAAATGGGACTTCCGACTGAAATGGGTATTGTCAATCAGCACGTCAGGCCATAAGTTCGGCCTCGTATACCCCGGTCTGGGATGGGTAGTATGGAAAGACAAGAAATATCTCCCCGACGTAATGTCGTTCAGCGTCAATTACCTCGGCGCCGAAATCAGCCAGGTAGGCTTGAACTTCTCCCGTCCGGCCGCACAGATTCTCGGTCAGTACTATCAGTTCATACGTCTCGGATTCGAAGGCTACAAGAACGTTCAGTTCAACTCTCTGTCGGTGGCCAAATATCTCCACTCGCAGGTTGGCGCGATGCCCGAATTCCAGCCCTACTCACCTGATGTGCCCAACCCGATTTTCACCTGGCTCATGAAGCCCGAAGTACAGAAGACCGCCAAATGGACCCTCTTCGACCTTCAGGACAAACTTGCACAGAAGGGATGGATGGTACCTGCCTACACACTGCCGGCCAATATCGAGAACATCGTCGTGATGCGCGTGCTCTGCAAACAGGGCTTCAGCCGCGACATGGCCGACCAGCTCCTCAACGACATCCGTTTCGCCGTTGCCGAACTCAACGCCCTCGAATACCCGACTACCACACGTATCTCGATGGAGAAAAACGTGCCTCTCGTAGCAAAGACGTTCAACCACACCGGCAAATAAACCGTCAATCCCAGCTATATATATTCCCGACGGCCGGCGGCCTCCGATGACTACGGTCGGGCGCCGGCCGTCGGATTTTTTTAACCAAAAGCTGATATTTATGGATATCATACTTACACGCCAACAGATAAAGGAAGCCGCCCTACAGGCCTACAACCATGCTTCAGGAATATCGGGAGGAAAGAATGCCGACTACATACCCTATCTGGCCAATATCAACTCCTCGCTTTTCGGACTGAGCGTGATGCTTCCCGACGGGACCGCCTTCAATTTCGGCGACACGACCTACCGCTTCGGCATAGAATCCGTGTCAAAGGTTCCGACTGCCATCCTTGCGATGCGCCAGCACACACCCCAGGGCGTGCTGCAGGCTATCGGTGCCGACGCCACCGGACTCCCGTTCAACTCCATCTTCGCGATACTTCTGGAGAACGACCATCCGTCCACCCCGCTTGTCAACGCAGGTGCCATATCGGCCTGCTCCATGATTGACCCCAAAGGGAATTCCGACGCAAAATGGAAAGCGATAACCGACAACATCACCGACCTTTGCGGCTCGGCTCCCGTACTCATCGACGAACTTTACCGCAGCGAAAGCGCTACCAATTTCAACAACAGGGCGATAACATGGCTGCTCAAGAACTACAACCGCATCTATGATGACCCTGACATGAGCCTTGACCTCTATACACGCCAGTGCTCCCTCGGCATCACATCGGAACAACTCGCGGTAATGGCTGCCACGATAGCCTCAGGCGGCATGAACCCCGTCACCCGCAAAAGCGTGTTCGATGCGGCAATCGCGCCGAAAATCACCACCCTCATTGCCACTGTCGGTTTCTACCAGCATTCAGGCGACTGGCTCTACACCTCCGGAGTGCCCGCAAAAAGCGGTGTCGGCGGCGGAGTGCTCGGCGTCATCCCCGGCGTACTCGGCATAGCTGCCTTCGCCCCGCCGCTCGACGAAGCCGGAAATTCCGTCAAGGCGCAGGCCGCCGTAAAAGAATTCGCACAGATACTCCGGCTTGGTGTGATGAACGGCGACAGAGTCACCATCTCCGACTTAGAGACAGTCTGAATTTACATGATGCAGATTCTTAGAGGGATGGTCAATGTACTTCATACAGTTTCCTAAAGATTAACAATCAATTTAAAAACAATTCATTATGGCTACAAAACCTACATCCTCCACTAAGGCGGCCGTGAAGTCGGCGGCCAAGCTGGGGGTCGGCACCCTGATGATAATGAACATCGTGGCCGTAGTTTCTTTGCGAGGACTCCCTGCCGAAGCCGAATATGGCATGAGCTCGGCATTCTATTACCTTTTCGCCGCCCTTGTATTCCTCATTCCTGTATCGCTCGTTGCGGCCGAGCTCGCCTCACTCTTTCCCTACCAGCAGGGCGGTATGTTCCGCTGGATTGGCGAAGCGTTCGGCAGCAAACTCGGCTTTCTGGGCATCTGGCTGCAATGGGTCGAGAGCACAATATGGTTCCCTACCGTGCTTACTTTCGGCGCCGTGTCGCTTGCATTCATAGGCATGGACCATATAGCCGACTCCCATCTGGCAGCAAATAAATTCTACACTATAGCCGTAGTGCTCGCCATCTACTGGATTGCCACACTCATCTCAATGAAGGGACTCGGGTGGGTCGGCAAAATCTCTAAAATCGGAGGTATGGTCGGCACCATCATTCCCGCGGGACTGCTTGTGGTATGCGGTGTCGTATTTCTCGCTACCGGAGGCCATTCGCAGATGGATTTCCACGGCGATTTCTTCCCCGACCTATCCAACTTCGACAACGTAGTGCTGGCGGCCTCTATATTCCTTTTCTATGCCGGCATGGAAATGTCGGGCGTCCACGTACGTGACATAAAGAATCCTACGGTCAACTACCCGAAAGCAGTATTCGGCGGTGCGCTTGTCACAGTACTGATATTCGTGCTCGGCACGTATGCGCTCGGCGTAATCATACCCTCGAAAGACATCAACCTCGTACAAAGCCTTCTCGTAGGCTTCGACAATTATTTCCAGGCTTTCCACATGAACTGGTTCACACCCGTCATCGCCATAGCGTTGGCAATGGGCGTACTCGCAGGCGTGCTGACCTGGGTGGCAGGCCCTTCGAAAGGTGTGTTCGCCGTCGGACAGGCCGGCTACCTGCCCCCGTTCTTCCAGAAGACCAACAAGGCAGGCGTGCAGAAAAACATACTTCTCATACAGGGTGGAGCCGTGACACTGCTTTCACTGCTGTTCGTCGTGATGCCCTCGGTCGAGAGCTTCTACCAGATTCTCTCGCAGCTCACAGTACTGCTCTACCTCATCGCCTACCTGCTGATGTTCGCATCCGTGATACGTCTGCGTTATTCGATGAAAAACACCAAACGTCCGTTCCGCATCGGTGCCAAGGGCAACCTGCTGCTGTGGATTGTCGCCGGCGTCGGATTCCTCGGCTCGCTTCTGGCATTCGTGCTCAGCTTCCTTCCGCCGGACCAGATTGCAATGGGCTCGAAGACCGTATGGTATGCCGTTCTGTTCGGAGGTGTCGCCCTGTTTGTGATACTCCCCTTCATCATCCTGGCGTTCCGCAAACCGTCATGGGTCAACCCCAAGAGCGATTTCGTACCGTTCCACTGGCAGACCGATCCCAAGTCGCAGGCTCTGCTGAAAGCTGCCCAGGAAGAATATGAAGCCAAAGAGGCAGCCAAAGAATCAGCCGAAACCACGCCCGCTCCTACTCCCGCCAATGGGACAGGTACCGACCGATAGCCGTTACGCCCCCAATAAATGTATATTAGGATATTAAAGTATATAAAGGCTGTGCCGGTTAATAAATACGGCACAGCCTTTATTGTGTTTCACCTACCCGCTTATGTAAGGATATTCCCGATTGCAGGGAGGGGGCGGTCTGTGCAGTATACTGTCATGACAACTGCTCTGCCTTTTTCTTTTCGAGGAACTCATTGATGCCGCACAGGTGCTCGCGCACGCGCCCGTCGCCGAATTCATATACCTTGGTGACAAGTCCGTCAAGGAAGTCGCGGTCGTGGCTGACTACGATGAGCGTACCGTCGAAGTCGCGCAGTGCCTGCTTGAGTATATCCTTGGTTTTTAAGTCAAGATGGTTGGTAGGTTCGTCGAGTATCAGAAGATTGATTGGCTCAAGGAGGAGTTTTATCATGCAGAGTCGCACGCGCTCGCCGCCCGACAGCACTTTGACCTTTTTCTGGTTTTCCTCGCCGCCGAACATAAACGCACCGAGCAGATTGCGTATCTGCAGCCTTACATCTCCCACGGCAATATCATCGATGGTCTGGAACACGGTCAGCTCCTCGTCAAGAAGCGAAGCGCTGTTCTGCGCGAAATAACCGATACGCACATTGTGTCCGAGCGTAAGCGTGCCGTCATGGCTGATTTCATTCATTATAGCCTTTACCATAGTCGATTTTCCCTCACCGTTGCGTCCGGCAAACGCTACCTTGTCGCCACGCTCGATAGTGAACGACGCGTTTTCAAACACACGCTTGCCGTCGTACGATTTCCCGACTCCCTCCGCTATGACCGGATAATTGCCGCTCCGCGGACATGGCGGGAATTTAAGCCGTAGCGCCGATGTGTCCTCCTCGTCCACCTCGACTATCTCAAGTTTTTCAAGCCATTTCACTTTACTCTGCACCTGATAGGTCTTGGAATAAGTGCCTTTGAAACGTTCGATAAATTCGCGTGCCTCGGCTATCTGCTTCTGCTGGTCGTCATACTGTTTCTGCTGTTGCTGCCGGCGCTCCTTGCGCAGCTGCAGATAGTGGCTGTATGTTGCCTTGTAGTCATAGATACGGCCGAGCGTCACCTCGATGGTGCGCGTCGTGATATTGTCGATGAACCGGCGGTCGTGGCTGATTACCACCACTGCCATCTGGCTGTTTATGATAAAATCCTCAAGCCACCCTATCGACTCGATGTCAAGATGATTGGTAGGCTCGTCGAGCAGCAGCACATCAGGCTTTTTGAGGAGCAGCTTGGCAAGCTCGATGCGCATGCGCCACCCGCCCGAAAATTCACTTGTCGGACGATTGAAGTCGCTGCGTTTGAATCCAAGCCCTAAAAGAGCCTTTTCGACATCCTCCTCGAAGTGGGTCATATCAATCGAGTAGAACTTTTCGCTCACCGTAGCCACCTTCTCGATAAGAGCCATATAATCGTCACTCTCATAGTCGGTGCGCGTGGCGAGTTCGGCATTCATAGCATCTATTTCCGCCTCCATCTCTCGCAGATGGGCGAAAGCCTGCGATGCCTCCTCAAATACCGTCCTCCCGTCCTCAGTCATCAGATGCTGAGGCAGATAGCATATAGTGCAGTCACGCGGAGCGGAAACCGAGCCACGCGTAGCGGCACGTTCGCCCGCCAATATCTTAAGTAGCGTGCTCTTGCCTGCCCCGTTCTTGCCCATCAGGGCAATGCGGTCTTTGGGATTTATGACAAAAGAAACATCTTTGAAAAGGGTCGTACCCCCGAACTCCACGGTAAGAGCGTCAATTGAAACCATAAAAAATAAAGCGTTTTACAATGAGAATGCAAAGGTAGCGTTTTTTCCCGTTCAATCCAACCGCCCGCACCTCTCCGCCAATCGCTATTACCGACACCATGTATTTTGACATTATTGACAGTTAGGTTATAAATGTTTAGTAGTCATAGTCCGAACAATTATTGCCATATTTTCAGTCCGAGTGCTCCTGCTGACCGGGAGGCCAATTGTGCATTATGAATTGTAAAATTGTACCGAAAAGTTATAAATATCCTATTTTTTACGTAACTTTGACAATCAAGAATATAAATTTATGGCACCTAAGGTAGAAAAGACAAATGCCGCCCGGCTTCTCGACCGTGCGAAGATAGAGTATCGACTCGTTCCATATGAGGTCGATGAAAACAATCTCGCCGCCGACCACGTGGCCGAGCAGCTCGGCGAAGATATAAACCGCGTGTTCAAGACACTCGTTCTCGAAGGTGACCGCGAGCCGCGCCATTTCGTATGCGTGATTCCCGGCAACTGCGAGGTCGACCTCAAAAAGGCCGCAAAAGCTGCCGGCGTCAAGAAAGCCGACCTCATACCGATGAAGGAACTGCTTCCTCTCACCGGCTATATACGCGGCGGTTGCACAGCCATCGGAATGAAGAAAAAATTCCCCGTGTTTTTCCACACTACGGTGCTCGATTTCGATACGGTCTTTGTAAGTGCCGGCGTGCGCGGACTACAGCTCGAAATAGCGCCCAAAGATTTGATTGATTACACCGGTGCCACAGTCACCGACCTAACCCGCAATGATGATGAGCAATAACGCATTCGGAAATATCTTTACAGTTACAAGTTTCGGCGAGTCACACGGTGCCGCAGTAGGCGGTGTCATTGACGGCGTCCCTGCCGGAGTGCCCCTCGATATTGATAAAATACAGCACGAACTCAATCGCCGCCGTCCCGGGCAGTCGGCGATAGTCACCCCGCGCGACGAAAAAGACCGCGTGAAAATCCTTTCGGGCGTTTTTGAAGGACTGACCACCGGCCAGCCCATAGGCTTCATTGTCGAGAACGCCGACCAGCACTCCTCCGACTACGATAATATCCGCAACCTATTCCGCCCGTCGCATGCCGATTATACCTACACTATGAAATACGGCCTGCGCGACCATCGTGGGGGCGGACGTTCATCGGCCCGCGAGACCATTTCGCGTGTGGTGGCCGGCGCCGTAGCACGGCAGATGCTCGCGCTTAAAGGCATTACGGTGACGGCCTACACCTCTACGGTAGGCAATATCTCTGTCGGCAAACCATATACCGCGCTCGACCTCTCCGCAGTCGATACCAACGACGTGCGCTGTCCCGACGCGGATACGGCCTCCCGAATGCGCGAGCTAATCGCTCAGGTCAAGAGCGAGGGCGATACCGTGGGCGGCATCATCACATGCGTCATCAAAGGTTGCCCCGTAGGAGTCGGCGACCCCGCTTTCGGCAAGCTACAGGCCCGTCTTGCCTCAGCCATGCTCTCAATCAACGCCGCAAAAGGGTTCGATTACGGCATGGGATTTGACGGCTGCACATCGCGCGGCTCGGAAATGATTGACAACTTCATCTCCGAAAACGGACGCATCACCACCGCCAGCAACCATTCCGGCGGCATACAGGGTGGCATATCCAACGGCGAGGAGATTTACTTCCGCGTAGCTTTCAAACCGGTAGCGACCCTCCTCAAAGAAGTTGCAACAGTCGACGCCTCAGGCGCTCCAGCCACCCTCAAGGCGCGCGGCCGCCACGACCCCTGCGTCCTGCCCCGTGCGGTGCCCATAGTGGAAGCAATGGCATCAATGGTAATCCTCGATTCCCTCCTCCTCAATCAAGCCACCCGCCTCCTCTAAAACACAAATAAGAATAGTTCCCGCCATAAAAAATTACCACAAAGTCGGACCAGTCCGACCTGTCCGACAGGTCGGACTGGTCCGACAAAATACCCCCCCCAAAAAAAATACCCTCTCAAAAAAATTACTAATTACTAATTGCTAATTACTAATTAATGAAGCCTTATCGCGATTACGCCGACTACCTCGCCTCTCGTTTTCCATGCAAGATGCAGAAACTTACGGTCAACGCGGGCTTCACATGTCCCAATCGCGACGGCACCCTCGGCTACGGCGGCTGCACCTACTGCAACAACGCGTCATTTTCCCCCGCAATCGGAGGCGATACCGTCACGCAGCAACTCATCAACTCCCGTCAGTTTTTCGCGCATAAATACCCCGCGATGCGCTATATCGCCTACTTCCAGTCCTACACAAATACCCACGGAGATATTGACCGTCTCCTTGCCTTATACCGCGAGGCTCTCGCCGTCGAGGGAGTTGACGCCATAATCATAGGCACGCGGCCTGACTGCGTGTCGCCGGCGCTCCTCGACGCTCTTGCCGAAATCAACCGCGCTAACCGTGTCATCATCGAATACGGAGCCGAATCATCCCACGACGCCACATTACGCCTTGTCAACCGTTGCCACACATGGCAGGCAACGGTCGACGCCGTAGCCATGACCCGCGAGCGCGGCATAGATGTCGGCCTCCATTTTATACTCGGCCTCCCGGGAGAGACGCGCGACATGATGCTTGCCACTGTTGATGCCATCAATGCCGTGATGCCCGACACCGTCAAATTCCATCAGCTGCAGCTCATCCGCGGTACTATGCTCGCCCGTCAGGTAGAACGTGGCGAACTCGATATTCCGCGCTTTACAGTCGACGAATACATCGACCTCTGCTGCGAGATAATACGTCGTCTCGACCCGTCCATAGCAATTGAGCGTTTTGTCTCACAATCGCCCGCTGACCTCCTCATTTATCCCCGCTGGGGGCTCAAAAACTACCAGTTCACCAACCTACTCCTTAAGGCAATTCATAATTCATAATTCACAATTCATAATTAGGCTTCCCGTCAGTAGGAGCAATCCGAGTTTTCCGAGTTCTCGGAGTTCTCGGAGAACTCTGAGAACTCTGAAGGTGTTGTAAAAAAGCGTCGGCCTTCAATTTTCATTGAAGGCCGACGGTATGAAATACTCGGAATTATCCTATTTTAGAGAGCTTTGTCTTTTGAGCCGAGCACGTTTTCGATTTTGTGCTTGTAGAGTTTTTCCATGTTGTCGCGAGCCGGACCCAGATATTTGCGGGGGTCGAATTCAGCAGGCTTTTCTGCGAATACTTTGCGGATAGCGGCAGTCATGGCAAGACGGCTGTCAGAGTCGATGTTGATTTTGCATACGGCGCTCTTGGCTGCTTTGCGGAGCTGCTCTTCGGGGATACCGATTGCATCGGGAAGTTTGCCGCCGAACTTGTTGATGGTGTCGACTTCATCCTGGGGTACAGAAGATGAACCGTGGAGCACGATGGGGAATCCGGGAAGTTTCTCCATAACGGCGTCAAGCACGTCGAATGCCAATGGCGGGGGAACGAGTTTGCCCTCGGCGTTGCGGGTGCACTGCTCGGGAGTGAACTTGTATGCGCCGTGTGAAGTACCGATTGAGATAGCGAGTGAGTCGCAGCCTGTGCGGGTAGCGAAGTCGATTACCTCTTCGGGGTCGGTGTAAGTGTGGTGGTCGGAAGATACTTCATCCTCTACGCCGGCCAATACGCCGAGCTCGCCTTCTACGGTTACATCAAATTTGTGAGCATAGTCTACGACCTGTTTGGTCAGGGCTACGTTCTCCTCGTAGGGGAGGTGTGAGCCGTCGATCATCACTGACGAGAAGCCGTTGTCGATGCAAGATTTGCAGAGCTCGAAGCTGTCGCCGTGGTCGAGGTGGAGCACAATCTGGGGATGTTCCCAGCCGAGTTCCTTTGCATATTCAACAGCGCCCTGTGCCATGTAGCGGAGAAGGGTAGCGTTGGCGTAGTTGCGGGCACCTTTCGATACCTGAAGGATAACCGGCGAACGATCTTCAGCTGCGGCCTTGATGATAGCCTGAAGCTGCTCCATGTTATTGAAATTGAAGGCGGGAACTGCGTAGCCACCTTTGATTGCTTTGGCAAACATCTCGCGGGTGTTGACCAAACCTAAGTCTTTGTAACTTACCATTGTTATTGTTGTTTTATCGGTTGATAAATAATTTTGCCTTTTGCATTTCATTAATGCCGGCATCTGCATAGCTTTCAGCCGGTTACCGTTTTTATCCACGCAAAGTTAGCAAATTTTTTTTAATTTGGCACACTTTTGCGTGTTTTGTTGACTACGGCCGGATGTATTCGCCCGCTATGTCGACGAGCTTGATGTTGAACCTCAGCGCGCTGAACGGCTTGATTTTGCCCTGCGAACTCGACCCGTAGCCCTGGGCGTAGGGCACGAGCACCTCTACCGTGTCGCCCACATGCATGCGCTCCATGGCTATAGCCCAGCCCGAAATCACGCTGTTGAGCCGGAAGCGTACAACCGAGTCGGCAGGAGTGAGGCTCAGATAAGATGAGTCGAAAGGCTCGTTCTCGTATGTACGTCCGTAATATTTCACATCGACGGTCGAGGTGTAGAGCGGGCGCAGGTTGCCTTCGGTCTTGGTCGTGTCGTTGAACCAGCGCATCAGCACGTATGCGTTTTCGTTCCATGCCGGGACGACCTTGGTGTACACCTTGTTGCCGTCGGCGTCGGTCAGTTCGGCCTGCTCGGCCATGAACGCGTCGTTGGCCTCGCGGTAGTCGGCATATTCATCCCACACGTCGCTGTTGTCGTCATTGCTGCACGAGGCAAATCCAAGCGTGGCCGCTCCCATGAGCATATAGATAATCGCTTTCTTCATAGCTTAAAAATCAACGGTCGGGTTGCTGTTGTTGCCGAAATCCACATTCGGAGCCTTCGATGCGTTGGCATCAGCCTTAAACATCTCTTTCTCCGTGTATCCCCAGCCGAACAGACTGCCCGGGAAACGCAATATCTTGTTGTTGTACGCCTCGACTGCCTTGTTGTAGTTGACGCGTTCGGTGTTGATGCGGTTCTCGGTTCCTGAAAGTTCATCCTGAAGCGAAAGGAAATTCTCGTTGGCTTTCAGGTCGGGATAAGCTTCATGCACGGCATTTATATAGATGCCGGCCTTGTCCATAAGGTTGCTTTGCGACTGCTGTATCTGCTGGATATTTGATGTGGCGTCACCGTTTTTCAGCATCTGGCTCGCTTCGTCGTAGGCTTTTTTGAGGCCTACACGGGCGTCAGTCACATTCTGCAGCGTTGTCGACTCGTGGGCGGCGTAGCCCTTGACGGTGTTGACAAGGTTGGGTATGAGGTCGAGACGGCGCTGGTAGGCGCTCTCTACGTTACCCCAGCTCTTCTTCACCGCCTGGTCGGCGCTGACGATGCCGTTGCGCACTCCGATGCAGCTGCCTACTCCGATAAGGAGCAGTACAGCCACTGAGATAAGCACTATATACGATTTTTTCATTCTCTTTTTTTATTTTATGTGTGTTTAAATTTTGACAGCTTCTGTTACGACAGTTTGCGCAGCAACGAGTTGATTGACACGCGGTCGTGTATCAGCTTGTGCAGGTCGGCGATGTTGACGCGGGTCTGTTCCATCGAGTCGCGTTCGCGCAGCGTCACCGTGTTGTCTTCGAGAGTCTGATGGTCAACGGTGATACAGAACGGTGTGCCCACTGCATCCTGACGGCGGTAGCGCTTGCCGATTGAATCCTTCTCGTCGTAGTGGGTGGCGAAGTCGAATTTCAGGTCGTTGACAATCTCGCGTGCCTTTTCGGGCAGACCGTCTTTGCGCACGAGCGGCATGACGGCGCACTTGGTCGGCGCGAGAGGGGCGGGGAGATGGAGCACCACGCGGGTCTCGCCGTTCTCCAGAGCCTGCTCCTCGTAGCTCGAGCAGAGCACCGACAGGAACATACGGTCCACGCCGATTGATGTCTCGATGACGTATGGAGTGTACGATTCGTTCAACTCGGGGTCGAAGTACTGTATCTTCTTGCCTGAGAATTTCTCATGCTGCGACAGGTCGAAGTTGGTACGCGAGTGGATACCCTCCACCTCCTTGAATCCGAACGGCATCTCGAACTCGATGTCGGTGGCGGCGTTGGCATAGTGCGCCAGCTTGTCGTGGTCGTGGAAGCGGTATTTTGCATCGCCCAGGCCGAGGGCCTTGTGCCAGCGCAGACGTGTTTCTTTCCATTTCTGGAACCATTCAAGCTCCGAGCCGGGACGTACGAAGAACTGCATCTCCATCTGCTCGAACTCACGCATGCGGAATATGAACTGGCGGGCTACAATCTCATTGCGGAATGCCTTGCCTATCTGGGCGATACCGAACGGTATGCGCATGCGGCCTGTCTTCTGCACGTTGAGGTAGTTGACGAAGATACCCTGTGCCGTCTCCGGACGCAGATATACGGTCATCGCGCCGTCGGCTGTCGAACCCATCTCCGTGCGGAACATAAGGTTGAACTGGCGCACGTCGGTCCAGTTACGTGTGCCGCTGATCGGGTCGACAATTTCCTGGTCGATTATTATCTGGCGGAGTTCCTCGAGATTGTTGTCGTTCATCGCCTTGGCGAAACGGGTGTGGAGCGCGTCACGCTTTTCGGTCAGTTCAATCACGCGGCCGTTGGTCGTGCGGAACTGCTCCTCGTCGAAGCTCTCGCCGAAGCGCTTTTTCGCTTTGGCTATCTCTTTTTCTATCTTGGTGTCAAATTTGGCAAGCTCCTCCTCGATGAGTACATCGGCGCGGTAGCGCTTCTTGGAGTCGCGGTTGTCGATCAACGGGTCGTTGAACGCGTCAACGTGGCCCGAAGCTTTCCATATCGTGGGGTGCATGAAGATTGCTGAGTCGATACCTACGATATTCTCGTTGAGCAGCGTCATTGCGTCCCACCAGTAGCGCTTGATGTTGTTCTTGAGCTCTACTCCGTTTTGTCCGTAATCGTAGACTGCTGCGAGTCCGTCATAGATTTCCGACGATTGAAACACAAAACCGTATTCCTTGGCGTGTGAAACGATTTTTTTGAAGACATCTTCCTGTTGTGCCATTTTCTTTATATGTTTAATTTACTGTAAATTTGCTGGTCAGATGGTGCTATTGGTCTAATTAGACTAATTAGTCCAATTGGACTAATTGGTTATTTCCTGTTTTCTCAGACATTGAACCGGAAGTGCATGATGTCGCCGTCCTGCACCACATAGTCCTTGCCCTCGACTCCGAATTTCCCGGCTTCCTTCACTTTGGCCTCTCCTCCGAGAGTCACATAGTCGTCATATTTGATTACCTCGGCGCGGATAAAGCCCTTCTCGAAGTCGGTGTGAATCACACCGGCGCATTTGGGCGCTTTGGAGCCGCGGCGGAATGTCCATGCGCGGCATTCGTCCTCGCCGGCGGTGAAGAATGTCTGGAGGTCGAGCAGATGGTATGCGGCGCGTATCAGTCGCGACACGCCCGACTCGCTCAGTCCGATTTCCTCGAGAAATGCCTGACGGTCCTCATACGAATCGAGTTCGGCGATATCGCTTTCGGTGGCGGCAGCCACAATCAGCATCTCGGCGCCCTCGTCCTTGATGGCCTCCTTCACAGCGTCGACATATTTGTTGCCGTCAACGGCCGAGGCGTCATCGACATTGCATACATAAAGCACCGGTTTCGATGTCAGCAGGAACAGCTCGCGGGCGAATTTCTGCTCGTCGACGGTCTCGAACTTCACCGCACGCGCGGGCAGACCTTTGTCGAGAGCCTCCTTGTATTGGCGGAGTACCTCATACTGCATCTTGGCCACCTTGTCGCCGCCCGTCTGGGCCTGCTTCTGGGTGCGTGCCATGCGGCCCTCTATCGTCTCGAGGTCCTTTATCTGCAGCTCGTAGTCGATGATTTCCTTGTCGCGAACGGGGTCGACAGTGCCGTCGACGTGCGTTATGTTGTCATCGTCAAAGCAGCGGAGCACATGGATTATTGCGTCGGTCTCGCGGATATTGGCAAGGAACTTGTTGCCGAGGCCCTCACCCTTGCTCGCACCTTTCACCAGGCCGGCTATGTCGACAATCTCGACTGTGGCGGGAACCACGCTCCGCGGGTTGCACATCTCCACCAGTTTGTTGAGACGTTCGTCGGGCACTGTGATTACACCTACATTCGGTTCTATCGTGCAGAACGGGAAGTTGCCCGACTGCGCTTTGGCATTGGAGAGACAGTTGAACAAGGTCGATTTACCCACGTTGGGCAGACCTACGATACCGCATTTAAGTGACATTATTCTATATTATATCTGTATAAATTTATCTTGAATTTTCTCAGATTGTGAGAGAATGTTTACTCCCGGATTATCAAATTGCAAATTTAATCATTTTGCTCCAACAATCCATCATCTGTTAACCTTTTTTGATATAATCACCCGTTTCTCCGCCTTAATTATCAATGAAATCGGAAAAACGGGAGGCATGGGAGTACTTGGAGTTCTCGGAGAACTCAGAGAACTCCGAGTACTCCGGCTTATAAAAAACAACCAATAGGATAATTTTAAGGAAAATTATAACAAAAAACCGAAATTATTTCATCAAAATAAAAAAAATAATTACTTTTGCGACAAATTATAACTAAATGCAATATTATTTCTACAAATTAAGTTAATAATATTCCATTTAAATTACATTATAACATCAAAATTGCATATTTGCATGGTTTATACATATAATATAACAATAATATTGATATAACCATAATTCCTTACATTAAAAATCACATTTAAATCGCATTTTAAAAATCACATTCAGATTTTAATCACATTTCAAATTTTATATAATATGAAGAAATTCTACTTTTTCATCCTCACTGCATTGCTGATGCTTGTATCAGTGCCGGCCAATGCACTCGATGTCATTCTCAACATCGACAATCCTGACAATATTGAGGTTAGTGTTAACTACGGCGCCCCGCTTGAGAATCTTGTGGCCGGCGACAATATCGTTTCAGCGGATGATTACCAGTCGGTAAGTATCACCGCCAAACCCGACGCCTTTATTACCAAAATAGTGAAAAGCATGGACGGCGCTGACGATACCGAAGAGTATGTATCAAACATGACGTCATATTCTCTCTATATGTCATCGTATACAGCCGGTGCTAAATATACCATCACCACTGCCAAAGCTGATGAGGTGCGCGACGGCAGCTGCCGGATATACGTCGACGACCCCTCTAAAGTGAAGGTGCAGCGTTCCGGAACATATACCGACATCACTCTTGCCGAGGGCTGGAACGACGTAAAATACATGACCGAGAAGGAACTTCCCCTTACTATAGGCGGCGTAAGCTACGATGCTGTACTCTATCAGGTCAAACTTAACGATGAGGTTGTTGAACCGCAGGGCACATCATGGCGCATATCTCCGGCCACCGGCGACAAAATTGAAATTTTCGCCAACTTCCCCGATATTGATGTCCCCGTGAAGTTCAGCTACACCTCAGATGAGGCAAAGGGCTTCGTAACAGGTGTGACTGTCAACGGAACGCCGGTCGACAATTATAACGATGACAACTTCACCGTGAAGGCAGGCAGCACGCTGGCAGTTTCGGGAAATACCAACGACTACAGTCTCTCATATTTCAAGGTCAACGGCAACTCGACCTACTTCTACGGCTCATACAGCATGGTAGTCACCTCTGAAACCAATATCGAGATAGACGCCCACAAATACAGCACCGTCAAGGCTATTCTTGATATAGACTATCCGGAAAATGTAATTGTATACAGGGGCTATTCCTACAACGGCGATGTCATTTCAGGTCTTGTAAGCGGCGAAAACCCCATCGAGCTGAGCGAAACCAACACGATGATACAGATAAAAGCCGCGTCGGGCTGCTTCATATCTTCCGTGACAGCAGGCGGTTCACCCGTCTCGGCTGACTATGACGGAGCATACAACGTAACAGTCACCGAGGGCATGAGCATCATCGTTACTTCAGGTGCCATCGAACGCGACAGCAAAGCCGTGGTCTATGTCGACGACCGCTTGGCTGCCACCCAGTATTTCAACTTCATGCGCAGCGACCGCACGGCTGTCGACATTGCCACCGGATACAACGACATAGCATTCTACGAGGGTGACAATCCTTTCGGTCTCTCATGGTACGGCGCACCTTGTGCCAACGTTTATCTCAACAATGAGCCGGTCGCTCCGATGTATGATAACAGCACTGTTTACGAACTGAGGCTCAACGACGGCGACGTAGTGAAAATCTTCCTCGCTTCCGACCCCGACATTTACAACGCAACGATTAATGCCGGCGAAAATCTCGAAGCCGCCAAAGTCTCGGTGACATTCGACCGCATTAACAATGTCACGGACTGGGCGAAGACCCACAGCGTGCTCCCCGGTACCGAGATAAGCATCAAGCCCGTGGGTGACTATAAGATTTCGGTCAAGGCTGACGACACTGCAATTGAACCTGACGCTTCGGGCGCGTTCGTAGTGAAAGTGAACAAGGATTCCACCATAGCCGTAAACTCTACATCGGCCGGCATCGACGGTATAATCACCGATGCCGCCGGGGAATGCGATGTCTACAACCTCCAGGGTATCCGCGTGTCGAAGGGCAATGACCTGACACGTCTCCCCGCCGGAATCTACATCGTAAACGGCAAGAAAGTTGTAAAACGATAAACATGCTGACCCGTACTTCCAGGCAGTGCGTTTCCGTGGTCACGGAGCCGCTGACAGGAATACGGATAGAGAATACAGACCAACGGCTTCTCCCGGAATGGATGAAACCGTTAGTCTGTTTTCTGACGTATAAAGGGAATGCCTAAGTAAAATATTATTGCAATATACATAGATGAAAAAGAAAATTTTATTAGCCGCGACAGTTGTGCTTGCCGGTGCGGTTCAGGCACAGACGTCGCTTGATCTGGTGAGCCGTGCGCAGTTGCGTCAGCAACGGCTCATGATGTCGCAGGAGGCGCGAGGCGGCAAACAGTTGAAAGTGAGAGGAGTGACTCCCGAACAGTCAACCCATGTATTCGGCATGATAAAACTTGCCGACGGATGCACTGTCGAGCAGCTGGAGGCCGAGGGCGTCAATGTGATGCGTTGCAGTCAAGGGTTCGCGTTCGTGTCGGTGCCGGTCGGCGATGTGGAGCGTGTTGCCTCGTTCAAAGGTGTGAAGCGCTTCCAGCTTGCCCGTCCTGTCAAGGCAAAAAATGATGTGGCCCGCACTGCCGGGGGCGTCGATAAGATACATAGCGGCGAGGGTCTGCAGCGAGCCTATACCGGAAAGGGTGTGATTTGCGGAGTCGTCGACAACGGTATCGACCCCAACCATATCAGTTTCCGCGATGAGAATGGGAATCCCCGCGTAGGATTTCTCGCCCACATGACGGCCAACACCACCACCGGCGAGGTGACGGAGAAATTTTACGGCAACTATACTACTGAAAATGTAAAGTATATCACGACATTCAAGACCGACGACGCCTCCACTTTCCATGGCACCCACACACTCGGCTCTATGGCCGGCGGTTACCTCGGCACAGCGAAAGTGGCTGTCGGCGACAGGAATACTCCTGTCACCATCAGTGATATGCCCAACCCGTACTATGGTGTGGCCTACGAATCAGACATCGCCGTCGGCTGCGGTGACCTCTACGATGTGATTATCGCTTACGGAGTAGACCATATACTTGAGTATGCCGATTACGAAAACAAGCCGTCGGTGATAAACCTTTCGCTCGGAAGCAATACCGGCGCACATGACGGCAAGGGGCTCATCAACCAGTATTTTGACGCCGTTGCCGAGCAGTACAAGGCCATCATCTGTGTCTCGGCCGGCAACGAAGGCGACATGAAGATTGCCCTCAACAAGACCTTTACTGCCGATGACAGCGAAATAAAGAGCTTTATCCTCGGCCAGGACATGAGCTCAATAGGCTACGGATTCCTGCAATACGGCAATGTCGAGATGTACAGCGACGACTCGACACCGCTTGAAATACAGGCCGTCATCTTCAACAAGAGCCGCGGACGCATAGTGCAGCGCTATCCCCTGACCGTTGACCTCGATAACCCCGGCACCGGGAAATACTGGGTCAGCTCGTCAGACTATCAGGAGACTGACACCGATATTGTAGATACCCAGTTCGCCAACTATTTCGACGGGTATGTAGGTTTAGGCTGGACCTACGACGAAGACTCAGGCCGCTTCTATGCTATCCTTGACTATCACGCCATGAACAAGTCGCCGAGAAACGATACCGGCAACTATGTGCTCGGTTTCATAGTGAAAGGCAGCGTGGGTCAACGTGCTGATTTGTTCTGCGACGGACTTTTTTCCTCTATTACCAATTTCGGGCTTGACGGATATGACGACGGCATGTGCAACGGTTCAATCAGCGACATGGCCACCGGCAACAGCATTCTCGTGGTCGGGTCGTATGACACACGTTCCGACTGGGCCGCTGTCGACGGCGGTTTATACCACTCCGAATATGAACTGACCGAAGGCAACATATCATCGTTCTCCTCCTACGGCACGCTTGTCGACGGCCGCAACATGCCTCATATATGTGCTCCGGGAGCAGTCATAATATCCCCCATGAATTCCTATTATGTCGAGACGGAGGGAAATGTCAGCGGTTCTTCGCTCAACGCCTATGTCGATGAGGCTGACCGTTCCAACTACTGGGGCTGGTCGATAGGCACGTCGATGGCATCGCCGCAGGTGGCCGGAGCGCTTGCACTGTGGCTCGAGGCCGACCCCACGCTGACCATCAGCGATGTCAAGGATATAGTTGCAAAGACGGCAGTACGTGACGAAGGGGTGCTTAAGGCCGACCCCGTGCAGGCAGGTGCCGGTAAATTCGACGCTCTCGCCGGTCTCAAGGAGGTGCTCCGCCGGTCCAACGCCGGAGTAGGTGACATCTCGGTTGACGACGAGCGCGTATTGGTCAGCTCACTCGGTGATAACCGTTTCAGCGTGTTCCTCGCGGGAGCGTCTTCGCTCGAAATAGCCGTGTATGACATCTCGGGGCGCGAGCGTCTCGTTCAGGCTTTCCGGGCCGACGAGGCTGTCGTAGACCTTTCTTCCCTGTCAAAAGGCATTTATGTACTTAATGTCAACGGACAGGTATCACAAAAAATTGCAGTACGTTAAAAACAACTATAAATCATATTGTTATGAGAATAATCAAAAACAGATGTCCGTGGCTCGCGGCAATATTTGCCGGTATGCTGTGCTTCCCGATGCCGGTGGAAGCGCAGACACAGGAAGAGGAGCCGGCGCTGGTCATCAAGACCCGCGTTTATGAAGCGGGTGGTGCTGCCGGAGCGATAACGCTCACTCTCGGTGCCACCGAAGACGGATACATAGATGTGGACGCCGGTTTCGGTCCTATGGAGTATGAAATCACTCAGGCCACGCTCGATGCCGAGACAGGGTCGTTTGTAGGTACGGCCATCACGTGCAACGTCACAAAAGAGGGAACGGTGAAAATCTACGGCGACGCGAGCAAGATTGACCTGCTCAGTGCACGTGAATGCTACCTCACCGACGTGCAGATCGACAAGCTCACCAACCTCGAGATACTCGACCTCTCCAACAACGAACTTACCGGACTTGACCTTAGCGGACTTGGCGCCCTGCAGTATATAAGCGTCAGCAACAACCCGTTCAACGTCACTCCGCTGATTATCGGCGCCAACAAGCCCGGCCTCACTATTCTCGACATGGGGCGTATTGAAAAGCTCGACCCCTCGTTCAATCTCTCGGACTATCCCGCACTGATGTCATTTGACGCATGGGCGAACAAAGGACTGACTCACCTCGATCCTTCCGGGTGCCCCGAACTGAGACAGCTTTCCATTGACTCCACTCCCGTCGAGGAGCTTGATGTCACCAGAAATACCAAGCTTAACATACTCAATATAAGCGAAACAAAAATACGCAATATCGACCTCAGCAAGAACCCGTATCTCAACCAGTTCTACTGCGACCACATGTCAGGCTCGGTCAACGCCGGTGTAAGGCTGGAGAAACTTGATGTTACCAATAACCCCAATCTCGTGTATCTCTTTGCGAGCGGCAACGGTTTCACTGACCTTGATGTCTCTAAAAATCCGCATCTGACCGACCTGTATGTCAACAACAATCATCTCACTTCGATTGACCTGTCGAATAATACCGCATTGTTCAATTTGTCGCTGCGCAACAATGACTTTACTTTCGCCACGCTGCCCCTGCCCAATGACGAATGGGACTATTATGCCTACAAGCAGAACGACATGCAGGTAGCCAAAACCCAGAAAGTGGGCACTGTGATTGACCTCAGTGACAAAGTGCTGCGCGATGGCACCGTGACTACCGCGGCCCTCTACCGCACGAGCGAGTCCAACCCCAACAGTCTTGTAGCCCTCAGCAACGACTACTATACATACGCCGACGGTAAAGTCACACTGCTTAAAGCTGTTTCCGACAGCGTGTATGTGGCTTTCGCCAACGATGCGTTCCCTGAAAGCGCATTCGGCTACTATCCGTTGTGTACCAATAAATTCAAAGTCAAGAGCGAGGCTGACTACGGAAAGGACGACAAGGTAATCACGTTCAGCGCTCCGGTGATGTCGTCTGACGGCACACCGATTGAGTTCGGCCTCGGCATGTACGGCGCTACCGAAGCCGCTCCCAAGAAATTTTATGTGGACTATGGCCGCGGCAAAGTGGAATACACCGCCACATCTGAATCGGCACCTGCCGTAAGCAATGTGACGGGCGTGACCAACAGCGGCACCGTGACGGTATACGTACCTGAAGGCGAGCTCGTATCGGCCTTCGATATGGAGGACATCACCCTTAACTCTATCGACTTCAGCGCGGCCCGTTCGCTCAGGACACTGCGCCTTGTCAACGCCGGCATCTACGGAAGCGACAACATCGACCTGAGCTGGAACCGCATGCTGAAATCGCTTGTGCTTACCGGCAACCACTTCCCGGCGCTCAATATCCGCGGTGTCAACGACGTATACCAGAAAAACATGCTCTTTGACATCGACCTGAGCAACAACGAACTGACGAGCGTCACTCTCAACGATATGCGCACCATACGCAATCTCGACCTCTCGCACAACAAGCTGACCGACCTGTCGCTGCTGAAAGACGCCGACAATATGATGACTCTCGACATATCCCACAACAGCCTTTCTACTGTCGATGTCACATACTGCACGCTGATGACAAGCATGAACATCGCTCATAACGAAATCACTTCCATTGTACTTCCCGCCGAAATAAGCCTGAAAGAGCTTCATTGCGAAAACAATGCGCTAAACTTCAATACGCTGCCTGTAATCGACGGTCTGGACACATACACATACACGCCTCAGAACGACATTACCATCGCCAAGATTGGCCCCGGATGCAACCTTTCGGTATATAATATCGACGGTACCCCAACTTCATTCGCATGGAAAAAGGCGGACGGCTCACTCCTGAATAAAGGTACGGATTATAATGAGGAAAACGGCGTGACGCACTTCCTCAGCCCGATAGTAGGCTCGAAAGTGTACTGCGAGATGACTAATCCGAAATTCGAGGGGCTCACACTCCGTACTACCGAGATTGAGGCGGCCGCGATGCCCACCAATGTGGTGGCTTCATTCGTCACCTCGGCCAATCAGTCCGGCGAAATCATACTGCGTGCCGCCAACGACAACACGCCGCTGTATATCGACTGGAGCGGTACGGAAGCAGATCTGACGGAGTACATCGTCGGGACTGCTCCGAGCTCATTTTCCGTCGCTTCACAGCGCGGCGCCACAGTAAGAGTCTACTCATACGGTGAGGACAGCGGACTTACGGTGTTCAGTGTCGGAGGCCTGTCTCTGTCGTCGATTGACGCTTCAAAATTGGACAAACTTGCATTGTTCGGCGTGCAGAATGCCGGATTGACGGAGGACAATGTTGTATGGCCGAATGCTGCCGGACTCATCGAGTTGCGTCTTGCCGGCAACAATTTCAGTGACCTTGACCTTACGCGCTACCCCAACCTGTACGATCTTGATCTGGGCAACAACAAGTTCACCTCGTTTGACGCGTCGGCCTATCCCGGACTCGAGCTCCTCTCGATTTCCAACAATCAGATTACCTCTTTCAAGTCTGACAACAAAAATCTGTGGCACCTCGACCTGACAGGTAACCAACTGACTGAGATTGACCTCTCGCGTCTGCCTGCGATGAACCAGATTTCCCTTGCAAGCAATCAGCTGAGCAGCGTTGACGTGTCGGCGATGAAGTCGCTCAACGTGCTTTACCTCAACAACAACCTGTTCCGTCCGAGCACACTGCCGCTGAATAAATACACTCTTTACACTTACGGCAACCAGGCTCCGCTGCAGACCGAGGTAGTCGACGGCACCGTCGACCTCTCCTCCGAAGCAGTCATCAACGGCAAGGAGACTGTCTACCGGTGGTTCGTAGATGTACCGACTTTCGACGAGGAGGGAAATCTTGTGGGAGAGGAGCTCTATATCGATGAGGAATATACCCTCGACAACGGCGTGACATCATTCATCTCTCCGATTGACAACGTGATGTGCGTGCTTACCAACGACGAGTTCCCGAATGCCTATTTCTATACCAACCTCATGGACATAAAGACCGTAGGCGCTGTGGACGACATAACAGCCGACGGAAAATCCGCCATTGATGTACGCGTCGACGGGAATGTCCTGACCGTGAAAGCAGCGGCCGGAATGCCTGTAAGCCTTATCGGCATGAACGGCATATTGCGTCGTTCGGCTGTCACCGGCGCTGACGGTACCTGTGTCATAGGCGACATCGCCCACGGCGCTTATATCGTGATGGTAGGGAATTACGCCTATAAGCTCATGGTGAAATAACACGGAACATATTCCTGACTTCCCGAAATCACCGGCCAGTCGAAATACAGCAGGGTGTCGCGGAACCATATTCTCCGCGACACCCTCTTATTATATCCAGCCGGCAATCTTGTCGATTACAGGCGGCTTGTAGAGTTGCACCCCGGTGCAGCCGCTGATGAAAACTCCTGTCTACATCGGTTCCGGCTGCACCGGGGTGCAGCCCTACACTGATAATGGATATTTTTATCGGTGTATATTCGCTGATATTATGAAGAATACGACACTTCTGTTGTGTCGCCGCAATCTCAATTAGCCGCCCCCGATATAGAGTTGAGATATTCGTCGTGGTACTGGTCGAGAATCTTGCGTATGGCAGTGCCTATTTTCAGGTACGCATCAGTGTCAAGATTGGCAAGGGAGGCACGCACCGACCATTTCGGCCCGTCAAAGCCGTCGCCGTTGAGAAGCACGACTGCCGTTTCATCGGCCAGACGGATTACAAAATCAATGGGCTGATAATTATTGTTGAGGTAATCGGCGAAATCATCGCCATAAATCTTTTTTGCCCAGACCATGAGATCTATCTCGCTATAATATCCGGCGCGGTTGGGGTCGGGAAGCAGCTTGAATCCTGTAGTGCTCCACAGATTGTCCAGACGCTTGTGGATCATAGCTATGAGTTTTGGCTGCAGGGCATCGCGGTGCAGGAAGGCAAACGCGGAGAACAATGCCATCTGTATCTGCTGCGGAGTAGATAGTCCGGCTGTATGGTTCAGACCTACAAGGCGGCTGTCGGCCACGAGGCGGTCGGTGAATTTCAGTTTTTCTGATTCAAGCGTAATGCTTCCATATCGCTTGGCGAGAAGCGCCTTTTTGTCATCGGGAAGTGCGGCGAGCCTGTCGTCGAATACATTTTTCCCCCTGCGCAGAGCCATTGCGGCCACACGCCAGCCTGTAGCGCCGAAATATTTCGAGAACGAATAGAGGCACAATGTATTGTAAGGCAGCACATACATAAGCGAGCGGAATCCCTCGATGAATGTGCCGTATACATCGTCGGTGATGACCATGAGACCGGGATTGTCGTTTTTCACGACATCGACAAGCATGTCAAGTACTTCAGACGAGAAGCATACGCTCGGCGGATTGGAGGGGTTGGTGATGCATACCGCTTTAATCGACGGGTCACGGAGTTTGTCGATTTCCTCTTTGGGATACTGCCAGTCATGATACCCGTCGCGCTCTACCTTGTTGGCGCTTATCTCCACCACATCCAGTCCGAACTCGCTCAGCCGCGGTATCTCGAGATATGGAGTGAAGCACGGCGTGAAAAGTGCGATTTTATCGCCCGGCTCCATGAGAAAATTCTGTTTGAGCGTGTCAAACGCATAGCACATGCCTGCCGTGCTTCCCTCAGTGGCAAAAAGATCGTAGACCGTAGGGTCGTCACCTCCGCCCATGGCCTGACGCAGATATTCACGGGTGATAATCTCCACATGCCTGAGTATGCGCGGAGGAGTGGGGTAGTGGTCGCCGAGTATGCCGTCGACAAGTTCGAATACGAGTTCGTCTGGATTGGCTCCGAGTTCCCCGGTCGTATGAGAATAGAAATGGCGGAGCACTTTTGCTCCAGTTTCATCTTTGCGGGCGTCGAGGAAAGCGAGAAAACGGGCGGCAACACCGTCCTGTGTAGGAGACGCCACAATGCCGATGGCATCGTCATATTTCATGCGGTCGGCCTCCGACATGGCAAATTCGCCTAAAAGGAAGAATGCCTTTCGCGGGTATGAGAGCAGCCAGTCAGGATTGCCGCGGCCAGCGTTGAGAAAGGTAGCTGTACTTCGCTGTGCGTCTTTTTCCGCCAGACTGATTAACGTACTCTTTATCTCAAACGGGCTCATATTCTCAAGTTCTTTTTCGTAGGCCGTATTTTCAGGGCTTTTGTTCATGTTGTCCATATCTGTTGAGGTTTTGTTTAATGATATTTTTATGTTTGCATCTGTCAAGAAGTTACTAATAATCGAGGGTATGCAGAACTTATAATATATGATACGTAATATATGATACGTCATCTTGTAGGGCTGCACCCCGGCGCAGCCGATAACAAAAGTTGATTATCAGTTGCTTGGCGGCTGCTCCGGGGAGCAGCCCTACATGATGCAATCGTCACATCAGTTCTGCGACACCTACGCGCTCTTAAGTAAGCAGCATTGGGCGGCTCCTCGGTGCAACCGCTGATAAAACCGCTTGTTTTCATCTTTATCAACAACCGTAATTATTATTTGGTTTGTGGCTGCCGGTGCCATGAAGTCAAATCGCTGCAAGGAATGGAGCAGATGCCGCCGGTTAAGTAATATTTGCAGGCTAATATATTGGTTTTAAAAACTTTTGGATAAATTTTGTATTTATATTAAAATAATGGTGAACATATTTGTAGGATAGAAATATAAATCGTAATTTTGGAGCGAAAGGGTTAACGAACCAATCTGACAACAACCGTTTAATCACACTTTATTAACTTTAAATCACACTTTAAACTGCCTTCGCCGGCTCCGGCCGGGAGTGGTATAACAGAATACATGCATCCCGTAATACGATTTTTATCAGTCGCTGCACTCTGTGCGGGGATTTCACTGTCAGGCAGTGCTTCCCGTCCGCTTGCCTCCGATACGGATTCAGTGTCGGCGTCGGGTGGTAGCGCCATTTCTGTAGTACCGCAGCGCCACGTTTACGTCAAGACAAATGTGCCCGCGTGGTTTATGTTATGGACAAATGCGGCTGCGGAGATAGATGTCGCCCCACACTGGTCGGCCAATCTGTCGGTATATTATTCCGGATTTAATTATTTCACAAGCGATACCAAGTTCCGTACGTTTACGGTAATGCCCGAGATGCGTTATTGGCCCGGAGTTTCCGATACCGGATTTTTCATCGGCGCCCACTTCGGAATGGCATTCTATAACGTCGCTTTCGGCGGTGACCGGCGCTATCAGGACCATGACCGCAGCACGCCGGCTCTCGGAGGCGGTATAAGTTGCGGTTTCCGCATCGCTTTTCCGTGCAATCCGAGGTGGAAAATGGAATTCTCCATCGGCGCAGGCGTATACCGTCTGGATTACGACATCTTTGAAAACCGCCACAACGGATTGCTCCTCGACAGAAGGAAACGTACGTTTTTCGGCCTGGACAATGCCGCCGTTTCCCTATGCTACACTTTCGACCTGAATAAGAAAGGAGGTGCGCGATGACCTGCGGGATAAAGAATATGATTGCAAAGGCGATAATGCTGACGACGGGCTTCGCTGCTATGTCCGTTACGGTGTCGTGCGTCCATGAATGGCCCGACGATAACCGCACCGTAAAGGTGCGTCTTACGGTCAGCCACGATACGGACTGGACTGAATACGAATATAATGCCGGATATTCCGGGCGTTCAGCCGCTTTGGCCACTGAAGCACAATATGTATTCCAGGTCTACCGCAAGGGAGACACCACTTCTCCGGTAAAACGGCAGACATTCACGCGCAACGACCTCTCGCTGGCCGACTTTGAAGTTGAACTGGAACTCCCTTCCGGTGAATGGGACATATACGCATGGCAGGATTTCGTGCCGGAAGACGATGCCCCGTTCTACGATTGCTCCGATTTCTCACGCATATCTTATACCGAGCCTTATCGCGGCGACACCGATTGGCGTGATGCCTTTGAAGGACGCACTTCCGTGTCAGTGCCCTCCACAATAGAGGCAGGAGCGTCTGTCTCAGGTACTATTTCGCTCGAGCGCCCGCTTGCCAAATATGTGTTTATCGCCACCGATTTTAATGAATTTTTTTCCGATATGGTCAAAAAAGAGGAGGCGACCCACGATACGGCAGGAGATGATGCCCTCTCTGCTTCGGCTGCCGGAGCTCTTGACGGTTTTGGCGTGAAACTGCGGTATCCGCTTTACATGCCCGGCGTATATGATATGTTCGGCCAGCGTGTCGCCGACTCCCTGACGGGCATTTCATACGATGCCTCGATAACACCTGTCGGCAACGGCGAGGCAGTCATCGCTTTTGACTACGTGTTCATGAACCATCACGACAGTGGCGTGCAGGTGCAGCTGTCGTTGAAGTCGCCGTCGGGAAGTGTGACCGGTCTTACCGGCACCCTGTCGGTGCCGTTGCTGCGCGGCCGGATTACATACGTCAGGGGCCGATTCCTTACGGCTTCCGTAGGCAGCGGTCTTGATGTTGACTTCTCTTTCTCCGATGATATAAATATAAAGGTTTAGTCTTTAATATATTAATCTTAATAGTTGGATTTAATTTGTGTAATTTAAAATTTTTTGCAAGAATGAAAAAAGTTATTTATTCTACGATGGCAATCGCTGCTCTGTTCGGGATTGCTTCCTGTTCGGATGATGACGCTCCCGTTCCCGCAGGCGACGGTGTCAGCTTCACGGTGCAGCTCCCCCGCAGCCTTGGTTCGCGCGGCAATTTCGGTGACGGTACCGCTGACGGTGACCGCGTGACTCTTGACAATCTGCAGTGGACAGTATTCGAGATTGTCGACGGAAATCCCGTCAAAGTGTTCTCTGAAGGCAGGACCGCTTTCGGCCAATCGCAGACCGTAGAGACCGTTAGCCTCCCGTTGGCCAAGGGTAAGACCTACCAGGTAGTGTTCTACGCCGACGATGCTGACAACACGTTCGCTTCGTTTACCGACGGTGTGGTCAAAGTCAACTACAGCAATGCACTCTCCAACGAGGCTGCCGAAGATGTATTTGTCGGTAAATCGGAACAGTTTACCGTGACCGGCGCTTACAACGAGAGTGTGACCCTTACGCGTCCGTTCGCCCAGCTCAACTGGGGTACCGACGATGTCAGCGCCCAGGCCATCCAGGCCATCATTTCTTCACTGACAGCTTCAGTCAAAGTGACCAACGGTCTTTATGAGACTATGGACGTATTGTCGGGTCAGCCCGGCTCGCCCGTCACCTCACCCGTCACTTTCGATGCCGTGGAGTTCGCAAATCTTCCCGGGCAGACATTCCCTGTCGCTGCCGATGAGGGCAAACCGGCCTACAGGCTTATCGCGATGAACTATCTCCTTACAGGCAACGGCGTGATTGACTGCGAGCTCGTGCTCAACAACGGACTTTCTCCCGTGACAGTCAATGCCGCCCCCGTGCAGGTGAACCACCGTACCAATATCTTCGGTTCGCTCCTTACCGCTCCCGCCGACTTCAATATCAAGGTCAACGACACATTCGACGACCCCGACAACAATGTGAAAATAGTCACATCTCCGTCGCAGTTTGCCGATGCAATTGTAGCCGGTGGTGAAATAGAAGTGCCCGCGGGCGTATCTCTCGACCTGTCGGCTGTGCTCGGTACGCCGGCGACTCCCAATATGAAAATCACAAATGAGACCTCTATCGAGGTGAAAGGCAATATCGAATGCAGCACGGGCGGACAGATTGAAGTACAGGCTCCGCTTCATATCAGCGGCAACGGCGTGATAAACGGTGGCATACGCGGGTTGTTCTACGTCACCGAAGGCGGTACTCTCGATGCCAAAAACGTGACATTCAACTCTCCCGATTCATATCGCGGCGGTGATGTCTGGAACCAGGGCGGCGGTTCGATGACATTTGAAAAAGTTACATTCAACTCGCAGATGGCATCGGTCTACTTCCAGCCCGCAGGCACCGACGACACCCTGACAATGACCGACTGCGTCGTAAACAACACCTCGCGCAACAGCATTGTCAACCCCGAGACCAACGAACGCGTATGGAGCTATGCAGTGAGAATCCAGGGCGGTAAAGCAGTTCTTTCCGACGTGCAGGTTAAAGCAATCCAGGGCGCTGTCGCAGTAGGCCGCGGTGCAGTATGCGACATCATGTCGGGTACATATATCGTTGAGGACAGCGAACCCGGCAAGGGCGACGGATTTTATTCGCTCTATGTGGCACGTGAGGCTATTGCCAACGTACATGGCGGAAACTTCGCTTCAGTACGTATCGCCGTATTCAACGGCAATGAGGACGACCCCGCTTCGGCATTCGGCTACTGCTACCTCTACGGCGGTAAATACAGCAGCAAAGGTGTAAACCAGAGCGGTGAGGACTTCACTCTCCCGGAGGGTTACATTTACGTGCCTCTTACCGATGAGGATCCCTACAAGTGGGAAGTCGTAAAGGGCTAATCTACACCTACTCCATAATCGCCGCACCACTAATGTATCTTTTGTAATAATAGCGCGATTAAACGCCGCGCCTGCTACCCCCGGATTGCCGGTCAGTAGCAGGCGCGGTCTTTGTTTCTCCATATCCCGAACTAATTTGTCCGGACGCGATACAATGCTGTTCACTCAAAGAGCATAGAATGGGGCGGGGGCGTCTCGCCCCCGTGGTATTATCCTTATACACTGAAAGCTACCACGGGG
>OHHY01000139.1_pt1 | contig 45636 bp, 27 predicted proteins | sample 1568101 | NCBI WGS metagenome assembly OHHY01 (sample SAMEA3879605, study PRJEB24766) | human gut metagenome | biome: human-associated habitat; feature: feces | place: USA | collected 1985/1987
ATTTGCTCGAGAGTCTGAATCTGTCGTTTGGAACTGACATTTCTAAGTATAAATTAGACAAAGAATAAAAAATGAGACATAATAAAAAATTCAATCATTTAGGTCGTACTGCTTCTCATAGAAGCGCTATGTTATCTAACATGGCTTGCTCTTTGATCAAGCACAAAAGAATCACTACGACTGTTGCAAAGGCAAAAGCTTTGAAGAAGTTTGTTGAGCCTTTGATTACTAAGTCTAAAGAAGATACTACGAATTCTCGCCGTGTCGTATTTAGCAACTTGCAAGATAAGATTGCAGTAACAGAGCTGTTCAAAGAAATCTCAGTTAAGATTGCTGATCGTCCGGGTGGTTATACTCGTATTATCAAGACTGGTAACCGTTTGGGTGATAATGCAGAAATGTGCTTCATTGAGTTGGTAGACTATAATGCAAACATGGCTAAGGAAAAAGTTGCTAAGAAAGCTACACGTACTCGTCGTTCTAAGAAGAGTGCCGCTGCCGAAACTGCTGCTCCTGCTGCTGTTGAAGCTCCTGCAACTGAAGAACCGAAAGCTGAATCAGCTGAATAATTTTACAGTTATTCTTATTCGATATAGAAAAGGCTGCTCTGCAAAGAGTGGCCTTTTTATTTGAAGTAAATACCTTTTTATTTGAGTAAGGAGGAGCAGATTTTGGAATTGAGCCGTATAGAGTATACGTCTATTCCCTAATGATATTCACTTGTTTACTAATCCTAAGATAAATTAAAAGATAACCTGAATAAACTTTTCGTGAATAGAATCTGTTATATTTGCAGGAGAATATGGCAAAATTTGTAAAGGTAATATTGTTTCTGTTGCTTACGGTGACTCTCCATGGGGTAGCAAGTAACGTTTTCACTGAGAAACCGGTGGAACAGTCTGAACTTGCCATTACATATTCAATGAAACAACACGAGCAGATTAGTGCTCCTGACTTTCCTTATGCTCCAGTGGCTGAATTGAACAATCTTCAAAGTCACCAGATATCAGTGACACGTATTCAGCGTGTACAGCTTGGAGAGTATTTCACTACTTTAAGGAACCTACTGCAATGCTGCGCCGACCGTGAAAATTCTCTGTCACAGCATAGGGGGCGAATTTATAATACTACAACTTCTTATTACTGTCAGCCGTCGAGTGAGTACTATGTATTTACTTTAAGGCATATTATTATTTAGAATTCATTTATTGGTATTATTTGTTTTATGGTTATCGATATATTTTATACCGATGGTCCTTTTTATCTTTATATTATTACTAATAAATTAAATTTTAAATATTGGCGTTATATAAAAACGCAGAACGATGTTTAACGAACGGGGGGTTGGGTTATGAATAAGGTGGTGGTTTGGGCTTTGGTTTTGACGATGATGCTGGCAGGGGGGCAGGCGCATGCGCAGGCGTATAAGGACGCCTTGCATGAGGGGGTGAGGAAAAGCTATTATGAAAACGGGCAGTTGAAAGAAGTAATGGAACTTAAAGACGGCAAGCCGGAGGGAGTGTTTAAAATATATGATGAAAACGGGCAACTGCGGGAAGAAGGAAATTATAAGAACGACCAGAGGTATGGTGTGCGGAAAAGCTATTACAAAAACGGGCAGCTGCAGGAAGAGACGGAATTTCAGGGGCTGCTGGATTGGGTGTCTAAAAGTTATGGCAAAAACGGAAAACTGCGAAGCGAGACGAATTTTAAAAACGGCTGTCAGGATGGTCTGCAGAAAATGTATTATGAAAGCGGACAACTGCGAGAAGAAGAGAATTTTAAAAACGGCTTGCGTGAGGGACTGTATAAGATATATTATGAAAACGGGCAGCTGCGAGAAGAAGGAAATTATAAAAACGGCAAGCGGGAGGGTGTGTTTAAAATGTATGATGAAAACGGGCTGTTGTGGATGGAGAAGAATTATAAAGACGACAGGCCGGATGGGCTGCAGAAAGTGTATTACGAAAACGGGAAGCTGCGAGAAGAAGAGAATTTTAAAAACGGCAAGCCAGATGGGGAGTCTAAAATTTATGACGAAAACGGGCAGTTGGTTATGGAAGAAGCTTATATGTGAATGGAGAGATGACGGCGCGGACGTGGTATGATGAAAGCGGGGAGGTTATACCCTGCGAATGAAAAAAAAGCCGCTGCGGCGGCTTTTTCCGGAGAAGGCAGGCATCGGAAAACGCCTGCCTTTTTGTTACGGGGCGGATCAGCCGATGAGCTTTTTCCACCAGGTTTTCTTTTCCGGCTTTGGTTCGCCGTCCGGGGCAGCGGAAGAACTGCCGGCAGAGGAAGCGGAAGACGAACCGCGGCTTGATGCGGCAGAGGTCTGGGCGCGTTCCGATGCAGCTGCGGACGAGCCGCGGCCTGAAGTTTCGGCGGAACGGGAGCTGCCGCCGCGGGAAGAACCGTCGCGCTCGGATGAGCGGGCAACCCTGTCGCGGGCAGTGTTGTCGTCCGCAGTTTCGGGCGCGGTATTTCCGCCGTTGCGGCCGCTGCGTTCACGGTCGCGGCTGCGTCCGCCGCGATGTCCTCTGCGGCGGCGGTCGTTGCGTCCCCGGCCGCGGGAACGTCTGCCGTTTTCTTCTTCGGCACTGCCGTCGTTGCCGTTTTCGGTATCAGCGGGCGTGCAGGCGCTGTTTTCGTTTTCGTCATCGTCTGCGGCGTCATCGTCATCTTCGGCATAACCTGCGGCGGCATACGCGGTGGCCGCGGCAACGGCTTCCGGTTTCGCTTTCGGCTGGCGGCTCTTTTCAATCTTATAATCGCAGATGTTTTTAATGGAGCCGTCGGCGGAGACGATGATTTCCAGACCGTATTTTTCTTCCAAATCGGCAAGAATGCGGCGCTTGTGGTTTAAGATATAAATCGCGGTATCCTGCGGGAGGCGGACTTCCAGACGGTTGTAGGAGCCTTTGATGCCCTCTTCCTCAATCGCGCGCAGAACCAGCATCGCGCCGGACTCGGTCGAGCGCAGGACGCCCTGGCCGCGGCAATACGGGCAGGTTACATAGTTGCTCTCGACAAACGACGAGTGCATACGCTGGCGCGAGATTTCCAGCAGCCCGAAGATGCTCATCTTGGCAATCTGCACCCGGGCGCGGTCAGGTTTCATCGCCTCTTTCATCCGTTTTTCAACCGCGTGGTTGTTGGCGGCCTCTTCCATATCGATAAAGTCAACGACGACCAGCCCGGCGAGGTTGCGCATCCGCAGCTGCTTGGCGATTTCGTCGGCAGCCTCCAGATTGGTTTTCAGCGCGGTTTCCTCAATGTCCATTTCGCGGGTGGCGCGGCCGGAGTTGACGTCTATGGACACCAGCGCTTCGGTCGGGTTAATCACGAGATAGCCGCCGGAAGCGAGCTGAACCACCGGATTGTGCAGTTTGTCAAGCTCCTTTTCCACCTGATAGTGCTGGAAAACGGGGATTTCGCCGGGTTTGCGGCATTTTATCTTGCGCCCCATGTTCGGCGAGAGAATCTTGCTGAACTCTTTGGCGGTCTTATAAGCATTGTCGCCGTCAATCACGACTTCGCCGATGTCTTTGGTGTACATGTCGCGCAGGGCACGCTTAATCAGGTTGCCTTCTTCGTAAATCAGCGCCGGTGCCTGGGTGCTCAACGCCGAATGGCGGATGTGGTTCCAGGTGCGGATAAGATAATTGTAGTCGCGGACGATGTCGCTTTTCTGCTTGTCTTCGCCAGCGGTGCGGATAATCAGCGACATATCGTCGTTTAACGGCAGCTCGCGCATGATGTCTTTCAGGCGTTTGCGGTCGTTGGCCGAGGTGATTTTGCGGGAAACGCCGCCGGATTTGATGCGGTTGGGCATTAAGACGCAGTAGCGGCCGGCAAGCGACAGGTAGGTCGTGCAGGCGGCGCCTTTGTTGCCGCGCTCTTCCTTGACAATCTGGATAAGCAGGGTCTGCCCTTCGCGGATAACGTCCTGAATCGCGGAGCGGTGGTACAGCTTGCGCGCGAAAATCAGCTTGCGCTGGATTTCGAGATAGTGCTCGGAATCGGCGTCGTCATCGTCGTTGTCAAATTCCTTGCTGTTGCCGGTGTCGAAGTCGTCATCGTCGTCGACGGATTGAGCCGGGGAAACGTCGCTGCTGTCATCATCGGCGCGATATGCCGGGGCGGCGCAGTTTTCTTCGTCTTCGCTGTCGGCGTCAATATCTTCGGCAACGCTTTCGCCGCGTTCAATGCCGGCGGTTTCGGCCGAGACCTTGTAGCCGTCTTTGGCTTCGGCTTTGGCGGCGGATTTGCCGGAAGAGCGGCGACCCAGAAAACGGGTGCCGCGGCGGCGGGTGCGACGGGCAGGTTTGTCTTCCGTTTCGGCAGAGGCTTCATCTGAGGAGGGTTTGCTGCCGGATGCTGTGTCATCGGAAACGGTGGTGTCGTCAGGTGAGGCGTCGCCGGATTGGGTGTCGGAGGTGTCGTTGCCGGATTGGGGGGCGGACAATGTCGCGCTGTCGGAGGTGTTGCCGCCGGATTGGGTGCCGGACGATGTTGCGTTGTCGGAGGCGTTGCCGACAACAGAAGCTGCCTCTTTTTGGCAGGCGCCGCAATGGCATTCCTCGTCGCAGGTGCAGATGCCGCGTTCCTGACAATGGCAGTGCCCGTCTTCAGCACGGCAGGCGCAATTTGCCGAACAGCCGCAGCCGTCGGCAGTCGGTGCCGGGGCTTTTGAGGTTTCGGCGTTTTCCGTTTCCGCGCCGGGGGTAGTTTCGGACGAAACCGGGGTTTCCGTTCCGGCGTTGAGAGCCTGTTCGTCTGAAGCCGGGGTTTCCGCAGCAGTTTCGGCTGTGCAGGGAGCGGCATTTTCAGCCGCAGCGGCCGCAGCTTCGGCTTCCGCCTGCCTTTTCGCCTCGTATTCGGCGCGTTTCTGTTCGCGTTCAAGGCGGCGGCGCTCCTGCTCAGCCTTGCGTTCGGCCTGGAACTGGCGCTTCTTTTCAATAATCTCGTCGACTTCCTTTTCCACTTCCGCCTTTATCTCGTCGGAAACGTTGTAGTAGTCGGGGTGGATTTCGCCAAAAGCCAGAAAGCCGTGGCGGTTGCCGCCGTAATCAACAAAAGCCGCCTGCAGCGACGGTTCAATCCGCACGACTTTGGCGGTGAAGATATTTCCTTTTATCTGTTTACGGAGACTCGATTCAAATTCTACATCCTCAACCTTGTTACCGTCGACGATTACGACGCGGGTTTCCTCAGGCTGAGTGTCATCAATCAACATTCTTTTCATATATTCTGTTTCCTAACTAATAATTATCGCGCCGCTTATGTCCGGGCGATACGATTGGGTCATTTCCGGGCGGCAGAGAGTGCCGCAATCCGCTGCTGCGGCGGCAAAGACGGCTTGTCCGCGGGGGTTTTTGTTGTTGATTAAGTGCCGCGGGAGAGGCCTTGCCGGCCGGATGCCTTTAACGCCGCAGGCGGGCTGAATGCCGCCGACAGGCTGCCGGTTATGCTAAACGGCGCCTTTCCGCAAGGCAGGGCGGTAAAACTCTAAGCTATCATTCTAAGCCGCCGATGCTTGGGAAATCCGGATTAAAAACATCAGGCGTATTTATAATGCGCTTTTTCGGCATTGGCAAGAAAAATTTTTGATTTCGGGGGATTTTTTGCGGGAGATACGGGGATGTACGGGGCGAGGGAAGGAATTTTGCGGAGCGGGCAGGGTGCGGGAGGGCAATTTTGTAGGAAGAGAGAAGACGGGGATGGGAGGAAATGGGGCGGCGGGGGAGGAGCGGAACGGCGGAAAAAAACGGGAGGCGAAGCGGAGAGCGGGACGGCTGGGGAATGCGAAGTGGAAGAGAATGTGGGCGGGCGATTTTTTTGCCGAAGGGGCGGAAAAATACTTGACTTTGTGTCAAGGTTCTGTTTAAATAGTATCACAATGGACAAGTGGGCGCCGGCAGTTGCGGGCGCTTTTTTTGTATATTGCCGCTATTTAGCGGGCATCGGCGCTTTAGGGCGCTTTTTTATTTGCATATACCGGGCTTTCGTTTGGAGGCGCCGGTTTTTTTGTGTCAATTTCAGGCCGGAGCCGCGGGGCGTCCGGCTGTTTTTTTATGGAGGAAATTTTATGTATGATTTGAATGAATGGTGCGGACGGCTGATTGAACATGAGGGAATGAAACTGATGCCATACCGCTGTACGGCGGGGAAGCTGACTATCGGCGTCGGGCGCAACCTGGAGGACAATCCGCCGACGCCGGAAGAAGCGCGGGCGCTGGGCGACTATATGCACGGCATTACCGAAAACGCGGCGAAGATGCTGCTTCGGAACGATATTGCGCGCTGTTTTGAGGCGTTGAAACGGATAGTCGAAGGGTTTGAAGAGCTGGACAGCGAGCGGCAGTACGCGCTTTTGGACATGTGTTTCCAAATGGGTGTGCGGGGATTCAGACGCTTTAAGCGCCTGCTGAAAGCGGTGGAACAGCGGAACTTTGAACTGGCGGCGTTTGAGTGCCTGACCTCGAAATACGCGCGACAGACGCCGAAACGGGCGAAACGGATTGCGCAGCTGCTTAAGACCGGCGTGTGGAAGTAGAAGCCGGGGAAAGGTGGCGGGGTGGCGGCGCCACGGGCAACGAACTTGGGGGAAGAGAAGGTGAGCGGTGGGAGGCGGCGAAGGGGTAGCGCTACAGGGAGCGGGGCAGGTGTGGGCACGAGCGGGGGAGCGGAGAGAGAGAAGACGGAGGGCGGCGCCACGGCGAGGGGCGGCGTTTTGGTCGGCGGCAGACGGCGGTGCGAGAAAACGGCAGAGGGGCTGTGCGAGGGCTGGTGGGCGGAAAGGCGCCGCCTTATATCTTAAAGAACATAACGACGGCGCAGTTGGTTCTGAACTCTCCTTCTTCTCCGAGGCACAAGGCACATTGCTCTTCTATCTCTTCCGCCGAAATTCGCGACAGGCATTTTTTATTTCCATTGTTGCAGTAATTTGTGCCGTAGAAGAGCGGCGCATGGTCATTGCCCCAATAGTTTGCGGCCATATAAATTTCAGAGGCGAGCGGGCGGAGCACGTTGTTGAACAAAATGCGGCAGAGCCCTTTCTGATTGGGTGTCATCCCCTGTTTTTTGCCCATTTCAAAATTTATCTGAAGTTTACGGCTGCCGCTGTCCTGCAGAAAAAGCACCTGCCCCATGTCGTTTTGCAGATAGCCTCCCTTGAGTTTCCAGCCGGCCGGCATCAGCGGCGATTTGGCAATGTAACTGCCGATGTAGCGTTGGTCTTTTGGGAAGCGCAGCGCGTTAAAATCTGCCACGATGTTTTGCACCAGCCAGGCGTATTCTTCGGCTATCCGTATTTGCCGGTATTCGGTTAAAATCCGTCCCAAATGGTATATGCCGCCGACGGACAGAATGCCGACGATTGACAATACGCCGAGCATCTCAATCATACTGCGTCCGCATTGCGCCGTCGCGGCGGGATTGCTGCCCCGCGGGCGAGGCGGCTGAATGGACAGGCTGTCATGTTTCATTTTGTCATTTCCCCAAAAAATAAACCACCCTAAAAAAGAGGTGGTCAGGGAGTTGAACAATCATATATGCTTAGATGACTCTTCCAGCCTTTGGGACATTATTTCAGAGACAGAAATATCCTTGGACATACGCTGAAAGCTCCCCGGCCGTTGTCGGGGATATATTTGTTGACGGTGCTATATCAACACCGAAGCATATAAAGAGCCGTTCAAAGCTCCGCACCTCTTTTTCAGGCACTGCGGATACCTGTGTATCCGGTAAATGGCAGTTTAGAAACGAAAGGTTAAAATAAAGTTAAGAAGAGAAGGGAGGAAGGGAGAGGCAATGGCGGTGATGGGGAGAGGGTGAGCGGTGGCGAGGCGGCAGAGGGGCGGTGCGGCGATACATACTTTTTTGTTAAAGATTTTACGGTTTGGTATTTATTTTTTAATAACTTATGTTTATATTCAGTCCCGTAGATTTATTCGGGAGGCATATATGAGATTGAGAGCGGCGGGAGAGAAGAAGACAGCTTGGCCGATGGGAGACGGCGGAGCGATGACGGCGTGCGGAACGGAAGGCGGGGAGCCGGTGAAGACTGAGAGCGTGAGCGTCCGGAGCGGGAGCTTCGGGGGAGGGGCGCGATGATTTTCGGCGTGCCGGCGGCGGTGATAGCCAGCGTTATCCTGATTTTGAGCTACGCGGTTCTGTTTTCGGAAAAGCTGAACCGGGCGGTGGCGGTGATGCTCGGCGCGGCGGCGATGGTGCTGCTCGGCGTTTTGAGCTACGACCAGGCGCTGAAAGGCATTGACTTCAACACCATCGCGCTGCTCATCGGCATGATGATTATGGTCGGGATTATGGAAAAGTCCGGCGCGTTCCAGTATGCGGCGGTCAAGTCGGCGAAGCTGGTGAAGGCGAATCCGCGCGGTATCCTTGCGGTGCTCGGCGTGGTAACCGCGGTGCTGTCGGCGTTTCTGGACAACGTCACGACGGTGCTGCTGATCGTGCCGGTAACGATAGAAATCACCCGCAAGCTGAAGCTCGCCCCGTATCCGTTTCTTTTAATGGAGATTTTTTCCTCCAACATCGGCGGCACGGCAACGCTTATCGGCGACCCGCCGAACATCCTCATTGGCGGCGCCATCGGGCTGTCGTTTACGGATTTCCTCAAGGAATTGTCGTTGCTGGTGGCGATTAACCTGGCGCTGCTGGTGGCGGCGTTTGACTTCTTTTTCGGGCGGAAGATGACGGCGACGGCGGCGGCGCGCAACGAGGTTATGAGCATTAACGAGCGCGACACGATTACCGACGCGGGGCTTTTGGCAAAGTCGGCGGCGGTGCTGGGGCTGGTTATTCTCGGCTTTATCGCCGGCGAACACCTGCACATCGCCAACGGCACAATCGCGCTGTTCGGGGCGGCGCTGCTGATGATGCTGTACACGCTGGGGCTGCCGCACCAGGAACGTGACAAGCGGGTGGAAGACGCGTTTTCGCTCGTGGACTGGACGACGATTTTCTTCTTTACGGGGCTGTTTGCGCTGGTGTACGGGCTGGAGGTTACCGGCGTGCTGGAAATGCTCGGGCACGAGGCGCTGCTCTTGGTGGACGGGAGCATTCAGAAGGCGACGTTTCTGATTTTGTGGTCGTCGGCGGTGCTGTCGGCGGCGATTGACAACATTCCGTTCGTGGCGACGATGATTCCGCTTCTGAAAACGATGGAAGAGGCGCTGGGCGGGCGCGAGGCGATGATGCCGGTATGGTGGGCGCTGTCCGTCGGGTCGTGTTTCGGCGGCAACGGGTCGCTGATTGCGGCGTCGGCAAACGTTATCGTCGCGGGGATTGCGGCGCGCGAAGGGCACGCGCTGAACTTTCTCAAGTTTCTGCTGTGGTCGCTGCCGGTGATGCTGATTTCCATCGCCATATCAAGCGCTTACCTTTATGTCGTGCACTTTATGTAGGGGGAGGATACAGGACGGATATGAGCTTTAAGGGATTTGACGGATGCAGACGATGGACTTGATTTTCGGCTTTACGCACCAGACGGTCGCGCTGGCGGCGATGGGGCTGTGCTACTTCCTTCTGTTTACGGAAAAGCTGAACCGGGCGGTGGTTACGCTGCTGGTCGGGGCGGGGCTGGTGCTGTGCGGCGCGGTGTCGCAGGAGGCGGCGATTGCGGCGATTGACTTTAACACGCTTTCGCTTTTGACGGGGATGATGATTATCATCAACATCGCGGAGAGGACCGGCATGTTCCAGTACGTTGCGGTGTGGGGGGCGAAAAAAGTGCGCGCGCACCCGCTGGGCATCCTGATTGTCATGGGATTTGTTACGGCGGTGTTTTCGGCTTTTCTGGACAACGTAACGACGGTGCTGCTGATTGTGCCGGTAACGATGCAGATTGCCAACAAGCTTGAGGTCAACCCGTATCCGTACCTGCTTATCAATATTTTCGCTTCCAACATCGGCGGCACGGCAACGCTTATCGGCGACCCGCCGAACATCCTCATCGGGTCGGCGCTGGAGCTTTCGTTTACGGATTTTCTGTTTCATCTGACGCCGGTGGTGCTGGCGATTATGGCGGCGGTGGTCGGCATGTTTGTCTATTTCTGGAAAGACAGCCTCAAGGCGCCGCTCAAAAACCGCGCGCTGGTGATGAACATTAACGAGAAAGACGCGATTACCGACTTTAAGCTTTTAAAAAAGGCGCTGTGGGTGCTGGGCATGGTGATGGCGGCGTTTGTGGTCGCGCACGACATCGGGTTTGAAAACGGGTTTATCGCGCTGGCGGGCGCGGCGGTGATGCTGCTTCTGTATACGATGGGGCTGCCGCATACGCAGAGCGACGAAAAGGTGGAGGACGTGCTGCGGCGCGTGGACTGGACGACGGTGTTCTTTTTCGTGGGGCTGTTTGTGATTGTCGGGGCGCTGGACGAGAGCGGGTTTCTGAAAAAAATGGGTGACTACTTCGTCGGGGTAACCGGCGGAAGCGTTAAGAAGAGCGTGTACGTCATCCTCGGCGTGTCGGCTGCGGCATCGGCGGTGGTGGATAACATCCCGTTCGTGGCGACGATGATTCCGACGCTGAAGGCGATGGAGGAAGCGCTGGGCGGGCGCGAGGCGATGATGCCGGTGTGGTGGGCGCTGTCGCTCGGGGCGTGCCTGGGCGGCAACGGGACGCTCATCGGCGCGTCGGCGAACGTTATCGTCGCGGGGATTGCCGCGCGCGAGGGGCACCCGATAAGCTTTCTTCGGTTCCTCATCTGGTCGGTGCCGGTGATGCTGTTGAGCGTGGCGATGGCCGGGGTATTTCTGTATCTGGAATATTTTATCTGACAGGGAAAGCAGGGAGAGGGAGAACGCGGGTTGCCGCGGCTGGCAGGGCGTACGGAGAACGGCAGATTGGAAGCGGGCGCAAAAAAACAGGGGGCCCTTGCGGGGCGCCCTCAGTCTAATATGCCAGATGTCAAATATATTTTTCCAGCATTTTTCTCCTTCTTTTGAAGGAGATGGGGAGCATTACGGATATTACGCTGCAGAAAACGAACGTAACTCCGTAAACAATTCGCATTGCCGGGACAGATGTCAGGATTGCTCCGGCAATACAACAACTAGCGGCTATGCCGAGAAGGGACGGTATCAGCCAAATCAATATCCCCAGGGCTTTGTGCTCTCTGGCGATTTTCTTTTCTGGTGTCATAATTGTATATATTTAATGTTTTTACAGCCATATCGTAGCACTTTTTTCAGGGGCTGTCAATGGCTTTTTTGGGGGAGCGTGCTGTCAGAAAACGGTGGGAGGTACGGTTGCCGGAGCGCGGGTTGCCGCGGCTGGCGGTCTGATAGAGCGAGGCGAGCGGGCAGGATAGTGGTGATGTGCGGGGAACGGGGGCGCGTTACGTACCGGGCGGCGGCAAAATCCGGTTGAAAGGCGGTTTAAAGAGCTTGACAACCGTTTGCGGGCGAATATTCTGCCATCAGATAAATATCGGCAAGGTATTGGCAAATACCATAAATTGGAACATGAGGGAGATATGATGAAACGGAATCTTATTTTCGGCATTGCAGTGGCGGCGTGTCTGGCGGCGGCAGGATATTACGTTTATGACCGCGCGCAGGGGAGAAAAGCTTTAATCGAGGCGGAAGAAGAAGTTACCGCGCCGGGGGAATTTTCGTTCAAAAAGCTGCGGCAGAAAGCGCAGGCGATGGCGGCAACCCCGTACCAAAAGCCGGCAGAGCTGCCGTCGGGCAAATTCCGCGGGCTGGATTATGACGAATACCGCGACATCCGTTTCAAACCCGCGGACGGGCCGTGGGCGAAGAACAAGCTGAAGTTTGATTTGCAGCTGTTTCATGTCGGCGGGATGTTTACGGCGCCGGTGGCGGTCAATGAGATTATCGACCGCAAGGCGGTGCCGCTGACGTATCATCCGGAATTTTTCGACTACGGCAGGAATGAGATTTCACCCAAGGATTTTGAGGAAGTCCGGGGCGGCGGTTATGCCGGGTTCCGCCTGCATTATCCGCTGAACAGCCTGACGTATCTTGACGAAGTGGTGTCTTTTCTGGGCGCGAGCTATTTCCGCGCGCTGGGGCAGGGGCATAAGTACGGGCTTTCCGCCCGCGGGCTGGCGATTGACACGGCGTCGATGAAAGGCGAGGAGTTTCCGGCGTTTACGGAGTTTTATATCGAAAAGCCGCGCCGCAACGCCCGCGAGATAAAGATTTTTGCGGTGCTGGACAGCCCGAGCGCGGCAGGGGCGTACCGGTTTACGCTCAAGCCGGGGAAGGATACGGTGATGGACGTCGACGCGGCGCTTTATTTCCGCAAGCCGGTGGAGAAGCTCGGCATTGCGCCGCTGACCTCGATGTACCTGTTCGGCGAAAACACCAAGAACCGCTTTGACGACTATCGTCCGGAAGTGCACGACAGCGACGGGCTTCTGATGCACAACGGCGCCGGCGAGTGGCTGTGGCGGCCGCTGGACAACGCGAAGTTTCTGCGCGTCAGCTCGTTTGAGGACAACAACCCGCAGGGGTTCGGGCTGATGCAGCGCGACCGGTCGCTGGAGCATTATCTGGATTTTGAGGCCAACTATCACGAGCGCCCGAGCGTCTGGGTCGAGCCGGACGGCGACTGGGGCAAAGGGACGGTGCAGCTGGTGGAAATTCCGTCGCAGCAGGAAATTCACGACAACGTGGTCGCCTACTGGATTCCGGCGGAAAAGGTCGAAACCGGCAGGGAATACCGCTTTAAGTACCGCCTGCACTGGACGGACGACGCGGACGGCGAGGAGGTTGAGGCGCGCGTGGCGGCGACCTATACCGGCGTCGGCGGCGTGATGGGCGTTCTGGGCAATACGGGGCGCAAGTTCGCGGTCGAGTTTACCGGCAACAGGCTGCGGCGCTATTTCGGCAACGGCGAGCTGGAGATTGACGCGAGCGCGTCGGAAGGCGAGATTAAGCGCGCGCATCTGGAGTACAGCACCGTGTCCAAGGGCGTTATCGCGTATGTCGACTTTGAGCCGGACGGCAAGACTTCCGAACTGCGGATTGCGCTCAAGCGCGAAGGGGAGATTATTTCCGAAGTCTGGACGTATCAGTGGCTGCCGCAGTAGGGCAGAGTGTGCGCGATGAACAGCAGCGAAGAGTTGGCAAATCATGGCAGAGGAGTATGTGTGATGAACGGCAGCGATGAAATCGACAGCCTGGTTATCGTGCCGCCGGAGAAGCCGCTGAAAATGCGGGCGCAGCCGATTATGCCGCCGCGGGTCAAGCGTTTGTGGCAGAAGCTGCGGATTAAGTCGCGCGAGGAACGGCGCGATACGCGCGGGGGACGGAGCGGCGCCGGTGTGCGGGGCGGGGCTGATGCTGCCGGCCTGCGGAGCGGAGAGTGCGGCGCGGGCGAGGACTGGAGTACCGCGGGTTTTCAGGGCGGAAAGTGCGGCGCGGGCGAGGAACGGTGCGCAGCCGGGGCGAGGGAGCCTGCGGGCGACGACAGGAACTGCCCGGCCCTGCAGCCGTGGCTCGGCGAGGAATATACGGCGCTGGTACACAGGCGCCGGCGGCTGCTCTCAACGCTGGTTATCGTTACGGTGGCGCTGGGGCTGCTGAAATGGACGGCGGCGATGCCCTCGGACATTACGGTCTGGACGCGGGCGGCGGTGATTGTGCTGTTTGTGCTGACGTTCGGGTGGATTGCGCTGTATTTCTGGTCGAGCATTCTGGGCTTTGCGCAGCTGCGGAAACGGGCGCGGATGCCGGGGATTGCCTATCCCGATGACGTTGACGCGGCGTTGAAAACCGGGGAGCGCGTGGCGGCGGACGACCTGCGGGCGTGGCAGAACCCGGCGGCGCCGGAAGTGCGGGCGATGGCTTCCCGCATCCGGGCGAAGACGGCGGTGCTGATGCCGATTTACAACGAAGAGCCGGCGCAGGTGATGGCGCGGCTGCTGGCCATCGGCGAGGATTTGAAGCAGGCGGGCGCGGGCGGCAAGTTTGACATTTTCGTTTTGAGCGACACGACGAACCCGAAAATCTGGGTCAAGGAAGAGAAAATCTGGCTGGAGGCGAAGCGGATTTTGGAGCGCCCGGGCTTCGGGACGGCGAACCGTTTGGATACGGAGGCTGCCGGGGAGCGCGACGGAATGGCCGGCGGCGCGGGGCTGTACATCTATTACCGGCGGCGGGCGCAGAATACGGCACGCAAGTCCGGCAACATCGAAGACTTCTGCAACCGGTGGGGGGCGGAATACGACTTTATGCTGGTGCTGGACGCCGACAGCCTGATGACGGCGGAGACGATTGTCAAGATGGTGCGGCTGATGGAGGCGAATCCGCACGCGGGGATTATCCAGGCGTCGCCGCAGATGGTCAATTCCACGAGCATGTTCGCGCGGATGCAGCAGTTTGCGGGCAAGGTCGCGGGGCCGGTGGTCGGCGCGGGGCTGGCGTACTGGCAGGCGGGCAACAGCAACTACTGGGGGCATAACGCGATTATCCGCACGCGGGCGTTTATCGACTGCTGCGGGCTGCCGAAGCTCAAAGGCAAAGGGCCGTTCGGCGGCTTTATCCTGAGCCATGACTTCGTCGAGGCGGCGTTGATTGCGCGCGGCGGCTGGTCGGCGTGGCTGCTGCCGGAGCTGAAAGGGAGCTATGAGGAATGCCCGCCGTCGATGATTGACTTTGCGGCGCGCGACCGGCGCTGGTGCCAGGGCAATTTGCAACATATCAAGGTGCTGGTTTCGCGCGGGCTGCACCCGGTGAGCCGCGTGCATTTCCTGACCGGGATTATGTCGTACCTGTCGTCGCCGCTGTGGCTGCTGTTTCTGCTGGCGGGGCTGTCGATGGTGCTGTTCCGCGAGTTTATCCCGCCGCAGTATTTCGGGCAGACGTATTCGCTGTTTCCGACGTGGCCGGTGTTTGACAAGTACGGCACCATCGGGCTGTTCGTGCTGTCGATGGCGATGCTGCTGGTGCCGAAGTTTCTGGGGCTGGCGGTATATCTGCGCGATAACGGGGGGCGCGCTGACGGGGAAGATGAGAGAGAGAGGCGGCGTATGGCTGGCGCGGAGGAGGTGTGGCGCGAGGCCGGAATTGCCGGGGAGCGGCGCGGCGGTGAATGTGCGTGCGGCGGCGGCGTTTGCAGACGGCGGCGGACGGCGTGGAACGCGGGCAAGAGCCTGGGGCTGGAAATCGCGGTTTCAACCTTAATGGCGCCGGTGATGATGTTGTTTCAGAGCAAGTTCGTATTTGACATTCTGCGCGGCAAGTCGGTGGGGTGGAACGCGCAGAACCGCGGCGACGAGGGAACGAGCTGGCGGACGGCGTGGCAAATCCACAAGTGGCACACGGTGCTCGGCGCGGTAACGGCGCTGGCGGTCTGGAAATATGCGCACGTGCTGTTCTGGTGGCTGTTGCCGATTACGCTGGGGCTGGTGCTGTCGGTGCCGCTGTCGGTCGTCAGTTCGCGGGTCAGCGCCGGGCGGCGGCTGAAAGAGCGCGGGTGGTTTGTCATTCCTGAAGAAACGTGCGAGCCGAAAGTGTTGGCGCGGGCGAAATACTGGGCGGGCGTGCTGGCGCCGTTTGAAGCGGGGGACGGCGGGCTGGCGATGCTGCAGAACGACCGGACGCTGCGGCTGCTGCACTGCCGGATGCTGCCGGTGAACGGGCCGGCGCCGGAATTTGCGCCCGAGGTGGCGGAGACGGCGGACGCCAAGCTGGCGGACGGCAGGCTTGACGAGCTGACGAAAGACGAGGAAATGTGGGCGCTGTACGAGCGCGCGTGTTGAGCGGAGTGATTGGCGGAGTGTGTGCGGCCGGGGCGCGGCAATTGGGCGGCGGGCACGTTGAGCGGGAATCGCGGCTGGGGTGAGTGGCGAACGGTGCGCTGGCCGGAGTGTGCGGGGAAGGCGGCGGTTGAACGAGAGCCGCGTCTGGCGGGGCGGCTTATGGCGCGCGGTCGGGTGCGCATGAGGAGAGAGCGCGGCGGCAGAAATGCTTTCCGGGAAGTGTCTGGTTGAACAGATGGCTGAGCAGATGCGGGTGCCGGCGCGGGAGGTTTGTTTTACCGCACTTTCAGATATTCGGGGTCGACCCTTACGAACGTAAAACGGGCGGCGCCGTAAAAGTAGGCTTTGGCGCGGCTTATTTTCAGCCCCGGGGGCATTTCAAGCAGTTCCATTTTGGCGGTTTCAACGATGATTATGGCATCGTCCGTGAGCCAGCCTTTTTCCAGAAGTTTGGAGAGGGTCAGGGACGACAGCTCCATATTGTACGGCGCGTCCATAAAAACAAGGTTGAACTGTCTGGCAGCGGGCGGCAGGCGGCGGACGTCTTTCTGTATATAGGAAAGTTTCGGCAAACGGCAGGCGGCGGCATTCTTTTTGACCAGTTCCAAATCAATGTCGATGAACGTTACCGAGCGGGCGCCGCGAGATGCCGCTTCCAGGCCGATGGCGCCGGTTCCGGCAAAAACGTCAAGAAAATCATATTCGGAAAGCGGCGCGGGAAGCATGGATTCCAGAATGTTGAAGAGTGCTTCGCGCGCGCGGTCAGAAGTGGGGCGGATGCGGTCGTCTTTGGGCGTGAAAAGCTTTTTGCCGCGGCGGATGCCGGAAATTATGCGCATGAGGTTGTGCCTCCGGTACGGTTGCGGGAACGGCGGGACGCGGGGGGCGTGCCAGCGGGAGAGGCGTTATTGGCGGCAGTATCGGGCGCAGCCGGTGGCAGAGCGGGCGCAGACTGGGGATGGGGCGGCCGGGCTGTATCAGGCGCGGGCTGCGGATAGAGGCTGCCGAGCTGTTCGCGCAGCGTTTTCTGCGGCACTTCGCGGACTTCTCCGGGTTTTAGCGACCCAAGCTGGAACGGGCCGTAGGACAGGCGTATCAGACGGGCGACCTCCAGGCCGACGGAGGCCATAAGTTTGCGGATTTCACGGTTTTTGCCTTCAGTAAGCGAAACGGTGAGCCAGGCGTTGGTGGCGGTGCGGGCGGTGGCAGCGCCACAGGCAACAGGGGCAGCGCCACAGGCAGTGGCAGCGCCACGGGCAACAGGGGCGGAAACAGGCTGTCCGGCCGGCGATGCGGCGGCATTTGAACCGGACGGGGAAGCGGCGGAACGGGCAGGCAGAGCCGCGGTGTTGCCATTGCGAACCGGCGCAGCGGCGGGTTTGGGGCGGCTGTCTATGGTGATTTTGCAGGGGCCGTAAGCGATACCGTCGACGGTGGCGCCTTTTTCGAGCTTTTTCAGGCGGCGTTCGTTCAAGAAGCCATGGACTTTGACTTTGTAGCGGCGGCTCCAGCCGTTGGAAGGGAGTTCCAGCGCGCGGGAAAGCCCGCCGTCGTTGGTCAGCAGGAGCAGCCCTTCGGAATTGAGGTCGAGCCTTCCGACGGAGATGACGCGCGGCAGGCCGGCAGGAAGGTGCGCAAAAACGGTGTCGCGCCCTTTTTCGTCTTTGTGCGAGGTAACGAGCCCGGCGGGTTTGTGATACAGCCAGAGGCGGGTTTTGTCCTTGGATTTGATTTTTTCGCCGTCGAAACGTATGTTTTCGGTTCCGTCAACCAGAAAGACCGGCGCGGCTACGGTTTCGCCGTTGACGGTAATGCGCCCCTGTCTTATCAGTTCTTCGGCTTCGCGGCGGGAGCAGACGCCGGAGCGGGCTAAAAATTTTGCTATGCGTTCGGGCATTTAAGGTTCCTTATTTGTTAATCCGGGAGCGCCGGAGATGTTTAGGTGCCGGGCGAGCCGGGAGGGTTAATCCGGAGCGCCGGAGGTGTTTGGGTGCCGGGCGAGCCGGAAGGGTTAATCCAGAGCGCCGGAGAAAGGGCGCTGTATGGAACGGGCAGCGGCTGTATCAGGTCCAGTGTTCCTGTTCCAAAAGAATGCAGGCTTTCTGCGATACCGCCAGATATTCGTTGACGACGGCATTAATCTCCTTGACGCGTTCGGGTTCAATGCGCATTGCCGCGGCGATATCAAGAATATAGTCGATTTCGCTGTCTTCAAGGCTGCTGTCGATATTGGCGACCATACACATATCCTTTATCAGCATCAGCGCCTTGGCGCGGTCGGTTATCATCCTCGCCTGCATCATCAGCGCGGTGCGGTCGGAAGACTTAATCATATTGGCGAGGCTTTCGCCGCTGACTTCGTATTTCAGCGCCGCCTCTTTCAGATAAAGCAGCTCTTCGCGGCTGACCTGGCGGTTGGCGGCGACCGTGCCGCAGATGATTTTCAGAAAAATAAAACGCTCGCCGTTGGAAAGCGTGTTGATAAAATTCTTATCCGGGTAAAACATTGCTGACCTCCGTTGTCTGACAGGCATTGTAGGCATTTTTTTGTTTGATGTAAAGAGTTTTTTTACCGGCGGCGGTTAGACTGGAAACAAATACGGCGGAGAAAGCGGCCGGGAAGAGCTGCGGAGAGGGGAAGCCAAGCGCCTGCCGCGGCTCCGGGGCGACGGAAGCTGCCGGGAGCAAGGCCGGGGCACGGTAACGGAAACAGTAACAGTAACAGAATTATCAACGGGAGCGGAATGTTATGGAAGGGATGAGAGGTTCGGTATTTAAGGCGGTGTTTTTGAATCCGTTGGTGTGGATAGGGCTGGTGCTGACCGGTTTTACGCTGCATTACGAGGGGTATGAGGGGGCTTTTAACGTTTTCTTTGAGCTTGAAACATACCGTAATCTGGCGTTCGGGGCGGCGGTTTACGTAGCCCTGTTTGACCGGCGCTATAAGCCGGGCGGGGGCAGACTTGACATTTCGGAAACGCTGGCGGCGGTTCTGGAAACGATGTACGTCATCGTCCTGACATGGGGTATTACGCTGTTTGCAATCGTCAACTACCATCTGGGCGGCATGAGCTACAGCGCGGGGCTGCGCGAGCGTTACCGCGCCAACGGCTGGATTAAAAACGACAATGCGGCCGAAGACGCCGCGGCGGTGCGCGAGATGACATCGGATATTTTGGAAGACGGCGGCGTGGAGCTGGAAAAAGGGAAACGCTATAAGATTACGCCGCAGGAAGACGGCAGCATGGTGATTGAAGTTATTGAGGAGTGAACGGAGAGAGGCTGCGGCGGGCGGCAGCCGGAACGGCGGTATAAAAACGTCGACACCCCCTCGGAAATTTTTGAAAAAGCGTCTGGCGGCGAAAAAAACGGGGTTTATGGGGATAAATTTAAAATCGGGCTTTTTATTTCGGGGCGTTGTGATAGTCTGAGGGCAATAAATCGCACTGATACGGCGTTCGGGCGGGAAGTTCGCGCGGCGGTTTCGGGGCGGCAGATTATGTTTTAACGAGAGGTTTTTATAAAATGGCTGATGAGAATGACGAGATGAACGGCGGCAACGGAGAGAACGGAGCAATGAACGCGGGCGCGGGGAGTGCCGGGGAGAACGGTGCGAAGAATGCCGCGGGCGGAAACGGCGGGGAGGCGACGGCGGCGGCGATGGTGAACCTGCCGAAGGAAAACATTGCGCCGACGATGATTGTCGAGGAAATGCGCCGTTCGTATCTGGACTATGCGATGAGCGTTATCGTTTCCCGCGCGCTGCCGGACGTGCGCGACGGCTTAAAGCCGGTGCACCGCCGCATTATCTACGCCGCGTACGAGAACGGCTACGACTACAACAAACCGTTTAAGAAGTCGGCGCGTATCGTCGGCGAGGTCATGGGTAAATACCACCCGCACGGCGACAGCTCGGTTTACGAAGCGATGGTGCGCATGGCGCAGCCGTTTTCCATGCGCCTGCCGCTGATTGACGGGCAGGGCAACTTCGGCTCGATGGACGGCGACTCGGCGGCGGCAATGCGTTACACCGAGGCTCGTCTGGCTAAAGTCGCGCACGCGCTGATTGAAGACATTGAGTGCGACACGGTCGACTTTATGCCGAACTACGACGAATCGTTGCAGGAACCGACGGTGCTGCCGGCGCGGTTCCCGAACCTCTTGGTCAACGGCACGAACGGCATTGCGGTCGGTATGGCGACCAACATTGCGCCGCACAACCTGGGCGAAGTTCTGGACGCGTGCACGGCGTACGTGGATAATCCGGAGATTACGATTGAAGACCTTATCCGCATCGTGCCGGGGCCGGACTTTCCGACCGGCGGGCTGATTCTGGGCTACGGCGGGGCGAAGAACGCGTACCTGACCGGGCGCGGCTCAATTATGATGCGCGCGAAGTGCACGATTGAGGAAATCCGCAAGGACCGCGAGGCGATTGTGGTGCACGAAATCCCGTATCAGGTCAACAAGGCGATGCTGGTGCAGAAAATCGCCGAACTGGTCAAGGAAAAGAAAATTGAGGGGATTTCGGACATCCGCGACGAATCCGACCGGCAGGGCGTGCGCGTGGTCGTTGAGGTCAAGAAGGAATTTCAGGCCGACGTGGTGCTGAACCAGCTCTATAAATACACGCAGCTGCAAACGAGCTTCGGCATGAATATGCTGGCAATCAACAACGGGCGGCCGATGATGATGAACCTCAAGGACATTATCGCGGCGTTCGTCAAGTTCCGCGAAGAGGTTATCCGCCGGCGCACGGTGTTCAAGCTCAACAAGGCGCGCGACAGGGCGCACGTTTTGGTCGGGCTGGCGATTGCGGTCGAGAACCTTGATCCGGTGATTGAACTTATCCGCACCGCGGCGAATCCGAACGAGGCGAGAGACGCGCTGCTGGCGAAAGAATGGCCGGCGGGCGATGTCGAGGCGCTGGTCAAGCTGATTGCGGAGCCGGGACGCGAGGTCGTTGACGGCAAGTACCGTTTGAGCGAGGCGCAGGCGAAGGCTATTCTGGACTTGAAATTGCAGCGTTTGACCGGTCTGGAGCGCGACAAAATCCACGACGAGTTGCGCGCCATCGGGCACGAGATTGAGGAATACCTGTCCATTCTGGCAAGCCGCGAAAAACTGATGGGGATTATGAAGGGCGAGTTCGCGGCGATTAAGGCCGAATACGCGAACCCGCGGCGCACGGTGATTGAGGATATTGAGGTCGATACCGACATCGAATCTTTAATCCAGCGCGAAGAAATGGTGGTTACGGTTACCGAGGCGGGCTACATCAAGCGCGTGCCGCTCAACGCCTACAAGGCGCAGAAGCGCGGCGGCAAGGGCAAGTCCGGCATGACGACCAAGGAGGAAGATTTCGTTACGCGGCTGTTTGTCGCAAGCACGCACACGCCGGTGCTGTTCTTCTCGTCCAAGGGCATCGTATACAAGATGAAGGTTTACAAGCTGCCGCTGGGGTCTCCGACCTCCAAGGGTAAGCCGTTCGTCAACCTGCTGCCGCTGACCGAGGGCGAGAACATCACGGCGATTATGAAGCTGCCGGAGAACGAGGACGAGTGCAAGGATCTGTCGATTATGTTCGCGACGGCGAGCGGCAACATCCGCCGCAACTCGCTGATGGATTTCGTCAACGTACAGGCGAACGGCAAAATCGCGATGAAACTCGACGAGGGCGACAAGCTCGTCAACGTGGCGCTGTGCGACGACGCGTGCGACGTTATGCTGGCGGCGAAGTCGGGCAAGTGCAACCGCTTCCCGGTTGCGGACTGCCGCGTGTTCGTCGGGCGCAATTCGTGCGGCGTGCGCGGGATTAAGCTTACGGACGGCGACGAGGTTATTTCCATGTCCATCTTAAAGCATACGGACGCGACGACCGAGCAGCGCGACGAATATCTGCGCCTGTCTTCGGCATTGAAGAGAATTGAGGTTCCGGAGAACGGCGGCTTTGACGAAGAGGCCGCGTTCAACGGGCTGGAACCGCAGATGAGCTTTGACGAGTTTAAGACTATGCGCGCAAACGAGCAGTTTATCCTGACGGTTACGTCCACCGGCTACGGCAAGCGCACCTCGGCCTACGAGTACCGGATTACGGCGCGCGGCGGCCAGGGCGTGGCGAATATGGAAATGTCCGAGCGCAACAAGGCGGTGGTCAGCTCGTTCCCGATTGAGGACGACAACCAGATTATGATGGTTACCGACGGGGGCAAGCTTATCCGCATGCCGGTCGAGGACATCCGCATCGCCGGGCGCAAGACACAGGGCGTTATCCTGTTCCGCACCGCCGAAGACGAGAGCGTGGTTTCGGTAACGTGGCTGGACGCGGACGACGATGACGAAGACGCGGAGCTGTCTGAGGAAGTCAACGAGTTTGACGGCGTGGCCGCGGCGGACGAAAGCGAAGAGTAGCGTGGCCGCAGCGGACGGCAGAACAGAGAGGGCGGCGGCAGAGCCGGCGGAATGGCGGCGGAATGTGAGAGAGGAAATGGCAGCAGATGACAAACTACGCAATCGACATAACGGAGCTTTGGCCGCCGCTGAAAAGTTTTAACGCGGTGCGCGGAGCGCGGGAACTGACGCCGGAGGCGGCGCGGGATATCCTGACCCACAGCAACCATCCGCGGGTGATGGATGAGCTGGCGGCAAGAACGGAACAGGCGCTTGCCGGAGGCGCAGATTACGGCTTGTGGCGGGCGGTCGTGCTCGGGATTGTCGCCGGGCGGGCCGGGCGCGATGCGACGCGGGAAAAGATGCGGGCGCTGGCGAAAGCGAACGGCGACGGCAGGGCGTTTGCCGCGGCGGCGGGGCAGAAGGTTTTTATCGGTTTGGGCGGAATGCGCAGGGACGTTTACGACGCGCGCGGCCTGGGGAAGAATGCCGAACTGAACAATATGGATCTGGCGGGGTATGCCGACATCGTGTTTGCGGAAGACGCGGAACGGATAAGCGTTCAGATGAGCTGGAACGTTCCGGCGGCGGCGCTGGATTTTTCGTTTTATCCGAAGCTGGAGGTGCTGGCGCTGGGGATGTCGGTGCTGCCGGAAGACGCGGCGCTGAAACTGCCGCAGGGCATCCGTTGGCTGGACGTCCGCGGCAACGCGCGGCTTCTGGGCGATATGAGTGGGTTTGCGAGGCTGGAAACTCTGTATGCGGGGCTTTTTGACCGCGGCGATTTCGACGGACACGGCTTTGCGCTGCCGCCGCATTTGCGGGAGCTGTCGCTGCCGGGGGCAACGTTTCCGCGGAACGTGCTGGCGCAGCTTAAGGACTGCCGCGATTTGAAAAGGCTGATGCTTTCAGGCAACAAGACGGCGGCGGGAGAAAAGGCGGTTTATTTTGAGCTGCCGGAAGGGATTGAGGAGCTGGAACTGTCGTCGGTTTGCGGGTTGCACGGGGATATGTTCAAGCTGGAAAAGTACCGGCATTTGAAAAAAGTCAATCTATCGCATACCAATCTGGAATTTCAGGAATTGCGCCTGCCGGAAGGGATTGAGGAACTGGCGATTAACTATACCGGCGGTTTGGCACGGGACACGCTGGATTTGAGCCGGTACGGGCGGCTGAAGAAAATTGACCTGCGCACGACCGCGCCGACGTACAGGACGATTTTGGTGCCGGCGGGCTGCGCGGTTGACCAGGGGATTGAGTCCGGGCTGGTGAAGCCGGAAATCAGGGTACGAAAAATCGGCGGTCTGGGCGCGGGAAAGATTCTGGGCAGGCTTTTCGGGCGCGGCCGGTGAAATGAGGCGGGAACGGCGGCCGGCCGGGTGAAGCGCAGGGGGGCGACGGAAGCGGCGGGCGGCGATTTGCGGAGGACGGACGGTGCAGACAGCGTGCCGGGGGAGAGCACGGGGCGACGTGGTCGGCGGTGAGATGGGGCGATTCGGGCGCCTTGCATTTAAAAGGTTAAATTCAAGTTAAAATTTGCATAAAACCAAAAAATATGTTGAAAAATTATTTTAACGGCGCTATACTCCGCACGACTTTAAAAAGATAAGAATTTGTAATTACAAAATTATTCTACACCATACCGGAGCTGATGAGCCAACCCTTTGAAAATAAATCGTTTCAAAGGCGCTTACGGACTCTGGGAACATATTTTAAACTTAAGTTTTTCGTATAACCTTCTGCGGTCGGGGTTGAAAATGGCCTGAGATGTTTCCGATTTGGGCGCGAATCGTGCCAAACGGCGGGAGTCCGGGTGCATATCATAAGTATTGTCGCAGAATCTAACCAGTAAGGATTAAAAAAGATGAAAGAATCTTATACGAGCAAGAAACGTGTAAGAAAGAATTTCGGGCGGATTGATGCCGTTATCGACATGCCCAGCCTGATTGAGGTTCAGACCGGTTCGTACAACAGCTTTATCAACAACGTTGACATGTACGGCAACCATTGCGAGTTCGGTTTGGAAGAAGTATTTAAATCCATTTTCCCCATCCGCGACTTTTCCGGCAACGGCGTGCTGGAGTTCGTCAAGTACGAACTGTCGCAGCCGAAGTACGACGTCGAAGAGTGCATGAAGCGCGATTTGACATACGCGGCGCCGGTTAAGGCGACGCTGCGTCTGGTCGTATTTGACGTGGACGAAGCCACGGGCGCAAAATCCGTGCACGACATCAAGGAACAGGACGTGTTTATGGGCGATATCCCGCTGATGACGGACAAAGGCACGTTTATCGTCAACGGCACCGAGCGCGTGGTCGTTTCGCAGATGCACAGAAGCCCGGGCGTGTTTTTTGACGACGACAAGGGCAAGACCGTCGCTTCGGGCAAGAAACTGTTTGCGGCGCGCATTATTCCGTACCGCGGCTCCTGGTTAGATTTTGAATTTGATGCCAAAGATTTGGTTTACGCGCGTATTGACCGCCGCAGAAAGCTGCCGGTTACGACGATTTTCTATTCCCTGTATTCGAAGGAAACCGAAGAAAAAATCGCCGAGCTGAAAAAGCAGGGCAAGCGCATTGACCCGTCGGAAATTACCGGTATGAGCAAGGAGGAAATCCTTTCCTACTTCTATGACATCGACCATGTCGAAAAGCTCAAAAAAGGCTGGAAAGTCGCGTTTGAGCCGGCACGCGTCAAGGGCGTCAAATTCCCGTTTGATTTGGTTGACGCCGACACCAACAAGGTGGTTTGGGAAAAAGACAAGAAGCTGACGGTGCGTTCGGCACAGAAGCTGGTTGACAAAGGGCTGAAGAGCTTTCTGGTTGACGACAACTACCTGTACGGCAAATTCCTGGCGAAGGCTCTGGTTATCGCCAAGACCGGCGAAGTTATCGCCGACGCGGGCGCCGAGCTGAACGAAGAGCTGCTGGCCGCGATTAACGAAGCAAAAATCAAAGAGCTGGATTTGCTCTATATCGACAACGTCAATGTCGGGCCGTATATCCGCAACACGCTGGAAGCCGACCGCAATACCAACCGCGAGGAAGCGCTGGGCGACATCTTCAAGGTTATGCGCCCGGGCGAGCCGGTTACGCTGGAAGCGTCGGAAGCGATTTTCAAAATGCTGTTCTTTGACGAAGAAAGATACGACTTGTCTTCGGTCGGCCGCGTGAAGATGAATTCGGCGCTGGACATTCCGTTTGCGGAAGCTCCGGACACGATGAAAATTCTGCGCAAGGATGATATTCTGCGCGTGGTCAAGCACATGGTTGAGCTGCGCGACGGCAAAGGCGAAGTCGACGATATCGACCACTTGGGCAACCGCCGCGTGCGTTCTGTCGGCGAGCTGATGGAAAACCAGTACCGCATGGGTCTTTTGAGAATGGAAAGGGCCATCCGCGAAAAGATGAGTTCGGAAGTTCTGAACAACGTCAAGCCGCAGGATTTGGTCAATGCAAAACCGATTGCCGCGGTTATCCGCGAGTTCTTCGGTTCGTCGCAGCTGTCGCAGTTTATGGATCAGAACAACCCGCTGTCGGAAGTTACGCACAAGCGCCGTCTGTCGGCATTGGGCCCCGGCGGTCTGAGCCGCGACCGCGCCGGCTTTGAAGTCCGCGACGTACACCCGACGCACTATGGACGTATCTGCCCGATTGAGACGCCGGAAGGGCCGAACATCGGTCTGATTAACGCGCTGTCTACCTACGCGCGCATTAACAAGTACGGCTTTATCGAATGCCCGTACCGCAAGGTGGTCGACGGCGTGGTTACCGACGACGTGGTTTATCTGTCGGCGGACGAAGAGTCCAAGTACATCATGGCGGAAGCGAACGCGAAGGTCAAAGAAGACGGACACTTTGAAAACGATTTGATTACCTGCCGCAAAGCGGGCGAAGTCATTTTTGCAAAACCGGAAGAAATCAACTTCATCGACGTTTCGCCGAAACAGCTGGTTTCGGTTGCGGCGGCATTGATTCCGTTTTTGGAAAACGACGACGCGAACCGCGCGCTGATGGGTTCGAACATGCAGCGCCAGGGCGTGCCGCTGCTGCGTTCCGAGGCGCCGCTGGTCGGCACCGGCATTGAAGCGACGGTGGCAAAAGATTCCGGCGCGACGCTGGTTGCCAAATACGACGGCGAAGTTGTTGCTGTTGACGCGAACCGTATCGTTATCCGCAGCCATAACAACGACAACGTGGCCGATATGGGCGTGGAAATTTACAGACTGTCCAAGTTCCGCCGCTCCAATCAGGATACCTGTATCAACCAGGTGCCGCTGGTTAAAGTCGGCGACCAGATTCACGCCGGCGATATCATCGCCGACGGCCCGTGTACCGATATGGGCGAGCTGGCGCTGGGCAAGAACGTTCTGGTAGCGTTTATGCCGTGGAACGGTTTGAACTATGAAGACGCGATTTTGCTGTCGGAACGCATTTCGCGCGACGATGTTCTGACCTCGCTGCACATTGAAGAATTTGAAGTTATGGCACGCGACACGAAGCTCGGGCAGGAAGAAATCACCCGCGATATTCCGAACGTCGGCGAAGACGCGCTGCGTAATTTGGACGAATCCGGCATTATCTACATCGGTGCCGAGGTTAAGGCCGGCGACATTCTGGTCGGCAAGGTAACGCCGAAAGGCGAAAGCGTGGTTACGCCGGAAGAAAAACTGCTGCGCGCCATCTTCGGCGAAAAGGCAAGCGATGTCCGCGATACGTCTTTGCGTGCTCAGCCGGGCATTGAGGGCGTTGTGGTTGACGTTCAGGTCTTCAACCGCCGCGGCGTTGAGAAAGACGAACGCGCGCTGGCGATTGAGCAGGGCGAAATTTCCAAGCTTGCCAAAGACCGCGACGACGAAATGAACATCGTCCGCAAGAGCTACAACCAGCGCCTGAAAGAAATGCTTTTGGGACAGACGGTGGTTGACGCGCCGAAGGGCATTGCGAAAAAACTGGTACTGACCGAGGAAGTCCTGAAGAACATTCCGGAATACCAGCTCGGCAAAATCGTCATCAAAGATGAAGACCTGATGAGCAAGATTGAAGAATTCACCAACGCGTTTAACGCGCGTCTGGACAGGGTGCAGAAGCACTTTGAACAGAAGGTTGAAGAAGTTCAGCGCGGCGACGACCTGCTGCCGGGCGTGCTGAAACAGGTCAAAGTCTTTATCGCAACCAAGCGTAAGATGCAAACCGGCGACAAGATGGCCGGACGCCACGGTAACAAGGGTACGGTTTCACGCGTGCTGCCGCTGGAGGATATGCCGTATATGGAAGACGGCACCCCGGTTGACATCGTGCTGAACCCGCTCGGCGTGCCTTCGCGTATGAACGTGGGGCAAATCCTCGAGACGCACCTGGGCTGGGCGGCGAAGGAACTCGGCAAGCAGCTGAACGACCTTTGCGAACAGTACAAGCGCGGCGAAAAGACGATTGACGAACTCAACGCGAAACTCAAGGAAATCTACGGCGAAAAGCAGTACAAGAAAGAAATCGAGACGCTGAGCGAGCCTGAAAAGCTGGAAATGGTCGGCAACCTCAAAAACGGTATCCCGATGGCGACCCCGGTATTCGACGGCGCGAACGGCGACGACATCAACCGCATGCTGAAGATGGCGGGACTGCCGACGTCAGGCCAGATTGACCTGTACGACGGACGTACCGGCGAGAAGTTTGACCGCAAGGTTACGGTCGGCATTATCTACATGATTAAGCTGCACCACATCGTTGACGAAAAGATGCACGCGCGTTCGGTCGGCCCGTACAGCCTCGTTACCCAGCAGCCGCTGGGCGGTAAGGCGCAATTCGGCGGCCAACGTTTCGGCGAAATGGAAGTTTGGGCGCTGCAGGCATACGGCGCGGCTTACACACTGCAGGAAATGCTGACGGTCAAGTCCGACGACGTCAACGGCAGAACCAAGGTTTACGAGGCGATTGTCCGCGGCGAAGACAGCTTTGAATCGGGCATTCCGGAGAGCTTTAACGTTTTGGTCAAGGAAATCAAGTCTTTGTGCCTGAACGTTGAAATGTTGAACGAAGAACAAGCCTAAGCGATAAAAGGAGTTTTACAAATATGAACGATATTATGAATTTTTTTGGTCAGCAGGCTGTTTCCGAGTCTTTTGACGAAATCAAAATCTCCATTGCCTCTCCGGAGCAAATCCGTTCGTGGTCTTACGGCGAAGTCAAAAAGCCCGAGACCATCAACTACCGCACCTTCAAGCCGGAACGCGACGGTTTGTTCTGCGCGCGCATTTTCGGCCCGGTTAAGGACTACGAGTGCCTGTGCGGCAAGTATAAGAGAATGAAATACCGCGGCATCGTGTGCGAGAAGTGCGGCGTCGAAGTTACGCTGTCCAAGGTTCGCCGCGAGCGCATGGGGCATATCGAACTGGCGGCGCCGGTTGCGCACATCTGGTTCCTGAAATCCCTGCCGAGCCGCATTTCGATGATTACCGACATCCCGATGAAGCAGTTGGAGCGCGTTCTGTACTTTGAGAGCTACATCGTCATCGAGCCGGGGCTGACGGATTTGAAGTTGTATCAGCTGCTGACCGAAGACGAATATCAGGAAAAGCTGGACGAGTTCGGCGAAGACGCGTTCAAGGCCGGCATCGGCGCGGAGGCGATTAAGGAAATTCTCGCCAACATTGATTTGGAAGCGGAAAAGAAAGCGCTGCGCGAAGAACTCAGCGATTCAGTTTCCGAAGCAAAGCGCAAAAAGGTGGTCAAGCGCTTGAAGATTATCGAGGCGTTTCTTGATTCCCACACCAAGCCGGAATGGATGATTCTGGACGTGCTGCCGGTTATTCCGCCGGAGTTGCGCCCGCTGGTTCCGCTGGACGGGGGACGTTTTGCGACTTCTGACCTGAACGATTTGTACCGCCGTGTGATTAACCGTAACAACCGTCTGAAGAGATTAATCGAATTGCACGCGCCGGACATCATTATCCGCAACGAAAAGCGCATGCTGCAGGAATCGGTTGACGCGCTGTTTGACAACGGCCGCCGCGCAAGAGCGATTACCGGCACCAACAAGCGCCCGCTGAAATCGCTGTCCGATATGCTGAAAGGTAAGCAGGGGCGCTTCCGTCAGAACCTGCTCGGCAAGCGTGTCGACTACTCCGGACGTTCGGTTATTACCGTAGGCCCGCAGCTCAAACTGCACCAGTGCGGTTTGCCGAAGAAGATGGCGCTCGAACTGTTTAAGCCGTTCGTGTATGCGAAGCTCGAACTGTACGGGTTGGCGACGACGATTAAGGCGGCAAAACGCATGGTTGAGAAAGAGCGGGTTGAGGTTTGGGACATTCTGGAAGAAGTTATCCGCGAGCACCCGGTATTGCTGAACCGCGCGCCGACGCTGCACCGTCTGGGTATTCAGGCGTTTGAGCCGGTTCTGGTCGAAGGCAAGGCCATCCACCTGCACCCGCTGGTTTGTACCGCGTTTAACGCCGACTTCGACGGCGACCAAATGGCGGTTCACGTTCCGCTGTCGATTGAAGCGCAGTTGGAAGCGCGCGTGCTGATGATGTCCACCAACAACATTCTGGCGCCGGCGTCGGGCAAGCCGATTATCGTTCCGTCGCAGGATATGGTGCTGGGCATTTACTACCTGTCGTATCAGGCGGACGGCGTTATCGGCGAGGGCAGCGTTTATTCCGACGTCAACGAGGTTATGCTGGCGCTGAACGCGAAAGCGGTTGACCTGCACGCGAAAATCAAATGCCGCATGCATTACGTCAACGACGCGGGCGAGCGCGTTTACGGGCTGCTCGAGACGACTCCGGGACGCATTATCATTTCCGACATTCTGCCGGACAACGAGAAAATCTCCATTTCGCTGGTGAACAGATTGCTGCGCAAGAAGGAAATCGGCGAAATCATCGACACGGTTTACCGTTACTGCGGGCAGAAAGAAACCTGCATCATGGTCGACAAGATTATGACGCTCGGTTTTGAAAACGCGTGCAAGGCCGGCATTTCGTTCGGCAAGGACGACCTGATTGTTCCTGATGCGAAGAAGAAATTGATTGCTGAAACCTCGAAGCAGGTCAAGGAATTTGAACAGCAGTATCAGAACGGCCTGATTACGAGCGGCGAAAAATACAACAAGGTTATCGATATTTGGGCGGCGTGCGACTATAAGCTGACCGAAGAGATGATGAAGGGTATTTCCAAGATTGACCACGGCTATATGAACTCCGTATTTATGATGGCTGATTCCGGCGCGCGCGGTTCCAAGGCGCAAATGAAACAGCTGGCAGGTATGCGTGGTTTGATGGCAAAACCGAACGGTGCGATTATTGAGCAACCGATTATCTCAAACTTTAAAGAAGGTTTGACGGTGTCCGAGTACTTCAGTTCGACGCACGGCGCGCGCAAAGGTTTGTCCGATACGGCGCTGAAGACCGCGAACTCCGGTTACCTGACCCGCCGTCTGGTCGACGTGGCGCAAGACGTCGTCATTACCGAAACCAACTGCGGCACCGAACGCGGCATTATCGTCCGTCCGGTAGTTGACGGCGGCAACGTTATCGCTTCTATCGGCGAGCGCATTCTCGGCCGTACGGCGCAGGAAGACATCCTCAATCCGGAAAACGGCGAAGTTCTGGTTGCCAAAGGCAAGCTGATTGACGAAAACGACGTGGACAAGGTTGAGAAAGCCGGCGTCGAGCAGGTCAAAATCCGTTCGGTGCTGACATGCGAAAGCGAACACGGCGTCTGCGCGGCCTGCTACGGACGTGATTTGGCTCGTGGTACGCCGGTCAACGTCGGCGAAGCGGTCGGCGTTATTGCGGCGCAGTCCATCGGCGAGCCTGGTACGCAGCTGACGATGAGAACGTTCCACATCGGCGGCGCGGCTTCCGCATCGGCCGAGCAGTCGAACATTGAAGTTCCGTTCGCGGGCGTGCTGAAGCTTGACAACGCGCGCACGGTGGTCAACGCCGAGGGCAGCGCGATTGTCCTGTCCCGCAACTGCGACGTGGTCATTACCGACGCGCAGGGACGCGAGAAATCCCGCCACAAGGTTCCGTACGGCACCAAGATTCTGGTCGAGGTCGGTTCCGAAGTCGAGAAAGGGCAGAAGGTTGCCGAGTGGGATCCGTTTATGACCCCGGTCATTTCCGAAAAGGGCGGCCGCGCCGAGCTGGTGGATTTGATTTCCGGCGTATCGGTCAAGGAAACGCAGGACGAAACCACGGGTATCGTGTCCAAGGTCGTTACCGACTGGCGCGGCGGCGCGAGCGCGCATGCCAACCTCAAGCCGTCGGTGGTGCTGAAAGACGCGAAGGGCAATCCGGTTACGCTCGACAACGGGCACGAGGTTCGCTACTACCTGCCGGTTGACGCGGTTCTGGCGGTCGATAACGGCAGCGAGATTAAGCCGGGCGACATTATCGCACGTATCCCGAGAGAGAGCCTGAAATCCAAGGACATTACCGGCGGTCTGCCGCGCGTGGCCGAGCTGTTTGAAGCCCGCCGCCCGAAAGACCCGGCGATTATTTCCGACGTTGACGGCGTGGTCGAGTTCGGCAAGGACTACAAGGCGAAACAGCGCATCGTGGTTCGCACCGACGACGACAAGGAATACGAATACCTGATTCCGAAGGGCAAACGTCTGGCGGTTCAGGACGGCGACATGGTCAAGAAGGGCGATATGCTGGTTGAAGGCACGCTCGCTCCGCACGACATCCTGCGCGTTCTGGGCGTCGAAAAGCTGGCCGAATACCTGGTTAAGGAAGTTCAGGACGTTTACCGCGCCCAAGGCGTTAAAATCAGCGACAAGCACATCGAAGTCATTGTTTCGCAGATGCTGCGCAAGGTCGAGGTTACCACTCCGGGCGACACGACCTTCCTCGTAGGCGAACAGGTTGACGCCGACGAGTTTGAGGCCATAAACGCCAAGACCGAGAAGGAAGGCGGCCGTCCGGCGGAAGCGACACCGGTTCTCTTGGGTATCACCAAGGCAAGCCTGCAAACGAAGTCGTTCATCTCGGCGGCATCGTTCCAGGAGACGACCCGCGTTCTGACCGAAGCTGCGGTCGAAGGCAAGGTTGACCACCTGAGCGGTTTGAAAGAAAACGTCATTGTCGGGCGTCTGGTTCCGGCCGGAACGGGCAGCGTGCTGCGCTCGCTCAGAAAGGTTGCGGCGCAGAACGACCGCGAGATTGAGCTGATGAAAGCCGAAGAGGCGCAGGCGGCTCTGGAACATCAGGAAGCGGAAGAAGCCGAAACGCCGGCTCCGGAAGCGACCCCGGCAGAATAAAAGGCCGAAAGTTCCGTCCGGCATAGCCTTGCGGAAATGCTGGCGGTAAAGTTGCCGTTTTCAGAAATTTCCGCGGCGGCATGCAGCCGGGCGACAGCCTGAACAAAAGTGAAATCCCCCGTACCGTTTTGGCGCGGGGGATTTTTTGCGCGCAGGAGATGGGGAGCGGGGGCTGCGGATTTTTTTTGGCACCGGACTGTGAGTGCGCAGGGAGATGACGGAGGGCGCATACATACAAAATTATCAACATGTTGCGGAAAAAAAGCAAAAAGGCTGGAATTTACGGCAAGGTATGTTACATACTAACCAGTATGTGTTTTTTATGCAATTATCATTTGGAGGGCTTATGTCTTTGGGGTGCAGAACGTTTTGGAGGAGTAAAATTTTGGCGGCGGCGATGATGCTGGCGCCGGTTATGGCGCTGTCGGGGTGCGACGACAAGGCGGCGGGGGAACAGCAGGCAGGCGCGGGCACTGCCGTCGACGTGGTGCAGGTCATGCCGCAGAATGTGCCGCTGACGTTTGAATTTGCAGCGCGGGCGCAGGGTTCCAAGGAAACGGAAGTGCGGGCGCGCGTCGGGGGCATTCTGCTTAAGCGCAATTATGTCGAAGGCGCGGAGGTCAGCGAGGGGCAGGTGCTGTTTGAGATTGACCCGGACACCTACCGGGTGGCGCTGAACCAGGCCAAGGCCAAGCTGGCGCAGACCGAGGCGGAGCTGAAAAACGCCGAGACGCAGCTGGCGCGTACCGAAAAGCTGTTCAAGCAGGGGTATGCGAGCGAGAAGTCGCGCGACGACGCCGTAGCGAATGCGGACTCGCTGCGGGCGGCGTTGCAGTCGGCACAGGCGGCGGTGGACGCGGCGCAGCTTAACCTTGACTATACGCAGGTCAAGGCGCCCATCAGCGGGCTGACGAGCATGGAAGTCCAGTCGGAGGGGAGTTTGATTTCCACTTCCGGCGAGGGCGGGCTTTTGACGCACATTACGCAGCTTAATCCGATTTACGTGATGTTTTCGATGTCGGAAACGGAGATGATGAAGATGGCGGAAATGATTGAAAAAGGCTATCTGGCGCAGCCGCAGCGCAAAGACCAGATAAAGGCGAAGCTTAATGCCGGCGACGGGTGGCAGTATCCGCAGGCCGGGGACATTGACTTTGTTAACCCGACGGTCGACCAGGAAACGGGAACGATTAAGCTGCGCGCGGTGTTTGACAATCCGAAAGGGCGGATACGCCCGGGACAGTTTCTGCGTTTGAGCGTGGAGGGAATTGTGCGCGCCGAGGCTCTGGTCGTGCCGCAGACGGCGGTAATGCAGGGAGCGAACGGGTCGTACGTTTACCGCATCAATGCGCAGGATAAAATTGAAGCAGCGCCGATTACGACCGGTTTTGCGACCAAAGACGGCGGCTGGATTGTAGACACGGGGCTGAACCCGGGCGACAGGGTGGTTGTCAGCGGGCTGCTGAAACTGCGGCCGGGGATGGCTGCGGCGCCGCGGATTATGAACGCAACGAGTGCGGCAGAGAATAATCCGGCGGTTAAGGGATATGCGCGTGCGACCGGTAAGACGGACGCGGTTGAAACGACGGACACGGGAGCCGGGGCGGCGGATAATGCGGCGGCGGTGACGGACGGCGCGGGGGCGGCTGCGGAAGAGGCGAAGAGCGGTGCGGCTGCTGATAGTGCGGCGGTTGACGGCGATGCGGCCGGGGCGGCGGATAATGCGGCGGTTAAAGAATAGACGGGAGCGGGAAGATGTTTTCAAAGTTTTTTATTGAGAGGCCGATTTTTGCGACCGTGATTTCGCTGGTTATCGTGCTGGCGGGGCTGGTTTCAATGAAAGTTCTGCCGGTGGAGCAGTATCCGAACATCGTGCCGACGGAGATTCAGGTTACGGCGACTTATCCGGGGGCGACGGCGGAAGTGCTGGCGGATACGGTGGCGGCGCCGCTGGAGCAGGAAATCAACGGCGTCAAGAATATGATTTATATGTATTCCAACGCGACGTCGTCGGGGTATCTGACGCTCGGGGTGGTGTTTGACATCGGTACCGACCCGGACCAGGCGACGATTGACGTCAACAACAAGGTGCAGATGGCGACCTCCAAGCTGCCGGCGGAAGTTACCAAGCAGGGCGTTACGGTGGAGCAGAAGTCGAACTCGATTTTGCAGGTTATTACGATGCGTTCGACCTCGGACCTGTATGACACGGTATATGTTTCCAACTATGCGCTGCTGAACGTGCTGGACGAAATCCGGCGCATTAAGGGCGTGGGCAGCGCGTCGCTGTTTGCGTCGCAGGACTACTCAATGCGTATCTGGCTGTCGCCGGACAAGCTGGCGGAGTACAACCTGACGCCGCAGGATGTGATTGCGGCGGTGCAGGAGCAGAACTCGCAGTTTGCGGCGGGGCAGTTCGGGCAGGAGCCGATGAGCGAGACGCAGCCTTATACCTATTCGGTCAATACCAAGGGGCGGCTGGTGGACGAGAAAGAATTCGGCGACATCATCCTCAAGAGCAACGACATCGGCGGCATGCTGCGGCTCAAGGACGTGGCGCGCATAGAGCTCGGGGCGCAGGACTACAGCGTTACGGCGACGTTTAACGGCGAGCCGGCAGTGGCGTTTGCGGTTTATCTGCAGCCGGGGGCGAACGCGCTGGAGACGGCGGAGCTGGTCAAGAAGAAAATGGCGGAATTGTCCAAGGGCTTTCCGCAGGGGATTACCTATGAAATCCCATACGACACGACGCTGTTCGTGAACGTTTCCATCAACGAGGTTATCCATACGTTTTTTGAAGCGGTGCTGCTGGTTATTGCGGTGGTGTACCTGTTTTTGCAGAATATGCGGGCGACGCTGATTCCGATTTTGGCGGTGCCGGTGTCGATTATCGGCGCGTTTGCGGGAATGTATCTGCTGGGCTTCTCGATTAACCTTCTGACGCTGTTCGGGCTGATTCTGGCAATCGGTATCGTGGTTGACGACGCGATTATCGTGCTGGAAAACGTCGAGCGCCTGATGGACGAGGAGGGGCTGTCGCCGAAAGAGGCGGCAATCAAGGCGATGCAGGAAGTGTCGGGGCCGGTGGTCGCGGTGGCGCTGGTGCTGTCGGCGGTGTTTCTGCCGATTGCGTTTCTGGGCGGCATGACCGGGGTGATGTACAAGCAGTTTTCGGTAACGATTGCGGTGTCGGTACTGATTTCGGCGCTGGTGGCGCTGACGCTGACGCCGGCATTGTGCGCGCTGATTATCAAGAAGAAAAAGAGCGGGCAGGAACCGGCGGCGTTCTTTAGGTGGTTCAACGCGTTTTTTGAAAAGGCGACGAGCTGGTATCTGGCGGGAGTGCATTACTTTTTGGCGCACCGGCGGCAGGCGGTCGCTGGGTTTGCGGCGGTATTGCTCGGCATTGCGGCGCTGTTTAAAATCGTGCCGACGGGGCTGGTGCCGACGGAAGATCTGGGGAATTTGCTGATGGCGTATTCCCTGCCGGAGGCGTCGTCTTTGCCACGCACCGAAAAGTTTACCGAAAAAGTCGGCGCGGCGGTGCGGCAAGACCCGAACGTGCAGGATTTTCTGACGATTAACGGCTACAATATGCTTTCTTCCAGCCAGAACACTTATTCGGGCATCAGCTTCGTGACGCTCAAAGACTGGAGCCTGCGGCAAGGCGCGGGGCAGTCGGCGGCGGAGCTGGCGCTCAAGTATTCGGGCATCGGCATGAGCCAGGACGAGGGCATCGCCTATGCGTTCAGCATGCCGCCGATTATGGGCATGAGCACGACCGGCGGGTTTGAGGGCTATATCCAGAACAAGACCGGCAAGACTTCGGCGGAGCTGATGGCGAAAACGCAGGAATTTGCCGACGCGGCGAACAAACGCCCGGAACTGGCGAACGTCAAGACGACGTTTTCGGTCAGCACGCCGCAATATCGTATCGACCTTGACCGCGAGAAGGCGAAAATGCTTAACGTGCCGATTGACAACATCTATGCGGTGATGCAGTCCACGTTCGGCAGCCTGTATGTCAACGACTTTACCTATATGGGCAGAAACTTCCGCGTTACGCTGCAGTCGGAAGACAAATTCCGCCGTACGCCGGACGACCTGCGCTATGTGTTTGTTAAGTCGGGAACCGGGGCGCTGGTGCCGCTGGCGACGCTGATTAAGGTAGAGCGCGTTACGGGGCCGGAGCTGGTCAACCGTTTCAACATCTTCCCGGCGGCGAAGATAATGGGCGACGCGGCGGTGGGATATTCTTCCGGACAGGCGATTGCGGCGATGGAAGAAGTCGCGGCGGAAGTGCTGGGCAGCGATTACGCCTTGGCGTGGATCGGTTCGGCGTATCAGGAAAAACAGGCGGGCGGAACGTCGACGCAGGCGTTTGTGTTCGGGCTGATTATGATTTTCCTTATCTTGTCGGCGCAGTACGAGAAATGGTCGCTGCCGATTGTGGTTATCCTGTCGGTGCCGTTCGCGGTGCTCGGGGCGCTGCTGGCGGTGTGGATGCGCGGGATTGAAAACGACCTCTATTTCCAGGTCGGATTGGTAACGCTTATCGGGTTGGCGGCGAAAAACGCGATTTTGATTGTCGAATTTGCGGTGATGAAAGTGCAGGAAGGGCTTTCGTATGCCGAGGCGGCAGTTGAGGCGGCGAAACTCCGGTTCCGCCCGATTGTGATGACGTCGCTGGCGTTTACGTTCGGCGTGCTGCCGCTGGCGGTATCTGCCGGGGCGGGCGCGGCGAGCCGGCATGCTATCGGTACGGGCATGATCGGCGGCATGATTTTGTCGACGTTCGTGGCGACGCTGTTCGTGCCGATGATGTTTGCGATTATCGGCGAAACCTTTGACGAAGAAAACATCAGGCTGCGCAAAATCAACGAACGCGCGGAGAAACTCGGGCGGCCGAAGCTCAAACGCGCGCGGCGGTAAGGCGGCGGAGAGGACGGCCGGGTGGACGGTGCTGTGAGGAGGCGGCTGTCCTTTCTCTTGACACGGGGGCGGTTTTAAGCTATACTTTTTCCTATACGCTACATTTGCCGGAGGGAACTATTATGGCTAAGGATATTAAAAAAGATTTGGCGGCGGCGCGGCTGGATGCCGAAAACAGAATGCGCGCGGTGGACTTTCAGGTGGATACGCTGAGCCACAAGACGGGGACGAACGGTTATTTTACACAGCATGCGAGAAGCATTACGCTTAATTATGATGAAAATAACGATGACTTTAATTTGTGGAGCAAAAGGGGCATTACGCTGCAGCATGAGCAAAAACACCGCGACAACTATAATCAGGGGATGTATGAATATGCGCTTTCGCCAGAGCAGGCGTATAAAATCGAGATGCATGACGAGATTTCCGCCAATATGGCAGGCTTGCTTGAGGTTCGGGAAGAATATCTGCAGACGGGTGATATGTCCGTTTTTGATAAGAAAGGGCGTGAACGTTATGGCTATTATGCCGATGCCGTCAAAAAAGGGGAGATAAACCCGTTCAGCAACAAGAAAGAAGATTTTGACAAGGAAATGGCGCTGATAGCCAACGGAACGCGGGATATGTGGATGAGGGATTTTGCCAATATCTATGTTGATTATGGAGTCAACGATGCCAAATATTACGGCGAGAAGGACGGCAAGCACGCCGCGTATTATGACCAGAATTACGAGCGGGCGCGGAAAATCGCCTATACCATCGGCGGCGTGGATTTTACCCAATATATGGACAAGGACGTGGAAATTCCCGAGGCGGGGAAACGCAGGATAATGGGCGGGGAAAAGCTGGCGGAAGAGCTGGGTTTGCCGAAATATGACGGCAAGATGAGCCTGCTCCAGTATCAGAACCTGTTGCAGCACGCGCTGGCGATGAGAGACCGTAACGCCGGCCTGAGATGTACGGACGCGATGCCGTTCGGCGAGAAGACGCATGGGCAGTGGAATACGGAAATGGCGGCTTTTGCATATCTGACCGACAAGACACTGACAAGCTATCAACAAGAGGATTATCAAGCCGCGCTTGATAATGTGGCGAAAAACGACAAGGCGCTGATTGACGTGCTGGTTAACCAGGCGGCGCGGGATTATGCGGAGCGGGGCGAAAAGCTGCCCGCCGGCGACGACAAGGCTTACAACAAGGCGGTTGACGAACTGTACAGAGGGAACGTCAAGTTCAATCAGGCGGATTTGAAGTTTGAGGGGGAAGTCAATCTGCGGCAGGCATTTAACCCCAACGATGAGCTGCCGTTGAAGGAACTGCCGAAAGAGGCGGCGGAACTTCAGCAAAAAGTTGAGGATATGGGGTGGTGGAAGCGCGGTTGTATGCAATATGCCCATTTCTTTGGCGAAAGTTGGAATGATGAAAAAATTTCCAAGTGGCCGGCGGTGGCACGCTATCCGGCGGAGGCGTTGGGCGTGTATGTCGGCGTGCCGGTTGTTTCCGGAATTAAAAAATGCGGCGAATGGGGGAGCGATGCCGTTGACGCCGTTAAGGGGTGGTTCGGCAATGATGCCGACAAGAATAAGGGCGAGAACAAACCGGTGCGTCCGGTGGACAAAGACAAAAAACCGGAATATCGCGAATGGAGCCCGAAAGAGCGCGTTTCCGACGTGCAGAAAAAGCAGGTGCTCAACCTGATGGCGGATGTTATCCGCAAGCCGGACGGACGGGGCGAACCCGACGGGCTGATGGCGAAAAAAGGGAAACAGGCCGGGCAGACGGGCGCGGGACAGGGTAGCGTTTTGTCCGGCGCGGGACAGAAACAGGCGGGGCGGGACGCGCTCAAGGGCGATATGCGGAAGGCGGCGCAGGACAAGGCGCGGATGATGCAGGTTATTGAGGGGATGAACCGGATTAACGGCGCGCGGAACGCGATGGACGCCGGCGGCACGGCCAGCACGCTGTATGACAAGTTCGGCGACAACGCTTATGACCTGTTGGAAAAAGCCGTCAACGAGCCGTTTAATTTCGCGCAGAGCGTCGGCGACGCTTCCATCAAAACCTCGCGGGCGGCGGTGCAGGCGCTGTGCAATGCCGACGAGGCGCAGAAGAACGCCATGGTTCAGGCGGTGCTGCAAGGCCGGGAGAGATAGGCGAGGCGGCGTCGGGCGCGGTTGAGATTGTGCTGATGGTTTATTGGCGGCGTCGGGTGCTGCAAGGCCGGGAGAGATAGGCGAGGTCGCGATGAGGTGCGCGGGGGGCGCGGCGGATTGCGAGGGGCGATGGCGTGCACGGTCGGGATGGCGGCGTCGGGTGCAGAAAAAAGGGGCGGCGGTGGCTGCCCCTTGATGCGTTATGCGGGTGGTGGCTGTTTCAGGCGAAATACTCGCGCAGGTAGGCCGGCAGTTCGGCGGTGGCGATACGGATTTGCTCCATCGTGTCGCGGTCGCGGAGAGTTACGGTTTCCGGCTGCTGTTCAATGGTCTCAAAATCCACGGTCAGGCACAGCGGGGTGCCGACTTCGTCGTGGCGGCGGTAGGCCTTGCCGATGTTGCCGGTGTTTTCCAATGCGACGCGGCCGATGCCCAATTTCATCAGCTTTTGCTTCAGCTCGTGGCACTTCGCCATAATCTCGGGGCTGTTTTTCTTGAGCGGGACAATCGCAATCTTTATCGGCGCGAGGTGCTTCTTTAATTTTAGCACAATGCGGGAGTTGCCTTCGCCCAAGTCTTCCTCGGTATAGGCTTCGGTCAGAATCGCCAGCACGGCGCGGTCAATGCCCATGGACGGCTCAATCACGAACGGGACAACCCACTTGTTGCTTTCCTCGTCGCGGACGCAGAGCTTGGTCGTGGAATCCGGGTTTTCGTGGCAGTGCGCCTCCAGCCCGAATTCGTCCTGGCACTTGGTGTGGTTGCCGAGGTCATAGTCGCGGCGGTTGGCGACGCCTTCCAGCTCTTCAACGCCGTGTGGAAATGCGTATTCAATGTCCGAGCAGGCTTTGGCGTAGTGCGCGAGCTCGTCGGGCTTCTGGTCATAAACGCGGAAACGGTCGCGCGGCAGCCCTTGGGCAACCCACCAGTTTATGCGCGCCTGCTTCCAGTATTCGTGCCACTTTTCATCCTCGCCGGGTTTGACGAAAAATTCCAGTTCCGCCTGTTCAAACTCACGCACGCGAAAGATGAAGTTCTTGGGGGTGATTTCGTTGCGGAACGACTTGCCAATCTGGGCGATGCCGAACGGCAGCTTGCGCGAGGTGGAATCGACGACGTTCTTGAACTGGGTGAAAATCGCCTGCGCGGTTTCGGGGCGCAGGTAGGCGATGTTGTCCTCGTCGACGACGGGGCCGACGGTGGTCTTGAACATCAGGTTGAACGGGCGCGGTTCGGTCAAATCCGTCGAGCCGCAGTTCGGGCATTTGCCGTCGGTCAGGTGGTCGGCACGGAAACGGCCTTTGCACTTGCGGCAGTCTACCATCGGGTCGGAGAACGTGTCCTCGTGTCCGGAATAGTGCAGCACCTTGCGGTTGGTCAGAATCGCGGCGTCCAGACCCTCGACGTCGTCACGCTCATAAACCATCGCGCGCCACCATGCGGCCTTGATGTTGTTTTTGAGCTCGACGCCGAGCGGGCCGTAATCGTATACGCCCTGCAGGCCGCCGTATATGTCCGAATTCTGAAAAATAAAACCTCTTCTTTTGCACAGGGAAACCAACTGTTCCATCTGGGTCGCTGCCATTTTTTACCTCACCTGGGATATAATTTTAATTAAAAACTAACTTCTTTTATATAATAATGGTTTTGAATTGCAAGGATAAATTGAGGTAAAGATGAAAAACACGATTGTCGCGCTGGTGTATGACTTTGACGAAACGCTGTCTACGACCTATATGCAGGATTACGTCCTGATTCCGGAGCTCGGGATGACGCCCAAAACCTTCTGGAAAAAGGCGAACCAGTGGTCGGTGGACAACTGCGCCGACCAGATTACGGGGAGTATGTACTATTTTATGAAGACGGCGCGGGAAAAAGGGGTACGGCTGACGCGCGAGAACTTTGCCTATTGCGGAACGCTGGTCAAGTACTACAAAGGCGTGGAGGGGTGGTTTGAGCGCATCAACGCCTACGGGGAGAAGCTGGGGCTGAAGATTGAGCATTACATCATCTCGTCGGGGTACGAGGAAATCCTGTGCGGCGCGTCCATCTGCAAATACTTTACCGACGTGTACGGGTGCAGCTTCGCGTTCGGGGCGGACGGGACGCCGGTATGGCCGGCGCGCGTGGTCAACTATTCGACCAAGGTGCAGTACCTGTCCAAAATCAACAAGGGGCTGGGCAAGCTCGACGACAAGCTGGTCAACGAATTTATGGAAGACAGCAAGCGGCGGGTGCCGTTTCCGCGCATTATCTATTTCGGCGACGGCATGACCGACATCCCGTCGATGAAACTGGTCAAAGACCGCGGCGGCAACGCGATTGCGGTGTACAAGCCCAAGAGCGCGCACAAGGAAAAGGCCATCAAGCTTCTGAAAGACGACCGTGTGAACTTCGCGCTGCCGGCGGACTATTCCGAGGGGACGGCGATTGACACGGTGGTCAAGACCATACTCGACAAACTGGCGACCGAGCGCAATCTGGACATTCTCAAGAAAAAAGAGGAAGAGAAGAAAAAGTGCGCGACCTGCGCGTAGGGGCGGGTGCGGATGATTGCGGCAGCGAGGATGGAGCGCGACCTGCGCGTAGGGGCGGGCGCAGGGCAAAGAGAATGTTTATTTTTTGCTTGCCAAGCAATGAAACGTGTGATAGACTGTATTCCTGCAAAATAGGTTTATGTTTATTATTCGGATGTTTCCACGGTTTTGGTTTTTCAGGTTTTCGGCTTACGGAAATTTTGAAACGGATTGTGCGGATTTTTCCGGAGCGTGAACATGATTTATTGGGCAAACCAATGTTAAACCCTTAAAACAAAAATTTATGGAAACAAAAATCGTGAAATTTGTGTCAAATTTCTGTGCAACAGTTTTGGCAGCAGTGGTGATTGTCCTGACGGCGAAAGCATTTGTCAGCGTTATGTATGCATTTGCGGCAAGCCCCCGGGACGCCGGAGAACTTTATGAAACGGCTTTCGGCGCATGGTGCGGAAACTGGCTGGTTACGGTTATTGCTATCGTAGCGCTTGCGGCGTTTACGGCCCGGAAAGATTTGAAGGCACGAATTGTCAGTTACGGAGGAATCCTCGGCATGCTGGCTTCGGTCTTTTTCGGCTGCGTAATTGTTGCGGCGGCACTGTACGACGGTGCGTATTTCAAAGCGCTGGGGCTGGCGTGGCTTTCCTGTCTGGTCTGGTTTGCGTTCGTGATTGTTACCAGTAGTTGCGCCAGGTATATCCGTTACGGCGATGCGCCGGATACCGCGGATACTGCAGCCTGAGCGGCATAAAAACTGAGGCAAATTAATGATGAAGCGCTGATTCTGCGGGGGAAACCCTGCGGAACCGCGCTTTTTTTGTGTCTTGATGCCAGTTGGGGGAAGGCGGTGCCGGCGGGAAGAGCAGGCGATTGAAGAAAGGGGGGTGAGGAGCGGGTGTTTGAAGAGATGGTGTTTGAAAGGCGGGTGTTTTTTGTTGGACATTTGGCGAAAGCCGGTGTATAGAGAGAGGAAGCCGGCGGTCAGGCGAGACGGCAGAGAGAGGTTTTGATGGCAAAAGACGACGAATATTTTATGAGGCTGGCGCTGAAAGAGGCGCAACGGGCGTATGCCGAAGACGAAGTTCCGGTCGGGGCGGTGCTGGCGGCGGCGGACGGGAGCGTTCTGGCGGCAACGCACAACACTTCCGAACACGGGCTGCACGCGCTGGCGCACGCGGAGACGGTGGCGATGAGCATCGGGGCGATTTCACTGGAGCAGAAAAGGCTTTGGGACTGCACGCTTTACGTAACGCTGGAGCCGTGTACAATGTGCGCGGCGGCGCTGGCGATGATGCGGATTAAACGGCTGGTGTACGGCGCGGCAAATCCGAAAGGCGGCGCGGTGGAAAACGGCGTAAAGTTTTTTGAGTCGGCGGCGTGCAACCACCGGCCGGAGATTGCGGCGGGCGTTCTGGCAGACGAATGCGGCGCTCTGCTGACGGCGTTTTTTCAGGAAAAAAGGAAGAAGGACGGCGCCGGGGCAAAAAAATGTTGCAATTTGTCCGGCAAGATGTAAACTGATGCCCATGCAAATATGTTTATGTCTATTATTGACCGGGGAAACGTTCCGACGGCCGCTTTTGCGGAGAGGCGGAAAAGTTTCGGCTTTTGGCGTATGCTAAGCGTACGGCGATAAAAGGCACAAGCATGGCATTGTATCATTAACCTAATTTATTTACCCTTTAAAATTTTTTTCGTTATGGGAAATTTTAGTGAACGTACGCTTCTTGCAAGCGGGATGTCAGCAGTGGACTTTTTTGCCAACAAAGGCAATCAGGAAAGCATTCTGGAAGAAATCTCCGTTTTCGGCGACGCGGAGCTGAAGGCTGCCTTTGTGCGGCTGTTTAATCCGCCGGCACTTGCCGACCCTTATCTGACGGGCAGCGCGGCGATTACCGAAAGCGAAATCGCCCAGATGCAGGCGGCGCCGGACAACGACGTGCAGCAGGAAATTGTCCGCCATTCCTCCGGGGAGGCGGTGCGTTGCCTTATCGCGCGGTTCCGGCTTTCTCTGGCGGGCGAACGGGCGCTGTTGCTGCGCAGGGACAAGAACCTGCTGGAATTTTATTTCAGCCGTTATGCCCTGTATCAAGACACGCAGGTGCTGTTGGTGCGTACCGCGGCCAAAAAGCAGGAACGGTATGAGGTTTTGCTGGCGTATATCGCACGGCAGCAACTTTGTGCGGAAGCGCTGGCCGAAGCCGTGCGGCACCGTCTGCAAGCCATACTGGAGGCGTATTTGAAACGCTATCCTCTGGGCAGCAGAGCCTTGCTTTTTTTGGGGCTTGGCGGTTCAACGGCGGAAGACAGAAAGAAAATTGACTTTCTGCTGCCGCTTCTGCACCGGCCGCAGGACAGGCTGGCACTGGCTTTGGAAATCCGCGGGCACACCCGGCTGGCGAAACTTGAAGCGTATGCATTTTGCCGCGACGTGAGCGCATTGCTGCGCGAACTGCCGACAGATGCGGTTGTAAAGATTGGCCTGCGTCTTGCGCCCAAGGAGGAATATGCGCTTGTTAACTCCGGAAACCGGCGGATGCTTATGCTCTATGGCTGCGGTTTGTCGGCAGAGGGAGAACGCGCGCTTATTGACCGGAACGACAAGACGATGTTCAGCGAGTATGTTGACCGGCGGGCTTTGAGCGATGAAGGGCTTCGCTACCTTATCAGCGAGGGCAGGGAAGAGTTGTTTAAAACATACGTCCGCCGCCGCCGTTTGAACTGTGAAATGCGCGCTTTCCTGCACTGTTACGGGAGTTCGCAGATGACAGAGTTTTATCGCTCGCTCGGGTGTTTCTGGCCGTATTGAGGCTGCTTTGCGGGCCGGTCGAGCTGATAGCCGTGCGGTTTGTCGCGGCGCCTGTTTCGAACCGGTTTGAGGTTTGGGTCAGAGCCGTTTGCCAACGCGGTATGTTTCCGAAAATTAAGAAGCGCTGTCCGTTACGGACAGCGCTTTTTGTGTCGGGAATATGATGCGCAGCGCACCGGTGCGCCGGTTCAGCAGCCGCGGCGGTTTTTGTTGTATTCTTCCATCTGTTTCATGCGGCGGATTTCATCTTCGCTTAATTTGCGTTGGGCAACGGCCTTGGGAGCAGGCGTTTCCGGCGCGCGGGACGATGCATTGTTTCGGCGTCCGCTTTCTTCGCGGGCCAGCGTTTTGGCAACTTCGTCGAGGCGTTCTGAAATCAGGTTGTGCGGTGTGCGGTTGGCTTCGGTTTTTTCGTAATTGCTTTCAACCCGGACGCGGCGGCCGTTTTTATCGGTCGTATATGCCCCGGCAATCAGCCCGTCAGGCGTGTATTCGACGCCGAGCATAACGCGGTCGTTGATAATCAGTTCGCGCGCAACCAGCACATCTTTGCCGCCGACGGCGGAATAGATGGTTTTGAGGCTGGCCGGAATCATATCGATTTTGCTCTCAAAATACTTTTCGTTCAGCAGGGCTTCGATTTCCGAAAGCTGGCGTTTCATGGCAGTTCTCCTCACTCTGGGTTCCTCTTCTTTTCTTTCCTGCCTATTATAACATAAAAAAATATAAATTTAAAGTGCAAAAGAGTTTTAGTTTTAATTTTTTTGCAGGGGGAGCGGGGGCGACGGAGG
>OHHY01000179.1_pt1 | contig 39260 bp, 38 predicted proteins | sample 1568101 | NCBI WGS metagenome assembly OHHY01 (sample SAMEA3879605, study PRJEB24766) | human gut metagenome | biome: human-associated habitat; feature: feces | place: USA | collected 1985/1987
ACGTTGACTGCCCGGGCCATGCTGACTACGTTAAGAACATGATCACCGGTGCTGCTCAGATGGACGGCGCTATCTTGGTCGTTGCTGCTACCGATGGTCCCATGCCCCAGACCCGTGAGCACATCCTGCTGGCTCGTCAGGTCGGCGTGCCCTATATCGTTGTCTTCATGAACAAGTGCGATATGGTCGACGACGAGGAGCTGCTGGATCTGGTCGAGATGGAGATCCGTGAGCTGCTGAGCGAGTACGACTTCCCGGGCGACGATACCCCGATCATTCGTGGTTCCGCTCTGAAGGCTCTGGAGGCTCCCAACGATCCTGAGGATCCCGCTTATGCTTGCATCAAGGAGCTGATGGACGCTGTTGACTCCTACATCCCCAACCCGGATCGTGAGGAGGACAAGCCCTTCCTGATGCCCATCGAGGACGTCATGACCATTTCTGGCCGTGGTACCGTTGCTACCGGTCGTGTTGAGCGTGGTATGGCCAAGGTTGGCGACGCTATGGAGATCGTCGGCATTAAGCCTGACCGTCTGAACACCACCATCACCGGTCTGGAGATGTTCCGTAAGTCTCTGGACTTCGCTGAGGCTGGCGATAACATCGGCGCTCTGCTGCGTGGTGTTGATCGTACCCAGATCGAGCGTGGCCAGGTTCTGGCTAAGCCCGGTTCTGTGCACCCCCACAACGTCTTTGAGGCTCAGGTCTACGTCCTGACCAAGGACGAAGGCGGCCGTCACACTCCCTTCTTCTCCAACTATCGTCCTCAGTTCTACTTCCGTACCACTGACGTGACCGGCATCATCACCCTGCCCGAAGGCACCGAGATGTGCATGCCCGGCGATAACGTCATGATGCACGTTGAGCTGCTGACCCCTGTTGCTATGGAAGAGGGCCTGCGTTTCGCTATCCGTGAGGGTGGCCGTACCGTTGGTTCCGGCGTTGTTGGCAAGATCATTGAGTGATTTTGTCCTTGAACGTAAGTTCCAAGGCTAACTAGCAATTTATAAAGACCTTCCCGTTCCGGAGAGCGGGAAGGTCTTTTTGTTTTGTTTATGGCAGTTGTAAGCGGTTCAGTTTCAAAGCTCTTTTACCGTGTCAGGGTGTTGTAGCAGTCTGCAAAGGCGTGCAGAAAAGCGGTCAATTCCTCCTCTGTGGTAAGGTGGCTCAGGCTGATGCGCCACGAGGAAAGGGCATTGCGCCGGTCCTGACTGACTGCCAGCACTGCCCGGGAGGGCAGTCCATCGGACGAACAGGCGGATTTGACCGAGACACACACCCCGCGTGCGTCCAGCTCCCGCTGGAACACGGTGCCCTTTACGCCCTGCACGCTCAGGTTCAGGATATGCGGCACAGCGTTTGCGGGGCTGTTGACGCGCACTTTTGGATAGCGGGAAAGCTCCGTACGCAGCCGGTCGTTCAGGCTGCGTACGGCTGCGGCGCGGGCGGGAAGTTCCGCAGTAGCCTTTTCCAAGGCCAGCGCCAGCGAGCAGGCAAGGGCTACGGTGGGCGTGCCGCTGCGGTAGGGGGTAGTGCTCTCTCCACCGTGGATGAGGGGCGGCAGTGCCAGCCCCAGCCGCTTTACCAGCACACCGATGCCGTTGAGCCCGTAAAACTTATGGGCTGTCAGGCTCATGGTGTCCATGCCTTCAAACTGCACAGGAATTTTCCCCACAGCCTGTGTGGCGTCCACATGAAAATGGCAGTTGGGATACGCCTTTAAAAGCTCTGCAATCTCCGCAATGGGCTGCACTACGCCCAGCTCGCTGTCCACGGCGGTCACTGCCACCAGAACGGTGTCCGGGCGCAGTCGCCTTTTCAGGTCTGCAAGGTCTACCGTGCCGTCTGGCAGGATGTCCAGCAGCTCCACCTCATACCCCTGCTTTTGCAGCGCCTCCAGACTGCCGCTGACGGACGAATGCTCCAGCGGGGTAGAGAGGATGTGCCTGCCCGCTGCACCTCCCAGCGCCGCTAGCCCCTTTACAGCAAGGTTGTTGGCTTCGCTTGCGCCGGAGGTGTAGATGATGCCCGCAGGCGGTGCGCCCAGACAGCGGGCGATGCTGCGGGTCGCCTCGTTTATAGCAGCCTTTGCGGCAACACCTGCCTGATGGTGGGCGTTGGCGTTGCCCGGGTAGCGCCGCTCTGCTTCACAGAAGCATCGCAGCACTTCCTCGTCCACAGGGGTATTGGCAGAATAATCCAGATAGAGCATAGAGCCTCCTGTAATATCAACACATTATGATAGTAGGAAATAAGAACAGGCTCTATTATAGGGCATTCCGCCCAAAAGCGCAACCCCCGCAGCTTACGGCGCAGCGCAACAGGCAAGAAAAAGCTGTCAACACCTTGCTGGAAAGCCCAAAATCTGCTATACTTATTAAAAAGGCTGCGGCGTTGCCGTGCCCTTGCCGGAGCGGTTCCGGTTGTTGGAAGGAACACAAAAAGAAGGGGAGGAGCACAATGTTCAAGCGTGAGCGACTGCATAGCGGCTTCTTTCTCATTTTTGTGCGAAGGTCTTGTTCCTGAAATTCAGAGGCACTGCTGTTTCAACGGCAATGCCTCTTTTTTTGGGAATAACAGTACAGGAGGTTTTCTATGAGCGAAAAGATCGATTACTCCAAAGGCGTATACGACGCCAAAAAGCTGGGCACAGGCCGGATGTTCATTCTGGGTGTGCAGCACATGTTTGCCATGTTCGGCGCAACGGTTCTGGTGCCGCTGCTCACCGGCCTGAGCGTTTCCACCACTTTGCTGTGTGCTGGTCTGGGCACCCTGCTGTTCCACCTTATCACCAAAAAGAAGGTCCCGGCATTCCTCGGCTCCTCCTTTGCGTATCTGGGCGGCTTTTCCATCGTGGCTCCCATGCTGGCTGATGCCGACGGCAACCTGACCGTTGCCAACACCAAGATGCTGCCCTATGCCTGCGCTGCCATTGCATTCTCGGGTTTGGTCTATCTGGTGGCCAGCCTGCTGATCTCCACCTTTGGCATCCGCCGCATCATGAAGTTCTTCCCGCCGGTGGTCACTGGCCCCATCATCATCTCCATCGGCTTGATCCTTGCACCCTCTGCCATCACCAATTGCCAGTCCAACTGGCTGCTGGCTTTCGTGGCACTGGGCACTGTCATCGTGTGCAACATCTGGGGCAAGGGCATGGTCAAGATCCTGCCCATCCTCATCGGCGTGCTGGTCTCCTACGCGGTGGCACTGGTCACCGGCGCAGTGGACTTCCAGAAGATCTCCGAAGCCGCTTGGCTGGGCATCCCCCTGCACAAGGAAGCTATGGGTCTGTTCGCCATTGACGGCAGCCCGGAGTTCATCAGTGCGCTGTTCACTATCATCCCCATCGCACTGGCGACCATGATGGAGCACGTTGGCGATATTGCCGCCATCAGCGCCACCGTCGGCCACAACTATATCAATGACCCCGGCCTGAACCGCACCCTGATGGGCGATGGTCTGGCCACTACCATGGCTGGTCTGCTGGGCGGCCCCGCCAACACCACCTACGGCGAGAACACCGGCGTGCTGGCACTGAGCAAGATCTACGACCCGCTGGTCATCCGTATTGCCGCTGTGCTGGCCATCATCCTGAGCTTCAGCCCCAAGTTTGAGGCCGTCATCAACACCATCCCCACCGGCATCATCGGCGGTATCAGCTTTGTGCTGTACGGCATGATCTCTGCCATCGGTGTGCGCAACGTGGTGGAGAACCGCGTGGACTTCACCAACAGCCGCAACCTGATCGTTGCCGCCGTCATTCTGGTGTGCGCACTGGGCTTCAACTCTGTGGGCGGCGTTGGCTTTACCGTTGGCAGCGTCACCATCAACCTGTCCGGTCTGGCTGTGGCTGCTATCGCAGGCATTCTGCTCAACGCCATCCTGCCCGGCAACGACTACGAGTTTGACGCTACCGCCGGCTCCGATGCTGCTACCAGCGGCAACCTGCAGGTCTGATTCCGGTAATGCACCCAGTTTTCTGCAGTGGAATTTGGACATTCTGCCAGATTTTAATAAGTAGGAATAATTCTTAAAAATATACTTGACTAACTAGGAATTATTCGCTATAATAGAGCCATGGAAAGGGAAGTGCACAAAGCACAAAGCTCCTTCCGTGGCTCTTTCTATACCCGGCAGCGCAGCTGCCCCGCATAGAAACAACAGGCGGGTGGTTTCCGTCCTGTATCATTTTTAACAGATCGAATGGAGGTAAATTCTTATGAAGAAATACGTTTGCACCGTTTGTGGTTATATCGCTGAGGGTGAGATCCCCGCTCAGTGCCCCGTTTGCAAGGCTCCCGCTTCCGCTTTTGTGGAGAAGACCGGCAACACCTATGTTACCGAGCACGTTGTTGGCATCGGCAAGGCAGAGGGCGTGCCGCAGGAGATCGTTGATGGTCTGCGCGCTAACTTCGAGGGCGAGTGCAGCGAGGTCGGTATGTATCTGGCTATGGCTCGCGTGGCAGAGCGTGAGGGCTACCCCGAGATCGCCGAGGCCTACAAGCGCTATGCTTACGAGGAAGCTGACCACGCATCCCGCTTTGCAGAGCTGCTGGGCGAGGTCGTGACCGACAGCACCAAGAAGAACCTGATGATGCGTGCCGAGGCCGAGTGCGGTGCCTGCGCAGGCAAGATGGATCTGGCCAAGAAGGCTAAGGCGCTGAATCTGGATGCCATCCACGACACCGTCCACGAGATGGCAAAGGATGAAGCCCGTCACGGCCGCGGCTTCGAGGGCCTGCTGAAGCGCTACTTCAACACCGAAGTCTGATAAGGGTTCCCCGGTTATCTATGCTGCCCGCTGCAAGGACATTTTGCCCTGCGGCGGGCTTTTTTGACGTTTCAGGCTTAAAAAGCGGCGCAGAAACTCCGCAGATTTCCCCCTACATAACGCAATAAATTAAGCTGTTTACAGAATAAATGTTCAAATCTGTTCTTGCCTGTTTTTAATGGTCGAGAACAGATTTTTTTATTTGGTGGGCAAACTGTGGGCAAAACTCGCTGATTTGTTCAGTTCTGACCTCTTTTTTTGCTTTTGCCCACATAAAGTCCGAAAGTTGGCTTGTGGCCTAGAAAAATCGGCTATAAATATAATTCTCGATGTGGGCAGACTATTTGACTATTATCTGTAAAGATGCCATTTCCGGTAACGCCCTCCCGCTTGCAAATATAAAATAATTTTTCCTCTGAAGATACGCAAAGCGAACGCGGCGTACATTCAAAATCGTCCTACTTACAAAAAAGGCAGCTGCGCAGAAATTTACGCAGCTGCCTTTTGCCTTTGCAAGGGCTGTACCTTACTGAATGCCGGTAACAGGATAATCCTGTGCTTCCACGGCCTTCTTCAGCACCTCATCGTCTACTTCAGCGTTCAGGGTAACGATAGCAGTACCGGCTTCGTGGCTGACAACAGCCTTGTCCACCTGCGGCAGAGCCTCCAGCGCCTTCTTGACGCGGGCTTCACAGTGGGGGCACATCATGCCTTCTACGGTCAGGGTCTTTTTCATAGCGGTCTCCTCCTTTTGATTAGATGCAGTTGTATCTTCCTCCGCTGCGGGCTGCACAAGGGCAGCGGGCAGGGCAGGGACGTGTTTGGGCGGGTGGTCACGCTTTGCGCTGTGCAGGTCAAACAGGTTCAGCCGCAAGGCGTTGCTCACCACGCAGAAGCTGGAAAGGCTCATGGCAGCTGCGCCGAACATGGGGTTCAGCGTCAGCCCCAAGGGAATGAACACACCGGCTGCCAGCGGGATACCGATGATGTTGTAGATAAACGCCCAGAATAGGTTTTCGTGGATGTTGCGCAGGGAAGCGCGGCTCAGCCGGATGGCGGCGGGCACGTCCGAAAGCTTGGAGTTCATCAGCACTACGTCCGCAGCGTCAATGGCTACGTCCGTGCCTGCGCCGATGGCAATGCCGGTGTCGGCGCGGGTCAGGGCAGGGGCGTCGTTGATGCCGTCACCTACCATGGCTACCTTGCCGTACTTTTGCAGCTGCCGGATAACAGCCTCTTTGCCCTCCGGCAGCACCCCGGCAATCACCTCGTCCACACCGGCCTGCCGACCAATGGCTTCGGCGGTGCGCTGGTTGTCACCGGTCAGCATCACCACCCGGATGCCCATATTCCGCAGCTCCCGGATGGCCTGCGGGCTGTCCTCCTTGATGGTATCTGCAACCGCGATAACGCCCAGCAGACGGTGAGCGCCGCCAAAGAAGAGGGGAGTTTTACCCTGTGCAGCCAGCGCAGCAGCCTGCGTTTGCAGCGCAGCAGGGATAGCGACCTTTGCACCGATAAAGGCAGCATTGCCGCCAAAGATCTCCTTGCCCTCCAGCTTGGCGGTAAGGCCGTTGCCCGGCAGGGCGGTAAAATCGGTAACAGAGGGCAGCTCCAGCTGCTTTTTCTCCGCATAGGCCAGCACTGCCCGCGCCAGCGGGTGCTCGCTGCGGCCCTCCAGCGCGGCAGCCAGCGTGAGCAACTCGGTTTCGGTCACGTCCGCAGCGGGCAGAAGGTCGGTGACAGTGGGCTCGCCGCAGGTGATAGTGCCGGTCTTGTCCAGCGCTACGATGCGGGTACGGCCAGCTTCTTCCAGCGCCGCAGCGGTCTTGAACAGGATGCCGTTCTTCGCACCAAGGCCGTTGCCCACCATAATAGCCACCGGCGTTGCCAGACCCAGCGCACAGGGGCAGCTGATGACCAGCACCGAGATGCCCCGCGCCAGCGCGTAGCCCACATCCCGCCCCAGTAGCAGCCAGACAAGGGTGGTGACCACCGCAATGCTGATGACCGCAGGCACGAAAAAGCCGGATACGGTATCGGCGATCTTTGCAATGGGAGCTTTGGTGGCGGCGGCATCGCTGACCATGCGGATGATCTGCGCCAGCGTGGTGTCCTCGCCCACGCGGGTAGCGCGGCACTGCAAATAGCCGGACTGGCTGGTGGTGGCGGCGCTTACCTTATCGCCCACGGCCTTGTCCACCGGGATGCTCTCGCCGGTCAGGGCACTCTCGTTCACGGCGCTGCTGCCCTCCAGCACAATGCCGTCCACCGGGATGTTCTCGCCCGGGCGCACCACAAAGATATCTTCTTTCTGCACCTGTTCAATGGGTACGGTCACCTCGGTACCGTCCCGCAGCAGGGTGGCAGTTTTGGGGGCAAGCTTCATCAGGCTCTTGAGCGCATCGGTGGTCTTACCCTTAGAGCGTGCTTCCAGCATTTTGCCTACCGTGATAAGGGTCAGGATCATGGCGGCAGACTCAAAATAGAACTCCATCATGTAGTGCATGACTAGTTCCTCGTTGCCGTGCAGCTGCGCATCGGTCATGGCAAACAGGGCGTAGGTACTCCACACAAAGCTTGCCATCGAGCCCATGGCTACCAGTGTATCCATGTTGGGGGAGCGGTGCACCAGCCCTTTGAAGCCGTTGATGAAAAACTTCTGGTTGATCACCATCACGATGCCCGCCAGCAGCAGCTGTACCAGCCCCATGGCGATGTGGTTGCCGTCAAACCAGCGGGGCAGCGGCCAACCCCACATCATGTGTCCCATGGAAAAGTACATCAGCACCAGCAAAAAGCCCAGCGAGGCGATAAGCCGCCGTTTCAGCTTGGGCGTTTCGTGGTCAGCCAGCGCGTCCAGCTCTGCGCTGGTGCTGGCGGCTGCGGCGGCCTTTTTGGGGCTTGCACCGTAACCTGCCTGCTCCACGGCGCGGATAATGGCGGCATCCTCTGCGGTGCCCTCCACGCCCATGGAGTTTGTCAGCAGGCTTACCGAACAACCGGTGACGCCCGGCACGCTCTTTACGGCCTTTTCTACCCGGGCAGAGCAGGCCGCGCAGCTCATGCCGGTAACGTTGAATTGTTCCATTGCTATTTCTCCTTGTGGTCAGTTTGCCCGGCGGGCGGTCATTTCATCAGCTTGGGCAGCAGCCGGAGCAGTTCTTCCAGCTTTTCGTCGCTGCCGGCACGCAGGTCGTCCGCTACGCAGCTGCCGATGTGCTGCGCCAGCAATTCCCGGGAAAAGCTGTTCAGCGCCGCATTGGCTGCAGCCACCTGTACCAGAATGTCCACACAGTAGGCTTTCTTTTCCAGCATCCCGCGGATGCCGCGTACCTGCCCTTCAATGCGGTTCAGGCGGTTGAGCAGGGCCTTGTATTCCTCCGGGCTGCGCTCTTTGTGGCGGCAGCAGCAGGGGACAGCAGCATCTGCCGCAGCGTCCGCTTCCGGCGCATTATCGCAGCAACAACAGTGCTTTTGGTTCTCTTCCATCTCGGAATCGCTCCCTTCATAAACCCCCATGGGGTATATTTTGCTTGCAACAGCAGTATAGCACACAATATCCGACAATTCAAGTAGGAAATGAAATTTAAATAATGCAGCAGACAAAAAATGGTTCAGAAACGCCGCAGGTGTTTCTGAACTATAAATTAAAAGATAAAATTCCGCTGCACATAAGAAAACGAGGGAAGCCCCGCAGGCTTTCCCTCGTTAAAATTCTTACTTTACTTCCAGAATGCGCGGTGCAAACAAGCTCCACATCTTGCCCCACCAGTACCAGTCGTGGGAAACGTCACCGCCCCAGATCTCCAGATGTGCGGGCATTCCCTGATCCTTCAGCAGATCAGCCAATGCCTGTGTGTCATCCAGTGCATCGCCCTCGTAGGCACCCTGACCGGCACAGAGGATCAGGCAGTTTTCTTCTGCCTTGGCCAGCGCAGGCTTGTTGGCAATGCCGCTTTCCTGCAGATAGGCAAGGGGAGAGCAGCGCAGCACCATGTCGTCGCTGTCGGTGCCCCAGAAGCGGGTCAGGTCGTAGATACCGCCCATGCCCACAGCACCTGCAAACAGGGTGGGACGGCGCAGGCGGCAGTGGACGGCGTGGTAAGCGCCCAAGTCCACACCGGCAGTCCAGATCCGGGTGCCCTTTTTGGCGTTGTTCAGGGTCAGAATGCGGGGAGCCAGCTCAGCGGTCAGGTAGACGAAATACTTCTCCTGCAGCTCGGCGCGGCGGCGCTGGGGCAGATCGCCATTCAAAAGACCCTCGCCGTCCACGGCATCCGCGCAGAACAGCTGCACCTTGCCCTCGTTCAGCAGCTGGGCAATGGCATCGGGCATCCCGTTGTTCTCCCAGTCGTAAAAACGGCCGCCGCGGGCGGGCAGTGCCAGCACCGGCACACCGGCATGGCCGTACACCTTAAACTCCATCTCACGGCCAAGAACCGTGCTCCACTCTTTGTAATAGGTACCCTGGATCATAAATCAAGCACTCCTTATTTTATCATTCACCGGCCCGGGCACAGTCGCTGCGCACCGGTGCCGGATTTGGAAGCTATAATCAGACAAACTGGTTGCGCTGCGGGTTGTAATCGTAGCCCACAGCGTGCAGCTTTGCGCACAGACCGGCCTTGTCGGCCTCCAGATCCTCGCACAGCGCATCGAGATCTTTATACTGATCCCGCAGTTTCAGGTTCACCACGCTCAGCAGCATGATGGGATCAACAGGCAAAGACATTTTATTCCACTCCTTGCGGCAAATAAAAAAGCCGGCCACTCGACAAAGTGACCGGCCACATACACCAAATTAGACAGCGCGGGTAACTTTGCCAGCGCGCAGGCAACGGGAGCATGCGTAGACATACTTGGGAGAGCCCTCCACGACCGCCTTGACACGACGGACATTCGGCTTCCAGGTACGGTTGGAACGGCGATGAGAGTGGGAGACCTTGATACCGAAGGTAACACCCTTGCCGCAGCATTCACACTTAGCCATGGTACTTGCACCTCCTACAGTGAAGTATGGAATCAAAATAATCAGCTTGACTATTTTACCAGAGATGCAGAGAAAAAGCAAGCCTTTTTTTAAATTTCCTGCAGCTTTTTGTATTCCCGGCGCAGTGGGGCTTGTGCAGGGCGCAAAAAAATAGTATTATAAAGGAAGAAATTCATTTTGACAGGAGATTTACATGACCGCACAGGCAACCTATTATATCATCCGCGCACTGGTGGCGCTGGTGGCCATCCCGTTCCACGAAGCCGGCCATGCGCTGGCAGCATGGCTGCTGGGCGATGCCACCGCCAAACGCGAGGGGCGGCTTTCGCTGAATCCCTTTGCCCACTTTGACCTGCTGGGCACCTTATGCATGGTGTTTGCGGGCGTGGGCTGGGCAAAGCCTGTGTCCACCAATCCCCGCAACTTCAAAAACCCCAAGTGGGGCATGGCGCTTACGGCGCTGGCAGGCCCTGTGGCAAACCTTGTGCTGGCTTACCTTGGCATGGTGGCATGGAAGGTGATGTATTACTGGGCACCGGTCAATAATGCCACCATCTACATTGCCATGTTTTTGCGGTATCTGGTGCTGATGAACGTGAGCCTTGCGGTGTTCAACCTGATCCCCGTGCCGCCGCTGGACGGCAGCCGCATTTTGCTGGTGGTGCTGCCGCAGCGCATCTATTTTGGCCTGATGCGGTACGAAAAATATATCATGATCGTTATGCTGGCGGCGGTTTGGGGCGGCTTTCTGGATGTGCCGCTGTACTACCTGAACAACGTAGTGTGGTCGCTTTTGGGCGCAGGCACCGGGTATATTGATAAGATCGCCTACGCCGTTTATGCCAGCAGCCTTGGGGCGGTGATCTGAGTGGCAGAGGAATTGACCTTCCATCTGGAAGATTTTGACGGCCCGCTGGAATTATTGCTGGCGCTGGTGGCCAAACATAAAATGGACTTGCACAATATCCCCATTTTGCAGCTCATCGACCAGTACACCCGTACCGTGGAGCAGGCCGACCCCGACCCCGAGACTGCCAGTGCCTTCATTGAGATGGCGGCGCATCTGGTGGAGATGAAAAGCTTTCTGCTGCTGCCCCGCAGCGAAGAGGGTGAGCGCATGAAGCAGGAACTCACCGGTCAGCTCATCGAGTACGACCAGTGCCGCCGCATGGCGGCTCTGCTGCGCGCAAAAGGGGAGACCGCCCCGGTATTCGTGCGCCGTCCCATGGAGATGGAGTTGGACAACACCTACGCGCTGCACCACGCCCCGCAGATACTGGCCGACTACTGGCAGGCACTGGCAGGCCGCACGAAAACCCGCCGCGTGCCCACCCAGCAGCAGTTCGAGCCGCTGGTCACCGCGCCCATGGTATCGGTCACCAGCCGGGTGGTGTACATCCTGCGCCGGATGCTGGGCGGCACCGTGGCAAAAATGGAGCAGCTGTTTTCCCGCAGCCAGAGCCGCAGCACCAACGTAGCTACCTTTCTGGCGCTGCTGGAGCTGGTGCGCGGCGGACGCATCGCGCTGGATGACCGGGGAGAACTGACCATGCGCCGCACCCGCCCGGAACGCAATAAGGAGAACCCATGAACCAGAAACAAACCCTTGCCGCCGTAGAGGCCATGCTTTTTGCCTGCGGCGATCCCATAGGAGCCGATAAGCTGGCACAGGCAGTGCAGCTGCCCCAGTCCAGCGTGGATGCTGCGCTGGAGACCCTGCACACCCGCTATCAGCGGGAGGACAGCGGCCTGTGTCTGCTGCATCTGAATACCCGGTGGCAGCTGGCCACCAAGACCCAGTGGGCAGACTGTGTGCGCCGCGTGCTGGACAGCCGCCGCGCCGTACCGCTTGGCCCTGCGGCCATGGAGACTTTGACCGTCATCGCCTATAACCAGCCGGTGTCCCGCGCTTTTATTGAGCAGGTGCGCGGCGTAGATTCCTCCTCCAGCGTGTCCGGTCTGCTGGAAAAGGGGCTGATCGAAGAAGCCGGACGTCTGGATCTGCCGGGCCGCCCGGTCAGTTTCCGCACCACCGATACATTTTTGCGTGTGTTCGGCCTGTCCAGTCTGGCAGACCTGCCGCCGGTGCACAGCGACGCACCGGCAGATGATCCGACCGAAAGTGAGGGCTGACCCATGGGCATGGTTCTTTCCGCAGTTGGCGCTTGTCTGCTGTTCATCCTCAAGGTGGTGGGCATCCTGCTGCTGATCATTCTGGTGTTGGCGGCGCTGTTGCTGCTGTGCCCTTTCTGCGCGGATGTCTGCTGGCAAAACGATACGCTCATCGTAAAAGTCGGGGCACTGGGCATTACCTTCCCGGTGTTCCAATACCCAAAGCCCGAACCTTCCGCCCAGCCGGAAGAACCAAAGGACTTTACCGGCAGGCTGAAAGCAAAATTCCGCGCATGGCGTGCAGAGCGCAAGCACAAAAAGGCTGAAAAAAAGGCTGCGCAGCCCGCAAAGCCTAAAGCCGAAAAGCCGCCCCGCCAAAAGGCAAAGCTCACGCTGGATGTGATCTGCACCATGCTGCGGGGCGCAGGTACGCTGCTGCGGGCGGTGTTTGGTGCCATCCGTTTTACAAAGGTTTCGGTCTGCCTTGGCGTGCACGGCGACGACCCCGCCGCAGCTGCCCGCAATTACGGCAAGCTGCAGGCATGGCTGTACCCGACCCTTGGCGTGTTGGATCACTGTTTCTTTCTGGAATTTGACCAGCTGCGCGTTCTGCCGGACTTCGGCAGCGCCCAGCCCACCGTGCAGGACAAGGTATCCTTCCGGGTCAGCGCACAGGCGCTGTTCATCGTTATCACCGCTGTGCGGGTGCTGTACGAGTTCTGGCGTAAAAAAGTATTGGACATTTTTATTTGAAGATGATACACTAAATCTATATCAGAATGCTTTCCGGCGGGCGAACGTCTGCACGGATGAATAAAGGAGAGTTGTTTTATGGCAGAGCATCCTATTCAGGGTCTGATGAACGTTACGATGGAAAAGATCCACCAGATGGTGGACTCCAACACCATTATCGGCAAGCCCATCACCACCGAGGATGGCATCACCATTCTGCCGGTGTCCAAGGTGAGCTTTGGTTTCGCTTCCGGCGGCACCGATTTTAACGGAAAGAACGCTGCCAATAAGGATCTGTTCGGCGGCGGCTCCGGTGCCGGTGTCAACATCCAGCCGGTGGCATTTCTGGTCATCAAGGATGGCTGCGTGCGCACCATCCAGCTGTCGGATAGTTCCAACAGCATCGACCGTGCCCTGACCATGCTGCCCGAGCTGGTGGAAAAGCTCACCGCTCTGGTCAAAAAGGACGATAAGGCACCCGCAGAGGAGCCCAAGGCAGAGTAACCCTTTATACAAATCAAGCCGCAGCCGCAGACCTTTTGGTCTGCGGTTTATATAGCCGCGCACCGTGCCCTGCAAAAGCAGGGGAGCGGTGCGCGTTTTGAGCGCCGTGAGGCGCACAAGGAGTAATATTATGGCAGAAGAACGTATTCAGAAGATCATGGCCGAGCAGGGTCTGTGCTCCCGCCGCGCCGCCGAGCAGATCATTGCCGAGGGCCGCGTCAAGGTGAACGGCCACCCGGTAAAGGTGGGCGACAAGATGGACCCCAACCGTGACGTGCTCCATGTGGATGACGAGCGCATCTACATCCAGAAGAACCAGCAGCTCTACTATCTGGCCCTGTACAAGCCCCGCGGCTATGTCACTACCGCCAGCGACGAGCTGGGCCGCAAGACGGTCATGGAGCTGGTGGCCGACATCCCGGCCCGCCTGTACCCCGTGGGCCGTCTCGACAAGGACAGCGAGGGCCTGCTGCTGATGACCAACGACGGCGCTTTCGCACAGGCTGTCACCCATCCGTCCGGCGGCATCTCCAAGCTCTACCGCGTCACCGTCCAGCCCCGGGCCGATGAGGCACAGATCCTGAAGCTCAGCTCCGGCGTCGTGCTGGACGACGGCACAAAGACCATGCCCTGTGCCATCAACGTCGTCACCGACGAGCCGGGCCGCACCGTCATGGAGATGACCCTGAAAGAGGGCAAGAACCGCGAGATCCGCCGGATGTGCGAGGCCGTGGGCCTCGAGGTCATCCGTCTGAAGCGGAACGCCGAGGGCGTCGTCAAGCTGGGGATGCTCCAGCCCGGCAAGTACCGCGAGCTGACCAAGGCAGAGGTGAACGGCCTGCGCGCCGCAGCCGCCAAGGGCCGCGCCCAGACCCGCTCGGCCGCTTTGCAGTCCAAGGCTGCTGCCCGCCGTCCCCGCGGCCCTGTGGGCGGGAACAAAGCCGCTGCGGGCAAAAAGCACAAGTGAAAGTGACTTCAAGGCAATGTGTCCGAAATTTCCGCTCTTTTTGCCAGATTTGTAACATTCCCGGAAAAAAAGGAATGGAACAAGGCTTGAGAATCTTGGAAAAATCGGGTATAATATACCTAATTTTGAAACTCACACAGATAAGCAGGAGGTCTTACCATGGCTTCAAAGAGTACCAAAGGAGAAATCCTCGCCAAGTTTTTTGATGACGGGGAATACACCGCTCTGTTTGCGGACGGTGCGGTGAGCGCTGCCAGCGGCTATGCTGCCGGTCAGCAGGCTTACGCCGTCTTCCAGAACGGCGAGGCTGTTTCCGTCAAGGACGTTGAGAAGAACATCAAGGTCCTCGAGCTGGCTGCCCAGACGGGCTGCCCGGTCGTCACCTTCTACGACTCCGTCGGCGCAAAGCTGGCTAAGGGTCTGGACGTGCTGAATGCAGCTGCAAAGCTCAACGCCACCATCGCAAAGGTGTCCGGCGTCGTGCCTCAGGTGGCCGTCGTTCTGGGCGTCTGCGGCGGCACCAGCGCTCTGAGCGCTGCCAACGCGGATGTCTGCATCATGGCTGAGGGCGCAGAGCTGTTCTTCACCGCTCCCTTCACCGCTGCCGCGAAGGGCGACAAGGTCGCTGACGCTGGTTCTGCCGCTGCTGCTGCAAAGGCAGGCGTGGCTGCCATCGTGGCCGCTGACGCTGCCGAGGCTGCTGAGAAGGCTGCCCACATCGTGGGTCTGCTGCCTGCCAACAACCTGACCGGCCCGGCCATCTTCGAGTTCGAGCAGCCCACCGCTGTTCTGGCTGCCGGTGCCGAGCCCGCAAAGGCTGCTGCCGCTGTGATCGATAAGGACAGCGCTGTGGAGCTGTACGCAGGCTTTGGTAAGTCTGTCTACACTGCATTTGCAACCATCGGCGGCAACGCCGTGGGCGTTGTGGCAACCGGCAAGCAGCTGTGCCACAACTGCGTAGCCAAGGCTTCCCGCTTTGTGCGCTTGTGCGATGCTTTCAGCGTGCCTGTGGTCACCATCGTGGACACCGAGGGCTTTGTGCCCAGCGTTACCGATGACGTGGCCGGCGGCATCCGTGAAGCTGCCCGTCTGGCCGCTACCTACGCCGATGCTACCACCGCAAAGGTGGCTGTGCTGGCCGGCAAGGCTGTGGGTCCTGTGTACACCGCTCTGGCTGCTGCCGACCTGCGCATCGCTGTGACCGGCTGCACCGTCAGCGCACTGGAGCCCAGCGCCGCCGTCAGCGTGCTGTACAAGGACGAGATCGATGCTTCCGACAACATCATTGCCGCCACCAAGGCCAAGGCTGCTGCCTACACCGCTGAGATGTGCAGCGCTGCCAGCGCAGTGGCTGCCGGTGCTGCCGATATGAGCTGCGATGCCGCCAACGTGCGTGCCAGCGTTGTGGCTGCACTGGAGCTGCTGAGCACCAAGCGTGCCGCCCGCCTGCCCAAGAAGCATGGCAATATGGCTCTGTAAGCGTCCGAATGTAAGTTAATTGAGTTCGATTTTGAATTGGAGGATCCTTCCATGAAGTACTACAATATTACTGTCAATGGTGTTGCTTACAGCGTTTCCGTTGAGGAAACTGCCGCAGGCGCTGCTCCTGTTGCTGCTGCTCCCGTTGCAGCACCCGCCGCACCCAAGGCCGCTCCCGCTCCCGCAGCTGCTCCCAAGGCAGCCGCCGGTGCCGCCGGTGCAGTTGCCGTCAAGGCTCCCATGCCCGGCAACATTCTGGATGTCAAGGTCGCTGCCGGTGCTTCTGTCAAGGCCGGCGACGTGCTGGTCATCCTCGAGGCCATGAAGATGGAGAACGAGATCGTTGCTCCGCAGGATGGCACCGTGGCTTCCATCAACGTGAACAAGGGCGATACCGTCAACTCCGGTGACGTTCTGGTTTCCATGAACTAAGGAAGAGGTGACAACCATGGCAAAAAAGCCGATCAAGGTGACCGAGGTCGTCCTGCGTGATGCGCACCAGTCTTTGCTGGCTACCCGTATGACCATGGACGAGATGCGCCCCATCCTGCCCGAAATGGACAAGATCAACTACTTCTCTGTGGAGTGCTGGGGCGGCGCTACGTTCGACAGCTGCATCCGCTTCCTGGACGAGGATCCTTGGGAGCGCCTGCGCATCCTGCGCAAGGAGCTGCCGCACCAGAAGCTGCAGATGCTGTTCCGCGGCCAGAATATGCTGGGCTACCGTCCCTACGCAGATGACGCTGTGGAGTACTTTGTACAGAAGTCTGTTGCCAACGGCATCGACGTCATCCGCATTTTCGACGCTTTGAACGACCCCCGCAACCTGCAGACCGCAATCAAGTCTGCCAACAAGGAGGGCGCTCATGTGCAGGGCTGCATCAGCTACACCCTGAGCCCCGTGCACAACAACGAGTACTTTGCATCCTACGCCAAGACTCTGGAGGAGATGGGTGCAAACTCTATCTGCATCAAGGATATGGCCGGTCTGCTCACCCCCTATACCTGCTATGATCTGGTCAGGAAGCTGAAGGAGACCGTCAGCATCCCTGTGGATATCCACAGCCACTACACTGCAGGTCTGGCTTCCATGTCCATCCTCAAGGGCATCGAAGCAGGTGCCGACATCGTCGATACCGCTATGAGCCCCCTGAGCCTTGGCACCAGCCATATGCCCACTGAGAGTCTGGTGGCTGCCCTGCAGGGCACCGACTACGACACCGGTCTGGATCTGAAGCAGCTGAATGTCGTGCGCGCTTATTTTGCAAAGCTGCGCGAGAAGTACATCGCCAACGGTCAGATCAGCCCCAAGAGCCTTGGCGTGGACGCCAACACTCTGCTGTATCAGGTGCCGGGCGGTATGTTCTCCAATATGCTCAAGCAGCTGAAGGATGCCGGCAAGGAGGATAAGCTGGACGAAGTGCTGGCCGAGATTCCCCGCGTCCGTGAGGATGCAGGCTATCCGCCGCTGGTTACCCCCACCAGCCAGATCGTTGGCACGCAGGCTGTGTTCAACGTCATCATGGGCGAGCGCTACAAGATGGTCACCAAGGAGTTCAAGGGTCTGGTCCACGGCGACTACGGCAAGACTCCCGCTCCCATCAAGCCCGAGTTCACCAAGAAGATCCTTGGTGACGAGCAGCCCATCACCTGTCGCTTTGCCGATACACTGGCTCCCGAAATGGACAAGCTGAAGGCCGAAGCTGCCAAGTGGGCAACGCAGGAAGAAGACGTGCTGACCTACGCCATGTTCCCGCAGGTCGCACCCAAGTTCTTCGATAAGCGCAATGCTAAAAAGCAGGGCGTGGACGGTGACCATGTGGATTACACCAACCAGTCCCATCCTGTCTGATAAATAAGTTTCTTTCAGGGCTGCTGCACAAAAAGCTGTGCGGCAGCCCTTTTTGTATATCCGGCAAAGGCACAAAACAGGCTGCGCCGGGCAATGCCGGAAAAACTTCTGCATACACATTGACTTGCTGCCCAATACATTTTATAATGAAAGAAATGATCCCGGCAGTACAATAAATGATGTGGAGGAAAATGCTATGCGAAGCATCCCGGAACAGCGCATTGCTGAGTTTCAGGAGCAGGACTATCAACGGTATTTTGGCATTTCAAAACTGGAATTTGACCGGATGCTCAAGGCTCTGCAGGAGGCTTACCGTCAGGAGCACAAACGTAAGACCCGCTTTACCAAGATCTCCATGATGGACAAGCTTATTCTGACCTTGATCTATCGCTACGAATACCGCACGATGGAAAGCATTGCCAAGGAATACGAGGTCTCTCTGGATACCATTGCCGACAACATCCATTGGGTGGAGCGCACGCTGCTCAACGCAGATATCCTGCAAACCAGCGTGACCTGCGTTTATAAGACGAACTGATGTTATGACCCTGCGTGAAAACGCGGGGTTATAATTTTTCAGGGGGGAGCCTCTAAAAAGCGGTAACTGCCGCAGCCATGTTGTTTTGACTGCGGACGGATGCACAGCAGTAAAAAATGGAAATCGTGTTTTTTGCGCGGATGCAGTCTGCACCTTGAATTTTTCAGAAAAGAATAGTAAAATGATGCTATATGTATCGTAACATGGGCTTGTGTGCCCAAAGCGGATACCTATACAGAAAAAACGAAGTTAAACCGCAAAAGAATAGGAGCTAGTATGATCTTAAGCATGACCGGTTTCGGCAGGGGGACTGCCGTGCTCAATGGCCGTGAGATCACTGTGGAGCTGCGCAGCGTGAACTCCCGCTATTTCGAGTATTCCTCCCGCATCCCGCGCACCTGCAGTTCTCTGGACAGCCGCCTGAAAAAGCAGCTCAACCAGCGGATCTCCCGCGGCAAGGTGGAGCTTAGCATGACCGTGCAGAACGTGGACGCAGCGGATACCGTGGTCGCCGTCAATATGGAGCTTGCCCGCAGCTATCAGCAGGCGATGCGGACCTTGTCTGAGCAGCTGGGGGTCAAAAATGATGTGTCTACCGCCGTTCTGACCCGTTTCCCGGATGTGCTGACCACCCGCCACGCCGATGTGGACGAGGAGCAGCTGTGGCAGGATGTGTCTGCCGTCACCGCGCAGGCGCTGGATCGCTTTGTGGAGATGCGCGCCGCCGAGGGTGCCAAGATGAAGGCAGACGTGGAAAGCCGCCTTGCGTTTCTGGAACAGTGCGTCGGCAAGGTGGAAGCTTTGAGTGCAGGCCGGGTAGAGAACTACACCAACCGCCTGTACGAAAAACTCAAGGTCATCCTGCAGGATCGTGATATCGATGATGCCCGTGTGCTGACCGAGGCTGCCATCTTTGGCGATAAGACCGCCGTGGATGAGGAGACTGTCCGTCTGCGCAGCCACATTGCGCAGTACCGCGATATCCTGCAGCTGGACGAGCCCGTGGGCCGCAAGCTGGATTTCCTGACGCAGGAGCTGAACCGCGAGACCAACACCGTTGGCTCCAAGTGTCAGGATTTGGATATCACCCGCATCGTGGTGGATATGAAAGCGGAGATCGAAAAGATCCGCGAGCAGATCCAGAATCTGGAATAATATGTTGTGGAGGAGCCTATGAAACTCATCAACATTGGCTTTGGCAATATGGTCAGTGCGGGGCGCGTGGTGGCAGTCGTCAGCCCGGACTCTGCACCGGTCAAGCGTCTGGTGAAGGAAGCACGCGAGCGTGGGATGCTGATCGATGCCTCTTACGGCCGCAGCACCCGGGCGGTGCTCATCATGGACTCCGATCATGTCGTGCTGTCCGCCCTTCAGCCCGAAACGGTGGCAAGCCGCGCCGCCGGGCAGGAGGGCAGAGCATCAATGGAGGAAGAAGCATCTCATGGCGAATGATAAATTTCTGTTTGTAGTTTCCGGCGCAGCCGGTACCGGCAAGGACAGCGTGGTCAAGGCACTGCGCGAGGCACACCCCGAGATCGAAAAGACCGTCTCTGCCACCACCCGCACCCCGCGTCCCGGCGAGCAGGAGGGTGTGGACTACTACTACCGCACCCGCGAGCAGTTCCAGCAGCTGCTGGAAAATGATCAGGTGGTAGAGCACAACTTCTATAACGGCAACTACTACGGCACCCTGAAGTCTGAGGTGGAAAAGCGGCTGGAAGCCGGCAAGGTGGTCGTGCTGGTCATTGACGTGCACGGCGCTGCCAATATCCGCCGGATGTTCCCGGGCGCTACCACCGTGTTTCTGCTGCCGCCCTCTGTGGAGGAGTTGGAGCACCGTCTGCGCGGCCGCGGCACTGAGACCGAGGAAAGCATTCAGGAACGTCTTGCCACCGCCCGGCAGGAGCTGGCTGAGCAGGATAAGTTTACCGTAAAGCTGGTCAACAACCAGATCGAGCCCTGCGCCGCAGAGCTGTATCAGGTCATCTGCCAGCGCGCCGGGCTGCAAGGCTGAAAAATCAAGCGTTGAAGGAGTTGGACGAATGCCCAAGACGGTAGGCGTTGCCGTCAGCAATGCGACCTTCCATTTTGATAAGCTGTATACCTACGCTGTTCTGCCGGAGCACCAGAATGCGGTGCGTCTGGGCAGCATGGTGCTGGTGCCCTTTGGCAAGGGCAGCCGCGCCCGCATGGGCGTGGTGCTGGCCTGCGATGCCGAGCCGGAGCACTCCAAGCTGAAATATCTGTTCGATGTAGCCCCGGCGTCGGCCTGTCTGACACCGGAGCTGCTGCGGCTGGTGCATTTTTTAAAGGAGCGCACTTTCTGCACCTACTACGAGGCCGTCAAGGCGGTCATTCCGTATGGTGCGCAGTATAAGCCCGCCGTGGCGGCAGACGGTGTGACCCCGGTACTGCAAAAGCAGCTTACCCGCCACACCGAAAACGCCTACAAGCTGGTGGGCACACTGCCGCAAAAGCCAAAACCTACGGCAAAACAGCTGGCGGCGGTGGCACTGTTGAGCGGCGGCCCTCGCACCCTGAACGAGTTGGAGGATAAAGGCATCAGCCGCGCGGTGCTGGATAATCTGTGCACCAAGGGCGTGCTGGAATGCAGCAAGGTGAATAAGTCCATCGACCTGTACGCCTCCATTCCGCTGCGCAACGACCCCATCACCCTTACTGAACAGCAGCAGGCCGCTTACGATACGTTGCTGCCAAAGTTAGAAGATACCGCACCCCATTCGGCTCTGCTGTACGGCGTTACCGGCAGCGGCAAGACGCTGGTGTTTTTAAAGCTGATTGCCCGCTGTCTGGAACTTGGCCGCAAGGCGCTGGTGCTGGTGCCGGAGATCAGCCTGACCCCGCAGATGATCCTACGGCTCAAGGGGCAGTTCGGCCGCCGGGTGGCGGTGCAGCACTCCGCACTCAACCACACCGAACGCCTGCTGCAATGGCAGATGATCCAGGATGGTGGTGCAGATATCGTGGTTGGTACCCGCAGCGCAGTGTTTTCGCCGCTGGAAAATATCGGTCTCATCATCATTGATGAGGAGCAGGAGCACACCTACCGGTCGGAATCCGCGCCGCGCTACTCTGCCCACGAGGTCGCCCGGCAGCGCGCCGCCGAAAACGGTGCACTGCTGCTTCTGGCCAGCGCCACCCCCAGCACAGAGAGCTTTTACGCTGCGCAGAATGGCCGCACCCAGCTGGTGCGTCTGACCAAGCGCTACGGCGGCAACCCGCTGCCCAGTGTGCAGATCGTGGATATGCGGGCAGAACTGGCTGCGGGCAATCCCCGGGAGATCAGCCTTGCGCTGGAAGATGCCATCCGCCGCAATCTGGACGCGGAAAAGCAGACCATCCTTCTGCTCAACCGCCGGGGCTATCAGACCATTGCCCAGTGCGAGGACTGCCGCGAGGTGCTCAAGTGCCCCAAGTGCAGCGTGCCCATGGTGTACCACAAATCAGCGCATAAGGTGCTGTGCCACTACTGCGGCTCCCAGCAGGAGCCGCCGCCCACCCTTTGCCCGGCCTGCGGCGGCAAGCTGCAGTACCGGGGCTTTGGCACCCAGAAGGCCGAGGAGGAACTGGCAAAGCTCTTCCCGGAGGCACGGGTGCTGCGCATGGATCAGGACTCTACCGCCGCCAAGGATGCCCACGAAAAGCTGCTTGCCAAATTTGCAGCGCATGAATACGACATCATGGTGGGTACCCAGATGGTGGCAAAAGGGCTGGACTTCGAGGATGTGACCCTTGTGGGCGTTCTGGGCATTGATTCGCTGCTGTTTGCACAGGGCTTCCGGGCATACGAGAATGTGTTCAGCCTGATCACGCAGGTGGTGGGACGCAGCGGCCGTGCAAAAGAGCCCGGCTTTGCCATCATCCAGACCACCGACCCGGACAACCCGGTGCTCACCCTTGCCGCTGCACAGGATTACGACGCCTTCTACGAGCAGGAGATCGCCTACCGCAGGCTGGGGCTGTACCCGCCCTTCTGTGGGCTGTGCGTCATCGGCTTTGCCGGTGCAAAGGAGAACGAGGTGGCGCGCGCCGCTGCCCGGTTCTCGGCGCTTTTAGGGCAGCAGGCGGCCAAGCAGCCGGATCTGCCCCTGCGCATTCTGGGTCCTACGCCCGGCAGCATTGAAAAAATCAACGACACCTACCGCTATAAGCTCACCGTCAAGTGCCGCAACGACCGCCGCTTCCGCGACCTTGTGCGTGCTGCACTGGCACTGTATGAAAAAGAAAAACTGCCGTCCAAGGCATCGGTCGTGGTAGATCTGCATTCGGACGGTGACATCTGATAAAACTGGAGGTACCATTATGGCTATCCGTAATATTGTTAAAGAAGGCGACCCCATCCTGAACAAGGTCTGCCGCCCTGTGACCAATTTTGACGACCGTCTGGCTACTCTGCTGGACGATATGCGCGAGACCATGATCGCCGCCGACGGCGTGGGTCTGGCCGGCCCGCAGGTAGGCATGATGCGCCGCCTGTTCGTGGTGTGGGACACCACCGATGCCCCGGAGGAGATCCCCGAGGATTACGAGTACAAGTTCATTGACTTCGTCAACCCTGAGATCCTTGCCGTTTCCGAGGAAGAGGAGACCGCCTACGAGGGCTGCCTGTCCTTCCCAGGACATAACGGCGCTGTGACCCGCCCGGTTGCCGTCAAGGTGCGTGCGCAGGACCGCAACGGCGAATGGTTCGAGCTGGAAGCTGACGGTCTGCTGGGTCGCTGCATCCAGCACGAGAACGACCATCTGGACGGCATCACCATCATGGAGTCCAGCGAGTACTTCTATGAGGATACCGAGGAAGGCAAAAAGGCTGCCCGCGAAGCGAAAGGAAACAACTGATGCGCATTTTGTTCATGGGCACGCCGGATATTGCCGCCGAGTGCCTGAAAGCCCTATATGCCGCCGGGCACGATATCTGTGCCGTGTACACCCGGCGGGATAAGCCTGTCGGCCGCAAGCAGGTGCTCACCGCGCCGCCGGTCAAGGAGGTTGCTCTGGCGCACGGCACACCTGTGTTCCAGCCCCGCACCCTGCGGGACGGCAGCGAGGATGAAAACATCCGTGCCCTCGCCCCGGAGCTGATCGTGGTGGTGGCCTATGGCTGCATCCTGCCGAAGTCCGTGCTGGAAATGCCCCGCTATGGCTGCATCAACCTGCACGTTTCGCTGCTGCCGAAGTATCGCGGCAGCGCCCCGGTGCAGTGGTCGGTGCTGAACGGTGACGCCGAGACCGGCGTTTCCATCATGCAGATGGACGAAGGGCTGGATACCGGCGATGTACTGTACTGTAAAAAAATCGCTATTGACCCCGAGGAGACCAGCGGCGAATTGTTTGACCGCGTTACCGCTGTGGGTGCCGAAGCTCTGTGCGAGACTATTCCCCAGATCGCCGCAGGTACCCTGACGGCTGTGCCGCAAGACCACGAAAACGCCACCCTTGCCCCCATGCTGAACAAGGAGATGGCAGAGTTCCACCTGACTGACTCTGCCGCCCATATCCATAACTGGGTGCGCGGCATGAATCCTTGGCCGGGTGCGTGGTTTATCACTTCCGGCGGCAAAAAACTTAAGGTGATGTCCTGCCGCGTGGCTGCCGCCAACGGTGAAGCCCCCGGCACTGTGCTGGCCACAAAGCCCCTGACCGTAGCCTGCGGCGAGGGTGCTATCCAGCTGCTGGAAGTTGTGCCGGAGGGCAAAAAGCCCATGGATGGCACCGCCTTTGCAGCGGGTCTGCGCCTGAAAACGGGGGATAACCTCTGATGGCGGCAAATCCGCGTGCGGCGGCAGTTGCCGCACTGATACGGCAGGAGCAGGACGGCTTTTCCAATCTGGTGCTGGACGCAGAGCTCAAGCGCCAGAAGCTGGAAGGCCGGGATAAGGGCTTTGCAAGCGCCATCTTCTACACCGTATTGGAGCACCGGGGCACGCTGGACTATATTCTGGAGCAGTTTCTGCCCAAGGGTCTGGCGAAGCTGGATGCCCCCGTGCGGGAGATTCTGCGCGCTGCACTGGCACAGGCGCGCTATATGCAGGTGCCTGTCTCCGCTGCGGTGAACGAAGCGGTCAAGCTGACCCGCACCTTTAAAAAATCCAGCGCTTCCGGCCTTGTCAACGCTGTGCTGCGCAAGGCCTGCGGCTATGATTTAGACGCTGCCGTCTTTACAGACGAGATCCAGCGCCTGATGGTGCTTGGCTCTGCCGGGCGGGATGTGGCGGAATTCCTCCACAAAAACTACCCGGATGAAGCATTGGGCATCCTGACCTATCAGGCCGATGGAGGTTTGACCAGTCTGCGCGCAAATCCCATCAAGGCCAGCGCTGCACAGCTGTGTGCGCTGCTCACAGAGCAGGGCGCAGCAGAGGTGCGGCAGGGCATCGTGCCCGGCAGTGTGCTGGCACGGTTTGCGGGCAGCCCGGCAGACAACGAGCTGTTCCGGCAGGGGTACTACCATGTGGAGGGGCAGGCCAGTCAGCTGGCAGCTCTTTGCGTGGGTGCAGCCCCCGGCGAGACGGTGCTGGATCTGTGCGCTGCCCCCGGCGGCAAGACCATTCTGCTGGCCGAGCAGATGCAGGGCACAGGAGAACTGTACAGCTGTGATGCGGCAGAAAACCGTGTAGGGCTGATCCGCACCGCGGTAGACCGCATGGGCTTTGCCGGGGTGCACACCCTGTGCAACGATGCCACCAAGCCGAACCCTGCACTGCCCATGGCAGACCGCATCCTGACGGATGTGCCTTGCAGCGGCTTGGGCATTCTGGCAAAAAAGCCGGATCTCCGCTATAAAAAGCTGGAAGCTGCCCGGCAGGCAGAGTTGCTTGCCACACAGGCGGCAATTCTGGATACCGCTGCGGCGCTGCTCAAGGCGGGCGGGCGGCTGGTCTACTCCACCTGCACCATCGATCCGGCAGAAAATCAGCAGCAAATTGCAGCCTTTTTGCAGCGTCACCCGGAATTTGAGGTCTGCGCGCCGGATGTACCGCTGCCCGCCGGGATGACGGCAGGGGAGCACGGCTGCCTTTCGGTGCCCACCCGTACCGGCATGGACGGTTTTTTCCTGTGTGTGCTGCAAAAAGCCGCCGCAACGCAATAAGCACGACCTTTGTGGGTCGTATCCTCTTATAGGAGAACAGAATGGAACAAAAACGCTGTATCTCTTCCCTGACGCTGGCCGAGCTGACTGCTGCACTGAAAGCTATGGGTCAGCCGGGCTTCCGGGCAAAGCAGATCTTCCACTGGGTGCACCAGAAGCTGGTCACCGAGTTTTCTGCCATGACCGACCAGCCCAAGACCCTGCTGGCAAAGCTGGAAGAAACCTTTTATATCGCTGCACCGCAGATCGAACGCCGTCAGGAAGCTAAGGACGGTACTGTGAAGTATCTGCTGCGCATGGCAGACGGCAACTGCATCGAGACTGTTGTCATGCGTTACCACTACGGCAATACCGTGTGCGTGTCCACGCAGGTGGGCTGCCGCATGGGCTGCCGGTTCTGCGCTTCCACGCAGGCGGGGCGGGTGCGTAACCTTGAAGCAGGCGAGATCTGCTCCGAGATCTACACTGCCCAGAAGGATATCGGCGAGCGCATCTCGCATATCGTGCTTATGGGCATCGGCGAGCCGCTGGATAACTTTGACGAGGTGATGCGCTTTTTGGAGAACATCACCTCGCCCGAGGGCGTCAATATCGGGATGCGCAACATCAGCCTTTCCACCTGCGGCCTTGTGCCTAAGATCGACCAGCTGGCAGAGAAAAAACTGCAGCTTACCCTTTCCATCTCGCTGCACGCACCCACCAACCAGATCCGCAGTAGCATGATGCCGGTCAACGATGCCTACCCGGTGGAGCAGCTGATCCAGACCGTGCGCCGGTATCAGGAGACCACCGGCCGCCGGGTCAGCTTTGAATATTCCATGGTGCGCGGTGTCAATGATTCTGATGTCTGCGCAAAGCAGCTGGCGGACCTGATCCGGGGCATGGGCGCTCATGTAAATCTGATCCCCATCAACCCGGTGGACGGCAGTCCGTACTCCGCTACGGATGCAGCCAATGTGCGCAGGTTCCAGCAAAAGCTTGAAAGCCTTGGCGTAAACGCCACGGTGCGCCGCCGCCTTGGCAGCGAGATCAGTGCCGCCTGCGGCCAGCTACGCCGCGACGAAATGAACGGCAAGGCATAAATAGAGGGAGAAACCTATGAAACTTGCAGGAAAAACGGATGTAGGACGCGTCCGGCAGGACAATCAGGATGACTACCGTGCCGGGGAGCTGCCCGGCGATGCAGCCTGGGCGCTGGTGTGCGATGGCATGGGCGGCGCACGCGGCGGGCGGGAAGCCTCGCAGTGTGCGTGCAGCGTCATCGAGCGCTGCTTTCAGGAGCAGTACAGCCAGTGCATCCCCGGCGAAGAGGAGACCTTTTTAAAGAAGGCACTGCTCAGCGCCAACCGCTATGTGTTCCAGAAAGCACTGCGGGAGGAGTCTCTGGCCGGTATGGGCACCACCGCTGTCTGCGCTCTGGTGCGCGGCGGCAAGGCCTATCTGAGCCACGCGGGCGATTCCCGCGCCTACCTGTACCGGGACGGTAAGCTGGCGCAGCTGACCCACGACCACTCCTATGTGCAGGAGCTGGTGGACTGCGGCACCATCACGCAGGAGCAGGCAGAGCATCACCCGCAGAAAAACATCATCACCCGGGCGCTGGGTGTGGATTACCGGCTGGAGCCGGAGTTCACCACCGTGGCGCTGCAGGCAGGGGACGTTCTGCTGCTGTGCACGGATGGCCTGACCAATGCCGTGCCCACAGAGCAGCTGGAGCAGCTGCTGCGCAGCGGGTCTTTTTATGATCTGCCGGATGTTCTGATCCGCACCGCCAACGAAAACGGCGGCCCGGACAACATCACCGCCCTGCTGGTGGGGGTAGAGCCGATGGAGGTGCGCCATGGATAACCTGATCGGTAAAAGACTGGACGGCTTGTACGAGGTGCAGGAACTGATCGGCTCCGGCGGCATGGCCAATGTGTATAAGGCGGTCATGCGGGGACAGAACGGCCCCGTGCCCGCCGGGACTGTGGTGGCCGTCAAGGTGCTGCGGCAGGAATATATGCACGACCCGGATCTTGTGCGCCGCTTTAAAAACGAATCCAAGGCCATCTCCCTGCTGAACCACCCTAATATCGTCAAGGTGTACGATGTTTCGGTCAATGACCATCTGCAATATATCGTCATGGAGTATGTGGACGGCATGACCCTGCGGGAGTACCTCAACGAGCGGGGCGGCAAGCTTTCCAGCCGGGAGACTGTGCACTTCATCTCCCAGATCCTCAAGGCGCTGGAGCACGCCCACGCCAACGGCATCGTGCACCGGGATATCAAGCCCCAGAACATTATGCTGCTGGATAATGGCCAGCTGCGCATGATGGACTTCGGCATCGCCCGCATTTCCCGGGCAGATAACCAGATGCTGGCCGGCAAGGCGATGGGCAGTGTGCATTATATCAGCCCGGAACAGGCCAAAGGCGACGAGACCGACCGCACCAGCGACATCTACTCGGTAGGCGTCATGATGTACGAGATGCTCTCTGGTCATCTGCCCTTTGACGCCGATGATGTGGTGGAGGTCGCTATCAAGCAGATCTCGGACGAGCCCCGCTCGCTGCACGAGCTGGCACCGGAGGTGCCCTATGCGCTGGTGGAAATCACCGAAAAGGCTATGGCGAAGCTCCCCCAGAACCGTTACCCCTCGGCACGGGCGATGCTGGAGGCACTGGACACCTATGTGCAGAACCCCTCCGTGCTGTTTGAATATCAGTATATTACAGAAGAAGCACCCGAAAAGGTGGTGAAACGTACCATGAATCAGAACCGCGCGATCCGTCAGAACGAACAGCCTGCCCCCCGCAAAAACGGCAAGGGTAAGCCGGGCAAAAAGCGCCGCACCGTCTTTTTGCCGGCCTTGTTCGGCATCACCATTGCCTTTGCAGTGGCCTGCATGGCGCTGTGCTGGATGATCCTGAACGACTCCTCTAACCTGATGAACAACAAGGCTGATGTCACCCTTGGGGACTATATCGGCATGACCAAGGATCAGGCCATGGCCACGGATCAGATCGCATCCGGCCAGATCGCCCCGGAGTGGGAAGAAGAGTATAACAGCAACTATGCCGCCGGTTATATCTATAAGCAGTCGCCGGTGTCCGGCCGCACCGTCCGCGAGGGTCAGAGCGTGACGCTGACCGTCAGTCTGGGCACTCAGTATGTCACCGTGCCGGATCTGACCAACTATGTGCAGTCCGATGCAGAGCAGCAGCTCAAGGCACTGGGCGTTTCGGTGCTGGTCACGCAGGCTGTGGATACCTCTGTGGCCTCCGGTGCGGTCATCCGCACCGACCCTGCCGCCGGTACGCAGGTGGCAGCAGGCTCCACGGTCATCCTTTATATCAGCCGTCCGCAGGTGTCCACCACCACCAAGGTGCCCTCGCTTACCGGCATGAGCGTGGATGATGCCCGCACCCTGCTGGTGCAGAACCATCTGGGTCTTGGCAGCCAGAGCGAAGAATACAGCGACCAGCCCGCAGGCACGGTGCTCAGCCAGAACCCTGCAGCAGGTACCACCGCGAAGCTGAACAGCCGCGTAAACGTTGTGGTCAGCGCAGGCGCTGCACCGGCGCAGGAACCGGAGCAGCCGGGCAGTGACGGTACTTCCGGCACTACTGGTGAAGGCTCTACCGGCGGCGAGAGCACCGGCGGCAGCAGCGAGCCGAGCTCCAGCAGCAGCTCCACAGGCGGCGGTATTCTGGACTGGTGGTCCTCGCTGCTGGGCTGACGGAGGATATGCATGAACGGTTATATCGTAAAAGGCATTGGCGGCTTTTACTATGTAAAAACGCCGGATGGCATCGTGGAGTGCAAGCCCCGCGGCATCTTCCGCAAGCAGAAGATCACCCCTGTGGCAGGAGATGAGGTAACGCTGGAGATCGAAAACGGTGCGGCGGTCATTGCACAGATCGCCCCCCGTAAAAACGTTTTTGTGCGCCCGCCGGTGGCAAATCTGGATGTGCTGTTTCTTGTGGCAAGCACTACCCAGCCCACCCCCAGCACGCTGGTGCTGGATAAGCTTTCCGCCATTGCGGTGGATAAGGGCGTACAGCCGGTGGTGGTGTGCACCAAAAGCGACCTTGCCGAAGCAGATTTTCTGGCAAACGCCTATGCAAAGTCCACTCTGCCGTTTATCCGCATCGACTACGAAGGCGGCGCAGGGCTGGACGAAGTAAAACAATGGATCAACGGCAGGCTGTGCGCTTTCTGCGGCAACTCCGGCGTGGGAAAATCCACCCTGCTGAATGCACTGCTGCCGGACGCTGCCCGCGAGACCAGCGCCATCAGCCAGAAGCTGGGACGCGGCCGACACACCACCCGTGAGGTGACCATCTTTGAAGCCTACGGCGGACGCATTGCCGACACCCCGGGCTTTGCCAGCTTGGAAGCTAACCGTGCCGGGTTCATCCCCAAGGAGAATCTGGAACACGCCTTCCCGGAGTTCAGTCCTTATCTGGGTCAGTGCCAGTTTACCGGCTGCTCCCACCGCAGCGAAAAAGGCTGCGCTGTGCGGGCGGCGCTGGCAGAGGGCAAACTTTCCCAGACCCGGTACGACAGCTACTGCGCCATGTACGACGAAGTAAAGGATGTCAAGGACTGGCAGCGCCCGAAAGTGTAATACGGAAGGAAGAATATAATGTCCCGTTGTGTGATCCTTTCCGCCTGCCCGGTGCAGCCGGAGCTCAAGCGCCTGCTGCGCAGCGATGATTTTATCATTGCCTGCGATGCGGGCTACCGCAACTGTGTGCGGCTGGGCTGTAAACCGGATATCATTGTAGGCGACTTTGATTCTGCTCCCTGCCCGCAGCAGGATACGGACGATATCGTTGTTCTTCCCCACGTCAAGGACGACACCGATACCGAATATGCCGCAAAGCTTGCTGCACAGAAGGGCTTTGACGAGGTGCTTTTGCTGGGTGCACTGGGCGGCAGGCGGGTAGAGCACACCCTTGCCAACCTGTGCACCGGCCTTGGGCTGGAGCAGCGCGGCATCCGCGCCGCCTTGCAGGACGAGCGCTCCCGCATCACCTTTGTGCTGCCGGGCGAGAGCCGCAGCTATCCCAAGGAGGAGTTTTTCTACTTCTCGGCCTTCCCCATGGAGGGGCGCGCCGAGGGTGTGTACGAAAAAGGCTCCTTCTACGAGCTGGAAGATGCTGTACTCACAGCAGGCTATCCGCTGGGCGTAAGCAACGAGTACGCCGAAGGTTCAAGCTGCATCACCATCAGCACCCGGCAGGGCGCGCTGGTGGTGGTGGAAACCATCGCGGATTGAACCATTCCCGGAACATTTTTGCCTGTCAGACGCTATAATGGGGTAAACATGAGCGAAAGGCGGGGTGGAGATGCAGGTAGTGGTCATTCGCAGCCCGAAAGCGCTGTGCGGCATTCTGCGCAAGCTGTTCGGCATCCGCAAAGAGAACTGAATCCATAAAAGACCGGTGTGTGGCAGCTGCTGCACACCGGTCTTTTGCTGTCGGCATACCGCCGCCTGCCGCTGCATACACTCTTACGGAAACGGACAGGGAAAGGAGCGCACTGCACATGGAACTGAAGATATTCCGGGACACGCTGCCGCAGGGCGGGGCGGGCTGTACCGTAAAAGCAGAACTTCCTCTGGAGACCGAGATCCGCATCTCGGATGACCTACCGCCGGTGGGTAAACTGGTAAAGTGCTTTGTCCACCCGGTGGTGCTGCAGCGGCAGCTGCAGCCGGGCAGACTTACCTTAGAGGGCTATCTGCGATGCACAGTGTTTTACCAGAGCGAAGCGGAAAAAGGCTTGTGCCAGACCGAGCAAAAGCTGCCCTTCACCCGGCAGCTGGAACTGCCGGAGCTGGCTTTTACCGCATGGACAGCCGTGGTGGAAGGGCAGACAGAGTACCTCAACACCCGCGTGGCAGACCCGCGCCGCATCGAGGTGCGGGGTGCCTATGGGCTGGTGGTCACGGTACACACACAGTGCAAGACCGAGGTCATTACGGCGCTGGCAGATGGCGGTATCGAGCAGCAGCTGCGCACACTGCAAGGCGTGCGCAGCGTGGTCGTGCTGGATAAGCTGGTCACCTTGGAGGGCGAGCTTGTCTTTGCAAAGCCCCCGGCGGCTGTACTGGATATTACCGGCAACGCCTGTGTGGCAGAGGTAAAGCTGCTTGCCGGTAAAGCTGTGGTCAAGGGGGAGTTGCGGGTGCAGTGCGCGTGGCGAGCAGAAGGGGACACTGCCCTGCAAAGTCAGGCGGCGGCGCTGCCCTTCCAGCAGGTGATAGATCTAGAGGGCATCACCGAGGACTGCCATTGCTTATGTGTGGCAGAGCCGGTGGGGTTTACCCTGTCGCAGGCAGAAAGCGCCGCTGCCCAGCTGACGGCAAACGTCATGCTGCATCTGCGGGCATGGCGCAGCTATCAGCTGCAAGTAGCGGTGGATGCTTTTTCCACCCGGTTTGAAACGGAGCTCACACCGCAGCCGCTTGTCACGGAGCAGCTGCTCTGCACCCTGAACGATACCGCAACCGCCACAGGCTCCGGCCCGCTGCCGGATGCAGGGGCGCAGCTGCGGGCCTGCTTTGTGCACTACGGTCCGCAGCAGACCGTCCAAAAAGGGGAGGGCTGGGTGCTTACCGCCAAAGCAGTGGTAACAGCCCTTGCAGAAAATACCCTCGGCGAGCTGGAAAGTTACGAGAAAACCTTGGAGGTCAATATCCCGCTGCCCATCACACCGCCGGAAGGAACTGTGCTTGTGCCGGAATGCTGGCTGAGCACCGAGAACGTGCAATGCACCTGTGCGGGCGGTACGCTGGAAGCAACGATTACAGTCCGGGCAGAGGGCACGATCTTAGACTGTGCCACAAGCCCGGTCATCGGCAGCATCACCCTTGGTGACCCGCTGCCCGACACCGACCCCGAGATCGCCTTGCGCATCTACTACGCGCAGGCGGGGGAGGAGGTGTTTGCGGTGGCTCGGCGGTTCCATGTAGCCCCGGCGCAGATCCTTGCGGCGAACCAGCTGGAGGAAGAGCTTGCCAGCCTGCCGCAGGCACAGCGGCTGCTGATCCCGGTCACCTGAACGTAAGGCTGTAAATAATCGAAAAAACGCACCCCTTTCCCGGACGGTATGAGCTGCCGCGCTGGGGAGGGGCGTTTTTTGTTCGTGCTGCGCAGAAAATACAGTACAAAGAATTACTGGTGAATCCAATAAAAGAAATTCAAAAATAAAACGAATCAACGCTGCAAAATATGATTAATATACGTTTAGTATCTTTTGAAAGTGATTAAAAATCAACACGTAGGATACATTGATATCGATTTCAATATGCGAGGATACTTCAAAAATACGATTTGTATTTAACGCTTTGCAGAGCGTCTACGGATGTGGTATACTAAGGGAGATACAAACGCAAACGGCTACCGCTTGCCTGCTGTGTCCGGTGTACAGCACAGTTTTTGTCGGGAAAGCAGCACGGCGGGCGGTAAAATGATATCGCGGGAGAGTGGAATATTTGGAACTGGAACAGGCTAAAAAGCGCGTGGAAGAACTGCGCGCAATGATTGAGAAAAACAACCGGCTTTACTACGATCAGGATGCGCCGGAGTTGGAAGATTTTGAATACGATGCCCTGACGCGGGAGTTGAAGGAACTGGAAGCGCAGTTCCCCCAGCTTGTCACAGCGGCATCGCCCACCCAGAAGGTGGGCGGCACCGCCAGCAGTAAACTGCCCAAGGTGACCCATGCCGTTAAGATGGAAAGCCTGCTGGATGCGTTTTCCTTTGATGAGCTGCGGGACTTTGACCGCCGCGTCCGCGAAGCCTGGGTAGAGCCGGAATATGTTGTGGAAATTAAGATCGACGGTCTTTCCTGCAGCTTGGAGTACGAGAATGGGCAGCTTGTCCGCGCCTCTACCCGTGGTGACGGCGTGGTGGGCGAGGATGTTACCGCAAACGTGCGTGCCATCCGCAGCATCCCCAAGACCCTTAAAGACGCACCGGAATTTTTGGAGGTGCGCGGCGAGGTGTATATGCCGCACAAGGCCTTTCAGCACCTGTGCGCCGAGCAGGAATTGCAGGGCGCTGCACCCTTCAAAAACCCCCGCAATGCAGCGGCCGGTTCTCTGCGGCAGAAGGATGCCCGTATCACCGGCAGCCGGGGACTTTCCATCTTTGTGTTCAACGTGCAGCAGATCCGTGGCAAGACCCTGACCAAGCACTCCGAAAGTCTGGATTACCTCAAGAGCCTTGGTCTGCCGGTCTCGCCGCGCTACCATGTGGTGCATGATATCGAGGACGCCATTGCTGAGATCGAGAACATCGGCCAGAACCGTGCCAAGCTGGATTTTGACATGGACGGTGCGGTTATCAAGGTGAACGATTTTGCCCAGCGGGAGTTGATGGGTTCTACCAACAAATTCCCGCGCTGGGCCATCGCCTTCAAGTACCCGCCGGAGGTCAAGGAGACCACCCTGCGCAGCATCGAGGTAGCTGTGGGACGCACCGGCGTGCTTACCCCAACTGCCTGCTTTGACCCGGTATTTCTGGCAGGCACCACGGTAGCCCGCGCCACCCTCCACAACGAGGATTTTATCCGGCAGTTCGGGCTGTGCATCGGGGATACCATTCAGGTGCGTAAGGCAGGCGATATCATCCCGGAGGTCATCGGGGTCACCCATCATGCGGAGGACGCTGAACCCTACACCATGCCCACGGTCTGCCCCTCCTGCGGTGCGCCGGTGGTGCATCTAGAGGACGAAGCCGCCCTGCGCTGTGTGAACCCGGAGTGCCCGGCACAGGCGCTGCGAAATATCATCCATTTTGCCTCCCGGGATGCTATGGATATCGAGGGTCTGGGCGAGGCGGTTGCCACCCAATTGGTGGAAAAGGAACTGGTGCATTCCGCAGCGGATATCTACACGTTGACCCGGGAACAGCTGCTGGAACTGGACAAATTCAAGGAGAAAAGCGCGGACAACTTGTTACAGGCCATTACGGCTTCCAAGCAGAACAATCTGGATAAGCTTTTGTTCGGCTTTGGCATCCGCAACATTGGCGATAAGGCAGCCGCGCTGCTGGCAGAACATTTCGGCACGCTGCAAGCCATCCGGGAAGCCACCGCAGAGCAGATCAGCCAGATCGACGGTTTTGGCGGCGTGATGGCGCAGAGCGTGGTGGAATTCTTTGCTAAGGAAGGCACCACCGACCTTGTGCACCGCTTGGCAGATGCCGGGGTCAATATGCAGTGGAAGGGCGAACCGAAGGGGGACAAGCTGGCAGGCAAAACGCTTGTGGTCACTGGTACGCTGGAGACCCTCTCCCGCAACGAAGCCGAAGCATTGATCGTGAAAAACGGCGGCAAAGCCAGCGGCTCTGTCTCCAAAAAAACGGCCTATGTGGTGGCTGGTGCGGCGGCGGGCTCCAAGCTGACCAAGGCGCAGGCGCTGGGCGTGCCGGTGCTGACCGAGCAGGAGTTCCTTGCCATGCTGCAAGATGCCCCGGCAGAACAGGAAACGACTTAAAGTGACCTTCCGAATGTCAAAATACAAATAATTTCAAAAGCTTCTGCAACGCTGTTGCAGGGGCTTTTTTGTTTGATTGTTCCCAGTTCTAAGAACGCGCAAAGCGCATACAATGCTAGCACAAAGCTTTCGTGGAAGGAGAAACCAAAGTGGACGAGTATTACCGGGCTGTCAAAGCCCTTCCCGCTTGGCTGGCAGTACCGCTGGCACAGCTGCCTGCACAAACGGCAGTGCGCGTGCAGGAGCTGCGGCTGCGTATAGGCTGTGCGGTCACGTTTACCGTGCAAGGACGGCAATGCGCTGCTTCAGTTTTGCCGGGTTGTCCACCGGCATTGGCTGCAATGCGGCTGGATGCGCTGCAGATAGAGGAGATCTTCTACACCCTTTGCAACGGCTCGGTACACACCCATGAAAGGGAGCTTGCCGAGGGCTACCTGACCACTGCCGCCGGCAACCGTGTTGGCGTAGCGGGACAGTTCGTGCAGCGGGAAGGGCAGAGCATTGCGCTGCAAAAGGTCACCTCGCTCAACCTGCGAATCGCACGCAACTGCGCCATCCGCCTGCCGCCCGAGCTGGACAAGCTGTTGGAGCAGCATTTTACCGGGCTGCTGGTGGTGGGAGAGCCCGGCAGCGGCAAGACCACCCTGCTGCGCACCATCGCCCGGACGCTGGCCGAGCGGCAGCGTCTGGTGGCAGTGGTGGACGAGCGGGGTGAACTTTTCCCGCCGGAGCAGCCCCTGCCGCCGTTGGAGCGCGTTGGCGGGGTGGATAAAGCCCGTGCCGTCCAGATGGCGCTGCGCACGCTGGCACCGCAAGTGATCCTGCTGGACGAGCTAGGCAGTCTGGAGGAAACGATGGCACTGGAACAGGGCTTTTTCAGCGGGGTGGACTTTATTGCCAGCATCCATGCGCCGGATGCCGCACAGGCGCAGTGCCGCCCACAGGTGCAGACCCTGCTGCAACGCGGGATGCTGCGGCAGCTGGTCGTCCTTGCCGGGCGGGAGACGCCGGGCTGCATCCGGGAGGTGCGTGCCGTATGAGCAGCCTTCTGCGCGGGTTTAGTCTGCTTTTGCTCCCGCTGTGCGGCTGGCTGGCGGGGGACGCAGTACAAGCCAAAACTACCTTGCATCTTGCCGCCTTGCAGCGCACCATCACGTTATTACAGCGCATCCGGCAGGAGATACAGTACCGCCGGGCAGACCTGCAAAGCCTCTACCGGCAGCTTTGCCGCGAGGGGGTGTTAGCGCAAACTCACGACGGCACATTGCAGCAGCTGCCTGCACCGGGGCAGCTTTCGGCGACAGAACGCGCCTGCTTCACAGAATGTTTTGGCGGTCTTGGCCGTGCAGAGACCGCACAGGAATGCGAACGGCTGGATTACTATACGGCGCGGTTCGAGGACTATTTGCAGCAGGCACGCCGCGCAGCACAGCGGCAGGCCGGTCTGCCGCACCGTCTGGGACTGGCAGGCGGCATGATGCTGGCGCTGCTCTTTTTGTAAAGGCTGTATGGGACAAAGGAGAATCGGATGGATATCGAGCTTGTGTTTAAAATTGCGGCCATCGGCATCATAGTTGCGGTGCTCAATCAGTTGCTCATCCGCTCCGGGCGGGAGGATCAGGCCATGATGACCACGCTGGCCGGGCTTGTAGTGGTGCTCTCCATTCTCGTCAAGCAGATCAGTACCCTGTTTGCTACCATCCGGTCTTTGTTTGCGCTATGAGCGCGGCAGTTCCGGTACTGACGGCGCTGTTGCTGGCAGCCTTTGCAGGCATTCTATTGCAGCGGTACTCCCCGGCGTTTACACTGCTGCTTTCGCTGGGTGCTGCGGTGTGGCTGCTGCTCCGTCTGGCACAGCCGCTGCGCGGGGTACTGCAAGCATTCGTGCAACTGGGGCAGCGCACCAATGCGCAAGCATTTTCCTGCCTTTTGCGCAGCGCTGGGATTTTGCTGCTGGCAGATTACGTCCGTACTCTCTGCGAGGAAGCCGGAGCGGATACGCTTGCATGGTGCGCCGGGCTGGCGGGACGGTGTCTCGTGCTGGCGGCGGTGTGGCCGCTGCTGGAACAGATATTCCAGACGATCTGGGGGCTGGTGGGATGAAAAAACGCAGCCTTATCATTTGCGTGGTAATACTGAGCATTCTGTGCAGCAAAACTGCTCTGAAAGCTGCGGCTGCAGAAGTCGCACCGTGGCAGACTTATCTCGAAAAAGCACCTGTGCAGGCCGAGCAGTTTGCGGCAGATCCGTTGGGCACCCTGCTGCGTTTGTTTGCCGCCGAGCCGGTGCAATTGCTGCGGGATGCGCTGCAACAATATGCCGCTATTCTGCTTTTTTTATCGGTTGCAGCCGGGCTGGCATTTCTCTTGCAGGACACTGCCGACAAAGCACTGCTGGAACTGGCTGCTGCCGGTGGCTGTGGCGTTTTATTGTGGCAGGAACTGGACAAGCTTGCCGCCGCGCTGTGTACCCGGATGGCCGGGTGGAAAAGCTATCTGCTGGGCTTTTTGCCGGTATATAGCGGCGTACTGGCGGCTGGCGGGGAGTGGAACGCCGGAGCGGCTGCAAACGGCTTTCTGCTCACGGTGCTGTGTTTTATCGCACAGGCGGTCACTCTCTGGCTGCAGCCGCTGCTGCGCAGCTACCTTGCCATCAGCATGGCCTGCGGCATTAGCTCCCGCAAAAGCCTGTCCGAGGGCTGCACTCTGACCGGGCGGCTGCTGCGGCAGGCCATCGGCTGGGCAGGCAAAGCGTTCGCTGCCCTGATGAGTATTCAGCGCGTGGTAACGGTGCAGCTGGATCGTTCTACCTCTCGTCTGGGGCAGCTGCTGACCGGCAGTGTGCCCATCGTGGGGCAGGCGCTGAGTAGCGCGGCAGACGCGGTGTTGGCCGGGATGCAGCTGCTCAAAAGCACCCTTGGTATTGCCGCATTGCTCAGCATCGGGGCAGAGTTTGCGCCCTTGTATCTCGGGCTGCTGGTACATCTGTTTTTTCTGTCCTGCTGTAGCTGGCTTGCCGGGATCGGCGGGCTGGAGCAATGCCATAAGCTGCTGCAATGCTTTGCCGAGGCCGTGCGCTGCATGGCGGCAGTTACGGCCTTGTTTTTCATGTTGTTTGTGGTGGGCATCGCGCTGCTGATGCTGACAGGGGGTGGTTAGATGCAGGCATTTCAGCGGGCTGCGGCAGTGTTCTGCATGGCGTGCATCGGGGCGGAGCTGGTCAGTCTTTTTGGCGGACAAGGCTGGGCTGGCCGGTGCATAAAAGCCGTAGCCGGGCTATATATTTTAGCAGTCCTTCTTGCGCAGCTGCCGCACCTGCAGGGCAGGGTCGCGGCCGCTTTTTCGGGCAATACAGCCCCGGCGGCTCTGTCTGCTATACAGTCGGATGTACTGGAAACGGAGATCTTGACCCAGACCAAAGCCCGGCTGGAGGAGTATTGCGCCGTACAGTGCCGTCAACAGTTCGGGCTGGATATTCGTGTGACAGTTACACTGGAAAAAGCCGGGCAGCAGGTCGTGGTAAAAAAGGCCGTTGCTGCTTTCCCGGCGGGCTGCACCGCCGCCCAAAAGCAGGCAGCGCTCAGCTTTTTGCAGCAGACGCTGGGTGCTCCCACGGCAGCGGAGGAGAGCACACCATGAAAAAGAACGAATTGCTTTCCGTTTTTCGCTCTCTGCAAAGCAGCAAGGGCCGCACTTCGCTGGCGGTGGCTGTCGGTGTGCTGGCAATGCTGCTGCTTTTGCTATCGGAACTTTTACCCGGTGGCGATACGCAGAAAGCGGCGGCATCCACCGCCCAAACAGCCACCGTCAGCCAGTATCAGACCCAGCTGGAGCAGCAGCTGGAAGGGCTTATCAGTCAATTGCAGGGAGCGGGGCGCACCACGGTCATGGTCACCCTGACCACCGGAGAGGAGACCGTCTATGCGGTGGACACCCAGACCGGGGAGCTGCAGCAGCAGGAGACCCATGTTCTTTTGCAGGATGGCTCTGCGCTTGCCGAGACAACCTATCTGCCGCAGGTCTGCGGGGTCGCCGTGCTGTGTGAGGGCGGGGGAGATGTCCGCATTGCAGCCCGCATCACCGAGCTGCTGCATTCGCTGCTGGATCTGCCCACGAACCGCATCTGTGTGGAACAGCGCAAGCGCTGAGCCGCTGTTGATCAAGTACCGAAATAGTTTTACCGAAAACCCAAAGGAGGAAGCGTTTTATGAGAGCACTTTCCAGAAACACCCGCAGGGTCACCGCCCTGACACTGGCGGCGGCACTGGTCATTGCCGTCTACTTAAACTGGCAGTATGCCCGGGCGGACATCACCCCGCAGACAGAGGACGACACCCTCATGGTCTCGGCGGAGCCGGTGGAAGCAGATGCCGAGACCACCATCACGGATGCGCTGCCCACAGAAGCAGAAGCGGCCTCCGGTGCCAGCAAAAACTACGGCGAAGCACAGCTTGTCAGCGTTGCAAACGACAGCGGCACCCGCTTTTTTGAACAGGCCCGTCTCAAGCGGGAAAAGGCACACGATGAAGCCATGGGCACCCTGCAAAAGAGTCTGAAATCCTCCTCCCTGACAGCGGAGGAGAAAAAGGAGTACACCGCACAAATGGCGGCAGGGTTGGAAGATCTGAACGCAGAAAATGAGATTGAGACACTGGTGCGCGCCAAGGGCTTTGCGGACTGCCTGTGCTTTTTGCAGGCAGGGCGGG
>OHHY01000264.1_pt1 | contig 31101 bp, 26 predicted proteins | sample 1568101 | NCBI WGS metagenome assembly OHHY01 (sample SAMEA3879605, study PRJEB24766) | human gut metagenome | biome: human-associated habitat; feature: feces | place: USA | collected 1985/1987
AAAGACCGTTAAGGTTAAGTTGAAAAACAACAAAAAGAAAGTGAAGTGGACGGTTACATCCGGCAAGAAAAACGTGAAACTGAGTAAAAAGAAAAAGACCGGTGTCACGATTCATGGTAAAAAAGCTGGAAAAGCAAAGGTGCAGGCGAAAGTCGGCAAGAAAAAGTTTGTCTGTAAGGTAACAGTAAAAAATGCTGACACCAATCAAAATACAGATAAGAATAACGGCAAAAAAACAGCAAAACCAACGGTAAAGCCGACCGAAAAACCGGTTCTGCCGTCGACTCCGACGCCAAAGCCGACCGAAAAACCGGTTCTGCCGTCGACTCCGACGCCAAAGCCGGACAATAAGCCGGATCCGACGCCGATTGAGACGATGATGCCACCGGATGAGACACCAGCGCCAACGGTGAAACCGGAGTCAAATTATCAGGGGCTTTATGCCGAAAAAGAGCCGTTGATTGTCAGTTCCGTTGCATTTGAAAAAGATGTTCCGTCATATTCGCTGAATTATAATGATATTTATGTAATCTCCGAGGAGGCTGATTCCCTGAAGGAGTTTGTGCCGGACGTGACAAAATGTACATATAACGTTTATTGTTATGGTAAAAAGGCGGAAGTAAAGTCAATTACCGATGTTGTCTGGCATGACGATGAGGAATGGCAGAAGCCGTATTATTCATTCCTGCTTACGGCTGTGCAGAGCGGTAAGGAGTATAAGCAAACAGTTACGATGAAACTTGTCCGCGAGGATTCAGAGGAAGGCTCGGAGAATGGTATGACATGGCTTTCTTTGGATGCAGATGGTGAAAAGTATGAATTAGAACAAAGTCTGCATGATGAAGAAGGGGAAAGCGGATATTATTTTAAAGATAAAGAAGTTAATACTTCAAAGATTCAAAATGCAGAAAATATTAAACTTGTTGGTGTCTACGAGGAACAGCAGTATACAGTGAATGCAAGAAAAGAAGTCTGCGATGATTATTTTGTGAGCGTTATTGGTGATTCCTTTGCGAAAGATAATCTGGCAGTCGGTTCAGGTATGGTTTACATTGATGCCAAGACAGATTCTCATTTTTACATAGATGCATTTACTGCAACAAAAGGTGAGGTGAATTTATATCCGGGATACAGTGAAGAGTGTTTCGTATATGAGCCGGCGTTAGAAAAAGGAAAAACATTAAAAGACATATTTGCTAATGTAGTGGAAGACTTAAAGATTTACCGTGCAGTCTATAATAATGTATATTGGAATAATGAAAATATTGAGATTCGCAATGTGGTCTGGCACGATGAGCCTTATTATGACGACAAAACGGACCATGGCTATTTATTCCTTTAACATTGTACTTACAGTGGATGGACAGGAAAATGAGCAGTCGTATGTGCTGGTGGAAAAACAGAAAACCTATGCAGTGTCCGGAAAATTGACAACAGAAGATGGACTGCCGATTGCAGAAGCAGAAGTTTTATTGTCTAAGTTAAGCGATGAGGAATGTGAATACACGATTGAGACGGATAAGAACGGATGTTTCGAAACGGATTTACAAAAAGGCACCTATGAGTTTGAACTGGGGCAGACGTTTACGGTAGAGGACAGAGATGTAGTGCATAATGAGAAACTTCCGGTTTATAAAATCACCGGAAAGGTGACAAGAACAGGTGCGAATACGCCGGATGTTCCGGGCTTTAACTTTGAATCAGAGGAGTCTTCCTGCATTTATTTGAGAGATTTACTGGGAGATGACAACCGTTATTACGCATATGTGCAGAAAGGAACATACACGGTTCAATCCTGTGATTGCCCGGTTGACACCGTGGAAGTAACCGGAAGTGGAACATATGATATCAAGATGGAACTTGCACTTGTGTCCGGAAAAGGTTCCGGATATTATAAATTTGTAGATACCGAGGATGAAAATAATTGCTATTGGGCATTTTCCGTATTTGATACGTACAACGTCTATTTAAAGCCGGGTACTTATTATGTAAAAATAGAAGATGCTACAGTTGATACCATTGAAGTGTCACTTGGTGAGATGACAAAGGATTACGAGATGTATTCCTGTAAGGGTGAGCTGTTAGATATGGCAGGACTTCAAATTCCAAAAGACATGTATAGAAATTACGAGATTTTGGTTATGAGAAATGAGGTGGTTTACAAGAAATTAATTATGGCACCAAAATTTGATGAGGATGATATATCCGGTTTCAAATTTGACGTTTTAGCCGGTGAATATGAGTTTTTGCACAACGGGAAATCGGTTGGCAGGATGACAGTTACCGATTCCAATGTAGTGAAAGATTTAACGATGCCGTACAAATATGTAAAAATTAAAATGCTTGATGCAGAAGATGAGTTGATATCGATATATCCGAAACGGAGGCTTAAATTTGCAAATAAGGGTACGAGCAGCATTTACTACTACTATATGGACGATGATGAGTCTGGGGATTATACATCACGCATCGTGCTGCCAACCGGCGATTACCAGTGTGTTGATTATTACTGTATGCCAAGTATAGGAGACTATGGCTTTACCGTGGATGGTTCGAGCGATACTGTTGTTATCAATACAAACGTGTATAAGATATCCGGTAGCTGCAAGGTAAATGGAACCGAGGTGTCCGATGATACATGGGTGTACTTGCACAAAAAGGGAGACGCAACAGAACTTTCGAACTATACATTTGATGAAGGGAAATATGAATTCTATGTAGAGCCGGGAGAGTATGAGATAAAAGTGTCCTTGGATTCCGGAATGGTTACCGCAGCAGACGTAACGATTACCAATGCATCTGTCGAGAGGAATTTGGAGTTAGGAGAGTAAAACGATGAAATTGTTTGATTACACATGGAGGGATATGATATGAGAAAAATGAGACGAAAACTCGCCGTTTTGCTTGTGTTTGTACTGGCATTTACGATGATGCCGCAAAATGTACTCGCAGCCAAGAAGAAGGTGAAACTGAGCAAAAAATCAGTAACGATAACGGTTGGAAAGACCGTTAAGGTTAAGTTGAAAAACAACAAAAAGAAAGTGAAGTGGACGGTTGTATCCGGCAAGAAAAATGTGAAACTGAGTAAAAAGAAAAAGACCGGTGTCACGATTCATGGTAAAAAAGCCGGAAAAGCAAAAGTGCAGGCGAAAGTCGGCAAGAAAAAGTTTGTCTGTAAAGTGACGGTAAAGAAAGCCGGAACCAATCAAAATGCAGATAAGAATAACGGTAAAAAGACAGCAAAACCGACGACAAAATCGACGGTAAGACCAACGCAGGTATCGAGTCCGACACCGCTGCCGACCAAGGTGCCGGAACAGACGATGCTTCCGCCGGATGAGACACCGGGACCAACGGTAGAACCGGTGAGAAACAATCAGGGACTTTATGCGGAAAATGAAGAACTCATCATCAGCTCGATTGCTTTTGAAAAAGAAGTCGATTATTATTTGAGCTATAACAATATTTATGTGTGTGACGGGGAGGCAAATTCGCTGAAAGACATCGTGCCGGATGTGACAAAATGTGAGTTTACGGTTTACTGTTATGGAAAGAAGGCAGAGGTAAAATCGATTTCGGATATCGAGTGGAACGAAAAAACATCAAAGGGAAAAGGCAGTTATACTTTTTCAATAACAGCAGCACTCGATGGCAAAGAGTATACAAAGACTGCTAAAATGATGCTTGGTCTGTCGCGGGACAAAACCAAAGAGAAGGTATTTGATAATGGATTTACGCTGCTTACGTTACAGGCAGATGACAGAGAGTATGGATTGGAGAGAGGTTTAGCAAAAGACCCTAATGGCGATAGTTCCCATTTCAGTTATTATTATTTTAAAGATAAAGACGTGGACACAGAGGACATAAAAGATGCAAGTACGAAAAAAATAACCGGTGTTTATGAAGATGAGAAGATAACACTGGATATAGAGAGTATCAGTGCGTCGACGGACAGTGTTATGTTCAGACCTTCGTCATATAAAAGAGGAAGACAATTCCTAGAGCTTAGTTATGTCGATGTTTATAAAAAAGTAGAAAATTACTTTTTGATAGATGCCTTTACATCAACAAAAGGAGCGGTAAAATACTGTGAATATATGGCGGGAGGCGATCAGGGCTTTATCTATGACGAAACGATAGAAGCCGGCAAATCGTTGAAGGATATATTTACGGATTTATCGAAAAATTTGAAGATATACCGCACGATTTATCGTAATGTTTACTGCGTAGATAACAGCATCCGTAACGTTGTCTGGCATGATGAGCCTTATTACGAGGGAAAAGAAGATAAAGGATATTATACGTTTGACCTTGTGATAACGGTTGACGGTAAAGAGTTTAAGCAGTCGTATGTGCTTGTTGAACAGCAGAGAAAATATACGGTGTCCGGAAAACTGGAGACAGAAGATGGACAGCCGATTGCAAATGCTGAAATTTCCTTAGATAAATGGAACGGAGAATTTTGGGAGTCGAATGACGTAATTAAGACCGATGAAAAGGGTAATTTCACGACTAAACAACCAAAGGGAGAGTACCAAATTCAGATGGGAAAATCGTTTACCGTTGAGGGTGACATGCAGCATGATGAGAAGCTTCCGGTTTATAAAATGTCCGGTACGGTAAAGAGAACTGGTGCACAGACAATGGATATCCCTGACATTTGGATTTTGGCAACCGAAAATAGCAGTGTCCTTTATGGCAGTGATTTCGATGATGACAATCATTATTACAGATACCTGACAAAAGGAACCTATGTAATTTATGTAGGTGATTATGAATTGGATAGGTTTGAAGTGACCGGCAGTGAAGAACGCGATATTACGCTCGATTATGCGCGAATTTTTGGAAAATGCAGCAACACGTATTTATATAAAAATGTGGATGACGAAAACTATTCAAAATATGCTTCTGCCGCGAGTGGATGGTATGAAGTTTATCTGAAGCCGGGAACCTATCAGGTAATCGATGAAGATACTGTTATTGATACGATTGATGTGGCACTGGGTGATACAAGGAAAGATTATATCGAACATTCCTGCAAAGGAAACTTACTTGATGTATCGGGGCTTGAAATTCCGAAAGAAGTGAGTAAGACCAAATTATATGTGATTTCTGTCAAGAAAAATGGGGAACAATATAAAACAATTGGTGTTCCGACGGGGAGTAAAGAGAATGCGTTTGATTATGAATTGGATTTGCTGGATGGTGAATATGAGTTTTTCTATGCAGACACCAGCGTTGCCAAGGTTACAATCGACGGCTCCGATGTTGTGAAAGATTTAACGCTGCCGTTCAAATATGTAAAAATTAAATTGTTTGATGCCGAAAATCACGTAATTCCGTTATCGGAGGAAAACTATGTGAAAGAAACCGGAGAAACCGGAAATACATACTATCTAACGGAAGGACTGACAGGTTATTCCGCACATGCAATGCTTCCGCTCGGCTCTTATGTGTTTGGCGGAGGAAACTCAAATATACAGAACTTGCAGAATGAGACATTTACAGTTACCGAGGAAGACGATGTGGTTTCTGTGAATACACAACTGTATCGAGTAAGTGGTTATTGCAAACTGAATGGGGTTAATGTTTCAGACGATGCAAGGATAACATTCTTTGACAAGAATTCGTCTTCGACTTCCGCAGCAAATGATGTGGAGGATGGTAAATATTCTGTGTATGTATCGACGGGAGAGTATAAGGTGACAATATCCGGTTCGGTGGGAATATTAGCATCCGAGGAAATAACAGTAACCGATGCTTCCGTTGAGAAAAATTTTGATATAGAGGCTGGTAAACTGACCGGAAAACTTACATGGGAAAATGGTAGTTCCTTTACCGATTTTGATACGGATATGTGTCAGATTGGTTTGCAAAGGCAAGAGCCATATTATTCAAGCCGTTTGGCGAATATAGAACAGGATGGTTCTTTTGAAGTAAAGGACATCTTATTTGGTACCTATGAGGTGATGGTGTGTTCGGCGTATGGCAATGCGGATGTAAAAGTTGGCACAATAACAATTGACAGCAATACAAAGAGCCAGAATTTTGTGATTTCCGGATATGCAGTTCACATGAAGATAGTAGATAGTGAAGGAAACCCTATGAAGTATCAACAGTTTTCTTTCATAAATACGGAGGACGAAACGGATAGGAAATATTTTAATACCGATGACGAAGGAGAAGCTTGTTTGATTATTAGTAAACCGAGCACTTATGAAGCTATGCTTAGAAAAGAAAGTTACGGAACGGTAACGGTGACAGATAAAAATGTATCTGTGACACTTAGAAAATCTGAACCTTGACGGACAAAAACCATTGTGCTATACTAGGGTTCGACGAGGACGTCACAAGCGAAAGTTTGTGACGTCCTTTTTTTATGCGATGAACCAAAGACATAAGTGGCAAAGGAGGTTATCAAAATGGATACAGCAATCAAATTTTTATATTTAAGTGAACCGGATATGATTCGGGCAGGTGTGACGGATATGGATGCCTGTGTGGAGGCAATGGAAGATTTATTGTTGACTTTACATAAAGGGGACTATGTGATGGGCGGAAAAAATCACAACTCCCATGGCTGCATGGTGACTTTCCCGGATGACCCGGAATTTGATGGAATGCCGAAAAATGCAGAGGACAGACGTTTCATGGCGATGCCGGCATATCTTGGCGGACGCTATCAGATGGCGGGGATGAAGTGGTACGGATCGAACATGGAAAATAAGAAAAAAGGGCTGCCACGTTCCATTTTGATGATGATGTTAAATGATAAAGATACGGGGGCACCACTTGCGATGATGTCGGCAAACCTTTTGAGTTCTTACCGAACAGGGGGAATTCCCGGTGTTGGCTGCAAATATTTGGCAAGAGAGGCTGCAAAAACAGTCGCTATTATTGGACCGGGTGTTATGGGGAAAACGTCTCTTCGTGCCTTTGTCAGCGTGAGACCGGGCATTGATACCGTGAAGATCAAGGGGCGTGGACAAAAGTCCATTGATTCCTTTGTTGCATTTGTCAAAGAAGAATGTCCGGGAATTAAAAATATTGTGATTTGTGATTCTATTGAGGAAGCTGTAAAAGACAGTGACATTATCAGTATGACAACAACGGTAAAGGACAGCGAGGCTGAATTTCCTTATATTGATACAAAATGGATTAAAAAAGGTGCACTAATCAGTATGCCTTCGGCAGCTCGTTTTGATGAGGATTTTCTTGTAAATGGCTGCAAAAAAGTTGTGGACAACTACAAGTTGTATGAGGCTTGGGAGGAGGAATACCCATATCCGACTTACGATCAGGTGCAGATTGTAGGAAGCAAATTTACAGATTTAAAACAGATGGGAAAAATTACAAGAGAGGACATTATTGATGTGGCAGATGTGATTACCGGTGAGAGAAAAGGACGGGAAAGCGAAGATGAGATTATCGTATATTCTGTTGGAGGCATGCCGGTTGAGGACATCGCGTGGGGAGCTACTGTTTACCGCCGCGCTTTAAAAGAAGGCATTGGTGTGGAACTGCCATTGTGGGATAAACCGGAAATGGCTTAAGAGAACAAGGGGGAATTGACATGGAGAAAAACAAGAAATTAGGATTAGGAAGTGTGGTTTCTGTTTCTGTCGGACTTGTCATTGCGACAAGCTGTCTGGTGTCATTGGGACAGGGAGCAGGAACGGTGGGAATCCCATTTATTGGTGCGATGATTATCGCCTGTCTGCTGAATATGACAACGGTTGCTTCGCTTTCTGAGCTAAATGGTCTGATGCCAAACACGACCGGAGGACTGGCGCAGTATACGCTCGCTTGTATGGGACCGTTTCCAACCATGATTTCTATGGTGGGAGGGTATCTGATTTGTAACATTTTATCGTGTGGTGTTGAAGCATCGATTTTTGCCTATGCCATGTCGCAGACACTTCATTTGCCGATTCCAAGCATCGGCTACACCATTATCATGACGGTAATCGTTATGGTGGCAAATCTGTTTGGTGTCGATATGTTTGCTAAAATTCAGAATCTGGTTGCATTCCTTTTGGTTGGCTCGATGGTTGTTATGGGAATTATCGGTGCCTTGGGGCTTGGAACCGGACAGGTTGTTTCCCAGCCGGCAAGCATGTCAACGAATTTCTTTGATATTGTGTCGACAACTGCAGTGGCATTCTGGCTGTTTATTGGTGCCGAATATGTCATTCCAATATCCAAAGATGTTAAAAATGCCAAACGAAATGTGCCGCTTGGTATGATGATTGGACTGGTGCTTATTTGCCTGGTGCAGGCAATCATGGTATTAGGTTTTCATAATTATACGCCGTGGGCAAAACTGACCGAATCTGCCGCACCACATTTGTTATACGGTCAAAATCTTCTTGGCGGAGCAGGAAAATACTGGATGACAATGGTGGCTGCTCTGGCGGTTATCAGCACGCAAAATTCAACGGTAAGTGGTCTTTCAAACATTTGTCAGGGCATGGCAAAAATGAATATGATGCCACAGTTTTTTGCCAAGACAAATAAAAGGAAAGTACCATTTTTCGGTGTAATATTTGTCAGTGTTACCATTTTGATTTTTGCTTTCATTAGTGACAGTTCCTCCTCGGCAATCTCATTTTTGATTCTGGTGGGCTCTGTATTTTGGATGATTTCGTATATCTTAGCGCATATTGACGTGCTGATTCTGAGAAAAAGAGTGCCAAATGCACCGCGTTCCTTTAAAGTTCCACTCGGTAAAATTCTGCCGCTTATCGGGATTTTAGGAACAACCTACATGATTTTAAATATTTCAACCGACTCGGCAGAGCGGTTAGCTATCTGGGGCGTAACCGGAATTGCCTTTTTGATTCTTGGTATCTACTCGTTCTTTTGGATTAAATACAAAATGCGGATGCCGGTCTTTAAGAGCGTGCCGATGGAAGAAGTTATGGCAATGGAAAATGATTTGTATTATGTGATACGGAAAGAGAAGGGGATTTGGAGGTAGCCGTGTTTTGGGGGTTGCCGTAAATTATCAAGAAATGATTTGCATCAAGTGGGCGCTCTCGCTAAGACAAACGCGTAGGGGTATCAGCTTGCAAAATACGCAAGCTTGATACCCACGTGTTTGTACCCACTCGCTGCAAATCATTTCTTGATAATTTACGGCAACCCCCAAAAGACGGGCTGTACGTTTTTGGTAGAAATTTGTTGCTCCAAAACTGATTTAAATTTTCTTCGACAACTCTTTTTCTATGATTTGTTTCATAGCGTTGCATTTTTACGTTGAAATTAGGCTTTATCAGCAAAAATCACGTATTAATTGCAACGCTTTTTGTTGATTGTAACCTTTTTGGTTGTTTTATTTTGAAAAGCAGGCGAAAGCATGCAACGTTTTTGAACTTTTGTGAGGTTTTAGGTTGCATAAGCTTCTCTTCGGCATTTAGCACAAACTTTTTCTCGCTTAATGAACTGAGAACAAAAATCATTCCCCGGCATACATTGAAAGCAATAGTGTCAGGGGATGACTTCATGACACAGCCATCCGGGGCGTCCGGTGTAAAAATTGCCTGTTGGGTAATCGGCTGATTTTAACTGCTAGTGTTGACAAAATGTGCTATACTTATTCTTATCATAAAAGATTGGAGTGAAGCAGCATGAAAAGCAAACAGATTCTCTCGCTTTCCCTTGCCGCATGCCTGACGATTGGCTCTCTTGCCGGAGCAGGTGAGGCGCAGGCAAAAGCAAAAGCGAAAAAGCCGGTATTGTCAAAAACAAAAATGACTGCCTATATCGGCAAGACAAAGACATTGAAGGTTAAGAAAAACGGAACGAAAAAAATCGTGAAAACCAAATGGACTTTGTCCGGAAAAAAAGTGGCAAAACTGTCGAAAAAGAAAAAGACATCGGTCACCATTAAGGGATTAAAAAAAGGCAGTGCGACAGTAAAAGCCAAGGTTTGGTATCAGAAGAAAGGTGCCAAAAAGAAGAAAAAAGTCACTTTAAAATGTAAGGTGAGCGTAACAAAATACGTTTCTCCTGAGGCGAAGAAAAAGGCGAACGTGTTAAATGCGACGACGAAGTATCAGCCGCTTGCTAAGTTGGCAGCGCAGCATGGATTCAAGTTGGGAACCGTTGTAAACTACACAAATGTTACAACGAATGACAACTACAAAAATCTTGTGAAATACCATTTTAACAGTTTGACAGCAGGAAATGAGTTTAAGGCATATTCGCTTTTAGACCAGGCAAAATCCGCAAAGAGCAAAGATGGTATGCCGGTGATGAATTATGACAAGGCAGATACGATTATTTCATTTGCCAAGGAAAACGGAATCCAGATGCGGGGACATGTTCTTGTGTGGCATGCGTATATGTGTGACTGGTTCTTCCGCGAGGGCTATGACACAGGTAAGAAATATGTAAGCAAGGCGGTTATGCAGAAACGTCTTCAGTATTATATTAAAGAAGTAATCACTCATTTTGAAAAGAAATATCCGGGTGTAATTTACTGCTGGGATGTTGTAAATGAGGCAGTGGCAGATCAGAATGAAGGGGATGATAACAGAAACCTGCGTAAAGATAATCAGTTTTACAAAATCCTTGGCAGCGATTATGTGGAGCAGTCGTTCCTCTATGCGAAAAATACGGTAGATGAGCTGGGTGCCGATATTAAGCTGTACTATAATGATTACAATTCATTTTACAAATCAAAACGTGAGGAAATTGTAAATCTGGTTAAGAGCATTAACAGTTATGCAAAAGACGCCAAAGGAAACGTCCGCAAACTGTGTGACGGCGTTGGCATGCAGGGCTACATCGGTGGTTACGGAACTCAGAATGGCTGCATGAATGAGCAGAATATTTCGGATATTAAGAAATCAATTGAGACCTATGCAGCACTTGGATGTGAAGTTCAGGTGACCGAAATGGCAGTAAGAAACTATATGAATACAAAGGCAATGCAGAAAAAACATGCGGAATTTTATAAGAAATTATTCCAGATGTTTGTGGATGTGAACGCCATTCCGGCAGACTGCTCCGGTAAATCGGCGGAAGAAATCAAAAAACTGGAGGAGAGCCGACCTTTAAAAGCGGTTTCAATTTGGGGATGGCAGGATGACCCGTCGCTTGAAGATAATAATTACAGTTATTCTATGAATGGACCATACTGTGGTTTGTTTACCGAGTTGTATGCGGTGAAAGATTCGTTTAAGAATGTGTATGAGGTTCTTGCAAATAAAAGAATTTAAGGGTGTTGACATTTTAAATTTTCAAGATTATAATAGCGGTAACACGTAGATGAGACGAGTAAAACGCAGAACATGTCAGAGAGAAATGCCTTGTGCTGGAAGCATTTTCATGGAAACCGTTTGAAAACTACCTCGGAGTGACCCCAATCCGGTCCGGTGACCCCGTTATCGTCAGAATGAAGCCGGGATGATTTATTACTATTTCGTCCAACAAGGGTGGAACCGCGAGAACATTGAATTAATGGCCTCGTCCCTTCGAACTATAACAGCAAGAAGGGATGAGGCCTTCTTGTATATTGAATGAAGACAGGAGGAATTGACATGAAAGTAACACTTAAAGATGGTTCAAGCAAAGAGTATTCACAGGCAATGAGCATTATTGATATTGCCAAAGACATCAGTGAAGGACTTGCCAGAGTGGCATGCGTTGCCGAGTTAGATGGCGAAGTTGTGGATTTGCGCACAATAGTAGATGGCGAACACACACTGAATATTTTGACATTTGACAGCGACGAAGGAAAAGCAGCATTCCGTCATACTGCATCCCATGTGCTGGCACAGGCGATTAAGAGATTGTATCCGGATGCCAAATGTGCCATTGGACCTTCGATTGAGGAAGGTTTCTACTATGATTTTGATATAGCACCATTGGACCGTGAGGCACTGGACAAGATTGAAAAAGAAATGAAAAAGATTGTTAAGGAAGGTGCGACATTAGAGCGTTTTACCCTGCCAAGACAAGAGGCAATTGATTTGATGAAAAAACGTGAGGAGCCGTATAAGGTTGAGTTGATTGAAGATTTACCGGAAGATGCCGAGATTTCTTTCTATCAGCAGGGCGAATACATTGATTTGTGTGCCGGCCCTCATTTGATGAATACAAAACCGTTAAAGGCAATGAAGCTGATTTCTTCTTCCGGTGCTTACTGGAGAGGAAATGAGAAAAATAAAATGCTTACCCGTGTATACGGAACTGCTTATACAAAGAAAGCGGATTTGGATGCCTATTTGGAGCATTTGGAAGATATTAAAAAACGCGACCACAATAAATTGGGACGTGAGCTGGAACTGTTTACTACCGTTGATGTAATCGGTCAGGGACTTCCGCTTTTAATGCCAAAAGGTGTACAGGTTATTCAGACTTTGCAGCGCTGGATTGAAGATGAGGAAGAAAAGCGCGGTTACATGAGAACGAAGACACCTTTGATGGCGAAATCTGATTTGTACAAGATTTCCGGTCACTGGGATCACTACAAAGAAGGTATGTTTGTTCTTGGCGATGAGGAAAAGGATAAGGAAGTATTTGCCCTTCGTCCGATGACCTGTCCATTCCAGTACTATGTTTACAAGGCAAGCCAGAAATCCTATCGTGACCTGCCATGCCGTTATGGTGAGACATCAACATTGTTCCGTAATGAGGATTCCGGTGAAATGCACGGCTTGACTCGTGTGCGCCAGTTTACAATTTCTGAAGGACATTTGATTGTGCGTCCGGACCAAATGGTAAAAGAGTTTAAGGATTGTATCGCTCTTGCTCAGTACTGTTTGCAGACACTTGGTGTTGAGGAAGATGTAACGTATCATCTGAGTAAATGGGATCCTGAAAACCGTGAAAAATATATCGGCGAGCCGGAAGTTTGGAATGAGACAGAAGAAGATATCCGCCAGATTTTGACAGAACTGAATATTCCATTTACTGAGGATGTCGGAGAGGCCGCTTTCTACGGACCAAAAGTAGATATCAATGCGAAAAATGTATACGGTAAAGAAGATACCATGATTACCATTCAGTGGGATGCCCTTTTGGCTGAACAGTTTGATATGTATTATATTGATGAAAATGGTGAGAAAGTACGCCCATACATCATCCACAGAACATCGATTGGATGTTATGAGAGAACGTTAGCATGGCTGATTGAGAAATATGCCGGTGCATTCCCGACATGGCTTTCACCGGAGCAGGTACGTGTTCTGCCAATTTCCGAGAAATATCTCGATTACGCAAACAGCGTGGAAGAGAAATTAAAAGCGAATGGCATCCGCTGCAGCGTGGACAGTCGTTCCGAAAAAATCGGTTACAAGATTCGCGAGGCAAGACTTCAGAAAACACCGTATATGCTCGTTGTTGGGCAGAAAGAAGAGGAAGAAGGCGTTGTATCCGTTCGCAGCCGTTTCAAAGGAGACGAGGGTGCACAGTCTTTGGATGCGTTCATTGATGACATTTGCAAGGAAATCCGTACGAAAGAAATTCGTAAGGTAGAAGTGACACCGGAGAGCAAATAAGCAGGAGGTTTGTATGCAGCAGAATAGACAGACAAATGCAAAAGCGATTGCGTCGTTAGTGCTTTCATGTGCTTCGATGATTTGTTGTGTGCAATGGTCCATTTCTTTGGTAATGGCAGTGCTTGGCATTGTATTTGGAATTTTGGGACTTCGGGATGACAATCCGAATCAGGAAGATGCAGCAATTGCCGGTATCGTTGTGGGAGTGGCAGGGGTCATCCTTGCCATTGTCGCAGCGGTGCTGTTAATTAAAATTACGAATAATTCGTCGATGCAGCATCTGGAACAGACAGCATCCTTTTTCGCCCCATACGGCAGGATATAGAAATGGAGGTATCTATGACAGATATAAATCGGCACAGAGGGCTTGCAATTGCCTCTCTTATATTAGGTGGAATTTCCTGTTTTTGCTGTTTTGGAACAGGTATCGGCGTAATCCCTGCCGCAATCGCCCTTGTCTTTAGTATTATCGCTGTGGCAAAAGGCGGTAAAAATGCGAAAAAATTAGGAATCATTGGATTGATTTTGAGTGCCATCGGTCTGGTTTTAAATGCCGTGATTTTGGCATACGGAATCTGGATGATTCGCTGGGACCACATGACAATTGAAAATCTATCCTCAATTCAGAACTTAAATCCTGCAAACGAAAAAGACATCATCGAATGGCTTCAGCAGTTTATTAAGGTTGATATATCGGGGATGGTAAATTAAGTGGGGGGTGCGTGTTATTGTTTCCGTAATTAGGCAGAAAAGCTTTGTATCTCGTGGGTCTACGTTCCACTTCGGTCCGCGCAGAACAGAGGTTCCCCGAACCTCTTGCGCCGCTTTCGCTCGTTGAGTACGTAGCGGTATGGGCGCTGAAACTACCAGCGCTACATACCGACGTACTCAAAACCCACGAGTTTCAAAGTTTTTCTGCCAAATTACTGGAATTCAATAAATGGCATCCCCCCAATCATTTGTTGCCCTGCCTTAATACCATGGCTGATACTTTGTATGTAAGCGTGTGTGGTCAAGTGATTGCTGCCGATTTTTCAGGAATCCAATAAATGACCTTAATTCAATTTATAATGATTGCGCTGCAAACACATCGGGTATCAGACACGCGTAGTTTGCGTGTCGATACCCCTGTGCGTTTGCTAAGCGGGAGCGGCGCAAGAAATATAAATTGAATTAAGGCCATTTACGGAAACTGAAAAAAATTACCAGCAATCACTTGACACACACCACCTTTCTATGGTACACTACCAAAGGTGTAAAAAGCAGAGTTATCCACTCTCACCTGACCGCATGCGAGACATAGCGCGTTATGGTACAACATTTTTATTCATTAAAATAATGGTTAATTTTTATGTGGATAGCTGGTTTTTAGAAACAGGATCCATATTTTTTTGTGCTTTTTTGGCACAGTGTTATATTAGGAGGTAAGAACAATCAGCGAATTAATGATTAACGAGCAGATTCGCGACAGAGAAGTTCGTGTAATTGGACCAAATGGAGAACAGCTTGGCATTATGTCGGCAAAAGAAGCATATTTCAAAGCAAAAGATGCAGGACTTGATTTGGTAAAGATTGCACCGACTGCAAAACCGCCGGTATGTAAAATTATTGACTACGGCAAGTACCGCTATGAGCAGGCTCGTAAAGCAAAAGAAGCAAAGAAGAAACAGAAAACCATCGAGACAAAAGAAATCAGACTTTCGCCAAACATTGATACCAATGATTTGAACACGAAAGTAAACCAGGCAAAGAAATTCCTGCAAAAGGGAGCTAAAGTAAAAGTCTCACTCCGATTCCGTGGTAGAGAAATGGCTCATAAAGATGTAGGGAGGGAAATCCTGAATGCGTTTTTTGAAGAATTAAAGGACGTTGCTTCCGTCGACAAACCTGCGAAGATGGAAGGAAGAAGTATGGTAATGTTTTTATCAGCCACAAAATAATAACGGAGGAATAATATCATGGCAAATCAGAAAATGAAAACAAAAAGAGCTGCTGCAAAGCGCTTTAAAGTTACCGGTACCGGTAAATTGAAAAGAAACAAAGCATACAAGAGTCATATTTTGACTAAGAAAACAACAAAGAGAAAAAGAAATCTCAGAAAGTCTGCTCTTGTAGATGAAACTAATGTAAAAACAATGAAAAAGATTATGCCATACAGCTAATGGCGAAGGAGGGAACTGACAAATGGCTAGAATTAAAGGCGGAATGAACGCAAAGAAAAAACATAAAAGAGTATTGAAACTGGCAAAGGGTTACAGAGGCGCAAGAAGTAAACAGTATCGTGTTGCAAAACAGTCTGTTATGCGTGCGTTGGAAGAGTCCTATACAGGTAGAAAACAGAAAAAGAGACAGTTCAGACAGCTTTGGATTGCTCGTATTAACGCAGCAGCTAGAATGAATGGTCTTTCCTACAGCAAATTTATGTATGGTTTGAAACTTGCTGAGGTAAACGTAAACCGTAAAATGCTTTCTGAGATGGCAATCAGCGATCCGGAAGGTTTCGCTTCTTTGGTAGAAGTAGCAAAAAGCAAATTAGCTTAAGTTTTATCTGTTATAACAAACAAGTACAAAAAGGTATCTCATTGTGAGGTACCTTTTATCTTGCAGTAAAAGTGAAACATCACGATTAATGGAAAGGAAATGAGGGAAATGAGTCAGACGCATAAGCAAAAAATAGCGGCATTGCTTGCCGTAACCTTAATTTTGTGTGACCTCATGAGCGGGAGTCCTGCCCATTTGCAGGCAAGACAGAAGAACAATCAGACGGAGTGGAGTGAAGAGCCAACGCCTGAACCGACAGTAGAACCGACTGCGGAGCCAACAGAGGAGCCGGAGCCAACAGTTACGCCACAGCCAGCCGAAACTCCAAAGCCGGTGGAAAAGTATGAACTGGTATCGCCTCACGCTAAGTATTATAAAGGCGGCATGAAGGGGATTCATTACCGAAAGATTAAAGGGAAAAAGGTATATCACCTTTACTCGTATACGACCGATTCGGTAAAACTTGTTATGTCACAGGCATCTACTTTTGAGGTTTACGGAGGTGCTTCGAAAAAAGAAGTAAAAAAGAAGTTAGTTACCGTTTCTTCCTCCGGTGTGGTAAAATGTAAGACAAAAAACAAAAAAAATTACACGCTCTTAAAAGCGACGTCTAAAGTGACAGGCGAAAGCTGCTATATTTACATTTATTTTAATGAAAAAATTGAAAGCAAAAGCGGCAGCAAAATAAAGTTATGGGAAAAGAAAAAAGCGACAGTTTCTTTTAACTATGCCAAAAAGAAATTGTCTTTTGGAATAAAGAATAAAAAGATTGCAAGTATCAATAAAAACGGACGTATTACGGCGAAAAAGAAGGGTACGACTTACCTTTTCGTAAAGGTGAAAGATTCGGATAAGAACCAGTGCAGGATTAAAATTGTTGTAAAAGAAGAGCCGTGGATTGTCAGTGAAAAGGATAAGAAATACGACTATGCAGAGATGACAAGAGATTTGCGTAAGATTGCTCACAAATACCCCGGAAAAACAGGGCTGTCGAGCCTTGGCAGGACATATGACAACAGGGAAATCTGGTGCCTGCGTGTGGGAAATCCTTCTGCGGCAAAGAAACTTGTGATTGATGTGGCAATTCATGCCAGAGAGTGGAAAAATACACAGGTCATTATGCGACAGACCGAGGAAATTCTTCGGGAATATGGTGAGCACCGCGCAAGATTCCGTTCGACATGCCTTTATATTCTGCCGATGGATAACCCGGACGGTGTGACAATTTCGCAGTATGGGGCAAGTGGAATCCGCAATGCAAAACTTCGCAAGAAAATACAGAAGATAGGGCATTTCAATACGTGGAAAAATAATGCCAGAGGGGTTAATATTAACAATAATTTCCCTGCCGGTTTTTCAGCAGATAAGAAAAAGGATAAAAAGAAGGGCAAGAAAAGGAAACCGGATGCCACAACATATAGAGGAAAAAAGGCAGCGAGCGAAAAGGAAACGAAGGCATTAATTTCGTTTGTTAAGCGGATATCGCCAAAGACGGTGTTGAATCTTCATTCGACCGGCAGTATTTTATACTGGGATTTTGATGTATCGTCGCCACTGCATGAAAAGCAGTACAGGTTAGCAAGTGAAATAAAAAAGAGAAATCATTACCGAATGATGCCAAAGAGTTCGAGTACAGAAGAACACGGAGGCTTTGCGGACTGGCTTGTGTACGAGAAGAAAATTGTGAGTGTTACGGTAGAAACAGGGACAGTGCCATGCCCTTTGCCGCACTCTCAGTATAAAAAGATTTATAAACGAAACAAAAAGATGTTTCGCTGGTTTATGCTATCTTATTAAACAGGTAATTGGATACGAAAAGGAAGGTGCATTAAAATGGAACGAACGAGAAGACTGCGGATGAACGAACGAGTGAGAGATATGGTGCGGGAAAATCATGTCCGGGTGGACGAATTGATTTATCCGATTTTTGTAATAGAAGGAGAAAATATTTGTGAACCGGTAGAGTCGATGCCGGGCATCTGCCAGTATTCGATTGACAGACTTCATGAAGAACTTGACCGAGTGCGTGAGGCAGGGATTCCAGCAGTTTTATTGTTTGGTATTCCGGCACACAAAGATGAGCAGGGAAGTGGTGCGTATGCCGAAGACGGAATCGTGCCACAGGCGATTCGCTATATTAAGAAAAATTACAAAGAACTTGTTGTTGTTGCGGATGTCTGCCTGTGTGAATACACATCACATGGACACTGCGGTCTGATTTGCGATGGGGAAGTTTTAAATGATGAGACGCTTCCGCTTTTGGCAAAGGCATCTGTTGTGTATGCTAAAGCAGGAGCAGATATTATTGCACCGAGTGATATGATGGATAAACGTGTTGAGGCAATCCGCAAGGCTCTTGATGAGGAGGGCTTATACAATACGCCGATTATGTCCTACAGTGCAAAATTTGCGTCGGCATATTATGGCCCATTCCGTGATGCTGCACATTCGGCACCTGGATTTGGTGACCGCAAAAGCTACCAGATGGATCCGGCAAATGGAGAAGAAGCTCTGCGGGAAGTGGAGCAGGACATCAAAGAAGGTGCTGATTTAATTATTGCAAAACCGGCGATGGCATATCTGGATGTGCTAAAAGATATTTCGATTCATTATAACATTCCGATTGTGGCGTATAACGTCAGCGGAGAATATGCGATGGTGAAAGCGGCAGCGCAAAAAGGCTGGATTGATGAAAAACGAATTGTGATGGAGCACATGATTGGATTTAAGCGTGCCGGTGCAAAAATGATTATTACTTATCATGCGCTTGATGTAGCTCGGTGGCTTAAGGAAGAACAAAAGGAGCAGTAACCATGATTTTTGGCTATGTTGGAATTTGCTATAAAGAAGCACCACTTGCCCTGCGCGGGCAGGTGGCGTTACCCGACTCAAAAAAAATTGAATTATGGGAGCGGCTTTCTGTCATTGGCTTAAAACAGTGTGTGATTGTCTCGACCTGCAACCGCAGCGAGATTTTCTATTTTTCTCATTCGGATGAGGTGACGGGGGAGCAGGTGCAGTCCTGCTACCAGGACATTTTCCCGAATGTTTCGTTTGGGGATTGCTGTAAGAAAAAAGAGGGCAGTGAGGCGGTTTCTTATTTGTTCCGCGTGGCGGCAGGCTTGGAATCGTTAGTCGTAGGTGAAGACCAGATTTTAGGGCAGGTTGTTGAGGCGATGGATTTTGCCAGGACCATGGGGCACAGCGGCAAAGAATTGGAGCGCATTGTAAGGGATGCAGTGACGTGTGCCAAGTGGATTAAGACGAATTACCGCATCAGCGAAAAGCCGTTGTCAGTCAGTTATATTGGCGTGAAAGAGCTGCACCGTGCCGGTGGCGTTAGCGGGAAAAATATTCTTGTGATTGGAAGCGGAAAAACGGCGGTACTTGCTTTGACATATTTGTTTGAATACGGAGCAAAAAAGATTTATCTGTGCAGCCGGACGCTTGCGCACGCAAAAGAATTGTTAGCGGTACATGAAAATTTGACAGTGGTGGACTATCATGAGCGTTATGATGTGATGAAGCAGTGTGAAACGGTTGTATCAGCAACGTCATCGCCACATCTGGTTGTTTTGTATGACAAATGGAAAGAGACGGGTGCCACACAAATGCAGTTTTTGGATTTGGCATCACCGAGGGATATTGACAGCCGGTTACAAGAAGTTCCGGGGGTGCAGTTGATTGATATGGATACGCTGCAGAAAATCACCGAAAAAAATCAGAATGAGCGGGAAAAACTGGCGGCAGACTGTGAACAGGTTATTGAAGAAAAGGTGCAGGAGACGATGGAATGGCTTTTATTGAGCCGTGTGGATGGTACGATTGGGACATTGCAGAAACGGTGTTTACAGATTGAGACGGACAGTTATGAATATTTAAATCGAAAAATTTCTCTGAATCACAGAGAGCAGAAATTATTGAAAAAGGTGCTTCATGCTTCTTTGCAGCGCTTGATTCGTGAGCCGATTCAGGAATTAAAGCAGTTGGAGGACGAAGAAAAGCAGAAAGAGTACCAGAATATCTTAAAAACATTATTCCGAATGTATGAAGATGAATAAAAGTATAAGCGTAACCTTATACTTTTATTGAAAAATGCTATAAGTAAAACGTTATAATATCGCATGGAATATATTTACAAAGTTATACCTTGGTGTTACAATAATCTCAAAGAGAGGGATCGTATACGAAACAGGGTTTGTTTACGGGGCGGTTTCAAAAACAAAAAATGATTGGAGGACACAAGGTTGAAAAAACAGTTTTGTAAAACAATGAGTTATGTGATGACGGCAGCATTGCTTCTTGGCGTGTCAATGCCATCTTCACCGGCAGCAGCAAAGAAAAAGGCACCGAAACTTAGCACAAAGAAAGTAAGTATTTCGGTAGGACAGAAAAAGACGATTAAGCTGAAGAATGGAAAGAAAGCAGTTTGGTCCATTAAGTCAGGTAAAAAGGTTGTTAGTCTTTCGAAGAAAAAGAAAACAAGTGTCGTAGTAAAAGGAAAGAAAGCCGGAAAGGCAGTCGTATTAGCAAAGGTTGGAAAGAAAAAACTGACCTGCAAAGTTACTGTTAAGGAAAAGAAGCCGGCAGTTACAAAAGCACCGGCAATTACTACTGCACCAAACACGAATAAACCAAGTACGGCACCGACAGCAACACCAACAGCTGTAGTACCGACACCAACTGCTAATCCGGCAGCAGGAGCAAGCAAACCAACACCAAAACCAACAGTAGCACCGGAATTTGAATCTTCTGAGTTCAAATACGATGGTCTTGATCAGAATTGGATTGACAAAAACATTGACCCTGAAAAACCGGTTGTTGCTTTGTCATTTGATGATGGCCCGGGAGGTTATACAGGATTTGTTGATAATGGTATGAAGATTCAGAAAGCTTTAACTGCAGCAGGCGCTCATGCAACATTCTTCTACATCGGTGCTCATATTGAGCATGATGAGGATTCCAGAAATGAAGTTCTTGCAGCGAAAGAGGCTGGATTTGAGGTGGCAAATCATTCTTATGATTCCAATGGGTTGAATAGTGTAGGACCAGAGGTAATCAAAGAGAAGATTGCTAAGACAGATGCACTTCTTTCTGAAATCACCGGATACAAACACTTCTTGTTCCGTGCGCCAAACGTTGCTTATAGTCAGGCGATGTATGCAGTAATCGAGAAACCGTTTATCGATGTATCGATTTGGAGTCAGGATTATCAGGATAAAACAACGAAAGATGATTTGGTAAACAATGTAATCAATAACTTAAAAGATGGCGGTATCATTAACATGCATTCCGTTCATGATAAGACAGCAGAGGCAGTTCCGGAAATTTTGGAGCAGTGCAAAGACAAAGGATATCAGGTAGTTGGCGTTTCTGAATTGTTTGCGATTAAAGGCAAAAAGCTTATGACAGGTGTGAAATACAATAACGCTGAGTAAGATTTGAAAATGGATTGTTGAAAAGCAGGGCTGTTATAATAAAATAGTCTAAAGATGGCAAAAGAAGTTTGTTCGATATAAACGAATGGAACTTCTTTTGCTATTTTTATTTTATACGCAGACATGCCGCTCTTTGGTTGCGGCGTCTCTTTATCTGTGATAAAATAGAGTAAATGGCGTGAAAGGAGCATGCATATGACAGGGATTGTTTTTGAAGGTGGGACATTTCGACCGATTTTTAGCTGCGGTGTGATGGATGCACTGTTGTCGGAGAATATATTACTGCCTTACTGTATTGGTGTTTCCGCTGGAATTGCGGATGGCGTCTCGTATATTTCTAAACAACCACAGAGAAATTTGGAAATTATGCAGAAATACCGTAATGATAAGCGATATATGAGCCGGAGCAACTGGAAAAAAAATAAAAGTATTTTCGGACTGGATTTTGTTTTTGGAGAAATTCCGGACCACTTAATTCCATTTGATTGGGACACCTTTCGTTCATATGAGGGAACTTGTCTAGTTGGTGTGACAAATGCAAAAACCGGACAGATTGAGTATAAAAACGCAATGGATATGGATGAGAAATTTACAATGCTTCGTGCAACCTGCGCATTGCCAATGTTTTTCCCAGCGATTGATTTGGACGGACAGAAGTATTACGATGGCGGGCTGGTTGACCCGATTCCGTTTAAAAAAGCGTTAGATGACGGTTGTGACAAATTAATTGTTGTGCTTACGCAGCCACGCGGTTTTGTGAAACGTTATGGCAAATATGATAAAATGGGTGCCAGAATGCTAGGACATAAATATCCGGAGATTAAGCGCGTGATTATGGAGAGACCGGACCACTACAATGCCATGGTCAAAGAGTGTGAGGCATTAGCGAAGGAAGGAAAAGTGTTGATTCTACGGCCGAACCATTTACTGAACAGCTTTGAAAGTGATGTGCGCAAACTGGAAATGGCTTATTGGCATGGTTACCGCATGACAAAAGAAAAGATGAAAAAAATCAAGAGGTTTATTGAGGAATAAAGGAGATTGCAAATGAAACAACAAAAGCAGCAAAAAGAATATGGGAAAAAGTTTTTTGTGCCAATTTTGCTTATACTGGCAGTGCTTCCATTGATTACCAATGCACATATTTATGATAATGGATTGAGTAAACAATTATGGTCATCGGCAAATGGTCAGGTGACGGATTTCTTTTTGTATTATAAATCACATTTTCTGATGATACTGGGTGCTATTGTTACGGTGATTTTGGCATATTGGCTTTGTACTGGTGAAAATGGCAGATTGTTTGATAAAAATGCGTGGATTCCGTTGATTCCGGCATCGGTGTTTGCCCTGTTTTCGCTGTTTTCAGCGATGGGAGCGGTGCATGCAGAGGATGCGTTCTTAGGCGGTTATGAGCAGTTTGAGGGCGTGTTTGTCCTTCTTATTTATGTAATTTGTTTTATATTTGTATACGGTTACGTGAAGAAAGAAGAGGTAGTGGAGTGGCTTCTTAACGGACTGACTGCCGGTTCTTGTGTTGTCAGTGTTCTCGGTGCATTCCAAACGTTTGGTCTGGACTGGATTCAGAGTGCATGGGCAAGGCCTTTGGTTACGACTGAACTGGCTGGCAGAAGTGGATTTAATATTAAATTGACATTTGGCAAGGGCATGGCATATTCTACACTTCACAATCCGAACTATGTTGGTTCATATGTAGCGGTTGTTTTACCGATTACGATTCTTTTGCTTTTTACGGCAAAGAAAATGACATTTCGTGTACTGGCTCTGATATCTACCGTTTGCCAGTTGATTATGCTGTATGGCTCACAGTCATTGACCGGACTGATTGGTGTTGCCGGAGCTGTTATTGCAGCACTGATTTTTCTGCTTCCCTATGCGAAAAAGCATCTGCTTGTTTCGGTTGGAGCGGTTGTTGTGTGTATTGCTGCGGTGGTCTGCGTGCTCGTTGCAAAACCCGGCATTTTAAACCGATTTACGGGCAGCGAGGGAGAAAAAACGACGAATACTATTTCGTCCATTCAGACAAAGAAAAATTCGTTTGAAATTGTGACCGGCAGCGGAAAGACGGTTGTGGGAGGGTTTACTTCGACTGACAGTATCGGTTCCTTTTCTTTGAAGGATAAAAAGGGAAAAACACTGGAGACTGCGACAAATAATAATGTTGTGACGATTGCAGAAAAAGGATATGAGAAGATTAAATTCTCAGCATCTGCTGTTGAAGTTGATAAAACAACGATTCCGTGTCTTGAAATTGGTGCAGACGGAAAAACGTGGGATTTGGTGAAAAAAGATAATAAACTTTTGTATTATAATCCGCAGGGACGATTGGACAAACTGAGAAAAGTGGATTCGATTGGTTTTGAAAATAATTACGATTTTGCGACCCGCCGTGGTTATATTTGGTCACGTACATTTCCAATGCTTAAATCAACGGCCTTGATTGGTGTTGGTGCGGATAATTTTGTATATGAATTTCCGAATAATGATTATGTGGGAAAAGTGAATTCTGAGTTTAATGCGCAGCTTATTACGAAACCGCATAATATGTATCTTCAGATTTGGACGCAGGACGGTATGCTTGCCTGTCTGGCATTGATTGCTTTGTACGTGATGCTTGTTATTGCAACATGGAAGAATTGCATGAATGCAGAGAAAAAGACATGGCTTCAAAAAACAGCAATGGCAATTTTTTGTGGTGCCAGTGGTTACATGGTAGTTGGTCTTGCAAATGATTCAAGTGTATGTGTGGCACCTTTGTTCTGGATCCTTATGGGACTTGGGTTTGCCGTAAATCATATGATAAAACGCAGTAAAGCGAAAGAGGAAGAACAGTAAAATACGGAGGTGATTGTATGGCTCGAAGATGCAGTGTGGAAAGAGCAAATAAACAAATTGGCGGTTTCGCCAGTGCAAAGAAAAATATGGTGATTCAGTACGAAGGACGTGAACGTTCGACAAAGCATTTGTTGGAATTGATTCACGATGATGTTTTAACAAAAGGAGTTGCAGAAGAGGAAATTGAACAGCTTGATATTTACGTGAAACCGGAAGAACAAGCAGTTTATTATGTGGTGAATCAGAAAATTGAAGGCCAGATTGCATTCTAAAAGGATGTGGGACAAGAATGTCGGAAAGGAAGAAAATTATGGCAACGGTTTATGTAATTGCAAACCAGAAGGGCGGTATTGGTAAGACGACAACCGCTACAACATTAGCAGGGATTTTGAATCAAAAAGGAAAAACTTTATTAATTGATGCGGACCCGCAGGGGAACAGCACAAGTACCTATCAGGCAGCAATTGAGGATACGGCAACTCTTTATGATGTCATGGTTGATGAGGACCCGGTGCCGCTTGATGAGGCTGTGCAACACATGGAGAACGGAGATATTGTAGCTTCGGACCCATTGCTTGCCAAGGCGGGAAAACTTTTAGATGGAAATGTGGAAGGAATGTACCGTTTGCAGGATGCGCTTGAAATGTTAGACGGCTATGATTACATCGTAATTGACACAGCACCATCTCTTGATATTGTATTGTATAACTGTCTGATTGCTGCGGACGAAGTAATTATCCCGGTCACGGCGGATGCCTTTGCACTGCAGGGACTAACAAAACTCAGCGATACAATTCATGCTGTTCAAAAGCGCCAAAACCGCAATTTGCAGATCGCCGGTCTTTTGCTTGTGAAGTACGCCGGCCGCTCCAATTTGGAAAAAGATGTGCGTCAGGAAATCGAGGAAGTTGCCACACAGCTTGGCACTAAATTGTTCCCAACGGCAATTCGCGAGTGCGTCAAAACAAAAGAAGCACAGTTGAAAAAACGACTGCTCAGCGATTATGCGCCAAACTGTACTACGATGCAGGATTACAACCAGTTTGTAGAAGAACTGCTTGGAAAGTAAGATACATAAATGAAATATCTTGTGTTATATAAGGATGTCAGGGGCAAGCTTTTTGCTCGGGCATCCTATTTTATTGCTTATTTTCCAATGCCATATTCTTTCATAAGTTCTTTTTGATAGTCAGTATCTACCATGGCACGCTGCATGTCTTCCAAACGGTTGTCGTCTAGTAAACGGAGATTTAAGGTGTTAATTTCATGGATGCCGCGAGCTTCGCCACGTTCTTCATACATATCTAAAAGTACACACATATTGATATGTCCTCCTTTTTCGTTTTGTTTATCGATTAACTGTTTTTCCTTTATGTAACGGTCGTCATTTGCGACAGCGACCAGCCAATCTGAAAAGGCTTCTGGATGGTCAAGTTTAAAATCCGTTGTGCGGAAAAAAGATTCTAATTTTTCTTTGTCATTTTTGCATGACAGATACCGGACGATGTATTTAAAGTCGGAGTGATACATCTGCATCGTGGACTCGGATTGATTGGCTAAGTTGATAATACCAATTGAATGAGGTGAAATCCACTGCTCAAATTCCTCACGCATATCGTCGGGGATATTAAGCACATCCTGTAACTGCTTAGGCTTTTTCCACTCTTTCTGACTGTAATTCAAAACAAGCGTAATAACCGGATCCAGCTTTTGAGTATCATGAATCCCCTTGGTAATAGGGGATGGATACGTCTGTTGTTGTCGATTTGTCTCTTTGATTGTCCTAACCTGCTCCATATATTTTGCATGTTGATACCCCATGTCGCGGACGGGCATAATGTTATTGATATCGCTCTGGTTTTCCAAACAGACAAAGAAGCGGGTGTTATATTTTTTGTTACACTTCATCGGTACATCCATCTGCAGTTGTTTCAGTTTGTTGTCAGAAGAGGACTTAGTAATCAGTTCACCGGGTTCTCGTGACAATTCGTTTGCAGATATATAATGTCTGCCTCCGAATAAATTTACATTAAGGATGTCGGAAAAAACATCTTTGTATTGTAATAAATTCTTTTCAGCTAAATCTTTACTTCCCAATAGCATGCCTCCTTTTATCAAATAGAAATAACAAGGAGAACGGTTTTGCTCCCACCCTTGTTTGTAAATATACTAGCACGCAATGGAGAAAAAGTCAATATATTTTATTACAATCGTAAAGCGACTTGCGCCCGCTTGAAAGAAAGTTAAAAACAGCATAAAGGGCGAAAAAAAGTAAGAAAAAAGAGGCGCAAAACGACTTGATGATGAAGAGGGGCGTATTGCGCTGAAAGTTTTTGAAAAGTGAAAAAAGTGGGGGTGGTCAGATTACGGAAAAAACAGAATCACAGTGCAAGGTTTCTGGTGGTGATACAGTTGGAGGTTTAATTGGTAAAACACAGTATGTTAATAGTTGGAGAGATGCTTCATATACCACTTGCAAATTGGACGGGACAAATTAGGGAGGAATACTGTTTGGATGTTTTCCAACCACAGATTATAATTGTTCCGACGTAAAAGTATATTATCCAAAAGAATGTTATGAGGAAAAGGGATGGCAGGATACCGGTTGTGACTTGAATGGGGGCGGCAGTACGAAAAATTATTTTACAAATGCCGCGAGACCAAAGGAATCCGTTTTGATGTCGTAGCAATTGCTGACCGTGCTTTTTATAAAAACAGAAAAATTCGCCGTGCTCTAATTGGCACGAACATACAGTCAATCGGGAAAATGGCGTTCTACGGTACAAGGCAGCTGAGGTACATAGACATAAAAACAAAAAAACTGAAAGTTATTGGAAAAAAGGCGTTTATTGGAATTTATCCGGCGGCGAAAATAAAAATTCCTCGTACGAGAAAGAAAAAGTACATCAAATTACTTGCCAACAAATACGGTTAAAAGAAAAAAGCAGAGAGTTCGCAAAATGGAATTCTCTGCTTTTCCCTTGGTGTTACATTTAAAAATTGCTGCCATTCCAGCCCCAGTCGTTCACACCGTGGTAAGTGACATAAACCTGATTTCCCGGGATGGAAAGCTCTTCACTTAAAATGTCGCAAATAACTTTTGTCATTTCTGAATAGGCAGACGGAGATGCCTGACCAAACAGACTGACAGAAACATATGCTCCCTTGTCCAATTTCGAACCGCCCATGTACAAATCGTAATTATCTTCAAATCCAACCATCAGATACGTTTCCGATTTGTTTAAAATTTGGATAGCCTCACCAAGTTTTGTTTTGATAGCTTCCTCTTTTTTCGGGGTGAGCGATACGGTAATTTTTGAATCAATAAATGGCATAAAAGTACCTCTCTTTCTTTTTTATGATATAAGTCAAAGGGATTCCAGAAATTTAAGCATAGAACTTAACTGTGTACCATTTAAGCGCTCTGCATAGCGGAGTAAGCGAAACCTCGTTTCATTCAAATGAACAGAAGTGGTGTCTTCCTCCATAAAAAATTCAGACATCGAAATATTAAATGCGTTACATATTTTTTGCAAAGAGGGAATGGACGGCAATGTGTTTTTTCGATACCAGGCTGAAATCGTTGATTGGGTGATGCCGGACTGCTGGGATAATTGATATTCGGTCCAGCCACGCTCCAGCCGTAATTCCACGATACGGTCTAATACATTCATTGTCAAACCCCTTTCTTAGGTAAATTCATAAATAATATTATACTTGGTATTGCAAAATAAAGCAGTGTAAAATAACGTAATTAAATAACGTAAATATGAAATCGGTAAAGAGTAATGTATTAGGGGAGGAGTTTTGGCTGAGATAAAAAACGGAAAGCGATTTTGACGAGGGGGCGTATACTAAAGGGGGCGTATACTAAAAAAATGCAGTGGGGGCTTTTTCTTTCATAGATTACCAATATATGTTATAATGACCTTTGAAAAATGAGGGGAAATAGGATATGAAATTATTATTTGTACTTGTTGGACTAATTTTGTTTTGCAAAGGAATTGAAAAAGGCAGTAATTGGTTGTTCTTTGGTGGATTAATATTAATGATGTCCTTTTTGATGTGGCAGCTTTTTGATAACTGGTTTTTGGTTTCGCTGTTGGCGTAGACGGACACGGAGGCAGAGAGAACTAAGGTGTGGAAAAGAAAGGAGAGTTTGAATTTGAAAATTGCTACATATAATATATGGAATTCAGAAAGTGGAATGCCATATAGAATTAAATATATAGTAAATGAAATAAAATTAATAAATGCTGATGTGATATGTCTTCAGGAGGTATCAAGTAGAAATTGGCTGAAGGTATTGCAACAAATGCTGATTATCCCTATTGGTATTTTGATAATTCTCAAAAAATAGCGGTTGTGAATGTTCATCTTCCGTGGGATAGTGTATTAAGCAGAGAGCATCAAATTATAAAAATTGTCAACGCAGTGGATAAAAAAACATACGATTATGTTTATATGGCGGGTGACTTTAATTGTAGTGATTTCTCGGATGTACAGCGGTTTTTATTAGGAGAATGTACGTTGAATAATTGTGAAGCCTTACCGTGTTGGTTTGATTTGGCATCTGCATATGCGGAAATTACTGATAAAAAAGCTGAGAATACTCTTGATTTTCGGAAAAATCCTAGATTTAAAGGAAATACGGTGGAGACAAATTGAAGATTTGACAGAATTTTATTGCAAAATACATATCCGCAGCCATTTCCTGTTTTGAGCAGGTGCAACGTATTTGGCACAGCAATTTATGAAGATATAGTATTGGCAGCAAGTGATCATTATGGTGTAGTAGTAGAAATGGAATAATTTTAGGATGGTGTTATTATGTATGAGGATATTTGGGAAAAATTATACTGTGAAGCAAGAAAAGTGCAAAAAGGGAGAGTGATTTCTCCGTTTATAGAGGCAGGGGGTGTTGCAGCTGCACTTTTGACTAGGAAAGGTAGTATTTATGTTGGAGTTTGTATTGATACGGCAAGTACACTGGGAATGTGTGCTGAAAGAAATGCGATTGCTAATATGATAACAAATGGTGAGCATCAAATCGATAAAATGGTTGCGGTTGTTGAGGATGGAAGTGTTGGCGCTCCGTGCGGTGCGTGTAGAGAATATATGATGCAATTAGATAAAGATAGTGGTGACATTGAAATACTTGTGGATTTTGAAAAGAGAAGAATCGTTCGGCTTAAAGAATTAATTCCTGATTGGTGGGGAAAAGAACGCTTTTTAGTTGAAGAATGAAAAGGGGACTTCTAACCGAAGTAACGCTTTGTATCAGATTTGATGTGCCCCCAAAAAGCCAGACTTTTTGGGGGCACATCATAGTCTTGTTATAGCGTTGCTTTGCCTTTCTCAACAAGAGAAAGACAAAACGAAAATAAAAATGCCTATCCTGTCTGAACCACAGGATGTGCGGTGTGCGTAAGGGCATTTAACTTTCGTGGGAGCATCCACTTTGAAGTGGGAGCGTTCCTACATAGTTATAATATCACTGGTAAGGAAATATATCAAGCGTTTTTTTGATAGAACATATAATTTCACATAAAAGAGAATTGTTATGTGTGACAATGGATAATTTTAGAAAGTGGTGTGCTGTATGAAAAATGAAACAAGTAAACGGCTGCAAGACAATTTTGATAAAGACAATAAGCTGAAAAGCGAATTGAATTATGGTATTGCGGACATGGAGGCTGGAAGAGAACTTCCACTGGATGAAGCCATGGAAAAAATAACTGAGTTAAGAAATGTTTTTAGTGGGCTGGAGAAAATAGAGAAACATGACGAAGCTACGTTAGAAGTATATTCTTTACTTGGTCAGGGATATAAGGCGATGCAAGAAGGTCGAGAAAGTTCCATCGATGAAGTGAAGGCGCAAATTCGGAAAAGGAGAGAACAACGTGCCCATCGTTAAGTTTGCAAAACAACGCTTTTTACCAAATTGTTTAAAAGAGGTTGCAATTTTAGCCTGTTTTACAGCTCTTTTGTGGTAAATCAATGTGTCTAAACAACTCTTTTCGATATGCTAGGGCTTTAACGTTGCATTTTGGCGAGAAAGTTTAAGAAGGAATGCAACGTTTTTGGCTTGGAAATAAGATTAGTGTTGTATGGGTGCATTATTGCAGTTTCTATAACTGGTTCCAGAAATTTTTTATCTCATCGGACGTATAGGGATTTTCGCAAAAACATTCATTTCCTAATCTGCAAAAATTGATTTATCAATTTTGTCTGCTATATTACAACGAATACTGTCAATAGTAACAGTATAGCTTGGTATTTGAATTAAAAAACAGTATGGTTTTGAAAATAAGATATGTAGTAACAAGGAATAAAAGAATTTATTCAATAGTTGTTGTTTGAGTTGACATGTGTTATAATATATTCACGAAAGCACCAATGGCAGGGTGGTAGCCTCCCAAGTTTGTGTACACCGGCTTGCCGGAATACATAGGAAGAGGTGCTGGATGTCCGGTGGACATCCGTTTAGCACGGACCGTAGCAAAGTGAAGACGGTGGCGCTTATGATAGCTTTTGAAAACATTTCGATTTTCATCGTTATATTAACATTGTTATGTGCCTTTGGTAGTCTTGTTATAGCGTTGCTTTACCTTTCTCAACAAGAGAAAGACAAAGCGAAAATAAAAATGCCTATCCTGTCTGAACCACAGGATGTGCGGTGTCCGTAAGGGCAATATTGCTATAAACTTGGAGCATCCATTTTGGAATAGGTGCCGTGCTATATAGTTATAATATCA
>OHHY01000270.1_pt1 | contig 30566 bp, 28 predicted proteins | sample 1568101 | NCBI WGS metagenome assembly OHHY01 (sample SAMEA3879605, study PRJEB24766) | human gut metagenome | biome: human-associated habitat; feature: feces | place: USA | collected 1985/1987
GGGAGCGAATCTGGAAGGCCGAGAACCGCATGGTGCGGGAAGCCGAGAGGATATTAGAGAGTGATCCGGAAATTTCCCTGCGGCCCCACCAGCGCAACGCGGTAGCTCGGATGCTCTACGGTGGAAACAGCCTGCTGGCTCATTGTGTGGGCGCGGGCAAGACCTTTGAGATTGTTGCGGCGGCGATGGAATCCAAACGCCTGGGACTGGCAAAGAAAAGCCTTGTGGTGGTTCCCAACCATCTGACCGAACAATGGGGCGCGGATTTTTTGCGGCTTTATCCCGGAGCCAATGTGCTGGTGGCGACGAAAAAGGATTTTGAACCGGCGAACCGGAAAAAGTTTTGCAGCCGGATTGCCACCGGCGATTATGACGCGGTGGTGATTGGACACAGCCAGTTTGAAAAAATCCCCCTTTCGCCGGAGCGTCAGAAAGCTATCCTTCAGGAGCAGATCGACCAGGTGATCGACGGTATTCAGGAGGCAAAGGCCCAGGACGGGGAACGCTACACCATCAAGCAGTTGGAGAAATCCAGAAAGAACCTGGAAGCGCGGATGGCAAAGTTAAATGACCAGAGCCGCAAGGATGATGTGATTACCTTTGAGGAATTGGGCGTCGATAAGCTGTTTGTGGATGAGGCACACGGGTTCAAGAACTTGTTCCTAGCAACAAAAATGCGGAATGTGGCGGGTATCGGCCAGTCTGAAGCACAGAAATCTTCCGATATGTTTGCGAAGTGCCGGTATCTGGATGAAATCACCGGCGGGCGCGGCGTAGTCTTTGCCACCGGCACCCCTGTCAGTAATTCAATGGTGGAACTCTACACCATGATGCGCTATCTGCAATACGACCTGTTACAGTCCAGCGGTCTGGAGCATTTCGACAGTTGGGCGGCAAACTTTGGCGAAACCACCACCTCCCTTGAATTGGCCCCGGAGGGAACGGGCTTTCGCAGCAAGACCCGGTTTGCAAAGTTTTTCAACCTTCCTGAACTCATGGCCATGTGGCGGGAGGCCGCCGATATTCAGACAGCGGATATGCTGCGCCTGCCGGTTCCGGAGGCGGAAAAAATCACCGAAGTCACCACCCCCAGCGACTTCCAGCGGGATTTGGTTGCTGACCTGGGGGAACGGGCCGAAGCAGTACGCAATCGTGAGGTGGAACCACGCGAGGACAATATGCTCAAAATCACTTCGGATGGTCGCAAGTTGGCCTTAGATCAGCGGCTGTCTGACCCGACGCTGCCGGACGATCCGGAAAGCAAGGTCAACGCCTGCGTCCGGAACGTGTTGCAGGTCTGGCGGGACACGGAGGAAATCAAGGGGACGCAGCTTGTATTCTGCGACCGTGTAGCGATACGTTGCTACAAATAAACTTTAAGTGGGCGAAAGCCTGTAAGGAGGTAAAAGTAGCGGGGAAAACAGAGTTTTCCCTAACTGATATTCCGAAGAGTGGAATGATGGGATAACGCCCTGAAACGCTCACCTAATACTACGTTGGAAGCAAAGGAGTGCAATATCCTGCGCTGACACAGCACGTTGAAGTCGGCTGAGAACCGTCCAAACAGAGCCGCAAGGCAGATGTGGAAAGCTGTCCAGAGGTGGATGGTGCGGTCTATAGGTCGGGGGTCTATAAAATGCCTATGACAAGAATGTGGCTGACAACCACTGACGAAAGTCCGAATGCACGGGTCAAGAAGAAAGAACGGTAGAAATGCCGTTGCCATGAAAATGGTGTATGTGGGGTAAAGTAAGGCGGTCGCAATGAAATTCCCTATAGCATTACAGGTGCTATCAAGCATACTGGCCAAAAGGATAGTCTAAGGGCATCATGTACAGATAGGAATATCGGAACGTAGAAAGTCCCGGATGTGGAGCGATTGCACGCTATGAAGCATGAAAAGGAAATCTGTGTCGTTAGAAATGAAGGTGCAGTATAACTTTTTTTAATCCGGGAGGAAGGTGCAGCCATGGTACCGTGTTCAGTCAGCGATGACTGAATTTAGAAGCCGTGAAAAAAGTAAGCGGTGGAGGGACGGGCTGTAGTCAAGAGTAAATTGAAAATAGCATTATTAACAAACACGCATAGGTTCGAGTAGGACTAAGAAAGGTTAAGCCCACGAAAGTGAGTGATGACCGACTATGGCAACAAAGAAAAAGGCTTTGAAGAAATCGAAACTGCGCCATGCTGAATATTACGATTTCCAGGAAATTCAAGACAAGCTGTATGCTGAAAGTATGGATGGCAAGGTATTCACCAAACTGGTAGAAATAATCACCCTGCCAGAAAACATCAAATTGGCTTACCGAAATATCAAGAAGAATAAAGGAAGTAAAACAGCAGGCACAGATGGCAAGACCATACAGCACTTAGAAAAACTCTCTGAAGAAAAGCTCGTTGCGCTTGTGCAACGGAAATTCAGCTGGTATGTCCCCCAAAGTGTTCGCCGGGTAGAGATACCAAAGGACAACGGTAAGACAAGACCGTTGGGGATACCGACCATTATGGACAGACTTGTTCAGCAATGTGTTCTACAGGTTTTAGAGCCGATTTGTGAAGCAAAATTCCATGACCACAGCTACGGATTCAGACCAAACAGAAGCCAGCAGCACGCAATTTCTCAAGTCCATAAAAATATGCAGCTGAGTCATCTGCATTATGTAGTTGACATCGACATTAAGGGATTCTTCGATAACGTGAACCACGGCAAGCTGCTGAAACAACTGTGGACACTTGGAATACGTGACAAAAATCTGATTTCTATTATATCTGCAATGCTGAAAGCGGAAGTTGCGGGAATTGGGTTCCCAGAGAAAGGAACACCGCAGGGCGGTATCATCTCTCCGCTCCTGTCAAATATCGTACTGAATGAGCTGGATTGGTGGCTGGCAAGCCAATGGGAGAATATTCCAACGCAATATCCGTTCAAGCAAACACCTAACCGCAATGGCAGTCCCAATCATGGTAATAAGTACGCTTCCCTCCGTAGAAGCGGATTGAAGGAAATAACCTGTGTACGATATGCAGACGATTTCAAAATATTTACCAGTAGCTATTCCAATGCGGTTAAGCTGTTCCATGCAACAAAGGACTGGCTGAAAGAGCGTCTTGGTCTGGATATAAGCCCGGAGAAATCCAAGGTAATCAACCTGAAAGAGGACTACTCCGAATTTCTGGGATTCAAGCTGAAAGTAATTCCCAGGGGCAAAACCAAACAGGGACAAACCAAATTTGTTGTAGAGAGCCATGTCAGAGAGAAATCCATTAAGAAAATAAAAGACAACCTTGCGAAACTGACCCATGCAATTCAGTACCCGAAGAATGCAACACATTCCGAATACGAGGAAATTGCGAAATACAATGCCTTTGTACTCGGAGTTCATGACTACTACAGCATGGCGACCAAGGTCAGCAAGGATTTCAGAGGATTAGCCTTTTCAGTCCAAAAGAGCCAGAAAACAAGATTTCAACAGCGGTTAAAAACAGCGGCAGAGGTTGAAAAGAATCGGATTCCATGTCACATAGCAAATGTGATTAAGGAACGATACGGAAAAAGTAAGCAATTGCGATATGTAAGAGGAATTGCGCTTGCACCGATAGGCTATGTCAAGCACAGGCATCCCATCCAGCGGAAACGTGGTGTGAACTCGTATACCGCAGAAGGTAGGGCCATGATTCATAAACAACTGGAAGCAGTTGATATGGAAATTTTGCATTATTTGATGCGAACCCCAGTTTGGAATGCCTCTATAGAATATAACGACAACAGACTGTCGTTATATTCGGCTCAAATGGGCAAATGTGCCGTGACCGGAGCGAAGCTGATGATTGGTGACATTTTCTGTCACCACAAAGTGCCACGCAGCAACGGAGGTACAGACGCATACCAAAACCTGATTCTGTTATGCGGAAATGCCCATAGGCTTATTCATGCCACCGATCCCAATACGATTGCAAGGCTTACGGATTCCTTAAACCTCACTCCGAAACAGAAAACCAAAGTTGATAAGCTCAGAAGCCTTGTTCATGTTGAGAGTTGTTAAAATGTAAATCAATTTGCCCTTGATGGCAAGCCGTGTGAGCTGAAAGGTTCATGCACGGTTTAGGGCGGGGGAAAAGTTGGAGATAACATCAAAATCTTACCTATCGCCACTGTCTACCCCAAAGGGGGATGGTTCCTTCAACGTCTACGACGATATGAAGCAAAAGCTGATGGCCCAGGGCGTACCGCCGGAGGAAATCGCCTTTATTCACGATGCAAAGACAGAGGCTCAGAAAGCGGAACTTTTTGCAAAGGTACGGAAAGGACAGGTGCGTGTGCTGCTTGGCTCCACGGCCAAAATGGGCGCGGGCACCAACGTACAGACCCGCCTTGCCGCACTGCACCATCTGGATTGCCCCTGGCGGCCTGCCGACATTGAGCAGCGCGAGGGCCGTATCCTGCGGCAAGGGAATATCAATAAGACGGTCAAGATCTATAAGTATGTTACAGAGAATACCTTTGACGCATATAACTGGAGCATTTTGGAGAACAAGCAGAAATTCATCGGCCAGTTGATGAGCGGCAAAAATCCCTCCCGTTCCTGCGAGGATGTGGACGAGGCTGCTTTAAGCTATGCCGAAGTCAAGGCCCTGGCCTCAGGCGACCCGCGCATTATTGAAATGACCGATCTGGACAGCCAGGTGACAAAGCTGAAACTTCTGAAAGCCAACCATGAAAGCCAGCGGTATTCGCTGGAAGATCAGTTGATTCAGTTTTTCCCAAAGGCAATCAGCCGTACCCAGGAACAGATCACCGGATTGGAACAGGATTTCGCTGTCGTACAGTCCCATCCCCTTCCTGATAAGGAGCATTTCTCTATTACGGTGGCAGGCCAGACCTATACAGAGCGCAAGGCCGCAGGTCAGGCCATCATTGATGCCTGCACCAAAATGACCGATGTGTCACAGCGGGTGGCCCTGGGCGAATACCGTGGGTTCCCCATGACCCTGTGGGCTGATACTGCCACACAGAAATTTCAGGTGACGATGAAACACAGCCTTTCTCATACGATTGAATTGGGCAGCGATCCGGTGGGAAACATTACCCGACTGGAAAACGCTCTGGCAGCCATCGCAGAGGATTTGGAACAAAACCGGGATAAGCTGACAAACCTGACCGCACAGATGGAGGAGGCAAAGCTGGAGGTGAAGCGTCCCTTCCCCCAGGAACAGGAGCTGGCAGAGAAAATTTCCCGCCTGAACGTGCTGCGGATTGCCCTGAATATGGATGGAAAATCCACCGGCAAACGGGAGCGGGACAAAGAGGAGCTGGATGGAGGAAAGCCCTCCATCAAAGGAATGCTAAAACGTCTTGGGGTTGAATCGGCAGCGACCGCTTCTCCCCCGCAAAAGGGCAAGGATATGGAGGTGGCAATCTGATGAAACCACGCAGCGGGCGCACCATTCCCCTTTACTTCAAGGTGTCGCCGCAGGAAAAGGAAATCATTGATAAAAAGATGGCGCAGCTTGGCATTCACAACCAGCGGGCCTACTTACGGAAAATGGCGGTGGACGGATATGCGGTGCAGGTGGATATGTCCGACTTCAAGGCTCTGGTGTCCCTGCTGCGTAACTGCTCCAACAACCTAAACCAGATCGCCAAACGGGTAAACAGCACGGGAAATCTCTATCAGGAGGATGTGGCCGACCTGCAGGAGCGATACCGGGAGCTTTGGGGCGCGGTCAGTACCCTTTTAGGGAAACTGACGGATTTATAAATCACGCCTTTACTTTCGCACTTTAATGTGATATAGTCAGCTTGTAAACCAGCTTCGAAGGAGGTCGCCCCTATGAGAATACTTTTGAAAATTTTACGGTTCCCTGTGGTTCTGGTGCTGACGGTTCTGGTGGCCTTCTGCCGCTTCTTCTGCCTGTTCTCCGGTATGGTCCTCGGTATCGTGGCGGTGCTGCTGTTCCTGATCGGGCTGCTGGTGCTGTTCGCTGGTCGGGTGGATGGCTTTATCGGATTTATGATACTGGCATGGCTCGTCAGTCCCTACGGCCTGCCGCTGGTAGCATCCTGGCTGACGGAACGGGTGGCAGACTTTAACCGGATGTTAAAATCAATCTAATCCATGTTTCATTGGGCGCAGTTCTTTTTATAAGGGCTGCGCCCCCCATTTTAACTTTGCACAATACAAATCTTGCGATATAATTAAACAAAAATAGAGGAGGGTAATCTAAATGAGCGAATTTAATAATGAGGCGTATCAGGCACTAGTAAGTGATTTGATAAATGATGCCTTTTACCTAGAAGGGGCTTCGTATAGAGGAATAATTGCAAAAATTAGACAGTATGCAGAAGTTGTTGTGAGAAAAATATTGAATTTATCCCCGGATGAAACTGTAGAATTAGGTAATGGAAAGCTACAACATCGACTCAAAGAAAAAAATAATCCGCTTTTGCTAAACGCAGTCAAGAAAATCAATAAAATTGGTTCTGAATGTACCCACACAAAGTCAATTAGAGAGATATCAAAAGAAGAAGTAGATGATACAATTAACCGACTTTTCGAATTATATGCATCACTCTTAATAGAATTTTTTGAAAAATACCAGTTTGGATCAAATCCGCATATTGTATCTAGCTTTTCGATATTACCGCCTATCATTCGCTATATAACACTTAATTACCTTTATGACAAGCATCCTGATAACCTTATGATAATCGACAAATTATCTTTAATCTTACTTAAAGCGCTGAACAGGGATGCAGCGATAAACTGGCTTGAAACGCACAAAGATGTTTTAGAGAAAACACCCACCATAACGGAAAAAGCATATCAAGACGCTTGCCGAAAAGGCGGCGTGGAGTTTGCAAATATTCTTCGTTTAAACGCTCCACAAAATATGTATGTTCTTTGCCTTGAAAAAGTTAATTTGGTAGCAAATCAAATAGATAAAGCTGGCCTATTATATAACGATTTTGAAAGTGCTATTATATACTATCAGAAAAATGGAATTGTAGAGGGGGATTCGCCTGAAGTGAAGGAATTTAATTCTATTATGGAATTTTTATATCTTGGTAGGAAAGCTCAAAAAGACATTGTATAGCCTTTGATTTTATATGCAGTAGACTGGTCTAATTCGGTCTACTGTTTGTTTTGTAAGGAGGAATATCGGCAGGATGGCAATTTCAAAAATCAAACCCCGCCACGCCAGTGAAGGCCGGAGTATTGCGGCGGTTTTGAAAGACCGGATTGACTATGACAAGAATCCGGAAAAGACGAAAGACGGGCTGCTGGTGTCCTCCTATCAGTGCAGCGCAGATACCGCATGGCAGGAATTTGCTCTCAGCAAGCAGATCTACGAAGCGGAAACCGGCCGTAAACGCGCACCGGAAAACGATGTGATCTCCTACCTGATTGTCCAGTCCTTTAAGCCTGGGGAAATTTCGCCGCAGGACGCAAATAAGCTGGGATATCAGCTTGCTTTGGAGTTTACCGGCGGGCAGCACCAGTTCCTTGTCGCTACCCATGTGGATAAGAAACACATCCACTGTCACATCGAATTTAACAGCACCGCCCTGGACTGTGCCCACAAGTTCAATAACTACTGGAATACCTATCAGACGATCCGAAAAATCAATGACCGCCTGAGCCGGGAACATGGCCTTTCCGTGATTGAAAAGCCCAAAGAAAAAGGCAAGCATTATGCAGAGTGGGCGAACGCACGGCGCGGCACAAGCTGGAAGGATAAACTGCGCCGGACGATTGACCGGGTATTGCCTACGGTGTCAAGCTACGAGGAATTTCTTGCTGCCATGCGCCGAGAAGGATATGAGATCCAGACCACCCGGAAAGCCCTGAGCTTTCGTCTGGCCGGTGAAGGACAGGAACGGTTTACCCGCGCCAAAACCCTGGGAGCCGACTATACGCCGGAGGCCATCCAGGAGCGCATTGGACAGCCGGTGAAGCGCCCGCGCCGGAGGGCTGTGCCGCTTCAAAAAAATGGCCGGGTCAATCTGCTTTTGGACATTCAAAGCCGCTTGCAGGGACGCGGGCCAGGCTATGAACGCTGGCTGAAAATCCATAACCTGAAGGAAGCAGCGAAAACGCTGAATTATCTGACCGAGCATAACATCACGGACTATGAGTTGCTGGCAGCGCAGGCCGTTTCTGTGTCCGAGAATTTTGATAAAACAGCAACTTCCATCAAGCAGTATGAACATCGGATGGAGCAGATCGCGGAGCTGAAAAAGCATATCATCAACTATGCGAAAACCCGCGATACCTATGTGGCCTACCGGAAAACCAGCCCCAGGGAGAAGTCACGGTTCCGGGCGGCCCATGAAGCGGAGCTGCTTTTGCACGAAGCTGCTAAACGGGCCTTTGACGAGTTTGGAGAAAAGAAGCTGCCGACGGTCAAAACCTTGCAGGCAGAATACAGTGACCTGCTGGCAAAGAAAAGGGCCGCCTATGAAGATTATAAGCGACTCCGAAAAGAAAACCAGGAATTGCAGACCGTAAAGGCCAATGTGGACGCATTATTAAGGATCGAGCAGGTGCAGGAGTACCAGCGAGAGAAAGAAAACAATCAGGAGCAGGGCCGGTAAAACCGCTCTGCGGGTTTGCCGCCTTGTTTGCCAAAAAGCGAAAGCCGGGGGCCGGGTCAGGGGTGCGCGAAGCGCATTTATTTACCTTTGACGCGGCCTCCGGCTTTTGCTATGCCTCCGGCAGAGAAGCGTCCTTCCGGACGCGCAAGCCACCATGCTCTGCATGGTGTTCGGCCCGCACATATTTGTCGGGCGGGGGTTTGGGGAACGCCCCAACAAGCAGGAAAGGATATTCCTTTCCATTGCTTGCAAAAAATATCCCGAATTTGGTATAGTAAACGAAATTTTGAATTTTTATATTCATACTGCTACCCATGAGGAAAGTGTCTACCCAAAAAGTGCGTTCTTGTAGGCTTTATTCCATCATGCTACCATTCAACTGAATATGTCGAAAGGAGATGTATCAGAATGAATGAGTTTGAAATTGGGCCAATCCGTCCCCCTTCCGAAAGTAGCAGTCTACTCATTCGTGTAACGCGGGGCTGCCACTGGAACAAGTGCTATTTCTGTGGGCTTTATAAATCCATGAAATTTTCCATGCGACCGATAGAGGATATAATCAGCGATATAAAAGCACAATCAGAGCAGCATAGCGGACAACAATACAAATCCTGCTTTTTGCAGGACGGTGACGCTCTGGTATTGAAAACAGACTATTTGCTAAAGATTTTGGATGCCTTGCATCAATACTTTCCCTCTTTGGAGTCTATCACCACTTATGCCCGTGCCGACAGCATAACGCGCAAATCCCTGTCAGAACTTAAACTGTTACGGGAGCATGGCCTAAACCATCTGTATTGTGGAATGGAAACGGGAGCTGACTGTGTTCTGCGGCTTATCAATAAGGGGTTCAATGCTGATACGGTTATCCGCAGCGGTTGTCTGGTAAAAGAAGCGGATATGACGCTATCTGAATTTATCCTGCTGGGGATTGGCGGAAAGGAATATTCCGACGAAAACGCACGAAAGACCGCCGACGCGCTCAATACCATACAACCCGATTTTATTCGTGTCCACGCGACCGGCTTTAAGCCCGGCTCCATGATGTGGCAGCTTATTCAAAACGGAACTATTACGCTACAATCAGAGGAAGAAATCGTTCAGGAGCAGCGGCTATTTTTACAATGCCTTAATGAAATGGACAGCTACTATGTGAATGAGCATATCATCAACCTGCTTCTGGAAGTTCGCGGCAATCTACTGACAGAGAAGCGTCAAATGCTTTCAGACATTGACCGTTTCCTGCGACTCCCGCCGGAAGAACGGCTATTGTTTGCCGTAGGCCGCAGGTTGAATGTGTTTTTCTTTTTGGATGATCTACAAAAGCCGGAGCTGCACCGTCAAGCGGAAGCATATATGGACAAAATTAAGAAAGAAAATCCCAATGTAGATTTCGCGCTTCTGTGTAACTATGTGCGGCAATCCCAAATATAAAAATCAGGCACAACCTCATGCACCGGCATGGGCTGTGCCTGATTTTCTACTTTTTAGTGGACGGACAGCATGGCGTCTGAACGTCCAGACCGTCCAGATAGCCGGTGCCCCAATTACACATTGCTTCCAAAACAGGAATGATGCTTCTGCCAAACGGCGTCAAAGAGTAAATCGTCTTAGGTGGGTTCTCTGGTATCACTTTCCTTGATACCAAACCACTTTGCTGTAAGTCGCGGAGCTGCTGGGAAAGCATTTTTGCCGTGGCTTTTGGGATAAGTCGTTGCAGCTCCATGTAATGAAGCGGCTGTTCAATCAGGTGCCAGAGTATCAGGGGTTTGTATTTGCCGCCGATCAGAGAAAGCGTTGCTTCTACGGGGCAGCTAAAAATCACTTTTTCTTCTTGCATATCAATACCTCTCATGTTAGGATGGGCACTTTCCTTTTGGGAACTATCTTCCCGGAAAGTACATTCTTGTGGAATTTTTCTGCGGTGTTACAATATAGTCGATGGTTGATTTGACACATAAAATACACGGAAAGGACTTTGAACTATGGAATTACTTGAAATCGCCAAAAAGCGTTTTTCTGTCCGGGACTACACCGACCAGAAGGTGGAGCCGGAAAAACTGAACAAGATTTTGGAGGCAGCGCACGTTGCACCTACGGCGGCAAATTTGCAGCCGGTTCACCTGATTGTCGCCCAGAGCGATGAGGCCCTTGCCAAAGTGGGCAAGGCGGCAAACATCTATGGCGCACCGCTGGCAATCATCGTATGCGCGGATCACAACAAGGCATGGGTACGGCCTTTTGACAAAAAGCAGACCGGCGACATCGACGCTTCTATCCTGACCGACCACATGATGCTGCAAGCAACCGAACTGGGCCTCGGAAGCGTTTGGGTTTGCTATTTCAAGCCGGATGTTTTGAGCAAAGAGTTTGACCTGCCTGCCAATCTGGAACCGGTCAACATTCTTGTCGTTGGTTACTCTGCGGAGGGTGAAGGTGATCTGAACCGTTTTGATGTCCAGCGCATCCCCATGAGCGATCTGGTTTCCTACGACAAGCTGTAAAGAGCCACCATATCAAGGCGCAACCCTTTTCACAGGGCTGCGCCTTTTCATCTTTCAGAAATATGGGCGTAGGTTTCTTCTAAAATCCATTTAATGTGTTCGTCGCAAAGAGTATAGAATACATTCTTGCCGACCTTATGCGAGGCGACCAGCCTTGCCATTTTCAGGATTTTTAACTGATGGGAAATTGCAGACCCGGACATATTCATTTGTGCGGCAAGTTCCTTTACGCAATATCCCTGTTTCATCAGCGCCCACAGAATTTTCATCCGGGTAAAGTCACCCATTGCCTTGTGCAGTTCAGACAGCTTATCCATGTCTGCCGTATCAGGCATGAATACGCATGGCTTTTGTTGTTCCATAGTGTTATCCGACCTTTCGTATTTGACAGCTATATCGTTTGTGGTTATTCTATTTTGGAAGGGAGGCGGCGATATGTCACACTACCATTTGCCCCACAACCACGGACAAGATATTGAAAAGGTTTTAGATAAAATGCCTGCCGAAGAAAATTTTCGGGAAATAGCATTTCTGTTTCAGCAGTTAAGTGACCCATCCCGGCTGCGGCTTTTGTGGCTGTTGTGCCATAGTGAGGAATGTGTCTGCAATCTGGCCGCTGCCGTTGATATGAGCGCCCCGGCGATTTCCCATCACCTGAAAAATCTGAAACGCAGCGGCCTTATTACCAGCCGCCGGGAGGGGAAAGAGGTTTATTACACCTTATCCAACACAGCCCCCGCAAAACTTCTCCATAAAACAGTGGATGCCTTATTTGAAATATCCTGTCCGACCGACTAATAAGCGAAATGCGCCGCTGCCTATCATTGGAAGCAACGGCGCATTTCTATATTTCTGCTTTTGTATCAATGCTCCGGGGGAAGAAATTTCTTTACCCGCATGGCCCGGATTGCGTTCAGAATAGCAATGACCGATACCCCGACATCAGCAAAAACAGCCGCCCACATATTCGCATAACCCGTAGCCCCTAAAATCAGGACTAAGAGCTTTACGCCCAAGGCGAAAACAATATTTTCATTTGCAATGCGGATCGTCTTTCTGGCAATCCGTACAACAGCGGAAATCTTCGAGGGTTCGTCCGTCATCAGAACCACGTCCGCAGCCTCAATCGCCGCGTCGGAGCCGAGGCCGCCCATAGCGATACCCACATCTGCGCGGGCCAATACCGGCGCGTCGTTGATCCCGTCACCCACAAATACCAGCTTTCCTTTTTCACTGGTCTGTTTCAATATTGCTTCTACGCGGTCAACTTTATCTGCCGGGAGCAGTTCGGTATATGCCTGATCGAGTCCCAGCTTTTGTGCCACTTTTTTACCAACAGCATCCGCATCCCCTGTGAGCATGACCGTTTTTCTGACGCCGACCTCTTTTAATGCCCTGATTGCAGCCGGGGCGTCTGCTTTGACTTCATCCTCAATGACAATGTATCCCGCATATTTTCCGTTGCAGGCCAGATAAATCACTGTGCCGATAGCGTCCGACGGGGTATAAGCAATATTCTCCCGGTTCATCAGCTTTGCATTTCCGGCCAGAACAGTTTTTCCGTCTATGACGGCCCGGACACCGTGACCGGCAATTTCCTGCACATCACTGATCCGGCGGTTGTCGATTTTCTTTCCGTATGCCTTTTGGATAGACTGCGAAATCGGGTGATTAGAATAATCTTCCGCATAGGCAGCCAGCTCCAAAAGCTGTTCTTCTTTCATATCTATGGCCTTGATCTGGCTTACCGCAAAAGAGCCTTTCGTCAGTGTGCCGGTCTTATCAAACACGACAACTTCCGTATGGGCCAGCGACTCCAAATAGTTACTTCCCTTGACAAGAACGCCGATTTTGGATGCTCCGCCAATACCGCCAAAGAAACTAAGCGGAATGGAGATAACCAGAGCGCAGGGACAGGAAATAACAAGGAAGGTCAGCGCACGGTAAATCCAAACGCTGAATGGCTGCCCGGTAACAAGAGGCGGAAGGATGGCAAGGGCAATCGCCGCGAATACCACAATCGGGGTATAATAACGGGCAAAACGGCTGATGAAATTTTCTGTTTTTCCTTTTTTGTCGCTGGCGTTTTCTACAAGGTCTAAAATCTTTGCAACCGTGGACTCTCCGTATTTTTTTGTGGTCTGGATTGTCAAAATGCCTGTTTGGTTGATACACCCGCTGATTACTTCCATGCCGGGTTCCACATCACGGGGCATAGACTCACCTGTGAGGGCCGAAGTATCCAAAGCGGACGTTCCCTTGATGATCTTGCCATCCAATGGAACACGCTCACCGGGTTTTACGACTATCGTATCCCCGATATTTACCTCGTCCGGGTCAACCTGTTCTAATTTTCCGTTTCGTTCTACGTTCGCATAGTCTGGGCGAATGTCCATCAAGCTGGCAATGGATTTTCTGGATTTGGAAACTGCATAGGACTGGAACCATTCTCCCACCTGATAGAACAGCATAACGGCTACACCCTCGGAGTGTTCCCCCAAGATCAGTGCGCCAATCGTTGCAATCGTCATAAGAAAGTTTTCGTCAAATACCTGTCCATGTAGAATGTTGGTGACAGCTTTCCAGACAATATCCCAGCCAATCACCGCATAGCAGACCAAAAATACACCCATTTCCACAGTCGGCCCCAATGGGAGCAGACTACCGGCTGCAAACAGCACCGCTGCAACGATAATGCGAAACAGCAGGCGCTTTTGTTTTCGTGTCATAATAAACATCTCCTTTCAGTCGAACACCGGCTGCCGTTTCTGGCAGCCGGTGTTCAGCTTTTCTCATGCCTTGACCGTCACATCCGGCTCAATCTTTTTGATAAGGGCCTTAGCCTCGGCCAGAACTGCGTCGAACCGATCATCCGGGGCATCCAGAACCATCTTCTGGCTCAGAAAGTTTACTTCCACGCTGTTTACGCCGTCGATCTTCTGAACCGCTTTCTGGATTTTGTCGGCACAATGGCCGCAGTCAAGGTCAATCAATTTAATGGTCTTTTTCATCAGAAAGACCCCCTTTCCTAAAGTATTTGGTTGGTTTGACATGGCTGAACAATTAAAAGATTATTTAATCGTCCACGGCTCTTAGTATATTTGCAGACCCGGCTTCCGTCAACGGATTTAAGGCGGATACTTCCTTTTGGATTTGAAAACCTGCTGTTTGGATTTGGCGAACAGTTCTTTTTCTTTTTGGATAAAAAAAGCTCCTTTATGGAGCGGACAAATAAAAAAACTGCTGTCTATAATGAAAAGCGGTCAAGGAGTGACCTTTCGTGCAAGCGTTATGGCTGGGGCGGATAAGGTATCTTTCCCCCAAAGATACCAAACGCCCCTTTCTATAACAGCTTTTAGTCCCCTACGGGGGAGGGGGACTTGCACAAAAATCCAATACGAAAGAAGGGATGATTTTGCAAAAGGAGCAATTTGACATTACAGGCATGACCTGCTCGGCCTGCTCGACCAGAGTGGAAAAGAGTGTGGCAAAGCTGCCCGGCATTAAGGAAGTGTCCGTCAACCTGTTAAAAAACAGTATGGTTGCTTCTTATGACGAGTCAGTTTTGGACACGGCAGGAATTATCGAAGCGGTTGAAAAGGCCGGTTATGGTGCTATTCCTAAAACCTCTATCCAAAACAAAAGCCGTGCGACTACAACGGCATCAAAACCAGAGGTCAATACGGCACAGGCAGAATACAAGCAGATGAAACAGCGGCTGCTGCTTTCTGCCCTGTTTACAATCCCGCTGTTTTACATTTCTATGGGTCACATGATGGGGTGGCCGCTCCCTGCGGGCCTGCTGGGAATGGAAAATGCAATCACCTTTGCATTTACACAATTCCTGTTGCTCATTCCTGTGGTATTCATCAATTTCAAATACTATCGGATGGGCTTCAAGACCCTGTTCCACGGTTCTCCTAACATGGACTCACTGATTGCAATAGGCTCCAGTGCTGCGATTATCTATGGCATTTACGCCATCTACAAAATCGGCATCGGTTTCGGTCACGGGGACATGGCTACGGTTCACAGCTTTATGATGGACTTGTATTTTGAGTCAGCAGGAATGATCCTGACACTCATTACTTTGGGCAAAACATTGGAGGCCCGCGCGAAAGGCAAGACCTCGGATGCAATCACAAAGTTAATGAATTTGGCACCCAAAACAGCAACCGTAGAGCGCGACGGACAAGAATTTCAAATACCCGTGGAAGAAGTACAGTTGGGTGAAACACTGATTGTTAAAGCTGGCGAGTCCGTGCCGGTAGATGGGATCGTCATAGAGGGTTTTTCTTCGATTGACGAGTCGGCCTTGACCGGCGAAAGTATCCCTGTAGAAAAGCACATCTGTGACAAAGTGATCGGTGCAACCACAAGCAAGTCTGGCTATTTCAAGATGCAGGCTACAAAGGTAGGCGATGATACTACACTGGCCCAAATCGTCCGGCTGGTAGATGAAGCGACCAGTTCTAAAGCTCCGATTGCTAAAATGGCTGATAAGGTGAGCGGCGTATTTGTGCCGGTGGTAATTAGTATTGCTCTGATTGCAGTCATTGTATGGCTGCTGTTGGGATATGGTTTTGAATTTGCCTTGTCCATTGGTATTTCCGTCTTAGTTATTTCCTGCCCCTGTGCGCTGGGCCTTGCAACGCCTACGGCCATTATGGTCGGAACCGGCAAGGGCGCGTCCAACGGTATTTTGATTAAGTCAGCAGAAGCATTGGAGACGGCCCATAACATCGACACAGTTGTTTTGGACAAAACCGGAACCATTACACAAGGTACACCCGTAGTCACGAATATGCTCTGCAAGGAAGGAGTTCAGCAGCAAGAACTACTGAAAATTGCGGCTTCATTGGAAAAAATGTCCGAGCATCCTTTGGCAGACGCTATTGTAGCGGAAGCTGAAAAAGAAGGACTCACCTTCCTGCCGGTGAGCGACTTTAAGCAAATTCCCGGTCAGGGTATCGTAGGGCAAATAGAAAGTGAAATTTGTCTGGCAGGCAATCGTCGGCTAATGTCCGCGAATGGTATCCAAGGAGGCGTCCTTCTCCAATTAGGTGAAAAGATGGCGGTGGATGGGAAAACTCCGTTATTTTTTGCCCGTGGAGGTCAGCTTATCGGAGTCATTGCGGTGGCTGATGTCGTTAAGCCAACCAGCAGACAGGCAGTACAGGAATTAACCCACATGGGGATCGAGGTAGTCATGCTCACCGGCGATAATGCCAAGACAGCAGAAGCGATCCGGCGGCAAGTCGGTGTAAACCGCGTTGTTGCAGAAGTTTTCCCACAGGACAAAGAGAAAGAAATCCGGCGCTTACAGAATGAAGGAAAAAAAGTTGCAATGGTTGGCGACGGGATCAATGATGCCCCTGCGCTGGCCCGCGCAGATATCGGTATTGCCATTGGAGCGGGAACCGATGTTGCGATTGAGTCGGCAGATATTGTCCTGATGAAAAGTGATTTGTTGGATGTATCTTCTGCAATTCAGCTTAGTAAGGCGGTTATCCGCAATATCAAGCAAAACCTGTTTTGGGCATTTATTTACAACATCATCGGCATACCTGTGGCGGCTGGCCTGTTCTATCTGCCATTTGGCCTGAAATTAAATCCCATGATTGGTGCTTTTGCTATGAGTTTTAGTTCTGTATTTGTGGTATCAAACGCCCTGCGGTTAAGATGGTTCAAGGCAAAACACACATCCCATACAGAGCCGGATACATCCCAAATGTACGAACAAAAACCAATTCAAAAAGAAGATAAAGGAGTAGTTCAAATGGAAAAAGTAATGAACATCGAAGGTATGGTTTGCGGAAACTGTGTTAAGCACGTTGATAAAGCATTACGGGAGATCGAGGGCATCACGCAGGTTGAGGTCAGCCTTGAAAAGAAAATGGCACAAGTACAGCTCAATCAAGATGTGCCGGATGATGTGCTGAAAACTGCTGTCGAGGAAGCCGGTTATCAGGTAGTAAGCATCCAGTAAGCAGGCAGCCTATGAAAGCAAAGAAAAGAGATATAGTTCACAAATTGAAAATTGCAAGAGGTCAGATAGATGGTATCCTGCAAATGGTTGAGGAAGATCGCTATTGTGTGGATATATCTACCCAACTCCAATCAACACAGGCTTTATTAAAAAGCGCCAATCAACAAATTATGCAGGCTCATATCCGAAGCTGTGTTCGGGAAGCGTTGCAAACTGACGTTGAAAATCCAAAGCTGGAAGAAGCCCTAAGACTACTGGAAAAGATGGCACAATGACACCGGGAGCGGAAAGGGACTTGTCCCTTTTCGCTCCTGATTTCGTGTCAGATTGGATTGGTAATCCTGCGGTTTGGAGCGTACAAACCTTTTGCAATCTTATATACTTTTACATGGTTAGACGTGGCTAATAAATATGTAGGAGGTAGAGTGATGAAACAATCACTGGATACAAGAACAAAACTGCTGACGCAGCGCCCGTTCTCATTGATGCTGGAACTTAGTATTCCTGCGGTTCTCGGCATGGTAGTAGTCGGGCTTTATAACATGATGGACTCTATTTTCGTAGGGCAGATGGTTGGGTCTGTGCAGATGGGCGCGGTATCCGTTTCCTATCCCTTTACCCTGATTAACGCCGGTTCTGCGGCTATGCTGGGTGTTGGTTCCGCCTCTGTCCTTTCAAGGGCCATCGGTAAAAAAGATGAAAACACTGTGAAGAAGATCATGGGAAATCTGGTTGCCGCTGTTGTGATCCTTTCCGTTATTTATACAGTTATAGGCATGGTCTTTACCCGACAGCTTTTATCTCTGGCCGGAGCAAGTGACAATATCCTGAATTATGCGGAAAAATATCTTCGGATCATTTTTGCCGGTTCCCTGTTTGTAAACTTCTTTCAGAGTGCAAACATGGTTATTCGCGGAGAAGGTCAGTTGAAAAAGGCAATGTTCATTATTGCCAGCGGTGCTATTCTGAATATTATCCTTGACCCGATTTTTATTGCACTCCTAAACCCCTATGGCATGGGAATTGAGGGGGCTGCCTATGCTACCGTACTTTCACAGTTTGTTCAGGCTGTGATTACCGTGTGGTACTTCAAGAAGAAAAGCCCAAATGTCAAAATCGGACGCATCCGCATTGACGGCCCCATTCTCCGACAGGTACTTGCTGTTGGTGTTTCTGCCCTGTTAATGCAGGTCTTGACTTTGGTTCAGCAGACGGTGATCTATCGTGTGGCAGCCAACTATGGAGGGGAAACATCCCAAATCCTTTTGGGCGCGGCTCTGCGCTTCTGGAACTTCTCATTTGTTCCTCTGTGGGGGATCAGTCAGGGCTTCCAGCCCGCCGCCGGTACGAATTACGGGGCGAAAGATTACGACCGTGTAAAGTTGCTGACAAAAGTATTTATCGCAGCCGCCACCATCCTGTCCCTGTTGTTCTGGATACCTGCCGAGCTACTCCCGGAAAAGGTGCTTTCCATGTTCATTACAACGCCGGGTGTTGCAGCGTCGGGCGCGACAAACTTCCGTATCATGTTCAGTACCTATGTTTTGCAGGGTAGCTTCCTGATTGCGGTAACGTTGTTCCAGTCTTTGGGCAAAGCAAACAAAGCAACATGGCTGGTTCTTTTCCGCCAAATCATCCTGTTTATCCCCCTGTGTGTGCTTCTGCCGATGATTGGCGGGCTGGGTATCCGTGGTGTATGGCTGGCGATTGCCTTAACGGACGCTGTTCTGGTTGTGATTACCATTGCAATGATGGCTTCCGAATTTCGCAAAATGCCGCCCACATCACAGACTTTACGCTAAGGAGGGACAGCTATGTACCTCTGTGACGGAACCATAGGAAATAATTATAAAGTGCAAGATATTAAGCTACCTGTAAACATTGAAAAGCGCCTTGAAGCATTGGGAATGACACGCGGCACTCCCGTTACTGTCCTGAATAGCAAAGGACATGGCATCCTGATCGTAAAAATACGCGGGACACGCTTCGCATTAGGGCGCAATATCACAAAAAACATTTTAGTGGGGTAAATTCCGATGGGTGAAAATCTGACTATCGGCTTCATCGGAAATCCAAATTGCGGGAAAACCACACTTTTCAACGCTTATACCGGCGCAAACCTGAAAGTGGCAAACTGGCCGGGTGTTACTGTTGAGAAGGTAGAGGGAGCCATTAAAGACCACGATATGAACATCCGTCTGGTAGACCTGCCCGGCACTTACAGCCTGACTTCCTATACAATGGAGGAACAGGTATCCAGACAGTTCATACTTAGTGATGAAGTCGATTTAATTATTGACGTTGCAGACGCTTCTGCGCTGGAACGAAATTTGTACTTAACTTTACAGCTTTTGGAGCTGGGAAAGCCGGTTGTGCTGGCCCTGAATATGATGGACATTGTAGAGAAACGGGGCATGGAAATTGACACACACCGGCTTCCCGAAATGCTGGGCATCCCGGTTATTCCGGTTTCTGCAAGAAAGCGGACAGGTCTGGATGTGCTGCTGCACGCAGCAGCGCACCACAAGGACTGCAAAGACCCGGATTGCCTGATCCATCACCACAAATATACGTCCAAGCACCGGCACGACCACCATTCCGAGTATGCAATGGTTTATAGTGATGCCATTGAAGATAAGATTGACCTTATTATGGCGGAGCTGAAAAGGAAGTATCCGGGCCTGACAAATTATCGCTGGTATGCGATTAAGCTGTTGGAACAGGATAAGGAGATCACAGCAAACTACCCGGTTGACCTGCCCGATGTGCTGGATCGCAATTATGAGTCAGACATCATTAACGAGAAATACGATTTCATTCAGGAGATTATCAGGGAAGTTCTGGTAAATAAAGACCGGCAAGATGCCCTGACGGAGAAAGTGGATCGTGTGCTGACACATAAAGTATGGAGCATCCCCATTTTCCTTGTTATCATGGCCGTGGTATTTTTCCTGACCTTTACGATTGGGGACTGGCTGAAAGGATATTTTGAGATGGGGATTGAAAGCCTGTCTGCCTTAATCAGTGACGGGCTGGTTGCCGCCGGTGTCAATGAAGTGCTTCGCTCCCTGCTGGTAGATGGCATTATCGCCGGTGTAGGCGGTATCCTGACCTTTTTGCCAAACATCTTTATCCTGTTCCTTGCTTTGGCTTTTCTTGAGGACAGCGGCTACATGGCCCGCGTTGCCTATGTTATGGAAGGAATTATGAGCAAGCTGGGACTATCCGGCAGGGCATTTATCCCCATGATATTAGGGTTTGGCTGTACCGTTCCGGCAATCATGGCGTCGCGGACTCTGGAAAACCGGCGTGACCGCTTCAAAGTCATGCTGATTACGCCTTTTATGAGTTGCAGCGCCCGTCTGCCAATTTACATACTGTTTGCGGAGATGTTCTTTGCAGACCGGGCTATGCTGGTAGCGTACTCTATGTACCTGATCGGTTTAGTGGTTGCTATTCTTGTGGCGGCGGTGATCCATCTGATTGACCGCAAGACTTCAGAAAACTATCTGCTGATCGAACTGCCGGAGTACAAAGCGCCGAGTGGCAGAACCGTTGCTATCTATGTATGGGAAAAGGTGAAGGATTACCTTACCAAAGCCGGAACCACAATTTTCATGGCTTCTATCCTCATGTGGGTGATCCTGAATTTTGGGCCTCATGGCTATACCACGGAAATGACAGAGAGCTTCGGAGCCATTTTGGGCCATTGGCTAGTGCCGTTCTTTGCACCGATTGGATTGGGCTTCTTGCTTTGATTGCCGGTATTTCTGCAAAGGAAGTTGTTGTGTCCAGTTGTGCCGTCCTGTTCGGAGTCCCGAATATCAATTCGGGAGCAGGAATGAATACGCTGGTTGGCATTTTAGGAGCTGCCGGTTTTGGACAGCTCAATGCGTTCTGCCTGATGATTTTCTGCCTGCTGTATATTCCTTGTGCGGCGACATTGGCAACGATCCGCAAGGAAGCGGCCAGCACTCGTTGGATGCTGCTGTCTGCATTGTTCCAGTTGGTTGTGGCGTGGGTTATCACTTTCGCTGTTTATCGAATTGGACTTCTTCTGTGAGGTGAAAATATGACATTCAAAAAAATCTTCTGTTCAGTCGTCGTTATTTCTGTAATCGGCGCTGGACTTTTGGTAATGAGAAATCTTCTGCGCGAAGAATAGAGAAATACATAGGGGAAAGCTGGCAGAGCTTGTGTTCTGCCAGCAGAAAGGAAAAATGAGTATTATCGAGTCTGTAAAAAACACGGCTTTTACTGTGGCTGTAAACACGGTTCTGAATTATCTGGAAAAGGAGCCGGAAACCAATATTCCCAAAGCAATGAACCTGATCGACAAAGCCTTGCCCGATGGCTGGTATGAAAGTCAGCGGGCCGCTTTCCGAAAAGCGATTGCAGAAAAGGGAAATTGGTATGAACTGATTTTGAAAGCCTATCAGTTGGATACTGGGGTACGAAAAACACTATTCCAGAATTTTATTATCAACTCCGCCTTGAAAGGCGGTGCCGTTCAGGAGGAAATGCGGAAGAAGGAAAACTGCAATATTCCGTGGGCGGTTCTGTTAGACCCTACATCGGCCTGCAATCTGCACTGTACCGGCTGCTGGGCAGCCGAATACGGTCATAAACTGAATTTGAGTCTTGAAACCATCGACAGCATTATCCGTCAGGGTAAGGATCTGGGCGTCTATATGTATATCTACACGGGCGGGGAACCGATGGTTCGCAAAAAGGATTTGATTACCCTGTGTGAGCGGCATCCTGATTGTGCGTTCCTCTCATTCACGAACGGCACCCTGATTGACGAAGCGTTTTGTAAAGAAATGCTGCGGGTAAAAAATTTCGTCCCAGCCATCAGTCTGGAAGGATTTGAACAGGCAAACGACGGACGCAGGGGCAACGGCGTATTTGAAAAAGTCATGCAGGCCATGAACTTGCTGCGGGAATATAAGCTGCCCTTTGGCATTTCAACCTGCTATACCAGCGCGAACTATGCCGACATCAGCAGCGAACAGTTTTTCGACATGATGATTGACATGGGGGCTATGTTTGTCTGGTTCTTCCACTATATGCCCGTTGGCAATGAAGCTGTACCGGCGCTTTTGCCCACGCCGGAGCAGAGAAAAATCGTTTACGAGCGTATCCGCGCCTTTCGGAACACAAAGCCGATTTTCAGCATGGATTTCCAGAACGATGCAGAGTATGTAGGCGGCTGTATTGCCGGAGGCCGAAATTATCTTCACATCAATGCTGCCGGGGATGTGGAGCCTTGTGTGTTCATTCATTATTCCAATGTGAACATTCACGATTGCAGCCTATTGGACGCACTGAAAAGCCCGCTATTCATGGCCTACCATGACGGGCAGCCATTCAACAAAAATATGCTGCGGCCCTGCCCCATGCTGGAAAACCCGCAGATTTTGAGGGATATGGTAAAACGCACCGGCGCAAAGTCTACGGATTTGCAGTCGCCGGAGTCGATAGACCATCTTTGCGACAAGTGCGAGCCGTATGCAAGGAACTGGCAGCCCACGGCGGATGACTTGTGGAGTGCCAGCCGGAAAGGAGTCTAAATGATTGTAACAGGTGTAATTGTGGCCGGGATTGCTCTCTATGCGGTATGGGCTGTTCGGAAAATCCATAGGGATCGGAAGAATGGTTCCTGCTGCGGTGGCGGCTGCTCCGGCTGTGTAGGCAAAGAATATTGCAATAAATAAGCTGTATCTGGCCGGTGCCCCTGTTTGACAAAGGGCATCGGCTTTTTTCATTTGCACGGTTAGCCATGACGTACTATAATTCAAAGTGGGTTCTATTTGGATTTCAAATCCTGCTGATTGGAGCGGTGCAATATGAGAAAAACCTATATAATAAAAGATGTCAGAAAGACTCTGGCACAACAGATAAACAACTTAGATACAGCGGAAAGGACAGCTATGGAAAATACCCCTCTTTCATCAACAGGGTTATCCGCAGTCATTCCGAAAGATAACGACGGTTACTGTACTGTCTATAAAATGGATTGTGCGGATGGCCTCGGACTTATGACGGTCTATCAGGTCTATCCCGGCATACAGCTTATCTATAACGATTTTGAAGCGACAAGCTGCTATTGGGATGGGAACATTGATAAAAACATTTTGGAGATCAACCATTGCCGGGAAGGACGGGAAGGCTGCCGCCTGCCAAGCGGCTCTTGCCTCTATCTCGGAGAGGGCGACCTCTCTATTCATACGATGGATAACTGTGCTTCGGAAATGTCATTTCCCCTGAAACACTACCGGGGAATTTCCGTCGTTATCAATTTGTCCGTAGTAGTGAAAAATCCGCCTGAAATCCTCTCGGACAGCGGCATAGATATTCTTCAATTCAAAGAGAAGTTTTGCGCTGATGGAAACTGTTTCATTATGCGGGCTAAAGATGAAATCGAGCATATCTTTTCAGAGTTGTATTATGTGCCGGATTGTTTACAAAAGCCGTATTTCAGGTTGAAAGTACAGGAATTACTTTTATTTCTGTGCCTGGTTGATGTATCCAAAGAGAAACGACGAGAACTATATACGTCGCCGCAGGTAGAGATTATTAAAACAATCCATAAAAGACTGGTATCAAACCTGCAGGAACGTCCGACGATTGAGGAGCTTTCAAAAGAATACCTAATAAACCCAACAACCTTAAAAGATACATTTAAAGGGATTTTTGGGCAGCCTATCGGAAACTATATGAAAGAGTATCGTATTAGACAGGCTGCGATCTTATTAAGGCAAACGCAGTCCACCATAGCCGAAATAGCAAATAAAGTCGGCTATGAAAATCAAAGTAAGTTTGCCACAGCATTTCGGGATGTGCTAAAAATCCCCCCGGCTGAATACCGCAAACAAAATAGTGGGGAATAAAAGCTGTTAATGAATGGTGGTATTCTTGTCTTACTATAAGAGTAAGACAGCCAGTGGGTGAAAATTTTGCCTGCTGGTTTTTTAATAAGAGCATTATTTCATTTGTCCTCATGATAAAGAAAAACAGCAGAACAAGAATAATTTCTGTTCTGCTGAGTTCACTTAGTATCTTCGGTATCAACTTCTGATGTATCGGTTTTGCATAGCAATTCGTTAGCCAAACAATTTAGTGTCTTGATTAATATTTTACGATCACGTTCAGAACAGGCAAGATATTTTCCAATAAACTGATTAATCTCATCGTCCTGTTCTAACTCTGGATGAAATAGGGTTTCACCAGAAAATCCGAGTCGTTTTTTCAATGTGGCAAGGACTTCATAAGATGGATTTATTTGTCCTTTCTCGATTTTTGCTATATGCCGAGCCGATACGCCAGATTGCTCCGCCAATTCATCTTGGGTCAATTCGCAATCTTTCCGACTTTTACGAATAAAAGCCCCGAGATACTGTAGCATATCTTCCGGCATAATCGTTCACCTCATATACATTGTATCGTGCTGAAAGAGGTTTTGACATCCCTCTATAATTCTGGTTAAATCGGAATTATTATTCCTATATATCAACAAATCATTCTCTTTTTGGCCTTATCTTAACCGCCAATAAAAAAAACGGCGGTTCAAGACAGGGCCTAAAGGTGTGTCGTCTGTGTTTCGCCGGGGGAGGCGAATATGGACGGCATTTTGATTTATCCCTCTAAAGGAGACATATTCTCAAAAAAATAGATTTCAGTCCAGGAACATACTTCGCCCATCAAGCAGAACAATCAGTCACATATAAAAAGAATTATAATTCTTGCTCATGGGCTTTAAATAGCGTCGAACAGTTACAAAAGCTGTCCGGCGCTTTTTCTTGTCGTATTTTGTCAAACTTCGGATTTGCTCCGAAGTGCCGTTCTCCCCCGTTTGTCTACCCGCCCACGCAGACAAACATCAGAAAGGAGAACAGGCTTATGGCCGAAAAAGATTGGGCTGCGAGCCTTAAAAACGAGGATCGTATTATTGCAAACTCTGACCGCCGGTTCCGGTATCACTGCTACTCCCTGGAGAGTATGAGCGAGGAACTTACATACAAGGAGCGGTCTATCTATATCCAGGATGATTTTACGGAGCAACTGATGGTGGAGGATTTTATTGATACCGTCCGGAACGAAAAGCTGGCTTATGGCTTGCGCCGTCTGACAGACCGGCAGCGTTTCGCTATCGAGCTGGCTTTTTGGGAAGGGTATCAGTACAAGGAGATTGCAGTCATCTTTGGCTGCTCACCGGCAGCGGTCACACTTCTGCTTCAAAGGGCCTTTCACCGGCTCCGCAGCTTCTTAGCTGAATAAGTGAAAGCAAGGACAGCATTCTTGTGATGCTGTCCTTGCCTTTGCCTATTCCGTTCAAGAAATTTGTACGCCCCCTTAATTGAGGGGCGCTGAAATCTCCGATATGTAGAGGGACAAGCCCTCAGAAAATAATCGGAGGTGTTGCAATATGTTGAAAACCATTAAAGTAATCCATTTGGCCCCTGGTGAATCGCTTCTCATCCTGACACAGCCTGCGCCGACCCCTGCGCCGCCTGGCGCTGCGAATGCCCAGCCCAGCCCGTTCCTTATTGATCCACAGGACGATGATAAAATCATCGCTCTGGTTCGAGTTGCATAAGGGAGGGCGCACTATGTATCTTGTCAAAATCTTAAATGCTGATCACCGCCCTGTCGATGTGGAAGTATCACTTGAAATCTACCGCGTTTACGAGGAAAGCCGAAAGCAGGAGGAACGGCAGCGGTATGAGCGCCGGAAACATATCGAAGGGAAATCTTTTGATGATTGCCTGCTGTATGATCTGGCTACGGAGCCGCTGGAAGAAACCGCCGAGCGCCTGGAAACCTTGCTGGAAATTGGCCAGGTGCTGGAGAAACTTCCCCCGTTGCAGCGGTGGCGTTTCATTCTCCATTTTTTCTACGGATACTCCTATTCAGAGATTGCCAAAATGCAGGACTGCAATAAATCGGCGGTCATGCGTTCCGTGCATTCCGCTTTGAAGAAAATCCGAAAAAAAGTTGCGGCGTAACTATCAACGATTGCCCGTTTTCCCTCCTATATAGTGAAAGGGATTTTAGAAACCCCTTTTGACTGTGTACCTTGAAAAACAACGGGCAATCCGTTCATACTCAGTATTCAAGTTTTTGAGTGCTGCGCCGAGCATCGCATAGCACAAACGCGATAACCCCCTGCGGATGGTCAGAGCATCCGTCAATACGATAACATCAAAGGGGCCGAGCGGTCATTTGGTGGCTGATGACCGGCCTGTGGTGGGCCGGAAAGTGCCAGGACGCGCAGCGCAAGGAACCGTGCCACTCACCGAAACTTACTGCGAATATGGTGCCAACCACCTATCGGCGGTATGCGGCGGCTTCAGCAGCCATCCGGCTGACTAACCCTGAACCGGCTTGAATATTCCCTGTATCGGGGGTGTGCTGATGGGCAGTCCTGCTGTCCAGAGAATACGATACAAAAAATAAGAGAGAAGCGGTGCTGCGTCGGGATAATCGGCGCAGCACTTCTTTGATATAAAGAGGTGATAAATGTTTGAGTGGATTTCATACTTATTTCTTTTTGATTTTGGGAGAAATGGCTTATGGGAGATGAATGGAATGGCCTTGCGGATTTGCTTGCTGATTTAATCGAGAAGTATGCGGATGTTTTAGATATTGACAGTTTGCCAGACCCTAAAGAAAAGAAAAATATTAGTGAGTTTATCGATTTAAAGTGTGAATCTGTTGAAATCAAAAAGGCTGCATGATATAATTATATCGTGATAATATAGTCCAAACAATTTTGGAACTGGAACGATGTATGATATTATGTAGTGCACATCAGTGGCACTATGAGTGAGGTTGCTTATGGATAAGAAAAAAGTAAAGGTTTATACCTACACCAGAGTGTCAACAACAATGCAGATTGACGGCTACTCCTTGGACGCACAGAAGTCAAGAATGAAAGCTTTTGCAGAGTACAATGATTATGAAATTGTAAGAGAATATGAGGATGCCGGTAAGTCCGGAAAATCCATTGAAGGCCGAGTACAGTTTTCCCAAATGATGGATGATATTAAAGAAGGAAAAGACGGAGTTTCTTATGTCCTTGTCTTTAAATTATCCCGTTTCGGGAGAAATGCGGCAGATGTTCTTTCGACTTTGCAGATTATGCAGGACTTTGGCGTGAATCTAATCTGTGTTGAGGATGGGATAGACTCTTCTAAGGATGCTGGCAAACTGATGATTTCCGTTCTCTCGGCAGTCGCTGAAATTGAGAGGGAAAATATTCGTGTCCAAACGATGGAAGGACGTATCCAAAAGGCCAGAGAAGGAAAATGGAACGGCGGATTTGCACCGTATGGCTATCAGCTTGTGGACGGAAAACTGGAAATAAACGAGGAAGAGGCAGTAGCAATTCGCGTGATATTCGACCAATATGTGAATACCAATATTGGTTCAAATGGCATTGCTAAATATCTGGAAAATCACGGAATACGAAAAATACAACGGCAAAATGGAAAAAATCCTCTGTTTGATGCCCATTTGGTTCGCCTAATACTAAGAAATCCAGTATATTGTGGCAAAATCGCCTATGGACGCAGAAGAACAGAAAAAGTACATGGAACCAGAAATGACTATCATCTTGTAGAACAAGAGAACTATTTACTGGTTGACGGATTGCATGAAGCCATTGTTTCCGAAGAAATCTGGCAGGCGGCGCAGGTCAAATTACTTGCTCAGGCAAAAAAATATGAGCATGTAAATAAGGGAAAAGATACGAGAACTCATCTGCTTTCGGGTATTGTAAAATGCCCTGTGTGTGGTGCAGGAATGTATGGAAACAAATGTATCAAACACAAAAAGGATGGAACAAAGTATAAGGATTTTTATTACTATGGTTGCAAACACCGCACCATGACCCGTGGACATAAGTGCGATTACAGAAAGCAAATCAATGAGGAACTATTGGATGATGCAGTCGCAGAAATCATAGTAGCATTAGTCAGCAAGCCTAAATTTGCCACGATGATGCAGGAAAAAATCAATATGAAGGTAGACACTTCCACAATAGATCAGGAGGTGGCGAATCACGAAAAGCAACTTCGTCAGTATTATTCCACTAAATCCAAATTGATGGAAGAAATAGATTCGCTTGATCCTGATGATCGTCACTATATTAAACGAAAAGCAGATCTTGATGACAGGCTTTATCGAATGTATGATAAGATAGAAGAGGAAGAAAACCTTCTGGTTGAGGCAAGGGCAAAAAAGCAGGCTATTGAGGCTGAAAAGCTAACCGCAGACAACATCTACAAGGTTCTAATTTATTTTGAAAAACTATACGGGGTGATGAATGACGTAGAACGGAGAAGATTTATAGAAGCGCTGATTTCAGAAATACAAATCTTTCCGGAGCGCCAGCCCAATGGACAGTGGCTCAAATCAATCAAATTCAAGCTACCAATCATTGGGGAAAATATGGAATTAAGTTTGGACAATGATAAGCATGTGGAAACCGTCTGTCTGCTTTCAAGGAAACCTTGATTTTCTGCGGTTTGTGGGATATTAAGGAGCAAAAATGGATGTGTGTTTTGTAGCCTTATGAATGAATCATTTGAATATCGTAGCAGAGGGGTGTTTTGAGACTCTGCTGAATAATAGGCTTTTGCTAAAAGGTATTACTTTTGCGAAAATGTATGATACCCTCCGGCAGAAGCCTTTTTATATAAAGATAACTTGACTTCTAAATCTTACTGATGTAATATTTACACAAGTGCAGTAGGATTGCGGACGAAATTTTTTTGTTGCGAAATCTTACGCATGTAATAAAAGGAAGGAGGAATGCATAGTACGATATACCCAGCAAAGAGAAATTTTTTTACTTCAAAATCTTACGAGTGTAATATTTTGAAGATATAGCGTACATTGAAAATAGAATATGACCATATCAGCAAAGCAAAATGAATGGAGGTCAATATGAAGAAAGGAAAAAGCAGAAACAAGCGAAAGAAAACAAGAAGCAGGCTCCTATGGATTGCGATTGCTGTTATAGGAATAGCTGCGGTAATTTCTGCAGTATGTGTGGCAGGAATGTTGGCAACAAAGGAAAATGCCTGGAAGACACCGGAAGAACTTCTGGTGGAGTACATGGATCATATTCCAAAACAGGAGTATGAAGAAATGTATGCGATGCTACATATTGAGGCATCGGGAAATGTCAGTCAGGAGGATTTTGTAACTCGAAATTCAGCTATTTATGAAGGTATAGAAGTCCAGAATATAGCTGTCCAGATTATTGCATATGACGAGGAGCAAATGACGGTAACCTACCAGACTTCTTTCGATACAGTTGCAGGAACTATCAGCTTTGAGAATAAAGCACTTTTCCTAAAGGACGAAGAAGGATATCAGTTAGTTTGGGATGATTCCCTGATTTTTCCGAATCTGGCATCTACAGATAAAGTAAGAGTTTCCACTACACAGGCAGAACGAGGAGAAATTCTGGATAGGAACGGACGTGTCCTTGCAGGAAAAGGTACAGCATCTTCGGTTGGAATCGTTCCGGGCAAGTTGGAAAACAGAGAGGAAGCAATCGCACAGATTGCAGAACTAGTGGAAATCACACCGGAAGCGATAGAAAAGAAACTGTCTGCAAAGTGGGTAAAGGATGATTCTTTTGTTCCCATTAAAACAATTCCAAGAGTGGAAGAAATTGAGTTAATGTCTATCAGTCCAGATGAAGAAGTCCTAAAGGAGAAAGAAAGGCATGAAAAGTTGCTGGAGATTCCCGGAGTGATGATATCTGATGTTGAAGTGCGTGAATATCCATTAGGGGAAACGGCTGCACATTTGGTGGGATATGTTCAAAGCGTTACAGCAGAAGATTTAGAGGAACATGCAGGAGAAGGATATACAGCCAATAGTGTAATTGGCAAAAGTGGAATGGAAGGTCTGTTTGAGAAAGAACTGAAAGGGAAAAACGGTTGCCGAGTTTACATTGTAAATTCGGAAGGTAAAGAGAAAGAAGAACTTGCTTGTATCCTGGTACAGCATGGGCAGGACATCCAGCTTACGATAGATACTGATTTACAGGTTTCCTTGCATGAGCAGTTTAAGGAAGATAAAAGCTGCTCAGTAGCCATAAATCATTATACCGGAGAGGTATTGGCTTTGGTCAGCACACCGGCCTATGACAATAACGATTTTATTATGGGATTGTCGAGTGAGCAGTGGACTGTACTTAACGAGGATGAGAATAAGCCAATGTATAATCGCTTCCGGCAAGTGTGGTGTCCGGGGTCTACATTCAAGCCAATTACCGCAGCGGTCGGCTTGGAATCAGGAGCAATCGATCCAATGGAAGATTACGGGAACGTAGGATTAAGCTGGCAAAAAGATGCATCGTGGGGGTCTTATTATGTAACAACACTTCATGCGTATGAGCCAGTTATTTTAGAGAATGCCCTGATTTATTCTGACAATATCTATTTTGCAAAAGCAG
>OHHY01000334.1_pt1 | contig 25673 bp, 18 predicted proteins | sample 1568101 | NCBI WGS metagenome assembly OHHY01 (sample SAMEA3879605, study PRJEB24766) | human gut metagenome | biome: human-associated habitat; feature: feces | place: USA | collected 1985/1987
CCTCCCATGCACCATCCGCAAAAAGTTTTTTTAACTGTGCCAGGGACTGTAAAATCGGCACACAGTACACACCTCGGCTACGGCAGGTTGCAAGAATCTTATCAAAGTTGTTCGGCATCTTGATATTTGCCATTTCATCCAGCCAGAAACCGACATCCATCGGCAGCTTTCCTCCAAAGAATCTTGCCTGACGGTACAACTCCTGAAAAAGCAGCGTGTAAACCATGCCCGGCACAAAGTTAAAGGTGTCATCGTCATCCGGGATAATGATAAACAGATTGCTTTTTGTTTTCTTATCTCCGTCAATTTCTACTCCAAACTCATCCAACGGAATGTCATTGGATGAAAAGATTTCCAACAGTTCTTCATTATCGAAAGGCTGCATACGGGCATTTACGGTCATAATAACAGAACGGATCGTTTCATCCGGACCTCCCCGGTATCGCTGATAGGCTTTTACCGCCGGATGATCCGGCTTCTTTTTTGCCAGTTCTTCCATACGCAGATCCAGTTTCGGCGGTGTGTCTGCATCCACAAACTGAGCCTCATCCAACAGATATAAAATCGTTTTCCAGTTTTTCTGCAATAGTTCCGCCCGCCCTCGTTTCTGATTATATACTCCCTTGGGACATTCCATCCAGACATAGAGGAAAAGGCTCTCCAAAAACATTCGTTCCGCCTTCTCCCAAAATGGGTCTTGAGAAGAATTTTTAATGTTCGGGGAGTTTGTATTCTGTATCAGATTCGTCACCAGTTTGGTCACATCACTTTTACTGCGGATGTAGAGAAACGGATTAAAGTGCATACTTTTTTCCATTTCACACAAATTCAATGTATATACTCTGGTATCTCTCTGCCCTGACAGCCATGCTCCCAATTCTTCGACAAGACTTCCCTTTGGATCAGTATAAATATTGCAGTCATGCAGAGACAGTAAGTTAGGTGTCAGGAAAAAAGCGGTCTTACCGGCACCGCTTCCACCAACGACAAACACATTGTTGTTGCGGAGCGTATCGGAATCATACCGAAACCGTACATTCTGTGACAGCACTTTATTTTCCTGTGACAAATCCCCTTCCTCGTCTACTGTCTTTGCCGCATATTTTTCATTAAACTCCCGCACCTCGCCCCACTTGGCAGAGCCAAATTCATTACCCGGCATCCGGTTATGGTCACTTCTGCTATAAGCCGTGAAACTTAAAACCATCCACAAAAGTCCGCCGACAAACACCATACTGAGACTTTTATCGTTATATATCTTCAGCGGATGTAACAGGCACCAGACAATCTGTTCCTTCAGCTTCGTCATTTCCACATCTTTGATATACAATCCACTTAAACAGTAAAATAAATAGAGTGTGGGCAGCAACAACGCCACACACACTCGTAATAAACTCTGCAGTCTTCGTTTTCTCATATCACCGGCAACATGAGTTGCACGGCTTTTTCCTTTTTGTTTTCTCACCAGAATCACCTCTACAATTTCTTATTTTTCGGAGTGCTGACAGATTTTTGCAGCAACCTCTTTTCCAAAGATGGACTGTCTGTATTCCACCTGCCCCGCTGATGTTTCAAGCATTCTGTCGCAATCTCTTCATTTTTCTTTACATACTTTCGCAGCTCCTTTCCATCCAAATCCAGTTCTGTGATCTCTGACATATCCGATCGTTTCAAATAAGCGAGCAGCCGCTTTCCGTCATCCGATAAGCTGGTTGTCTCCTTGTCCAAGCAGATACAACGCACAAAATCCTTTGATTCCTGCTGTTTTTTCGGCAGATTGGCAATATACAGATTCGGAGATTCTGCCACCATCTGTGTCTCCATATCAAAGGGAACCGGAATATACTCCGGACTTTGGTATCGCTCTTTCATCTTTTCAAGGGACAGCACTTTTTCCACTGTTTTCTCCGAAACCAAATCAGGGACAGAAGATTTTTCCGGAATCTCCTGTCCCTCATGAAAAGATGGAAAGATTGCCGCATACTCCGGCTTTAGTTTCCCGATCATTTTCACACGGTCATCGCCTACCGGGGCAAATGCTTTTTCCAGTTTTGTAATATCCAGTTTCACTTTTTCTTTCTCATTGATGTTTTTCCTTTGATCCAGTGCATATCCCCATAGTTCTCCCTCCCGTTTCAAACAGGTGATCACCGTCTGTCCCTCATCCAAAAGAATACAGTCGGATTTTTTGATCCGTATGGCACTCGAAAGATCTTCTCCCAGTCTGCCACGGGGAATGCGAAACAGATAGGCATCATTTTCTTCCCGCAAAAGAAGTGATTCCACATTGATGCTGATGGGAAGATATTCTTTATCCCTGATTCTTTCCTGAATCTCTTCCAACTGCTCCTCGTGCATCCTGCCCTCATATCCTTTAGCAGCAAGTTCATCCAGATATTCCAGTCCTCCCGGACTTGCCGTTCCAAAATACTCATCCAGATCCATTTCTTTTGCTTCCTGCCGAAACTTCTTTTTATAATAATCAATCACCAGCCGTACACTTTCCACATCATCCGGATTGTAGGCAATCTGTGTATAGCCGTCTCCGAGATTTAAGTCCGGCAACTCAGAAAAAGAAACTTTTAACTTCTTTAACCGGTCATAAAAGGCAATCAGCTCTTTCTCATCCTCCAAGGGAATGTTTAAGATGGTGTAACGACCGCCTGTCATTTTCTCCAGGTCGGATAACTTCATAGTGTTGTGGGTTCCCTCACTGGCATAATGAAGTTTCATTCGATGCTGTAATGCTTTCACCTGTGCGATCTGCACTCCTTTCTCGGCTCCCTTTGCGGAGAACCGTATGGCTTTTCCCAAACCTTCCAGACCTCTTCCATATAATTCTATGATCTGCACTAACGATTGTAATTCTTCACTCATTTGCTTGCCCTCCTGCTTTTCTTTACATTTTCCTGTTTGCCTTTTTGCTGCATCATTTCATAAAATTCGATACATCGTCGTATCTCCATCACATCCTTTCGCTTCTTTGCCATTTCTAAAATGTCCTCTGCCGGCATTCCTGCTTCTACCGCTTTCCGAAGCTGTTCGATCTGTGCTGCTGACAGGTCACTGTCCTCAATCACATACTGCATCACACTTTCATAACCACTCTCCGGGTTCTTTCTTTGGAAATGATTTTCTAGCATAAACTGTATTCTTTCTGCGGGATTTTGAATTTCATTGGTTGCTCCTTGCATTTCTGAATCCATCCCCAAAAGAATACAGAGCATTTTTTCATGCTTTGCCAATAGGTCAGTAGTATTCATCACAAGATAACTGTCTATCTGCTGTTCTGACAATCCATAGCCGACTCCCATAAAAATCAATGTCCACTCGGCATCCGTTGCTTCAATCTCATGCTTTTGGATCAGTTTCTTTACTAATGCCATCTGTTCTGTTGTCATAACTGTTTCTTCCTCCTCTGCTGCATCGTTTTGATGAGTTCTTTCTGCACTTTTCTTGTCTCCCTTTGTTTTACATACACACCGCATTGTTTCGTCTCATTTTTCATTTTCCGAAGAATACTGACACTTCGTTCATGGATATAAAGCGGCGTTCCGGTCCGTTGATACAACCGCCTTGCCTCCAACACCTGCCGTACCATTGCCTTCTGATATTCCGACATTTCTTTATAAGGGATAAACTGATAATTCCGGCTCATTGCCCAGTCAAGTTTTGTATTTCTCTTCTCTGCTTTCTCCCTTTTCACCGAAACTCTGTCGGTAGTCTTTGAAGCAATGCGCCGGTCAATGTCCGCCGGCATATAGCCCTCACTTAAACGATAGGTACGAATGGCTTTTCCTCTCCCCGGCGGTGTCAGAGCAAGATAGACACCATGCTCTCTCGATACTCCTTCCCGCAGTTGGTAATCAAAATCCCGTACCAGACGCTTCTTGAAATCTGCATAGGATCTGCTTTCCAAAATGCACTGGTCAATATCCTGCTCCACTTGTTCTTTACCTGTCATTGTTCCTTGCTTCCTGTCGTAATCGGGTGAATAATCCAGCGCCGGATCTTTCTCCTTTAATGGTCCGGTATGGTATTTTTCAGCCAGACGGTTTGTAAGTGGGCGTATCACTTTCTCCCAGTCCCCTTTTTCATACCGGTACTTTCCACCATTTCTTGCTACAGAATTGAATACCAGGTGCATGTGCATATGGTCACGGTCTTTATGAACCGAGCAGGCATAATCATAACACTCTCCCAGATATTCCTCGACCCACTCCCGGACAAAACTCAAAGCATCTTCCGGTGCAATCGTTTCATCCTTAGAAAAAGAAAACTTAAAATGATACCCCTGTCTGGTTCCGTGCGTGGGATGCATCTGCTTTGTCAAAAAGAAGGTATCCAAAATCTGCTCCGGTGTGATGCCTGCATTGCTAAAACACAATCCATCCGTTTTCCTCTCATTCATAATATAGGGAATGGACTTTCGTAAATGTTCCTCTGTCTTAATGGTATCCATCTTAATAATGAGCGACATTGCGATCACCTTTCATAATCCGTATGGTATGTTTCATCATTCCGTAAACTTCATCCAATTTGCAGAGCAGTTCTTCACTTGGTTCCACATAATTGTACTCGTTATACTTTTTTGCAATCTGATTGATATTGACACCAATCTTGTTGATCTCATAGATCATCCGCACGATGGAGGATTCAAATTCATCCCTCGTCACATCCGGCGGACACTTTGCCACACTCCGAATATATTCGCTCATGGTTTTATGATGCAGGCTTGCCTGCTTATTCAGTGCTGCCTTTTCCTCCGGCGTCATTCGTACCCGGAGAATCTCTGTTTTCATCTCATTCAAACAATCACCTCTTTCTTCTGTCTGGACATTTTGTCCAAACGCTGTCTATGTCTCTTTTAATCTGATTCCGTCTGGACATTATGTCTAAACGCTAACCATGTCCTTTTCCATTTGAGCCCGTCTGGACATTATGTCCAAACATACCATTTTTGCTGCTTTTTTGATGTTCATTTTTGGCACTTAAAATGTGCTTTTTATCTCTTCATTCGAGCCTTGCAAGATACGCATGATGTGGACACATCCATGCACATATCTTGTAAGGGGACTCCGTTCCCTTATACCCTTATGCCCTTATATACAGGAATAGCGTTATTTTTTATGCTTTCGTCTGGAACTGACTTTTGACAACTTTTTCTTAGCTTTTTTTGCCTTATGTGATTTCGTTTTCGCTTTCTTCTTTTTATGAACCGCCTTCTTTTTTGCTAGTTTTTCCCTTTCTGCCTTTTGCTGCTGTTCCAGCTTAGCCTGTTCTTCCTGCAATTCCTTTTCCTTCATCTGATTGACTGCCGCTTCATCGTATGATGTTTCTGAAAGAGACATCTGACAGCTTTTCAGATTGTAGCTGCACTGATAGACACTGCCATCTGACAAAAGGACAAAACTGGTTACATCAAATGCCTTCGTCTGCTGATAGGTCAGTTTTTTGACAGATCTGCATTTCCTGTCCTGACAAATCTGAATCAACTGATTTTTCAAATCTTCATAAGTTGCGTCCGACATAAATCCTAAAAAGGTATTAAGATTTGTGGTATCCACAGAAATCGCTTCTTTGGTTTCTTGCGGCAGTTCACGATCCGGAGCATTCTCTGTCGCAGTCACAAATGCCCCCGATGCTGTTTCTGTAACGACCGCTGCGCCGGTTGCCGTATTGGTTTTATGAACCGTTTCCAATCCCGCACCGTGTCCTCCCATCATACTTTTCATGATAGCTGCCACAATAATCGCAACAAAAAGGAAAAATACCAACGCTGCCATAACAGTCTTTCTTCCCTGTCCCCTGTCTCTTTGCTTCCAATAAAATCTTCGTATGTTTCTTAACATGATTTCCTCGCTTTCTATCCCGCTTGGACATAATGTCCAAACGCTACTTTTTTGTCCTATCTCTTTAACTGTCTGGACATTATGTCTAAACGCTGCTTTTTGTCCTATCTCTTTAACTGTCTGGACATTATGTCTAAACATTACTTTTTGTCCCATTTCTTTAACCGTCTGAAATAAGTAAAATTCGTATAAACACCAAACATCGGTCCCTCTGTATTTCCGGTCAGGGAAGAACCACTGGAACTGGTACAGTGAAGCCAAACCACTCTGCCATCCTTCATTTTCCCACAATAAATCCCAACATGATTTGCCCCACCGGTTCCACCTATCTTACTTTTCAATCCAATATCTCCCGGCTGTAACTGGTCAGCAGATATGTCCTGAAACTTTTTGGAACCGATAAAAGTTGCTGTCGTAGAACCATATGGCACACTGGTCACTCCTGCTTTATGAAATGCCCATGCGGAAAAAGCAGAGCAGTCCAAAAACTCCGGTTTGTCCCGTCCATCCGACTGCCGTTTCTCCATGCTGTATTTTACCGTCCCAATTAAAGAAGCACCTTTTTCAATCACCTTCCAAGCCTCCGCCGGCGCCGTATTATTTTTCTTCAATTCTTCTAAAATCTTTTTGGCGGATTCATTGGATACACCGGTTTCTTCATTCATCACATAGTAACGAAGTACATGAGGTACATACTCGTTATCACCATAAGAACTGTACCCAAGTTCCGCACACATCTTTGCTGAAAAGATCCCGGCATTTTCTTTGGTGTAACAGCCATAATTTTTTAATGCCCAGTCAATGTAGCCATTCCCAAAGTTGTACCCCTGCAGGGCAAGGGAAATTCCTTTTATGTCATTTGGGCTTTGACACTTCGCTTTTGTCAGGCAGTCCGACAATTCATGCGTTCCGCAGTCAATACTTTCTTCTGCGCTGTCAATCGGTGGATTCACATTGTAATAGGATTGTGCCGTCTGCATGATATCCGGTTCCGTTCCTCCGCTTTCCTGTTCAATCACGGCAAGACACAGATCCACATAATCATCAATTCCATATTTTTCACAGTATTCCGAGACAAGTTCACGGAAACTTTCTGTCTTTTCAGATACCTGTGCCTGATAGGTTCCATCCTGTGATTCATTGGCAGCACCGCCGAAGCCAACCACTGCTCCGATTGCTCCCACGATAGCTGCCATAAGAATAATCAAAAGAAGGGCTATCCATACAGCGGGATTTGCCGCTACTGCCTGAACAACACTTTGTATTGTCTTTACCAAAGATTTTCCTGTCTGTGCTCCTGCTTTTGCTCCCGATCGAACAGCCTGTGCCGATTTCTCCGTTGACTTTCTTGCAGCCTTTCTTTTTTCCCTGCTTTGCAGCTTTTTATGCACAAGCGTTTTCATTCCGCCTACTGCTGTATGTGCGCCTTTTCTGGCAGTTTCTTTAGAAAGCCTGATAGGTGTGTCTGTTGTATGTTCCGCATTTCTTTCTTCATAAGAATCATCTGCCACACTGCTTCCAAGCAGCATCAGATGCATGGACTGCACCATAAGCTCCCTTGTTTCGTGAATAGAAAAAAGGACACGCTCACTTTTGGATGAGCTGCCCTTCTTCTGCTTTTTGCCTTTATTCCATTTTTCAATGCCTTTTTCTTGAACCGGCTCTTTTTCCGTCGTATCATTTTTTCTGCCTTAGCCATTTCTCTGGCTTTCTTTAACATTCGCTGTTTGGAACGATAATCCAGACTTTTGAAAACTCGCTTCGCCGGCTCACTTAATGATTCAATGACCTCTTTGTCAAGATGATCCATTCGCTTTCACCTCACCTACAATCTCATGGAAATTGGTATTAAATAACTGATAAAGACTGCTGTCTTTTTCCATTGTATTATCAAACGGAACAATCTTATCACCAAACCGTATAAGTCCCATTCCCGGCTCCGCTCCATTCACACAGGCAAGCTGCTCGGAAGAAATATCAAACAAATCTTCTACCGCTTCCTTGTCCATTGTTCCCTGATCCAGCAAAAGCATAAATTCGGAATTGGAAACCATTGTTTTCGTAGAACGGTTTCTCTGTGCATCGATTAAGTTCTGGCTCATCCCGGTACAGATACCGCCACGCTTTCGGACCTCACGCCACATCTTCTCCAGTGCATGTAAACTGTATTCTTCTCCCCAAAGTTCGTGCATCTCATCCACATAAACCCATGTAGCAACTCCATCCGACTGATTATATTTGATCTTAGCCGTGATACTTTCAATCATCACAAGCATTGCCATTGCCCGCATTCGTTTTCCCAATTCCGAAAATCCATACACGGTAAAACGGTTCTCATCGGATATGGACTGCTCTCTGGCAAAAATGTCAAGCGTACCATCTGCAAATACTTCCAACTGGTCTACGATCTCCTGTGCTGCCTCATTTCCATCGTAATGCTCAAGAATATAATCTCTCATCACCGGAATTGTCGGAGATTCCGGACGGTTTCGTGTCCGTCTTTTATCTTTTCGTTTCTTAAAATATTCCTCATACATATGACTGACTGCCTTATCAATCACAGCGATATGTCTGCTGGTAAGCGGCACCGGTTTCAATGCCTGCTCACAGATCGCATAAGCAAACTCTGCTTTTTCTGCCACAAAGCGGTCAATGTCCGGCACAACATCCGGTACATGAAACGGATTGACATAAAAGACATTTTCCGCAGACTGTGTCAGATTGATATACTGACCGCCCCACGCCGCAGCAATGTCTTTGTATTCTCCCATTGGATCTACCACGATAATGTCATCCTTTGAGAAGCATAACACCTGCCCCATCTCTGATTTCTCATTATAGGACTTTCCGGAACCCGGAACACCAAACACCATCCCGTTTCCATTCTTTAATAATTTACGGTTTCCTATGATCAGATTTTTGGATACCTTATTAAAGCCATAGCAGTATCCCAAATCATCATGAATCTCCTGCACATTAAACGGAATGAAAATGGAAAGTTCCTCAGAGGTAATTGTCCGCATCGTATCAACAAATCTTGCTCCCGTCGGCAATGATGTATTTAAGGCATCAAGCTGTCGATAGGAATGTGGAACAATATCCATGTTGTGTGTTTTTCCAATGATACGCACCTTTTCTGTCCGCTCCTCCAGTTCTTCCATTGAAGCAGCTTTTACCACAATGGTGATCCCTACATAAAGAAGCCGCTCATCAAACGAAGAAATACGATCAAGCATCTCCTCTGTATCTCTTTGCTGCTTTCTCCTCTCGTAATTGATGTTGGTAGAATAATCTCCATTTTCGTTTTTCAACTCCTGCTCACGGTTAATGCTTCGCTCATTAGACATGTACTTTTTCATCACCATCTGATATGCCACATCATTGTCAAGCGGCTCCACATCCATCGAATAAATGATCGGGAAGTCCATGTTTGTCAGTTCATTTAAGAATTGATCCGTCAAACCGTTCGGATACTTTCTGATAAACATCACACAGGCGCAGCTTCCGCCCTCCATCTCCAGATATTCCGGATGCTCTCGCAAAGAAGTATTGATAATGTCATTTCTCCAGTCCCGTTTCAGATGCAGATATTCATTCCAGTCAAAAGAAAAAGATGCCTCGTCACCCATGCGATAATAACTGTGTAATGCTCGCAAGCGTTCCGTGGCATCTAATGGTATCAGGCAGCTCCCCAATCGGTGAAACAACTGCTGTATGGAAAACTCTATGGTGTTAAAGTAATTCTTAGCACTCTCATAATCCGGCTTTCTGCAGCTGACAATGAAATACTTGGATTGCAAAAGTCCTCCCCGCCCTTCCTGCAATCGCTTTTCAATCAGCTTGTGGTATTCTTTCGCCAAAGGCTCCATTTCTTTGCTGACTGCCTTCTGCAAGATTTCTTCCCGAAGCCTTCCATTGTCGGCATAATGATTGGATACAATGACCTTGTAACTGACATTCATGGACCGGAGCAGCGTTTCAAACCGCTTGCCGGTTTCCTCTTTTTCTTCCTCATCCTGCGTGGAAAAGTTAATATCCTCAAACAGATACATCCTGTCAAACTGGTGAATCTTCTTTTTCACTCCGTCTTTGTTTGTCGGACTCTCCAACTCAAAGATACCATTTTCCGAAATTCGATAGATTGGTATCGTATCCTGGATACACAACGGAACTTTGTAAATGCGTTCCGTTTGTGGAGTCAGTGAGTCCTTTCTGAATAATTTTAGCATTTGTTTTAACCTCCTGTTCTTGTTTTAAGTATGAAAAAAAAGAACTACCGAAGTAATTCTTTTTTATAAGTAAAGTATATTTTTTCATAGTCATACATTTAATATATATCTAACGAAATAAATATCCTTCAAACATTATATCAACAAATATTTTTGATACACAAAAGACAATCATAATACCTCATAAAGTCCACAATATAACTGAAAAGATTTCAATAAAACATCTTAGTTTTCTATAATCTTTTACTCTATCCATTATGATATTTCAACCCTCTTTGGTACATTTTATCATGAGACCTCTCATTTGCTTATTATGCATAAAAAATCCTGCTTATATTATATAATCGTCATTTACGCGATTAATAACTGTATCAAAAAAGCTTAAGCTGTTATTCTTGTGATCTATATTCAATATATGTCTTTAACACATCATATAGATATTGATATTTTTCAATATTTCTAGAAATAGCATTATACAAAGCCAACCCAGTTTGTGTAAAAAGCACTTGCCCTACGCATACATAGTATCGATTTTCATCTGCATCATATGGAGATGTAGCGTCAAATTTTTTATCCCCTACCGCGAAATTTAATTTCATTTCTTCAATTGAATAAATATCGCACTCCCTATAAGCTTCACTTGTTTTGAGTAAATTTAATTCAGCTAAGTATTCTATTTCCTTTTGTCCTGGAATATAGTTTTCATATGCATAAAATTTTTCTTTTAATTCATCAGAAATATCATCTGACCACTCTGTAATAATTTCACATATAACATCATCATATAATATTAACGGAATTTTACTATTTTCACCTTTTTCATTTACTTCAAATGTTAAAGAACATATTTTCTCAAAGCATTTTGCTGAAACATTATCAAGTAAAGAAAATGTGTTTAACATTGCTTTACTAACACTTCCAGGTTGTACTGTTTCTTTCACTAAAATTTTTGCCCAAATATCCTGCATGTCCTCGTCCGAAACCACTGAACATAATCTATCAAAATATGCACGCCAATCTTCTGTATATGAATTGGTATTTTTTATTGCAGGCAATTTTAATTTGTTGTTAAAAATAATTTCTCTTTTTTTCTTTTCAATCGTCAAACAATTTTTCACTTCTCTACAAATTTTTTCTTTGTTTGCAATCAATGCAAGCTTGTAAAAATCTTCTTCATTTAACTTGCCATCTTCCACCATCTTGATAAAAAAATCATATGTAGCTTGGTTATGACTTTTTATCTGATTAGCAAGACTACTCACTTCCTTTATTAATTCAATTGATTTATCCATAACACACTCTCCTTACAAATGATATTATCCAAAACATATGCAATTACTTTTATAAATTGTGCATTTTCATTATACACCCGCCCCTATTATAAGGAAAGGACAAAATTATTAACATTATTTTTCAAACTTTACCTTTCTCATCTCCTGTTCTAATTTTAAGTAAGAAAAAAGAACTACCGAAGTAATTCTTCAATCGCATCTCTGATATCCCTGCCATCAATCTCATTTCCTAGACAATCCCAACCTTCACTTGTTTCCCTTGCAAAAAGTTCGATTCGTGGCAAATCTCCACAAAGTTCAACTATCCTGTCTCTTATCTCATCTGGTTTTTTACTATGTTGCATACGATGTGCTATACATAACTGCCTAACATTGGTCGATACTCTGCGAGGGTGTCCTTTTGTTGCCAGCAAACAGATTTCCGAGCAGCTTCTTGTCCAAAATCCAAGCCCTACAAAAAACGTATCAGACTTTAGATTCTGTTTTATCCAGTTAAAGGCACAAGTCTTATACTTAAATCCCCAGCTTTCAATAACCGAAAGACCTTCTTTGAGTTGTGGAAAGGTTACCCATAAAAACAACATCGCATCGTCAGCAGTTATCTTATTCACGGGAATACTCCCTATTTCATCAATCGACATTGTCTGATATTGTGTCTCAGCAATTCCTCTTCCTATCTTCCGATTATAACTCCATGGTGGATCTGCATAAATAATGTTATATTTTCTTGCCATGTCTTATCTCCTTCACCTCGTCTATCTCCTCCCTTGCCGTAATCATAGCAAGAGCAACATCCTGGTTTCCAAACTTCTCCTGATAACAAATACACCTTGCTAGTCCTCTGGTTTTCGGCATGTCCTTCACCTGCGCAGCATATTCCTTAATCAAACTTCGTTCTTCCTCATTGTATATCTCCTGCTTTGGATCAAATTCACGAAGAATGAGTTCTGCTGACACATTCTCCGGCACTTTACCGATTACCTCTACATCATGGAGATTTTCAACCAACTCACAAATCTTTTGAATAGCAGCCTCTTCAGTATTGATTTCTGGATAATACCGTATCATATCCAAATCTATCGCCTTGCCGGACACCAGATCCACTTGAGTGTCGTCCCTTTCTGATTGTCCCGGTGTATGTACCAAAATACCAATACTCGGAACACCATTAAGAGTTCCTTCTCTGTATTCATTCCAAAGAGCGATTGCCTCATTGACGTTTTCTATATTATCCCGGTATCTTCCCATGGAATGAAACTCACCACACTCAGCAACCGTATAAGTGATTTTCGGTGGAACGTACTGGCTATGTTCTACGGCTTCTTCAAATTCATCTAAGTTGACTGGAACCAGTGGTGAATCTTCCTTTACATTTCCTTTCACGATGTTCCCGTCCGGATATTCTCGCAGATCTGCTACGATTTCATCCAGTGCCTCATAGATAGATATGTCCGAATCATCATATACGCCACCGTCAATCTCTTTCATATCCAATCCATAAATGGTATAGTCATACCCTTCCGTTGCATCCTGGATATAGATATACCGGTTTCCAACGGAAAACACCATCTCACTTTCCATGTAAATTGTGGCTTGCTGCAAAAACTCTGCAATATTTCCGGACTTATCCGCTTGAATCGGATTGATATCTACCTTATGATTTCCTAGGAGAAATTCATCCTCATGGAGCAGGTTGAACAAATCATCTTCCCGAATGTCTCCCTTGTACTCAACTACGATGTCGATGTCCGAAGTCGATTTTTCTGTTCCCCGACACCGGCTTCCATAAACCATGACCTCACCAATCTGTATCAATAAATCCTTTCGTCTTATCGTATCCATCAGATAATCCCGTACCGCATTTTCCACTTCTGTTGCATTCATCCCTTCTACCGGACGAAAATACGTTTCCGTTTTTTCACGGAAACCGGCAATCATTTTCTTCTGTTGTTCCGTCCGTTCAAATCGTTCCACAAAGAAATCCTTCAGTTCAGAAAATCCAAAGGAATCCACATAAAACGCTTTCTTTTCTGTCTCGGATTCCAAAACAACCACATCACTTACCGATAAGGAATGCCCGGTAAAATCCTCCGGACGGTGGATGTTAAAGCGTTCATAAATTGTTTCCAAAGTCCCTCCCGGTTTCCATTCTTCTTTGTACTTTGATTCATAATCATCTGCGTTTACCTGCATTCCACTTGCCTGCACATGACTCATTTTCAAAAAACGGTAGGCTTCTCCATTGCTACCTTCCTTAATCTGCAGGATTTCGTAAGTAACAGGAACAAATGATGTTGCTTGATAGGAAGTCTCTTCTTTCACACCGTCTGCCCCATGAGAAATCAAAGACGGATACCGGCTCGGCTCAAACAACTTCGGCACATGCTCACGCATACTAAACATTTCTCCTGTACTTCCCGCCACAAGTACATGGTCATAAAAATCTATATCCAGCAAAACGCCGGCATACATCATTTTTTCTGTTACATCCAGATCCAGTCTGCTCATTTGAAGATCTGATGATGGGTGATTGTGAATCATAATGATAGCTGCCGCATTCGACAAAATGGCAGATTTGTATAATTCTCTTCCGGTTATCAAAGAAGAATTGACACTTCCTATGCTGACTACACTGAAATTGATGGGATGTCCTTTCCCATCCAGATTGACAACACAGACTTCCTCCCGGTCAAGTTCTGCTAATACCGGTGCCAAAACAGAAACGGCTTTCTCCGGCGTATCAATCGTTTCTCTGCTGAACATACTCTCTTTGTCGGTCAGTTTTAACCGAACGTCCACCTGTTTTAATTCACGACTCATTCGAAACCACCTCCACGGTTATCACAAGCATTGTTTCCTCATCTTTTTGCTCAATCAGTTGTTTCAATTCTTCCAAAGAATGAATTTCAATCTTTTTTTCTCTCATATGCTGTCCTCCTGACTAATGGCTTTTGCCACTATGCTTAATTGGTTCATGACTGTGTTCCGGCTGCACATTCACTTTTGGCGGCTGGTTCTGTTTCAGTTCCTTCTCTTGTGTACAAAAACTGAGTTTATGTTCCTTCGCATCGTACTCATAAACATGATCCGATAAAAACTCATTGGGAGATACATAAGCTGCATTAACACCTTTCACGATACTTTCAAGTTCTTGCGGACTCATATCACTACTCTTAGGCAAAATCAGCACTTCATGCACCGAAGAAGGAATTACAAAATAATCACCGCCCACCTTATCCGCTACCATTTTCTGCACATTTTCATTGATAATACAGGTAGCACCGTTTATCTTTGTTTCATTTGTCAAACAATACATCTGCGATGCATTAGGCGGAATCATTTCCCGGATATAATCTTTCGCTTCTTCCATAGAAATTCCTTCATTTTTTGAAAATTCCACAGCCATAATATCTGTCATAATATCGTCAAGCGAGTGAAATGCTGCCGGAAGCAGCCGTTCCATATTTTCAAGTGCCTGTTCATGCAATTCTCCTGTCGTGACACCATACTTTTCCATCAAAGCATTTGTAATGGCAAGAGAACTCAGTGTATTAGAATCCCCTGACACTTTCACACGATAGGTAACTGCTAAATCCCCCAGCTTGGTATAAGGGACATCCTTCAAACCAAGCTGGTTCCTTTCCAGATTCACAAGTCTTGGGAAAATATTGTCTTTTACCTGTTCATAGTCGAACATATCATCCAGCGGCATCTGAATTGCCCTCTCCTCAAGCGGTGCGATATTTTCAATATAAGTATCTGCAATACTGGATACAAGTTCATCCAGATTTCTTCCCTTCTGATACTGCTCGTACAATGGATTCAGATAAATATTAGGTGAAAGATTACTGTCCGGATTGCGAATACTCAATCCATCTAACACAACATCGTTGTTTTTCACTACCTGCTGAATACTAATCTCCGCCTCTTCAAACCGTTCCGGCAGATAATCCGTTACATTCTCTTTGATATACTCCATAAATTCGCTATAACTCTTCATTTCGTTTTACCTCTTTTCTTTCTGTCTGGACATGATGTCCAAACGCTCCTTTAATGTACTTGTGCCAAGTTGGATGTTCTTGTTTCTGTTGGTTCTCGTGACCGTGCATGGTAGATATGCCTTTCCTCACCTACCGCACAAAGTCCTCTCAGTATTCTCATATGGTCAAACGGCTTCATCCGGTTTGTTCCGGAATCATACTCATACGCAGCATGGGATTTCATTGCCGGTGAAGATAATACCGAATCTCCCAACTGACTTAAAATGGAACGCAGATAAATCACACTGTCCTGTTCCACTTTTGGTGCGATCAGATATTCCGTATCCGATACCGGTATGGCATAAAAATCACCATCCATATATTCTGACATCTGTTTTTGCATTTCCTCACTGTCAAGGCTCTCTGCATTCTGCTCCGAAGAAAAGCAGACCACTTCGCTTTCTTCTTCCGGCAGAGCATCTAATAGCACCTCTCTCGCCCGTTCCTCTGTCATTTCATACTCTTCCATAAATTCCGGCAGAAGATGTTCTAACAGCCATTCGCCCAAAGGAGTCACCGTCGGTTCATTTTCAAGTACCGGTGTCTCGCCTTTTTCATCCATATTTAACAAGGCATCCAGTTCCGCCAACCGTTCCATCTTCTCCTTCAGTTCTTCCTCCGCAGAAAACGGCTTTTGCACCTCCATCTTTGCCGTTTCCAACTGGTGTGTGACATTGTTAAGTTTTGTCTCTGCTTCTGAAAGTTTCCCAGCCATGCCATCTAAAACATTGTGAAGTCTTGTAATATTTCCAAACGCATCCGAACCAAGTTCAAAGTTGTGGCTTAGTTCTCCTTTCAGACTCATCACAAACTTGCGGTTAAAGGAATCAAAAGTGACTTTCATCTTCATACCGGCATACTCACCGATCTCTACCATCTGCTGCAGGGAATCCATCTCCTGGCACATGGCAAGAATAGCTGTTCCTGCTTCCTTTTTGTCTGTAAAAATACGGTTTCCCACTTTCATGAAAAAGTTGTCCTTATCCGCCGGAAGATTCTTTCGCACGGTTTCCATATCTGTCTGAAATCCCCGAATCCGCTCCTGCAGAACTTCGATCTGCTTCGGATAATTCTTTGCAATGTTATCCTCCAGCCGGTAGATCTGACTGGTATGGTTTGCTTTCATCAGTTTCAGCCTTGATACCTGAATATCTAAGTCCATCTTTTCCTTGATATAAGGGTTTCCTGTGGCAAGTGCTTTGACCTCGGCATAAGTAAGTGCTGCTTCATCCACATCCTCACAGCTTCGTACCGGCGATTTACTTGTCATGATCTGGCTGATGAATTTCTGCTTGTTTTCTATGACCTGCCACGAATAACTGTCAAAGGTGCCTTCTGTCACATAACGAAAAATAGACACGGTATCATTTCTGTTACCCTGTCTGAGAATACGTCCCTCCTGCTGTTCAATGTCTGACGGACGCCATGGAACGTCCAAATGATGCAGGGCAACCAGACGGTCCTGCACATTGGTTCCGGCTCCCATCTTCTGCGTGGAACCAATCAAAAAACGAACCTGTCCGCTTCTTACCTTGCCAAACAGCTCCGTCTTTCTTAACTCCGTATTCGCTTCATGAATAAAGGCAATCTCTTCTTCCGGTACACCCCGGTTCATGAGCTTTCGCTTAATGTCATGGTAGACATCATCAAACACTTCTGCTTCTAACATATCATTTCCATCACCTGCGATTGTTTTCCCGACTATCTTCGGCGTCGAAAGGTCACAAAAGATAAGCTGTGCAGATTTGTCTGCCTTTGTCCTGTCCCATATCTCATACGCCTTTTGCACAAGGGCGTTTACTTTGGAATGTTCTTCATCCGGCAGTAGCGGATTGATCAGTCTCTGATCCAGCGCCAGCTTCCTTCCATCATTTGTAATCTTTAACATGTTATCTTCATGCGGTTCCACTCTCCTGTCACGGACTGCCTCCGCCCGCTCCGCTAACAATGCAACCATCTCCTTTTGATGTTCGCTCGGCTGTAATACCACATTTTCATACTCTGCTTTCGGAATGGGTAGATTTAACATATCCGGTGTTTGAATATCCGCACACTCCTTAAACAGGGCGATTAACTCCGGCAGATTGTAAAACTTGGCAAATCTCGTCTTTGCACGGTATCCGGTTCCCTCCGGTGCAAGTTCGATCGCTGTCTGCGTCTCTCCAAAGGAAGATGCCCAGGAATCAAAATGCCCCAGTCCCATCCGCTGCAGCGTATCATACTGCAGGTAACGCATGTTGGTGTATAATTCCGTCATACTGTTGGAAATCGGGGTTCCCGTTGCAAAGGTAATGCCCTTTCCGCCGGTCAGTTCGTCCAGATACTGACACTTGGCAAACATATCGGAAGATTTCTGTGCTTCCGACTGGGCAATACCGGCTACATTACGCATTTTTGTATGTAAGAAAAGATTTTTGTAATAATGGCTTTCATCCACAAAAAGCCTGTCCACTCCTAACTGTTCAAAGGTCACAACATCATCTTTTCTGGAAGTATCATTGAGTTTGTCCAATCGTGTCTGAAGGGTTTTCCTCATTTTCTCCATCTGCTTAATGGTATAGCGTTCTCCCTGCTCCGCTTTGATTTCTTCAATCGACTGCGTGATCTCAGCAATCTGTCGCTCAATAATGGCAGTCTGCCGTTCGGCAGATAGCGGTATCTTTTCAAACTGACTATGCCCGATAATAACCGCATCATAATCGCCGGTAGCAATCCGTGAGCAGAACTTTTTACGATTTGCCGGCTGAAAATCTTTCTTGGTAGCCGCTAAAATATTGGCTCCCGGATACAATCGTAAAAAGTCACTGGCCCACTGCTCCGTCAGATGGTTTGGTACGACAAACAAACTTTTCTGACATAACCCCAGACGCTTGCTTTCCATTGCAGCCGCAACCATTTCAAATGTTTTTCCGGCACCGACACAGTGTGCAAGCAGTGTATTATTTCCATACAAAACATGAGCCACGGCATTTTTTTGATAATCCTTTAACTCAATATCCGGTGTCATGCCCGGAAACTTCAAATGAGAACCGTCATACTCTCGTGGTCTGGTGGAATTAAACAATACATTGTATTTACTTACAAGTTCATTACGCCTGTCCATGTCACGAAATACCCAGTCCCGGAAGGCTTCCCTCATGGCATCCTGCTTCTGTGCAGCAATCGTTGTCTCCTTTTTATTGAGAACCCGTTTCTCTTTGCCATCCTCGATCACTGTGTCATACACACGGCTATCCTTCAGATTCAGGGAGTCTTCCAAAATCTGATACGCATTTCTCCGGCTGGTTCCATATGTCATGTTTACAAGTGCGTTTCCAAAGTCCGCATTTTTCCCTTTCACATTCCACTGCCCAGTCACATCGGAATACTGGATCTTTATCACATCACGATTTAATAAATGCTCCGGTGTCTCAAACACTTCTCTCATAAAGTCCTCGATAAATCTCGGTTCAATCCATGTTGCTCCAATCCGGACTTCAATCTCACTGGCATCCAGTTCTCTTGGCTGTACCCGTTTCAAGGCTTCCACATTGACCGCATACATGGGTTCATTCTTCGCAAAAGTTTCAGCTACTTCCAATTTGTTTCGCACATTTCCGCTTAAATAAGCATCCGCCGTTTCCCATTCCTCACTAAATGGATTTTTGAAGATAATGCCGGTCAACTCATCGATCAGCGTATCTTCGTCTTTTCCACTCAGTTCCGACATATATTCAAAATCAATCGCTGCTTTTTCTGCCAATGAAACCGCCAATGCTTCACTTGCCGTATCCACACTGGTCACAACTTCTGCTTTCTTTATGGTGCGCTTCGTAAACATATCCGCTTTTCCAAGAAAGTTGCCTTCCTCGTCCTGTTTCTCCAGCGAACAGAGCAGACAATAGCTGCTGTCCTGATGAAACGCCCGCTTATTGGTTTTGGAATAAATCCTCCCATAGTCTTTTGCAAAGGAATCATACAGGTCATTTAACTGTTTCTGCCTGGAATGAATCTGCTCATCCTGATAATCTTCTAACTGTAATCGGATCAACTCCTGCGTGCAGTCCCTTATGGCAACCATGCCCTTGATCCTCTCAAGCATTCCCTCGGAGGCTTCCACCGGACGCATCAAAGAGTTTTCCCGATAATACAGCCGATCATTTATCAGCGCATAACTAAAGTTCTTTACTTCCGGCACGGCAGGGATAACCTCTGCTATCAACTCCTCATTCAGTTCTTCCAGTTCAATTTCTTCATAAGAACCCTCGATAAAAGACAGACTCTTTTGTAACTGCTCCTCGAAAGGAAGTGAATCATCCGGCACACAGGTACTCTCCATTCCATACGGTCCGCTTACCATTTCCATCGAGCCAACAACCATCTCCGGATGTTCCACAAAATAGCTGTTCATGGATATGCCATTCTCATCCTGTGAAAGATGCACCCAGTCCGGTTCTATGTCTACAATGCGGTCACGCTTCTGTAAGAAAAGAATATCCGATGTGACTTCTGTTCCGGCATTGGCTTTGAATGCGGTATTGGGAAGTCTGACCGCCCCCAATAATTCAGCTCTCTGTGCAATGTACTTTCGCACCTTTGGATTTTCCTTATCCATCGTTCCCTTACTGGTGACAAAAGCAATCACACCGCCCGGACGCACCTGATCTAACGTTTTTCCAAAGAAGTAATCATGGATCAGGAAATTGAATTTATCGTATTTCTTATCTGCCACCTTGTACTGACCAAACGGAACATTGCCAACGGCAGCATCAAAGAAATCATTCGGAAATGTGGTTTTCTCATATCCATCCACGGTAATGTTGGCTTTCGGATATAGTAGTCTGGCTATTCGTCCTGTCAGACTATCCAGCTCAACACCATACAGATGACTCTCCCGCATCGTCTCCGGCAGCATTCCAAAAAAGTTGCCGATTCCCACCGAAGGCTCTAAAAGATTTCCTTTTGTAAATCCCATTCTTTGCAATGTCCGGTAAATCTCCTGAATAATCACAGGACTGGTGTAATGGGCATTGAGGGTACTTTCTCTTGCGGATAGATACTCTTCCTCGGATAACAGATCTTTTAATTCTGCATACTCCTTTACCCAGGCACTCTTGATTTCGTCAAAAGCATCTGCAAGACCTCCCCAGCCGACATACTTTGATAAGACCTCCTGCTCCTCATTGGTTGCCAGTCTTTTCTCCGATTCAATCGTTTCCAATGTACGAATGGCTTCCACATTTCGTTGAAACTTTTCTTTTGTTGTTCCAACACCTAATTCTATGTCGGAGATTACATAGTTTTCTGCTGAAATGTCCTCTGACGCATTATTTTCCGAAAGGATTTCCGGTTCGTCAATTACTTCATCCAGTTCTTCCTTTGCCTGCTGCAGTGCCTTCTCTTTCTGTTCCTGTTTATACTGGATATACTTTTCTTTCGCTGCTGGTGTAAGATAACGATCTTCCTTTATCAGTTTTCCAATTCGTTTTGCTACTACCTGCCATGATAAAAGAACTTCTGCATCCGGCGTAAAGATAGATCCCTTACTTAATTTGATTCCTTTGGCATCATAATCTTTATAACTATGGTCGGAACCAGCCAGTGCATGACTGGTACCTCCGGTTCCATACTCGTTTTTTAGGAAATCAGCAGCTTCTTTTAAGGTATGCTCTTGATGATAGAAGTCATAAATCCGAAAACTTCCATGCTCAAAACCGGAACCTCTCGTAAGGGTGTGGTCAATCTCATCCGCTGTGATAAAATCTTCAACAGCCACTTTTACTTCTTCCGGCAACGGATAAGAAACCTTTTCTTTTAAAAGATCTGCAAGGTCATCCCGCAGCTCCTTTGGATCTTTGATCAGACGAAAACGGTACTGTATTTCTCCGGCATCTACCTGTTGCAGTGTCTGGTCCATCTGCTCTACAATCCTTTGAACATCCTCCCCATTGGACAACATATCCGTAATGCGTTCATGCTGTAACGGATAATCATATCCATCGAACCCCAGTTTCTCTGGAAACGCTCCAACAGAGTCCCGGTAATAAAAGAAAAGCATATCGGCAAACTCTTTTCTTACAAACTGTTCAGCCAGATATGCTTCGTTGCTGTCAACGTAACTACCCGCTTCAATTTGTCCACGAATCACGGACTCTACCGCACTCCACGAAAGATGTACCTCCGTGTGCTCCAAAGCAGAAGTACCGTGTGCTGCATACATTCCACCCTTATTAAACCAAACCGAAATCTGTTCCCCTCCAAATTGAAATCCTTTGCCGGTCTCTCCGTATTCTTTCTGAAGAAAAGCCGTCATTTCTTCCGGTGTTTTTCCGGTCTGATACTTATGATAAATTCGCTTCCGGCTATTCTTCTTTCCACCGCCGGTGCGAAGAATTTCCTCGATCTGCCCCGCAGTTATCGTGCCGAAAAGGAATCTGTCCGATGGCATTTCTGCCTGTGCCATCGCAATATTTCCCACCTGCTCCGACATAAGAGAAAATAAATCCATCTGTCGATAGGGACTGCCTGCAGGCGGTGCATACTGCTCTAACTCTGCTACTGATAAACCAGTTCCTTTAGAACGATCTCCCCCGCCTGCTGATAGATCCGGTTCATCTCTTTCGTCCACTGCATCGGATTGTTCTGTTTCAGTTCCTCCGTCACGGTTTGGTTCTTCGACAACTTCTGTGTCAGCACCTCGAACCTCTCCTCTGCCTGTTCCTGTATCTCCAGGCAGTGTGTCATCAGTTCTTCGCTCAGAAGAAGTCCCGTGTAAATCCCCCTCCTGTGGTTTTTCAGATAATTCTTCCGCAACACTCCGTATTTCGTCAGCAACGTTCCTTCCTGCTCCGAAGGTATCAGATTCGGAATCCGATAGTCTCCGTTCCTTTCGTATGTCAGATTCATGCCCTGCCACCGCCCTTTCTGTATGATTATAATTTCCTATATATCTTCTATTTTGCAATAACGCCCTGTCATACCTTGCAATCGTTCTGCCAATCCGGATCAGCACCGGTTCACATAACTCCGAAGTGGTACTGCCAAGCACCGATAAGGTTCTGAGTGTATTAAACTCATGGATGTAATCAAAGGTCAAATCATCAGCAAACTCTGTCATATCACATCCACATCGCTTCAAGATGGTATAGCTTACACTTTGCACCAGCATTTCCCGAAACCGGACAGCAACTGCATCCCCATCCAGATCTTCCAGGAAACTGTTTGCCGCTTCATCGATCACCTCATCGACCGCTTCCTCATAAAAATCTTCCGCTATTCTTTCGGCAATCTCATAAATACGGTTTTCAAAAGGAAGGGCATCATTGGTACTGCCATAAATGTGCTCCAGTTCGGCAAGAACCACTTCTTTATGCTCTTCCCTCAAATGCCAGATAAACGGATCTTTACCAATCCGTCTTGCCTTATGAACATCGGACACATCAAAGACATATCGAAGTTTTGGTCTTTCACTTTCCCCATCAATAAGGGCAATTCCTTTTGCTCCCCGGTTTACCCAGCAAAACATCCTCTCATTCCACATTTCAAGCGAGGCACAGGCAGTTGCGTCCGGTCGCTGTGCATAGATGAGTAGCTGGTCCTCAAAGGGATACTTATATAACCTTGACGCAACATCAAGGTATCGAATCCACTGCTCTCTGCCACGACAGACTTTCTTTGCTGTCTCTCGTGCTAATACAGAGATTTTTATATATTTCGTCATTCCTTTTTCCTCCTGCACCTGCTTCTGTTTGGACATAATGTCCAAACGCTGCTGTTACTGATCCCGGCTTTCCGCAATAGCGGTTATGTACCCCATCAGCCTTTTTTCACTGTCTGTATTCCTTTCAATATCCATCCTCATTTTCTCATCATTTCTTTCTTCGTTTTTTTCTACTTCCATTTGTCTGTACCTCCAATTCCTTTCACTGATTTCTTGTTTCATAGACATAGGGCTTTTGAAACATGAGCTTTATACTCCTTCTCACAAGCTGAGCCAATGTCAGTCCGTTTTTATGGTAAAATCCACACAGCCCGATGATACCGATTACCGGCATACACAATGTAATAGCTGTATTGATTCCTACGCCAAAGTAAAAATGCAGAAGCAGGATTCCTCCCACTCCTGTTAGCAGTGCACTTGCTCCGAATACACACTCCCTGAAAGACAATCCCTTAAAGAAATCTTCCTTAAAGGCAGCCACATCCGGATTGATTGTTTTTGTCATTGTTCTCCCCCATTTCTATAAATTAAATGCTTTCTGCATGACGCTATCCGACATCTTTACCGAAGATGAAATGACACCCATTTTCAAGCAATACTCCAACAGCCGGATGATTGCATTATCCGTGTCGATTGCAACGGTATTGATAAAACTTGCACTGATGACAATCACAACTGCAATAAGCAGCGCAGAAAACACATATCCAAAAAAGGTGCGTATATAGGAATAACCCACATTTGCCGTCTGACCTCCTGCTGCAAGAGTAGACAATGCCACACCTGCAAACGGAGCAATCATATAAATCTTTAGAATACGATTTAACACTGTCAGCACCACGATAAATCCGCACACGACGGTAAATAAGAAAAACAGGATGCTCGTCAAAAAAGCGGTCATCGTTCCAAAGTCGGCACTGGATATATTTTCATATACCTTTACACCATCAAAGTCATAAATCATTGACAGTTTGTTTTCTCCCAAAATTGCGGAGGTCAGGTTCTTGCCCCATGCAAAAAACTTCGGCATATAACTTAACGCCATACTCATTACATTTGAGGTTATAATCAACCGAATGAACATTTTTATCGTTCGTTCAAATGTCAGATCTGCATGTAAGTCGCAGCTGTCCCTGCAAAATCCATACAAGAAAAAAATGCAGAGCAAGGAAACTGCAACTACATTTAAGGTGGTATAAATTGTTGATATATTTTCCCAGACATCTTTGTATGTGCCGGAAGATGGATTTTTCGTCAAAACATCGGCTGCCAGTTTCATCATGTCATTCCATGCGTACCCGGCAGCTTCAAAAAAGTCTTTACCACTAAAGAAGTCTCCTAAATCTGAGAAAAATCCCGTTACAGAATCCCACAATCCCACCGTCATCACCTCCTTTCAGGATTCCAGGTCTTCATTACGAAACGCCCAGTAGTTTTAGAATTGCCGGAACTGCAATCATAACCAGACCACCGATTACTTTTTTGATTGCCTGACTCTGCTGCGTTGTATCATGTGCCGAATACCCGGTACCAAAGTCTAACAGTCCCCAGGCAAGAAAAATCACGCCAACTCCACCAACACAGCCAAGAACCAAGTCCTTGATTACATTGATGCCGTCCGTAACTTCCGTCACTCCGGTATCTGTTGCATCACTCTTTCCTTTTTCACTTTTCGCCAGTGCTGCAACCGGCACATTTGTCAGTATCCAAAAATAGATCAATGCTGCCGTTCCTGCACCCCGTTTCCATAATCCATTGCAACGGGGTTTCATAACCTCTAATTCCTTATGCATTGTTATCCTCCTTGCTTCCTGTTATCGTTTTCTGCAGCCGATTACCATGAGCCGCTTATCCCTTCCATCCATCGTCCGGCAAGTAGAAAGCGTTACAAACTTATATTTCCGAAAAAATGCCTCTGCATCACTTTCATCCATTTCCTTTTTCATCTTCTTTGCCGCTTCACTCTGAAACTTGCTGTGACTTAGGATTTTCTCTACCATCCCGTAATAATCCTTCTCATTTCCGTAATCCGTAAAAGAATAGTAATCTGCATATTTGTCCGTCTCCAAAACGGATACGATATGATAGTCCTGCTTCTTTCCCTCTACTGGAGTAAACGAAAACACGGGATGTTCCTTAAAAAATGTTTCCTCACGGAAATTTTGCAGATAGCCAAAGTACCGTCTCCCATTGATGTTGTGACCGTAAATGATAAGATTGTCACTGTCTGTCTTACAACGGACATCTAAAAACGGTGTCCCGTAAAAACTGTAATCACCATGCACATCTCGTTGAAGATAATACTGCCAGTCACCTTCGTGATGACCTTTGATACCTGTCTGCATAACCGGATAAGAAAAGCCGGTGCCTTTGATTTCTAGCCACCCGATCATATCTTTGTACTTTTTGTGGAGGTTCCGTACACCTTCCTTTTCTTTCTCCGTGGTAATCTCTTTTTCTATGTTGTCCTGCCTGATCTCCTGATCCATGGTTCTTTCTAACCAAAGTCCCAGAGCCAAAGCAATGACTGCTAAAATAAAAAAAGAGAAGAAAAGTATTCTTCT
>OHHY01000341.1_pt1 | contig 25308 bp, 20 predicted proteins | sample 1568101 | NCBI WGS metagenome assembly OHHY01 (sample SAMEA3879605, study PRJEB24766) | human gut metagenome | biome: human-associated habitat; feature: feces | place: USA | collected 1985/1987
GCCGCCGCTCCTCTTCCTCTTTCTGCTGCTTTCTGCTTTTTCTTTTTCGTCTCATTTCGTATCAGCGAAAGAGCTGTTCTTGAAAGTTTCTTCCGAATTACAATATAATTGACAACACACGCCATAACCGGCGGCATAAATACGCCGTAAAGAATCAAATATATCGGTACTTGAACTGTGATTTCCGGCATAGAAAAGTACGCAAGGCAATCCTGCATCTGTACAGGGATTCCGACCGGACTGACTGCTGCCAAAAAGCCAAGGATTCCGGCAAGGGTCGTTACCACGACCGGCAGCATCAGATAATGACGCATCAGTTCACGTCTGGCTACCCCAAGTGCATACAAAGTTCCAATGATAGAACTCTCTTTTTCAATGCTATGTACAGTAAAGACAGAAATCACATAGGCAAATAAAACAATCAAAATGACACCAAACACAAGCCCTGCCGAAATATTAATTTTCTGATCATCTGCCGAGGCACCAATTCTCGGATTATCTTCCGCCGTCACAAAAGACTGCAAATTGGCAAGATTCACATCCATCTCATCGATAAATTCATCTGCGCCATTTTTCAGTTCATCCATACCATCCTGCAATTTAGAAGCACCTTCACCTGCTTTTTCCACGCCATCGGTATACGACAACAGTCCATCCTTATACTGTTTAAGGGCATCCAGATTTTCTTTGGCACTCTTCCACGCCATAACAGTAATACCCGACTGTGATGCAATCATACGCTCCAACTCATCGGCATAATTTTTCTCAGACAACGATACTGATGTGCCATTTTCCTTTAATGCATCTTCGGTCTGCTCTAATGCGCTTTCAAACAATTTTTCCGGCACAAGGTTCAGTTTGTTTTTATAACGGTTAAGTTTCCGAAGTCCATCTGCCAGTTTTTTTGCACCTTTTGACAAATCATCAATTCCATCATCGATATCGGTCACTTTACCACCGGTTCTATCCCAATAATCCTGAAAGAATGAATCCGATATTTCGTCCGCATCCACTTTAAAATCATTCAAAATATCTTTGACGTCGTCAGAAGTTGTCGTTCCTTTGAGACGGTAAGCATACAAGTATTCCTCTGACTGTGCTGCCAGATGAGACTGTTTCAATTTAATGTACGCTCGTTTACCGACAAACGCCGTACCAAAATTTTTACTGTCTACAATCGTATCCGACATTTTGCGAAGCGGAGCATCATAGTCCGGTGTCGTTGCAATACCGGTCACCCGAAGCTTGATTTTTCCAAGCGTAATCTGACTGCCTACCGTATATTGATGTTCCTCCGCATAACGTCTCTCTAACACAATTTCGTTCTCTTTTTCTGCCAAACGGCCCTCGCGCAGTGCAACCAAATTGATTTTTTGACGGTTTTGGAATACACGAATCGTCTCTTTCTGCTTGGCAAAATCCAGGTAAAACATCTTTTCCAGTTCCACATCGTGTTCTGCAAGCACTTTTTTATTATCTTTTGATAGCGGCACAAAACAGGTAAACTGACCATCTTCCATGTGATTTTTCTCAGCCTGTTCATCCACTCCCTGCACAATTGTTTCTCCTGCACCAACTAAAGAGCCAATCATATACATGCAAAGAATAATTAAAAGTCCCAGTGCCAGATAGCGAAAGAAATTTTCTTTCAAATCCCGTAAAACTCTTTTTCTTAAAATTTTCTGCATCTTATAAATCCTCCAACTTGTCTGCCGGTACTCTTGTTTCATTCGTATACGATTTTTTAATCTGTCCATCCTTCAAAAAAATCACACGATGAACCATTTGTTTAATACTGTTGTTATGCGTTACAATCAGCATTGTTGTTCCGTAACGCGCATTGATTTTCTCGAGCAAAATCAAAATTTCCCGTGACGTCTTTGAGTCCAGCGCTCCGGTCGGTTCATCACACAATAACAACTTTGGATTTTTCACTAATGCCCTTGCAATTGCGCAGCGCTGCTGCTGTCCACCGGAAAGTTGGAATGGAAACTTATTCTGGTGTTCTGTCAATCCCAGAGTATCTAATAATTCATCGACCGAAAGCGGATTATCTGTCAGAAATTCACACACCTGAATATTTTCTCTTACCGTAAGATTTGGTACAAGATTGTAAAACTGAAAAATAAATCCTAAATTTGCACGGCGGTATTCTAACAAATCTTCCCTTTTCATTCCAAAAATTTCTGTCCCCGCCACTTTTACAGAACCGGAATCCATCGTATCCAGTCCTCCAATACAGTTTAAAAGGGTTGACTTACCAGAGCCTGAAGTTCCCTGAATAACACACATTTCTCCTTGTCCTACCTCTGTAGTAATCCCGTTTAACACCTGTACAAAACTACCATCTTCTCCATAACTTTTCTTGACATCTTTGATTTCCAAATACATAATTTTTTCCTTTCTGACATAACATTGTTATGTTGATGTTATTTAAAAAGACCTGTAAAAGGTCTTAAAATATTACCCACGCACACCAAACATTCCATACCATCCACCAAGCAGATAATTCATCGCCTGTCCGGCAAATGCGAGTGCCTGTTCTTCCTCTTCGATATGCTGAATCATATAAAGGAACATATCAACTTGATTATGCGACATCCAATGCACAAGTGCATGATGAATCATCGGAATCTGCAATTCGTCACACATCGCCTTTGTCAGCATTAAATTATGCTCATCCATTTCATCAATAATCAAATCCACTGCATTTTCCATCGAAGAGCCGCCGGCTCCATTAATCAAAAGCAGAACTTCCTCTCGATTCCGGTAGAGTTCATGTACCAAAATCTTTGTCAACTCGACCTCACTCGAATCATCATGTCCGCTGGAGATAACCGATTTTGCCGCCTCATCCGCTTCCGTCTCACGATGAGCCGCAATAAGTTCCCGAACACGAATAAGCACATGCGAAACAAGGGAGCAGAATAAATCATCTTTATCCTGAAAAAAGAAATACAATGCACCTGTCGTAACGCCAGCTTCTCTACAAATTGCACGAAGTGAAGCTTTTGCGTACCCTTTTTCCACAAATTCCTTTTTCGCACATGCTAGCAGCCTCTCTTTTGTTTCACTGTCTTTTTGCTCTTCTGCCATTTTCTTTCCTTTCCTGTTGATACGCAACATAACGCTGTTATCTTATCATTCTGTCTTACATCTGTCAAGCGTCAATTGTTCCACAACATTCATTCCCTCACACTGTTTTTTCGCCAGTTCTAATGTCTGTCTATCGGCAAACTGTTCCGGTCTGTGAGCGTCTACTCCAAAAATCACTGAATTACCTGTATTTCGTACAATCTGCCAGAATCGCTCCTCCGGATAGTTGCGGTGAATTGCCAAACCAAGCAAATTATATTCCAACGGAATATTCATCTGTTTCATTGCTTCGCACAACCGTTTCATTTCTCTTTGATAAATTTTATCAGAACCGGTATAGTATATCAAATCCGGATGTGCCAAATATAAGTAGCGTCCGGACCTTGCTCCCTCAATACACAAATCCACATAACGAATCAATCTATCTTCATCATCTGCCATACGTCCACTGTAATTAAAATCACTCTCAGAATCAAGAAAATGTTGTCCAAGTATCATGTAATCCACCGGGTAATCCTTCAAAAAAGCATCCTGCTTCTCCATCAGTTCCGGCAGATATTCGGATTCAAATCCGATAAAAATATCAATATCTTTTTCATATTCCCTGCGAAGCTTTTCAAGTGATGAAAAATAACCATCCGTTTCCTGTGGCGTCATTCGGATATTCGACACATAATCACTTTTATAAATCCACGGACAATGGTCGGAAAATCCCAATATCCGAAGTCCTGCCCGAATTGCTTCTTCTACATACTCTCTGTCCTCTCCGAACGCATGCTGACACCGTGTTGTGTGTGTATGATAATTTGCTTTCATCGTCAGTTCCTTTCCACTTCTAATTTTTTTGAATATATTTTTCTTATAACGTCCAATCGGAAGAAAGTCGCACATAGAAAGCCATGTCTGCGAATCACATACGCCAATTAAAAAATCAAATTTTTCGCCAAACTGTTCAATCTCCAACAAAATACCATTGTGGTCATCCTCAAAAGGAATCAAATGCAGCTTATAATTCGAAATTTTCTAACGAATTCATCTGCTTCATAATTGCTGTCGGTGAAATAAATAATTGTTCCGCTGCTTTCGTAAAGCTTCCACAATCCGCAACGGCAAGAAATGTATCCAACATTGGTTCATACATACTGCTTTCCCCTCATGCAATAACGATTTCTCTTCGCGTAAACTTTTAGTTGATGCAACAATAACATATTGGAAATTCTCTGTCAAGACTCGCCATGTTATACTAAAATCAATACCTACTCTTGCAGAATACCTGAAAAGTATCGACTCATATGATGTAATCTACCTTGACCACCCAAATTACTGGGGCACCATGCCAATGGCCGTCTTCACTTTTTTTGAACAATTTGCTGAATTAAACGATGATGTATTGTTTGGAGAGGTATGGTCCAGAGAGGACAAACTTTCTTCCAGAGACCGAAGCATCGTAACCGTAACCACCCTAATGGCAAGCGGTATCCTTGATAGTTCTTTGAAATTTCACCTCGCAAATGCAAAAAACATGGCGTAACACAAGAAGAAATTGCTGAAATTATCACACACGCCGCTTTTTATGCCGGCTGGCCAAAAGCCTGGGCTGCCTTTAATATGGCAAAAGAAATCTGTAAAGAGAACTAATTATAAAATCAACATAGGATACTCCACATATTTTCTGTGGAGTTTTCTTTCTTCCTACTCTCCAATCCCATACTCCTGTAACAATTCTTTCTGGTATTCTGTATCTATGATTGCTTTTTGTATATCGTCCATTCGATGATCTGCTAATAGGCAATGATATAATGTGTTGATTTCCTCGATTCCTTGTGAAATTCCTTGTGAGATTCCTTGTGAGATTCCTTGTGAAATTCCTTTCTCTACTCCTCGTTCCTCATACATATCTAATAATACACACATATTGATTTTTCCTCCTTTTCCTTCAGTTTCTTCAATTAATTCCTTTGCTTTCCGATATCTCGTGTCGTTTGTCACCGCAGACAACCAGTCTAAAAACGCCTCCGGATGGTCTAATTCAAATTCTGTTGTTTGAAAATATTCATCCAGTTTCTTTCTGTCATTTCCACAGGACAGATAACGGACTATGTATTTAAAATCTGATTGATACTGGCGGATTGTCGTTTCTGACTGACTGGCAAGGTTAATAATACAAATGGGATGCTCTGGAATCCATTTTGTAAGTTCCTCACCAATATCCTCCGGAAATTCCAACATATCATTCAAACATCTTGGCTTTTTCCATTCTTTCTGACTGTAATTCAAAACCAGAGTGATGACCGGGCTTAACTTCTGTGAATCGTTAAGTTCCTTTGTCATCGGGGTTGGATAATTGCCGGTTTTTCGATTACTTTCTTTCGCTTCCTTGATCTGCTCCATATATTTGGCGTGCTGGTATCCCATATCGCGCACCGGCATAATATTATTTTTGTCACTCTGATTTTCCAGACATAAGAAGAAATTTATATTATCCTTCTTACACTTCATTGGCACATCCATCTGTAACTGCCAAAGTTTATCATCTGAAACGGCTTTCGTAATCAACTCGCCGGGTTCTCGCGACAACTCTTCTGCTGACACATAACATCTGCCACCAAATAAGTTTACATTTACAATGTCTGAAAATACATCTTTGTATTGTAGTAAATTTTTCTCTGCTAAATCTTTTGCTCCCAAACAGTATCCTCCTTAATTACCTAAATTCTTTTATTTCTATCACTACAAGGAGAACATCTGCGCCCCACCCTTGTTTGTATATATACTAGCACAATCAAAGTACAAAGTCAATATATTTGCTTACAATTGTCAGGCGACTTACGCCCCTCAAAAAGAGTCATAAATTATGCAAAACACGCCAAATTTCGGCATATAAAAAGAGCGTAAAACGACACCCCCAATAGAAGGGGCGTTCTACGCTCAAAGTTTTTTTCAAAACCCGTCTTATATTACTTCCTTATGTTATTTCTTTATCTTTACCTTTTTCACCGTGCTCCACTTACCATACACCTTTTTCTTGCCATTCATTTTATAGGCACGAACTCGAATATAATATGTTTTTTTCTTTTTCAGTTTCTTAATGGTGTACTTGGTTTTCTTGGTTTGTATGCTCTTTTTCTTTTTGAACTTTTCGTTTATGGCATACTGGAGCTGGTAGCCTTTAGCGCCAGTAACTTTCTTCCACTTTACGGTAAGCTTCTTACCCTTTCCATTTTTAGCTGAGGTAAGTTTGACTTTGGAAGGTGCCTTTACTTTCGATGTATCTTCTTTATTACTCGAACCAGGCTTCTGCTTCTCATCTGTACTATTACTATCTTTTATTAACGACTCAGGATACTTATCTTGACTTCCATCATCCAAACCGGTTAATGTTCCAGCCGATACAAATTTTTCCGCTGATAAGCTCATATGAAGAACCGGACGTACTGCTAATTCCCCATCACAAGAACCAACTGCTCCAAAAAATGAAACACAACGAAGCAAAATTTCTCCTCCACTATTAACTGTATCACGCAGCATCCATGAACCAAAACCATAAAAACTTGAACCTTTTATTTTATAACTTTCTGCGCCCTGATTTTTAGCATATTCCGTCGGACGTGCAGCGGCCATATCACCACCAAGTCCATAAGATAACGTATTCATCTCTGCTGTAGACAACATATACACTTTGTCATTTGTTATCGAAGAATTTTTAATTGCTGTCTGCTCAGTCGCACTAAATGCCGTATTTAAAAATGTTTTATTCAACCAGCCTCTCAATGAACTATTTGCCCATGCATCACTACTACTTGCAGTCAAATTTCCACCGTACTTTTGATAATCCAGGCAACGACTCGCAATCATGAATACATCATCACCATTTACGGAAAGAACACGCCATTTAATTGGTTGTTTTTTCTTGGCGTCATTCTGAAAATAATTTCCAAAATAAACACAATCCCACTGTGAATTAAAATCCTTATATAAAGCAACTTTTTCAGAATTCTTCCATAAACCAGATGATTTTTTCAAATGAATCACCGGACGAATCCCTGCCTTTGATGTTATATTTTTGCTGATAACATATCCACCAGAATCAACACATTTTGCAAAAGCATTTCCCTCTTTTGTCTTCGTCCACCATGAGTTATTCACCTCATCACTCTCATTTCCAGACAATTGATTGACATATGAAGTTTCTTTTGTTTTGCAAGCTTCACTAGTGCTAAGTTCATATTTTTTATCCTTTATTTCCGATTCAGATAAAAGACTAACCTTTTCTGTTGTTCCAATTATCGCAGCCTGTTCATCATCAGAAAAAGCTGTTTTCAAAAAACTTTCATTCAACCATTGATTCAAAGAACTATCCTGCCATTCCACGCGAATTCCTGACTCATTTTGCTCTTTGTCACTATACTGCTGCGCGTCCAGATTCTTCTCTGAAAGAAGGTACATATCATCTCCATTCACCGAAAGAACACGCCATTTAATCGGCTGCTTTGCATCCTTTTGATCAGCCTTTCCATCCTGGTTCGTATCCTCCTGCCAATAGTTTCCAAATGTCACACTGTCCCACGTCGTAACGGATGCTTTCACTAGCGGATTATTTAATTTGCCGCTTGCATTCTCACTTCCGGAAATTGTAACATTTTTTTGTGTTGACGGGTTTACAACATCGTCACTTTCTGCAGCTTTTGTCACAACAGGACCCACAGACGCCCCCAATGATAACGTCAAAAATAACGCCACCGCCTTTTTCATAAATTTACTGTTTCTCATTATAATACCTCACTTTCTATATTTTTATTTCATAACTTTTCTAATACGGAACAACCACAACCATGCCATTCTTTATCCCCCAACATTTTACTTTGCAATTCCATTTGTATACTCACAACGCCAACTTCCTCATATAAACGATCTCCATCTTTATCTGAGAAAATCAACTTGGGTAATTTTAACACGGCATATCCTCCTGCACCGGTGCTGTCTTTTCTGCAGGTTGTGCTGTATTATGTAAAACCGTTTTGTAGTGCACATCGGATGCCCATTAGATTCACTCCCAAAGCCACTTTTTCACGTAACCTCGATTCAATTCCAACGGCACCCATTTTCCTTTCCATTTCTTTGTATGGCAAAATGTCTCATGAGCTGATTCTTCCATAAGTTCACAGTATTCAGACTCCTTAACACATACTTTAATTTTCCCAACAGACCGATAAACAGTATCATTATTCGTGTCCATCAAATCCAAATAAGGGTGCTTTAATATATATAAAGTCGGAGTCAGCACATAACTCCACTTCTTTGCACTTTGGCTGCTATACAAATAATATGATGTAATATCCGTTCCTTCATCGTAACTTTTTTTGACAATCCACATCTTGCCAAGTGCTTTAATTTTTCCCTTTTCCAGTTGTTCTCTCTGTTTTTTTGTTCTCACTACATCAACCGGACATTTTCCTGTTCCTGTTAAAATAATTCCTTGATTTGTTCTTTTGACGGACTTAATCTTCATACTTACCATGTTTTCTTTTCCGTTGACATTAAACAACTTAACTTTTTTTGACTTCACCTTTGCCAAATATTTCGTGCGATTTTTGTATGTATTTTTATGATATGTCAATTTTTTGAACGTTTTTAATGTACTATTGTATTTCTTTTTTGAAATCCACTTTCCATTTAAGAATGGTTTTCGAACCGTACTGTTATCATCATACCAATGATAACCAATTTCTCCAACCTTCTTTAATTTCCCATTTCGTGTAATAGCATAAAATGAATTATTATTGGATGTTCCTCCATCATAAATAGCAATTGTCTTCGTATGTGAGTTATAACTTATATCCCCCTCTCCATATCCAATTACACTGCTTTTCTTTATCGTATTCACCAATCTTTTGATTTTACCATTCTTAAAAGTATACACACAATGAATCGTTATACTAGAATATCCCTCATTCCATGCAGTTATCAATTCAGGCGTTTTGTCTTTATTAATATCAATTAGCCAAAATATATTTTCATCCAAAGGACATACCGACTGTAAATATTTTGCATAAGCAATTTTAGCCTCCTTTGCCTTTGAAGCGGCTTCTGCATCTGTGTTATTACAAAACAAAACATATATAACTAATAAAAACACCAAACTACGCATTATCTTCATATGCTTCTCTCCTTTCCCTTGAGATTTAATTCTCCATATCAAATTCTTTTTATTGATTTCATATCCATCATATAAATTGGCACTGCATAATAAGCCGTACCTCGTCCATATAATTTTCCTCGTACCTTAACATGTTTTCCTCGAAGCTTATACAATTTATTCTTCTTGTTATCGCCAGAATACATCAACGCAAGTTGAACTTTTGATGCTTTTGTTTTCCCTGCTAATTCAGTCTTTATTTTAAATTTTTTATCCAATTTAAGAAGATATACAATAAAATGTCTGCCATTAGGATGCTCATAATTTATTCGCTGCACCTTTCCTGTAAGTGTATAAGTTTTTCCCTCTTTATACGTCTTCATCTTAGAATAAGCACTTTCCGTATTTACAGCACCTTGAATACACAACAATAATACTACTACTAAAAATAATTTTACAACTTTCTTCACAGAATCACTCCTTGTCTTTTTAATTTAAATCATGTTAGCACATTACTTTCTTTTTACTGCTTTAACCTTGCTCCATTTTCCATACACCTTTTTCTTACCATTCATCTTGTAAGCACGAACACGAATATAATACGTTTTCTTCTTTTTCAATTTCTTAATGGTGTACTTGGTTTTCTTGGTCTGTATGCTCTTTTTCTTTTTGAACTTTTTGTTTAGGGCATACTGGAGCTGGAAGCCTTTGGCACCTTTACTTTTTTTCCAAGATATAATCGCACTTGTGCCTTTTCTTTTTATTGCCTTAATTTTTACCCTCGCAACCACAATGTTAGAGGAATTGCTCGTTTGAATCTTATTAGTTGATTCCTGCCCACTTTTGCCATCTTCTTCTATTTTATCTTTAACCGTTGATGATGTAGATGTCGGCTCCTCACTTTTCTTTTTCTTTATACCAATATTAATTCCAAGTTGTGGCGGCGGAACAGGAAGCCAATCCGAATATGCCGTTTGATAACCATCTTTCTCGCATTTCACTTGATATAACCCTTCCGGCACATCCCATGCATACTCACCATCTTCTGCTGAAACCAATGGATTCTGTTGTAAATACTCCGATGCATTCCATTTAATTGCTGTACTATTTTCATCTTGCTTATAATATAGTGTAACAGTAACTCCGCCTACACGTTCTTTTGTGTCAACATCATATATATATCCACTCGGATCAACAGCCCAACGGAAATTTATAGCAGCACTACCACTTTCTTTTGCACTCAAGCCTTTAATATCTAACATTGTTGCGTTAAGTTCTCTATCATACATAAACGTCATTGCACTAAGTGCCATACCAATGGCTGGATTCACTGTATACCCTGCTACAGAAAGCAATGTCCCCAACATTTTCATTGCGACCTTGCCATTATTCATTTTTCTTACTGTTTCAATCCGATTTACTGCTTGCTCTTTGTCAGAATAACTCATTGTGCTATTCAAAACACTTTGTCTGGCTTCATTTAAATCAACTCGATATCCTTTCCATGTATCTACCGTATTAGCCCAATCAAATCCATCTGAAATAATCCCTATTGTTCCCGGCGTGACCGTGCCCATTGTTACTTTTTCTACTACTCTGTCTCTTAAATCTACAATTTGAGTTTCTATCTTATTAGTAACCGGAGAAACAACATACTTAATAAATAGTAGAACATCATCTTCAAAACTATTCTCTGATGCTTTAAGCCTACTAACATTTTTTCTAATAAAATCACCTGTCACTTTAATGTAACCATCTTTAATTAATGTCTCCTCCGTCACCGAAGCGTCCAATTGCGTTCTTTCTCCCTGTAAATTTAATTCGGCATTGCCCATATTAGGAAACACAAATTTTGCCTCAAAATTCGTTTGTGTATCCTTAATAATTTCAATTTTAGCATTCTCAAACTCTTGTGCTATGCTATTTACATATTCATCTGAAGAAAAATCAACATCCTCATTTATGTAATGAATTTGACCTTTAGTAATATATTCTACAGAAATAGAACCTGGTACATAACTATGATTATTCTCGTCAAAGTACCCCTCTGCAACATACAATTGCAAATCTTCGTTCCAAATTGCATTTATTCTCTTTTTTATATTACTTCTATTGCTTACCACATATACATCTTCTATTTCATTTGCATTTTGAAATTTAATTTTAAACTGAAACTTCTTGCTTGGGTTAAACACCACAATAGGTTTCAACTTTTTTTGCTCTGACAAATTATATTTCTGCCCATTATGCTCCATAGTAAAATCCGTCAATTCCGGAATTTGAGGAATATATGTAATTTTTTGTGTTTGTTCAACTGCAACGCCTTCCGTATTATAACTACTAACCTTAATATCATATTTTTTATATTTTTTCATATCCTTAATAGTTATTGCTGTGGCATATGTTCCAGCCTTTGTTCCTTGTATACTTGTGTATTTTTTCCCATCAACATAAATATCTACATTATTTTCTGGTATCACAATTCCAGAAACAACAAATGTATTATTACTTGTTTCCGAATCCATATTCAAAGATAATGGTTGTAATTCTGTATTTAGTGCATTAATCATTTCACATAAGTCGACATTGCTTTTTCGATATTTAATTTCCGAAAAACTAAAGAACTCATCATAATTATTTGCTTGAACACTAAAAGTAACTACACCGCCCTTATTGTCTACGGGTATATCCAGAAAGTTCCCATCTAATTCAAAATCTGTTGACAAAATATCATTTACTTTTACCGTATTTTGAATCACCGTAACATCATCTGGAACATAAATTCTCAAATGCGCGTCCGATATGCTTTTTTTTACTCCACTCTTAAACCCAAATTTCACCTTAAAATTAATATATCCATTTGCTGTTGCACCTTGTGTCACCGTCTGATATTCACATCCACTTCGATTTAAAAATCCATCTGTCATATTTCCCATTGAATTTCCAATCCACTCAAAGGGTATTTTATTTACAATTGCATGACGACTCGCATATGTATCACGGTTCATTTTCATAACAAGATATGGACACTTATTAAATGCATTATCTGCTATATCCACTGTATTGTTAGGAAGATATATCTCTTGCAAATTAGAACATTCCGCAAACGCATTACTTTCTATTTCTGTTATCGAATCTGGAATCACTACGCTTTTCAATCCTGCACATTCCCTAAACAATCCTTCTGGTATTTTTGTAATTCCCTGTATCCACTCAATTTCTGACAATGAATTACAGCCCTTAAAAGCAAAATAACCTTTCTTTAGCGACGAAGGAATACTTACTTTCTGCAATCCCGTACAATAACTAAATGCTCCGTTATAATACCCATTTTGCATTTCTTGTAATCCATTTGGCAAATTAATATCTTTAATTTTCTTGCAATCCTTAAATGCTCCCTCTCCTATAACTTGCAAACTATTAGGGAAAGAAATATTTACCAAATCACTGCAATTTTCAAATGCATACCTACCAATTTCTGTTACTGTATCTGGTATTTTTATATTCTCCAAACCAACACAATTTTTGAATAGACCATCTGGTATTTTTGTTATCCCATTCTCCCACTCTATCTCGTTTAATAAACTACAACCTTTAAATGCTAGGTTACCTTCTTTTAATGATTTTGGTATACTAATCTTTTTCAAGCTAGAACAATCGCTAAACACACCATTGGCATATCCATTTTTCATTTCTTTCAAACTATTTGGCAATTCTATTTCTTGTATTTTATCACAATCATAAAATGCTCCTTCATCCAAAATTCCCATTTTTTCAGATAACACAACATCCTCTAAATTATCACAATTTTCAAATGCATACCTACCAATTTCTGTTACTGTATCTGGTATTTTTACATTCTCCAAACCGGCACAATTTTTGAACAGACCATCTGGTATTTTGGTTATCCCATCCTCCCACTCTATCTCATTTAATAAACTACACCCTTCAAATGCTAGGTTACCTTCCTTTAATGATTTTGGTATATTTATCTTTTTCAAGCCAGAACAGTTGCTAAACACGCCCCCGTTATATCCATTTCTCATTTCTTTCAAACTTTTTGGCAATTCTATTTTTTGTATTTTATCACAATTATAAAACGCTCTTTCACCTATTATTTCTAATTTATCAGAGAACTTTACTTCTTTCAAATTGCTGCAATTTTCAAATGCATATTTCCCAATTTCAACAATACTATCCGGACAAACAAAAGATGTAATACTACCATTTTCAAATAATCCATTTGGAATTTTTGTTGCTCCTTCTGCAAACTCTACTGTCTTCAATGACTTGCAACCACTAAACATTTCCGAAGCATTTCCGGTTAAACTGACTGGCAATGTAATATTTTCTAATCTTATACAATTTTGAAACGCTTTATATCCTGCATCATATAAGGAATTTGACAATTTAACATCAGTCAAATTTTTACATCCAGAAAATCCATAGTCATTTATCACTTCAACATTATTTCCCATAGAGATTTTTGTTAATCTAGTATAATATTGAAATGCCTGATATCGTATTTCTGTAACATGAAAATCATAATTATCATAATTCACAGTCTCTGGTATTACTAATTCTGTTATTGAGGAATCTGTAGCCCCCGTGACTCCAACAGATGTATTGTCACTTAATATTACATAATTTAAACCATTTACTGTAAACTTTTCTCCTTCACTTGTAGCCGCTAGAACATTAGACCTTTCTCCTAAAAATTCAACTGGCAGCACTGATAAAATCAGCGACAATATAATTAATAAACTAATACTTCTCTTTATTATCTTTTTCATAAACATCCATCCTTTCATCCCACATGGGTACCTATTAACAATAATAGGTACCCATACTTTTTAAATATTCACACTTACTTTCCCTGCCTTTTTAATGAGGGACTTGTTTAATTTAACCTTTATCACCGGACGCATACCATATGGATAATTGGCATCAAAGCCAAGCTGTGAAACATCTCCATCACTCATAACACCGCCTGTACCCTCCATACAATTATTATATGTCCAATAATACACTGCATTTTTTATGCTTTCCTTAGATACCTTTTCCCCTTCAATAATAGACTCTGTTTTTTGTCTCCGTTTTTGTGCATACTTAGTCATATAAGCTTTTCTGCTCTTTTTCTCCTTCAAACCATATGATTTTTTTAAATCAGAAAAACCTAATAATGAAACATTGTCGGATACATATTTTGGCTTTTCCTTTGCCTCGGCCATCGAAATATTTACTTTTCGTTTTTTTATTTGTTTTCGTTCCACACTGTTAAATGCTTTTTTATAAAAAGAATTATTCAACCATTTTCTCAACAACCCCTGTTTCCAATGATTGGATTGCTCCTGATATTTGTCTATAGAAAGAGAATAACCTTTCCAATAATCTTCATCTCCACACTGGGCACCGTAATCTAATATTTTGTCCGACACAAGCAAAGCCGTCTGATTTTTAACATTCAATACACGCCATTTAATTTTCTGTTTCTTTTTTGTGCTGTTCTGATAGTAGTTACCAAAGTAAACGCAATCCCATGTGATTTTTTTATTCGTAACTTTAGGATTGCTTACTTTTATGTTTTTTGCTTTACAGTAAACATCTCCATTTGACTGTGCAAAAAATAACGTTATCATTAAAATCATAATTACTATTTTTTTACTCTTTCCTCTCATCTCTAATCATCCTTTCAAAAAATTTAATATTTATATGATACTCTAAGTGATAGGGATGCCATGCTATCACCGCCCTCCAACAAAGCACTCTCTTCATATGGTTTAAATACTTTCCCACAAAAATAAGGAAATTTAATTGTATCCTGTAATCCATGTCCTGACAAACGAATATAATATTCCCCTTTAGGAAGTATTTTCCCTTCCAGAAGTGGCACCCATGAAGACTTTCTCACTATTTTTGCATTTATCACCTTGCTTTCCAAAACAGTTTGTTTTTTATCAAGCAATGTTATTTCATATTCAGTATTTTGATTTGCTCCCTTTATGGGAACAGCATGTACCTTAATACAGTTAAATTTACGCTGAACATAAAAAACATTGTTCAATATTCTTTTATTTTTAGCAACATCTTGTATATAGGGCATATTATTTTCTTCTTTATAAAACAATCTTTTCTCTCGTGATATCGTACTGTAGCGGAATAAAATTCCGCAAAGAATAAGAACTAGTGTCAGTACCCCTATTCCTATCCATTGTTTCAGTAAAATATACCCTTGTTTTTTCTTCAGAATATATTGATTCGCCAGCCAAAGACGATAAAAACCAGACTCTGCCATAATAATCAACATCCATGTGTAGCATATAGTATGCTTCTTATTTGTTTCCCACAAAAGTCCAAATACAATCATGGCAAGAAAGGCTGTTACTAGTACAAATCGAAAATCAGTGCGTTTTTTCTTTCGTAGCTGCATTAACATAATCATGATTCCAATCAAACAGACACATCTGTATATTTGTGAATATATAACTGCCATACCTCTTTTGTTGCCGTAAATCCACTCATATCCTTCTGAATAATATCTGTCACTTGATTGTAATACCTGATAATCATCTGTCCCCACAGCCCACTCTTTTCCCATTTTGCTTACATATAATTTGGCCATTCCGGTTACACCAAGTTTCTTAATACGCTTTTCTATTTCCTGCATATTAAATTTGATTTTTTCGGTTTTACCATCCTTTTTTCTTGTTAGTTTTACATCTTTTCCTGTTATTTCACCGGTTCCATTTAAACCAACCATAATCCAATGCGTCACGGGAAACCCTTGTGTATTATTGGGGTTCTGCAAATGATGATCAATAATCTTACCTAATACCAGCATCCAAAAACTTGTTATGATACATAACAACAAAATTTTTTCCCATTTTTCTCTCAGCGTCTTTATTCTAAAAAAATAAAGTACAACTCCGATTGTACAAAACACGGTAGTCGGTCTTAAATAAGTACCATATACACTCAGCACGCAAAACAAAACTGCCCATATAAATTTACGTATGCTTTTCTTCTCTTTGTCTATGCTGATTCCACAATACAGAATCCCCATTACAACCGGCACACTAAATGTATTTGTATATACATAATGTAAAAAAACATAGTTAGTCGGGCATAAAGCAATTAACAATAAACCTGCCACAGCACGTCTGCTTCCCCACAATTTTCGCATGATGCAAAAGCTCAAATAGATCCCAACATCCAGCAAAATCATATTTACAAAAACAGCCATATTATAATAATCAACACCAATTATCTTAGCCATTTTGAATATGTAATACATAACAATTGTAAATAGATAGTTGTTGGTATATGAAGAAAAATACTCCGTTGTATTATCTAACACTCCATTTTGTTTCTCCACCATTGCCATTGCTTCATCCATAGTAGTAAAACAATCTGTAATTGGATATATCTTCGCAATATGTATTACTAATAATTGCATTGCAACTATTCCCAAAAATATTAATAAAGCAATGCAATGAAAGCATTTTAACCTCTTCCACTTGCAATAAATCGCCATAAAAGCAAGAGTAAACAAAACTACTCCCGGCAATACCCATACAAGAGGCAACTGCATAAAATGAGGCAGTACTTTTTCTGCTTGGGAAACAGTATTCAACGCAATTATTAGCAAAATCCCAGTAAAAAATATCGTTGGATATATAATCGTTTTTCCCAATATCTTCTGCATGTTTTTTTCACCTAGTTATAAAGTTTTGCGTTGGTAATCAGCATGTTTCCCTGTCCATACTCATCTGAATATGCCACAATTTTCACATATTTAGCGCGATTAATTGCTATATCAAATGAAACTGGTTTTGTCTTGTAATTCATTTTTGGCGACTGATAAATCAAAACACCATCTGCAATAATCTGTATCCATGTATTTTCGCTATCATCAATTCCTTCAGAACGAATAATCTCTCCAGACAACCTAGTGTATTTCCCGTCTAAAGAATATTCAATGTATCTATCTCCTTTCTCTCGTGCAGCAACCCTAATAGGATTCGTAACCGAATTTCCCCAACGGTCTTCCATTGCTCCCTCATAGTTTTCTGCGCTCTCACTATCAAACGGCTTCACACTCCACAGATCCTTCCAGAGTTCCACATACTGGTAAGCCAAATAAGTGTTTCCCACACCGTCTTTAACACAGACAGTATAATATCCCGGTGTTGTCACCTGAAATGACTTCTGATTGTTTTGCATTGCCGTATAATCGGCTTTTTTCTTTGATTTCAGCCAGCCCTTCTGATAACCGATATAGGAAATTCCATTATTATCCCATGCAGACACAGAAACAGTGCCCACTTTGTTTGCAACCGAGTAGTCTGTTTTTACCGATGGTGCCGTTTTGTCAATGCACTGAACCTGAATATTGCGGACAGTATACTTTCCGGCTTTGTTTTTCAACCGAACCGAATACCAGCCATTGTACGGTGCACTAAAAGTTTTCTTTTTCGTGATTGACTTTGCACGCTTCCAATATTTGTTTGCTTTCTTTGTAACTTTTCCGGCACGATAGCGAATTTCTTTTATCTTCGCTTTCTTTTTTACCACGACAGAAACCCTTACACTTTTTCGTGTAACAGCTGTTGTTGATGGTGTCAAAGAAAATTTCGTTGCCTTCTTTGCTGCTTTCGCAGGTGTTGCCAGTGTTGCCACTCCAAGCACGAGTAATGCTGTTGATAAAACCAATTTTTTCATAATGTTCCCTCCAATTTTTGTTAATTCATGCCTACATCATAGCACATATTGTTCTATGATTCAATAGTCCATTTTGTTCTAGTATTATCATATACACTACGTTCAATTTATAATATTATTAAATTTTGCTCGGATTTCATCCGTTTAAAATCACCCTTAATCCTAGGAGGTTTTTTACATGAAAATGCAGCGTATTCGTGATCTGCGAGAAGACAACGATTTAAAACAAACAGACATTGCAGACTACTTACACATTAGCCAGCGTACATATTCACATTATGAGACAGACAGCCGGAGCATGCCGATTGAAGTACTAAAGCGACTTGCTGTCTATTACAATACAAGCATGGATTACCTGGCGGAACTTACCGATGAGAAAAAGCCCTACACAAGAAGCAAAGAAACACTTCCAAAATAAAAACACACTGCTTCCCATTGCAATGTGTTTTTATTTTTATGCCTCTGACCGTATCTATTTACAGCGCACTCACATCCACCAAATACGCCCTCTTTTTATTTGTTATCAAAATTTTCTTCTGCGTTTTCACCAGATGAATTTCCATATCATTTCTTAATTTCCTCGGAATATTCATCTTCTTCCACGTATGATTTGTGAGTTGAATGAGATAAACCGCCTGTTTTTTCTCCTCCAGATTTCCAAATAATACATAATCACCACTTACATCAATTACATCGCCACTATCCTTAACATCCGGAATGGTAAATGACTGATTTCCGGTAATTTCATAAAATTCCAGTGATTTCTTTTTGTGGTGGTAACGGTAAGACCATTTCATATTAACAAGGCCGACACCTGAATATTTCTTCTCAATTCTCATGGTCTGTAAATTTACTACGCATGTAGAATCCTCTTCTGTACTGTTTTTAAAAATTGACTCACCGTAGGTTAAAATTCGGTTTTCATCCAAAAACTCAATTTCTGTTGTTCTGGCATATCCATTCACGAGTTTCTGACTTATTTTTTTCTCCGTCTGCGAAGCAATATCAAAGACTGACCAGTAGCCGTCTCCCCTGTGATTGCACAAAATTTTACTACCTTCCGGTGACATAACAAAATTGCATATCATGTTACCGCCGGATATTTTTTTCACCGTTTTCTCTGCCAGATTGATTTCCACCAAATAACCTTTTGTCGCATTTTTTTCTTCTCTTACACCGTAAATTATGCCGTTTTTATAATAAGAGAAAATCTCGGTAATTCCTCCCGTGTAATTAAAGGCATAAATTTCGTTGCCGCTTGCCACATATTGAAAACCGCATTTTTCCCCGTCAAGTACACTTTCAAAAGCAACTGGTGTCATTTTCTTTAATCCATTGGAAACTACTGTGTACACATGGTCTACTTTTTCCTCATCTCTCTCAAAATGATATTCACTGATAAAACTTTCTTTCTCTCCGACCACCATCATGTTTTCCTGTAATTGTATCGTGCCATCTTTTTCCGCCTTAACGTCTGCCACCTGTTTCGTTGGTTCTGGATTTAACTCCACCTCGGTGACATTTTCCTTGCCAAACATATTTTCCAAAAGCGATTGAAACACATTGGATTTCGTTGCCGCCACAGTTACAAAAGTTCCGCACAAAAGGAAAATCACTACCGCCGCAGCCGCTGTCCGAAGTTTTTTCATTGAATTTCTCCTATGGGAAATACCCTGTATCTTTTCCGGATTCAGTGCCTCTTCCACCCAGTCTTCCGGGGCTTTAATCTTATCTATTTTTTTAATATCCATCATTATGCCTCCTGTTTAATCCCTGTTAATTTTTCATGATAGCAGCGAGTTTTTCTCTGCCTCTGCGAAGTCTTGATTTCACCGTATTCACACTTGTATGCAGCATTTTTGCAATTTCACCCGTGCCATATTCTTCATAATAATAAAGCACAATTACTTCACGGTATCGAAAAGGTAATTTTCGCAGAGCCACAACAAGCTGCTCTGTTTCTTCATCTTCTATTTGCAAGGAGCCAGCCTTTTGGTTCTCCTGTGGCACATATCCAATATCCACATTTCGATTCCAGAACTGCCTGTGGTAATCTCTGCATTCATTTCGCGCAACTGTGTAAAGCCACGCTTTTATGTGTTCTTCCTCTCGAAAGGTTTGTTCTGTCTGATAGAGTTTCAGAAACGTATTTTGAAAGCAGTCCTTTGCTGCCTCCTCATTCTGCGTCCAGACAACACATAGTCTCGTTATGTCATCTGCATACTGCCGCACGACGTCCTCATACTCCATCCCGGCATATTTATTTATCATTGCCTGATACTCCTTTACTACAATTTCTTTTGCATGCATGGTAGAAAATAATTACTTTCTATATAATACACGATTTGGATGGGAAAATGGGTGCAGGATTTTAATAAGAGAAAACCCCACCCCATAATATCAAACAAAAATGAAGTTCATTCGTGAGAGACTATAATGCGAAGCATTATCTTATCTCGATACGAATGAACTTCATTTTTGTCTTACTCCCACACTATTTTTCTCACTCTTGCATGCCGGCATGGGTCATGCAGAGGGTCATTTTCCGAATATCCGCATCTTCCCTCAAAACATTCCAGACTTCTGGCATGATATACGAAAATATCATTTCCATCCTTATCTTTTGTAAATGAATTGTGTCCGGGTCCAAATTCCTCATGTAAATCTTCGGATGTAAGCACCGGTGTGTTCTGCTTAGTCCATGAATCCCGCTTTAGCAAATCACTTCCCTCTTTGGCAGAAATTACTCCTACACAATACTCCGGACCAGTACCGGACGCTGAAAAGAAAACCATTATTCTGCCATCATGTTTGACAACCGCAGGTCCTTCATTTACGGCATAGCGGACTTTTTCCCAGTCATACTCCGGCTCGGTTAAAAGCATCGGAAGCGAAATTAATTTCCACGGCTCCTCGCGATTAACCTCTCCCAAATACAGGCAGGAAATTTTCTCCGGACTATGCTGCGCCCAAATCACATAAGAGCGTTCACCATCTTCAAAATATGTCATATCCAAGGAAAATCCGGTGAAAGAAAAATCATCCTCTTCCCTCTTTTGGAATTTTCCCTTTTCACTCCAAGTTCCGGTATATGGATCATTGCTGTCGCAGACAAGAACGTGGCAGTCAAATGCCCAGTTATTTTCCTTGTCCTCACTTCCGGCATAAAACACATACCAGAGTCCTGCGATATAATGCAGTTCCGGCGCCCAGATAAAACGATGTGTTAATGTTGTATCTGCCACTTTCCAAATAGTAATTTCTTCTGCCGATGCAAGTTCTGAAATATCTTTTGCCCGCCGCAAAATCACACGGTCATATCCATCCTTGTCGTCTGCACTTTTCATTGGATAAGAAGCGGTGAAATAATAAAATCCATCCGGTCCCAATGTAATGTATGGATCGGCACGCTCCTCAATAAACGGATTTTGATAACACTCTTTAAACTGCATTTCTCGGTCCCCCTTATTTACTTCCTGATTTAATAAGTGTACAACAATACCCCCGTTATCGCCATGTCATTTTGTGACCTTGTTTTGGAAAAATGTTACCAATTTTCTTTGACACAAGAAGGAGTAACATGGTAAAATCAAGCAAAAGGGGGACTATTCATGGCTGCAAAAACATTTGACGAAGTATATCTGGTAAATTATTCATCCTACGATGATGTCAATCTATATGAGGTCGGATGTCAAAAATGTGACCCATCTTACGGATATGGTCCAATTATCCGCAAATTATATATTCTGCATTATGTCGTAAGCGGTGAAGGAATTTTGCGCATTAACAATCACGAATTTGCAATTAAAGAACACGATATCTTCGTTATACCGGCTCATACTGCATCTTACTATGAAGCAGACGAAAACCATCCATGGAACTACATCTGGATTCAATTTGACGGATTTAAAATCAAAGAAATGCTGAATAATTGTGGATTATCGGACAAATCTCCCATTCTCTCTCTGCATCAGGAAGCCAAAAAAGCGGAAGACTGTATAAGACACATCTTAACAAATTACGGAGATGAGTACGCTTGCATCGGAAAAGTATACGAATTATTTCAGCACATGATTCATGCAGCGAACCTCAAAAATAAGCCACAAAAAAAGCGAACTGACTCTTTAACTTACATTCAAACAACCATTCAATTTATCCGGCAAAAGTATTCTGACCCGATTCGTATTCAGGATATCGCCGATTACTGTGGACTAAACCGTTCGTATCTTACGCGGTTATTTAAGCATGCCACCGGTTATACCCCGCAGGAATATTTAGCGCAGTATCGCATAAATCAGGCCAAACAGTTGTTAGAAGAAAATGAACTTTCCATTCAACACATCGCTTACTGCGTTGGCTACAATAACTCATTTACTTTTTCCAAATTATTCAAACGACAAACCGGATTTTCTCCTTCAGATTACCGGTCTTTTACCAATAAAAAAACTCCGATTACGGAACACACACTGCATACCGTAATCGGAGACAAAATCGAGTAATTCTTATCGACGGAACAATCCTTTTTTCTCATAAGGCTCACTTGTATGGGAAACTAATTCATAACCAATTTCTTTAATTTCCTTTTCCAGCATAGGAATATCTAACGCTTCCTCGCTGATTACAACAGTTTCTCCTTTTTTTGCAGAGGAAGAAACTTTCTTCACCTTACAATGCTTGCGAATCAAATCATTCATGTGAGATTCGCACATGCCACACATCATACCGTCAATCTTTAATACCGTCTTTAACATCCGGAATCATCTCCTTTAACACATTTTCATGTCTATTATAGCAAGAGATTCACCCTTTGTAAAAGATTATTTGTTTGTTGATAAAAATGGTTGCAGAACACCTGCCATCTGGTTAATCGGCATCGACTGCAGATAAATCTTACCGGGACCGGTCACTACGGTGTTAAAGAATCCTTCTCCACCAAGCACCTTATTTTTCAGTCCCTTAACGGTTGTAATATCCATCGTACAGCTTGCATCCATCGCAGCTAAGTAGCCGGTATCAATAATCATCTGCTGCCCTGCTGCCAGCTCATATTCCTTTACATAGCCATCAATTTCTACAAAAGCCGTACCGTTGCCGGAAAGTCTCTGCATAATAAAACCTTCGCCACCAAACAGACCGCCACCTAATTTTTTCTGGAACGCAACCGATAATGTCACTCCATCCGTAGAAGCAAGAAATGCGCTCTTCTGTGCAATTATCTCATTTCCATTTCCAATTTCAAATGCCAAAATCGACCCCGGAAAACTGGAAGCATAAGCAATCTGTCCGGCTCCGCCTTCTGCTGTATAACGGTTCTGGAACATATTTTCCCCGCTGAACATACGACCAATCATTTTTCCCATTCCGCCGCCGGATGTCTCCATCTTCATGTTTGGCGTCATCCAAGACATAGCTCCTTTTTCCGTAATCATGGACTCGCCTGCCTCCAAATCACAAATAACTACCGGCAACGGTGCTCCTTCAATTGAATATTTCATATGTATAAATCTCCTTTCGCAATTTCATAAATTGGATTTATTCTATCATATTCAAACTGCACTTTCCATAATCACTGTCAAAGCGGTTATAAAACTGTCGTAATTGCTATTATTTTGTCGCAGCCTCTAAGAAAGAATAAAAAGCTGGTTTTGGATCTTCTAAACTTTCTCCAAATAACAGACATGAAGTAGGTTTTCTCCATGAAATCGCATCATAGAGTCCCCATACCGTAACACCTGTGATTCCGCGGGCATTTACGGATTTATCACGATTTTCCTGTTTGGAAATAAGCAGTTTCATAATATCGGAATAATGATTTGCCAGATCCTCTTCTGTCTGTCCATCTTCGATTCCGATATCCAATTCTGTAACCTGAACCTGAAGTCCGGTTGCCAAAAACTTATCCACTGCTGTTCCATATTTTTCAAGAGACGGATAATTCACAGTAATATGGCTCTGCATACCGATTCCACCGCAAATTTTTGCTTCTTCTCCTTCATTAATGTAATTGATGAGTTCTACAATTTCATCCGCAACATCATATTCATTGTAATCATTATAGAACAACGTAATATCTTTCTGCAGACCGTACTGTTTCAACTCATCATAAGCTACTTCGTAAGCCTTTTTCACATAGGTTGGTTTCAAGCCCATGTCACCATAAACATCCATCCAGGAAGTAGCTGCCGGATCATTTGTGCGGTGCGTATACTCATTCGTAATGTCCCAGCAATAAACAAGGGAGCCTGCCTTACCGGTCAAACTCTTTTCCTTATCCATGACATGTTTCATTACAGAACGGATATAAAATTCAAGTCGTTTGTCCATCACTTCTTTCGAGACATTAGCGCCACTGCTGCTATATCCTTCCTTGAAGAAACGCGTTGATGTCTGCTGATGCCACTGCATCACATGTCCACGCATCTGAAGTCCATACTGATTGGCAATCTCAAGAATTTTGTCCACACTGTCAAAATTCAACTTGCCAACCGTCGATTCGGTGTAACCATCCGGAATCACATAACCAAGTTTTTTCGCTTCGCTCACAGAAATCGTACCACTCCAGTCAGACAAAATCTGTGCAGGCTTTAACTCATTTTCCAATGTGTAACTGTTAAAATGATGTTTCACAAACTTCATCGTATCATCACTCTGCATCTGATAACCATTATTCCATGAAGTATTGTAACTTACTACATTACCCATGCGTTCAAAAATTCCACTGTAAGTATCCTTGATACTCGTAAGTCCTTCCGGATTAAATGGTTCTTTTCCCGCTGTTGTCTGTGTAATGGTAAGATCATCCACAAGAAAATCAAAATTACCGGATGGTCCCTCGACATAAAATGTTAATTTAGAAAATGACTCCGGAACCTCATAAGTACCCTCAATTTTAGTCCAAACACCGGATTTCAATGTTGTTTCTTCCTTGATTGCCGGATAACTATCCTGACCGGAAACCGTAAGGTTCGCTGATAACTTAATAGTTTGATCTGAACTGGTTGTCTGTTTAACCCATACCGAAATCGAATACGTTGCACCCTTCACAATCGAATCCGTTACATTCAATTCAGCTCCGTTCCATGTGCTCGTACGTCCGGTTACAGAAAGACAATTTCCACTTCTTCCGCCGGAAGCCACTGCTACTTTTGCTGCTCCACGTCCGGTAAATCCATCCGTTCCGTCTTCAAAACCGGTAGACAAATACGTTTTTTCTGCAAATTCACCTGCCGGTGTTGCTGTTGGTGTTGCTGTTGGCTTTGCCGTTGGTGTTGCTGTTGGCTTTGCCGTCGGTGTTACCGTTGGTGTTGCTGTCGGGGTCGCCGTTGGCTTTGCCGTTGGTGTTGCTGTCGGGGTCG
>OHHY01000346.1_pt1 | contig 25223 bp, 28 predicted proteins | sample 1568101 | NCBI WGS metagenome assembly OHHY01 (sample SAMEA3879605, study PRJEB24766) | human gut metagenome | biome: human-associated habitat; feature: feces | place: USA | collected 1985/1987
AATATTTTCACACGAGATATTACGATACTTTTAGAGAGTGTGTTGATAGCTTCATTTCTTTACTTATTTATTTGTTATGCACAATCCAAATATGAGATCAATAAAGTATGTGATAGCTACAAATTATTGAAAAACAATTATTTAGATATTTTAACACAGGAGGACCTAAATGATATATTTGACAATGATAGGATAATAAATAATATGAAAAGCACAATACAGAAGACGAGAAAAAATTATGTGATAGCTTGGATATTATTTATTGTGATAGCTTTTTGCGTTATTGAATTGGTAAGTGTAGATCCAACGGTACCTAAATTGATAAAGTTTCTGAAAAGCATAGGAAATATATGTTAAGACAGCGAAAAATAAGCTTTGGAATGATGTCAGATAAAGAAGTATGTTAAGTAAGAGAATTTGGTTGCAAGATGGGAAAATAAAACATAAGTGAATTTGGCAGGCAAGATATTGCAAATGTGTCCCCTCATTTTGCAAATATTGACATATATATTGAACTTTAAATGGCGGTCTTTTAAAATAGAGAACAAGAGATACTATAGGAGCTTCCTGTGTAATGAAAAGATTGAATAAATTATTGTTTTTGAGTGGAATCGGACGTATCCAGCAGATGTTTATCTAGAGTTGGATTTGTCCCAGTGGGAAAGAAGGGAACGGAATGAGTTTCTAAATCAAAGATTTATTATTGCTCCAGACAGGCATCTGATAATCTAGTGTTTTTTCACTCGGAGCAGGAGGCACAGAATGCCGGAAGGAAAAGAGGTAGAGGAGAGATACTATGGATATGATGGAATGGTTTAATGTGATAGCAGGCATTTCTTCTATAATTAGCCTGCTGATTTCAATTTTTGTCGCATCGAAGGTTGTTAAATTATCTAATTCTAACAACAATAATGCTGGAGTAATACAGACAGGGGATGGAGTGCAGAAAGTCGCAGAAGGGAACTCTGTTATTGCAGATGAGGGGGCGACATATTACGATTACAGAGAAGCGACCATTTTGGGAGAGATTGATGAACCACCCATATTAACAGAAAGCAGATATCCTGTTTTAGCGGATGAGAGTTATAGATATAGTGAAAATGTGGCAGAAAGGTTATGTAAAATGATTACTCCCGGTAATGCAAATAACTATTGTTTTATAGTAGATTTTAGCAATATTACTTCAAAGCCGAAGAGGAACCGGTGGATTGGTTATATGATTCAATCTTTGCCGATGGGTGACTGGCGTACTTTTGTCAATGAGAATTATGCATTAGAATTTCAGTATATGGCAGATGGGAATATACAATGTATCAACTTGGAAATAACAAATACACGTATAGGGAAAAAACTATGTAGAAGAAAACTGCAGTTATCCGCAGAGGAACAAAAATTTTCTCTTCCACTGGGGAAATATATAAAATCTGTGGAGGACTGGAAAGCGGTAAATGAAATTTGTTTTGTGTTTTTTCCGGAAGAGTGTGTGGGGCAAAAGGGAAGTGTATTTATAACGGATGTAGTGCTGATAAAAGAGTAAAGGAGTGAAAACATATCAATACTCTTGAGTTGATGGCGTCAGAAGAAAATCTGATACGGGCTTTAAACGAAGATATTTTGCATAGCAATAAGAATTTAGTGTATTTATATGATTTACTAATGGCATAGGAAAGTGCAGGCGCTGTTGCCATTGATGGACGCTGGGAAATCGTCTTATAGTTTTCATAGATGAATGGGATCGGTGTAAGCCAAGTTATGCAGTACATTTATTGGAGCGGATTAAGCATTATTTATGTGATGCCATAGTCGACAATTGTTATGGAATACAGCAATTCTTATTAAAGTAAAGTTAAGTAACGTCCAATAAATTTAATGTTGGAGTAAACAGTAAAGGTTCGAGAGGAACGTGTTGTCAGAAACATGATTCCTCTTTTCTTTTACATATGGGAAGATTGAATTCTGAGCAAAAAGGGGGAAGATTAGATATGGGGAAAACAACTAGTAAGAAGATGATTCCGTTATTGATACTTAGAATCTTATGGAAGCACGCAGATAAGGAGAACATGGTTACTATGGATTTTATCTGCAATCGATTGGAAGAAGATTTTGAAGCAGAAAGAAGAATGACAAGATTGGGATTACAAAAACTGGTTTCATCGAATATTCGTCAGCTGAACTTGTTTTTTCAAGAAACACAATGGAAACCGGATGGACAAAAGGAATTGCAAATATGTGAAAGAACGGTTGCAAACCCAAACCAATCGGGCGGTTATATAAAAACCTATTATCTGAATGGCCGATTGTTTACCGATACAGAAATTCGCATGCTACATGATAGCATTTTATTTTCTCCGGGGATAGATAATAATTGCGCCAAAAGGCTGCTTGAAAAGTTGAAACGATGTGCCAGCAAATATTTTGGCAGCTGGTTTGAATTTGTGAAGTATCGTGAAATGCTAAAGAGAACAAAAAATGCGTATATTTATAATTACTTAGTTGAAATCGGGAAAGCGATTAAAAGTTCAAGAAAAGTATCATTCCGGTATCGAAAAAATGGGAGACTGACAGATAAAGTGTTTAAAGTATCTCCGTATTTTTTGATCATTAGCGGAGGGTGGTATTACTTGATCTGCAATACAGAGGGAAAGGATGCATTGTCACATTATCGGATCGACCGGATGGAGCAGGTGGAAATAAACTTTGAGCGTGGACGAGATTTTTATTCTGTAGAAAGTGTTGATGGGCTTTTTGAAATCTCAAAATATTTGGAGGAGCATCCACGTATGTCATATGAAGAGCCAGTCAGTGCTACGCTTTTGGTTGATGAAACACTGGTGGAAGCGGTGGAACTGGAATTTCGGATCACATCCAAAATAAAAGCGCAGGACAATGTTTTTCGGATGAGGATTGTTTCAACGAAAACCGCCATCTGTAACTGGATTATAAATCTTACAGAATATATAAGAATTGAGACGACATCCGATCCTTCCATTATTGAACTTTTGTGTTATCGGGCGAGATGCGTTATAGAACTATATCAAAAAGCACAAAAATAACAGGATTAGTCGAAAATTCCAAAAGAGTGGAAATTTCAAAGTGTATTATGTGATTGGTTGTAAAAAGAATATCACGGATTACCGTGGTACTTACCACGGAACAAATAGTCTACCATACAATAAAAGGGCAGTGTATACTTTACTTGTGGTCACAGGAAGGATGTGGATGCTTGAAAGATGTATAAGAGCATAGTCCGAGAAAAACTAATTCAATATTTAGAAGCAACAAAAATGTCAAAGTACAGATTTTCGCAGAAGAGCGGAATGTCGCAAAGTACGTTGTATGACATACTCAGAAAAGAAGATTATGATATTCGGGAGAGCAATATTGTTAAGGTAAGTCATGGAATGAGCATTGAACCTTTTGAATTGTTTCAAACGAATGAACAGATTCTGGTACTGCAGAAAATACAGGAGATTCAACTGATTCAAGAATCAAGATTGCTTCCAGCGGAATATCAGGAAATATTGTTTGAGTTTTTGAAGAGTTTAAGAATGATTACAGAAAAGAAGATTTAAAAAGTATGTTTCACTTAGTACATAAAATATTGTATATGAAGAAATTTGATTGACAAAATCAGAATTTCTTCATAATATAATAGATAGAAAGCACTGGACATCCACACAAAGGATGTAAAGATTTGTGGCTATGCTATAATTTCGGTTATAGCAAACTGCGTGGCACAGTATCCTAGAGGAAAATGCCATATCCAATATGAGGATTAGGTCATATGCGATTGGCTTGAGGGTAACAGCTTAAGCAAACTGCCAGTGGTAATTCTAAGGGAAGCGAGAGCTTCCCTTTTTTTATGGCATAGTGAAGGAAAGAAAGAGAGAATAAAGATGGGAAAATCAAAATTGCTAAAGAAAATACATAGTGCAGCAATTAATTATCAAAAACATTTAGCAGGAAGAACTTTTCTTTATGTATATGAGGACAGATATGTTGAAATCGTTTTTAAGAGTTCTTCATTCTTACATTTAACCGGAGTGAAGACTAATTTAAAGGCAAAAGGTTTTTTTCTTCATGCAAAGAAGAAAAAAGGGTTAAGACCAAGTGAAGTGATGTTTGATAAGACTCATCCGTATGATCTGGCGGAAAGAAAAATCAATCATTTGGAGAATTTGTATAAGGTTACATGTACCAATGTAATGATTGCGACAGAAATAGTTACGATAACGGCTATATATAAAATAGGAGTAACTAATTTTCAATTTGTTCTTTTATGCGGACCGAATCGGGACAAGACAGGAACTTTGATTGATGATTGTTTGGTTCCCTATTCGTTCCGAGTAGAGGATATCAGTACTAGCAGATTTGAAGAACTATATGAGGTAAAATACATTTTTTCAAAGCAGACGAACGAAAAAAGTTATTCTACAGTAACATATAAATCAGAAGATTCAATATCGGATCTGCCAGACAACATCAGAGAAAAAATAAAAAATATTTAGAAAAATGTCAAGGTGGCTTACAGGCCGCCTTGTTCGTGTTTTCGGAAGTTTCCATGTTTTCTTGCGATAAACCGTGGTAAATGCTGCGGAATAAATAGTCTAGTCAAACAAAAAGTCCCTTTTTATACTAAGAGTGTGTCTACAATAAGGACACATTAACTGAATACGATGATTTCATCGGACGTCCAAAGCAGCTACGCATTGCGCCGAAACGCAGATACGCCATGACCGGTTTATACCGTGAGCGAGAACATCCATGCAAAATAGGAACTGTGGTGGTTCCGGGTTGCGACTGCTTTATGATAATGATACTCCCCGTATGGGTCCAATGATAGAGGGTGCAAGTCCCGAGTGCACTGCTAACCACAGTGACCGATGATTTCAACTGGAGCAATAAGCAACCCTGTCAATAAGAGCGTATCCGGAGGTTATGCTGTTATTGGCAGAGATGCCAAGTGAAATTCTTTGGAAGAACTTAATTATCTTCCATTTGTTGGGGTGCACCTGAAGAGGTAGTTCTTTGGGTGCATTATTACAAAGCAAAATAGTTTCTCAGAGAAAGGATGAATCACATAGTGGAAAAGAAATCAGAAAAAAAGTTTGTACGGTATAAAGAAGGTGCCGAAATGTACAGTATTAGTCAGAGCCTTTTTGAACGGCTTGCAAAAGCTTCTGGAGCCTGTTACAAGATTGGAAGAGCAGTTATTGTGGATTGTCAGGAGTTTGAAAGGTATCTGGAAAGTTATAAAATGCCACCTGAATGTTGAAAAATGCTGAGAAGAGAAAATGTTAAACAAAAATACTTGAAAAAATGTTTAACATGAATTATAATAGAATCAGAAGATGTGAAGGAGGTACGAAACTTGGCAAATCCAGGTAGACACAAGGTTGATAATCCCAGAAAGAAAATTGTTGGGATACGATTAACGGGTGAAGAACACCAAATGCTTAAGGAACGTGCTGCTGAGCATAATCTATCTATAACACAGGCGATGACCGAAGCTATAAAACTATTATATCAAAGCTTGGGTTATTGAATGTATTCTCTTTTTAGCAGGAAACTGTTTGGAGGAGAAAAATGAGTAAGACAAGAAGAGATTCGCTGGGAAGAACTTTGCGAAAAGGTGAGAGCATACGAAAATATGATAAAATGTATGTGTACACTTACTCAGATCCATTTGGTAAACGGCGTAGTTTGTATGCAAAGGACTTACTGGTTCTTCGAGAAAAGGAAGAACAACTTCGCCAAGATCAGTTAGATGGGCTGGATGTATATACAAAAGGGAAGGCTACGATAAACTTTGTGTTTGATCGATATATCAATACAAAGACAGAGTTACGTAATAGCACTTACTCTAATTATATGTATACCTATGATCGATATATTCGAGGTGGATTTGGGAAAAAGAAAATTGCAGATATTAAATTTTCCGATGTATTGAATTTCTATATTCATCTATTGGAAGTGTATAATTTGTCAATATCTACTATAGAAAGTGTACACACTGTGTTACATCCAACTTTCAACTTAGCTGTTAGGGATGATATAATTCGGAAAAATCCATCCGATGGTGTGATGGCAGAGTTGAAGAAAAAGAAGTTTGGAAGAACTTCCGGGGTAAGGCATGCTCTTACATTGGAACAACAAAGAGCCTTTCTGGGATTCTTGAGTAATGAAAAATATGTGCGGTGGAAGCCACTTTTTGTTGCATTGTTTGGCACGGGATGTCGGATTGGTGAGATGATTGGACTTCGATGGGAAGATATTGATATGGAGAAGCATATAATATCTATTAACCATTGTGTGACATATTATCCAAGGAGAGATGATACATATCGTTGTGAATTTGACGTATCCTTGCCTAAAACAGAATCTGGGATAAGAACAATTCCTATGCTGGATGAAGTCCAGAAAGCATTTTTGGAAGAAAAAGCGATGCAACAGAAATTAGGAATCTGTTGTACACAGGAAGTAAAAGGAATGGATGGCTTTATATTTTGCAATCGGTTTGGCAATTTACACAATCCGGCAGCAATAAATCGTGCAATCAAGAGGATTCGAGAAGATTATAATGCGGAAGAGCTGGTTAAGGCGAAAAAGCAAAAAAGAGAGCCGATTCTAATTCCAAGATTTTCGTGTCATGTAACAAGGCATACCTTTTGCTCGAGATTATGTGAAAGTGACATGAATGTCAAAGTGATTCAGTCCATTATGGGACACAAAGATTTTTCAACAACGATGAATATTTATGCTGAAGTTACAGAGAGCAAAAAGATAGAATCGTTGGCGAAATTTGCAGATGATTTAAGATTGTTCTAGAAAAGGGTTGAACTTTTCTGGGTGCTACAAAACTTGACTCAGTGCTACAAATGTGCTATATTTATGTAGTTGATAATACTTATTGAGACGTTTTTAGGAAGAGCAGTCATATTATGAAATATGGTTGATACGTTTCCTAAGGCGTTGGTACGTTATATGTGATCTTGTTCCCGACGATGAAGTCCGTAGGTGCATCAAAATCTGCTAACAAGCCGGTTGCTGAACCTAAGGAAGAAAAGATTGACTTCTCTAAGGTAGAGGTTGAACCACTATTTAAGGATTTTGTTGATTTTGATACATTCAGTAAGTCAGATTTCCGTGCAGTAAAGGTTAAAGAGTGTGTTGCAGTACCGAAGTCAAAGAAACTGTTACAGTTTACTCTTGATGACGGAACAGGCACAGACAGAACCATTTTAAGCGGTATTCATAGCTTTTATGAGCCGGAAGAACTGGTTGGAAAGACTCTTATTGCTATCACAAATCTTCCACCGAGAGCTATGATGGGCATTGACTCTTGTGGTATGCTTCTCAGTGCTATCCACAAAGAAGAAGGCGAAGAAAAGCTTCATCTTCTGATGGTAGATGACCACATTCCGGCAGGTGCAAAGCTCTATTAAGATGATGTAAAGATGTACCGTTTTACCAAATAGACGGGACGTACTTCATTTGATAAAAAATGAAAAAACAGCGATTTACATCAAACTTACATCATTTGATGCAGAAATCGGTGCAAACAAGAAAAAATCGCATAATTAGTGCAATGAGTGGGCAATTCCAATCGGAGTTGCCCATTTTCAAAACAAACAGAAATACAAATCGGAATTTGATGAGGAAAATTATTTATATAATCTACCGTCTATGGTCTGAAAACGACCACCTATCGAGAATCGGTGGAAATCAATTCTCGATTTTCTTATACTGTAACCGTAACAAAGAGGAGGTGAGCAAATGCAAATTGAAATCAAGTTAGATGAGAACTGCAAGGAACCCAAAATCATCGTTGTGACAAACAAAATGACCGACGAAATCAATGAAATCATGAAAAGGCTTTCAGACGAGCAGCCGAAAATGATTTCCGGATTCAAAGATGATATTGTCGAAGTGTTGGAGCCGTTTGATATTTACCGCATTTTTGCTGCATCGGGCAAAGTGTTTGCCGAAACAAATCACGGTGAGTACACGCTCCGTCTGCGGCTTTACGAAATGGAGCAGCGGCTGGACAGCAACTTTTTTGTCCGAATATCAAACTCGGATATTATCAATCTGAGAAAAGTCAAGGGTTTTGATTTAAGCTTTGCAGGAACAATTTGTGTCACGCTTTCAAATGGGACGGTTACTTATGTTTCAAGGCGTTTTGTCGCCAAGATCAAACAATTATTAGGAATATGAGGTGGTAAAAATGAAAAAAAAGATGATTCAGCGTGGGCTTCTCGGATTCCCTCTCGGCATTGCTATCGGTTTTGTAATAACTGTGATTATATCAATGTGCATAGGAGATGGTTCGTTCTATCCTGTCAACCCTGAGCTGATTGATACAATGAAAAATGAATTAAACGCAGTTATTCTTCAAACAATTCTCTGCGGAATTTTGGGTACAGGCTTTGCAATGGCTTCCGTTATTTGGGAAATTGATTCGTGGAGCCTTGCAAAGCAAAGCGGAATTTATTTTTCCATTGCCTGTGTTACGATGTTTCCGATTGCCTATATTACGAATTGGATGAAGCATAATGCCATTGGTATTCTTTCATATGTAGGAATATTCGTTGCAATTTTCGTCATCACTTGGCTCGTTCAATATTTTGTATGGAAACGCAAAGTGAAAAGAATGAATGACGGAGTTCGGAAGAGTAATAACGCAAAATGAGCATAACCTTCACAACGGCAACTTCAGGCTTATCGGATATGAAAATCTTTGTGTTCAACCGCTTTTGCAACACTTTTTTCAAAAACGTGTTTTCGGGCAGATGAAATAGTCCCCCTTGGCTTGCAACTAAACCTAAAAATCGCATAATTTTTAAGGCTTTTGCCCTGTTTTGGGCAGAAGCCTTTTTGCATATTTAATAAGATTTTCTTCTTCGTGTAATATTAAATGTGTCGGCTGTAAAATTAACAAAAATCTAATTGGATTTTCATTGACACATATAACACCTTACAATATAATAAAAGCAAATATATAGCTTATAAAGGAAGTTCCTTAATGACAAAAAAAATAACCGCAATATTCTTGGCATTGTGCATGGCAATTTCCGTTTTGCCGATGACCATTCAGGCGGCATCAAAGCCCGATATTAAAGTTGGCGACTATGTTAAAATGGGCGCGTATAACAATGCCTCAATTCTTTGGCGATGTGTAAGCATTGACAATAACGGACCGCTTATGCTTGCAGACAAAATTGTTGACACCCTTGCATATGATGCCAAAACAAATGACAACAGCAATTCAAAATCACACAGCAGAAGCTATAAGCGTGATGATTACGGTTCTAACTATTGGAAAGACAGCAATATGCGTTCTTGGTTAAATTCGACCGCAGCTGAAGGCAAAGTCGATTGGCTTTGCGGCAACCCTCCGAAAGACGGATATGTAAGCGGTGTGGGAGCGTACAACGAAAAAGCGGGTTTTCTCAACGCTTTTTCAAAATCTGAAATTGCGGCAATGAAAACCGTTACCCAGCGTTCTCTCGTTTCTCATCCCGAATACAACAAGGGCATAGTTGATGGAGACGCAAATTCGGATTTGTTATACTACACCGATATTTCGGAAGCGGTGGCAAACTACGACAGTTCATATTTTGAAACTACAACCGAAAAGGTTTTTCTTCTTGATGTAAAGCAGGCTAATGCCGTGTGGAAAAATCTCAAAGGTTATTATGTTGCGTATAATAATGACGGTATGGCTTGGCCTTATTGGCTTCGCACTCCTGTTACCGATTGCAATCACGATATGCGTTATATCAGTTCATCGGGTCAGGTCGGTCGTTATGCTCCGTGGTATTCCGATTTGGGCGTAAGACCTGCATTTTATCTCGATTCCGAATATTTTGTTACAACTTCCGGCAGCGGCTCACAAAGCAGTCCTTATATCGGCTCTGCTCCAAATAAGCAAGAGGATGATTATACAATTTCGGAACCTGCCGAGGACGCAAATCCCGATTGGAATGTCAGCACCGAGCAAAGCATTCAGCTCACCCTCGGCCCGTGGTATTCAAATGACGGAAAATATTCTAATCCTACCATCCCTGTTTATACCATCCAAAAAACACGCAGCGACACGGAAAATATGGTTGTTGTCGTTTGCGGCGAGGGATACACAAAAAGTCAGCAGGGCAAATTCATCAATGATGTCAAACGACTTTGGCAGGACGCTATGAAATATGAACCGTATCGCAGTTATGCCGACAGATTCAATGTTTACGCTCTTTGCACAGCTTCCGAATCGACTTTTGACAATGGTGGAAGCACCTTCTTTGATGTTATAGTCGACAAATATAATTCGCCTGTTATTTCTAATAATCTCCACGGAAGTCAGTGGAAAAATCATATTTTTGAGAGATGTATCGGTCCTGAATTTATCGAGAAAATTCACGATGCTCATATCAAAAAAAAGTGTGATCCAAACACAATTCCGTCCGGTTCGGAATATGAGCCTTATTATTATGTTCACGATTATATTGCTCAGTTCGCTATGGTTGTAAACACAAAATCAGATTTCGGCGGTGCTTATAATAACCGTGAATACGGCTTCCATTATTTCATTTCGCCATCAGACAGTTATCGTGCGTCAAAAACTTTTGCACACGAGTTTGGACACGGTTTGCTCGGTCTCGGTGATGAATACAGTGACGGATATTTGCTTGACGATAAGGAACTTAAATCACTCAATCTTTCCTCGGTTGAAGACCCGGAAAAGATAAAATGGCGACAGCTTTTAGGTTTTAGAAACACATATACCTGCCGCAATGCTTACGGCTCAAAAATGCTTGTTTCAAGTTATGAGTGCATAATGAGAGACACAAACTATCAATTCTGTGAGGTTTGCCGTTTGCAGGGCTTCAAGCGAATGTCTCAGCTTGTTAAGGATGTAGACCTTTATGTTGCAACTCCCGAGGTTAAGGAATATACGGGCGCTTATTCAAAGCCGTCTGATTTTACCGACCTTGAAACAAGTTCATATTATAATTACACATATAATCGCAATGACCGACTTTTGAGCGGCAACAGCAAAAGCAGATTTAATACTAATATGAACGGTAAAAAAATCGAGCTTAGAACTGTTATTCAAAACATTTCAGATAAAAATGCACGACAATTAAAATTCAAAATGTGGATTAAGCACTCCGACGGAAGCGTTGCGACCGATTCATCGGGGAATCCGCTTCAAACAGTACAAACCTTTGACATTCCTGTTTGGAATGATAAGGCAAATTTCTGGCCGCTCGGTGCTTTGGATCACATCAAAAGCGACTTTAATTCAGGCTTAAAGAGTTGCTCGCTTATTTATCAAATTCCGTCTGATGCACAGCTTAAGAGCGGCGATACCGTGGCATTTCAGGTGCTCGATGAAAACGGAAATGTGCTTGCAGACGACAATACGGAAACACAGCGCTACACAACCGTTTCAATTCAGTATAAATTTGAGGACGGCTCTGAAATTCCAAACACTGCCGGCGGAACATTTACCGTGCCATACGGCACAAAGCTTGATTTAACACCGGCAAAAACACTTTATGATTATGAATTTATAAAGGTTGACGGCTTGAATAAGCCTATTGTTTCGGACGGAACGGTTGTTACATATTATTACAAAAATAAAAACGAAGAACACACTCACAATCTGACTTTGGTTGCTGCGAAAGCTGCCACCTGCACTACTGCGGGCAATTCCGCATACTACACCTGCGATGGCTGTGACAAGTGGTTCGCAGATGCAACAGGATCGGTAGAAATTACCGATAAAACCAGTGTGAAGATTCCGGCTCCCGGACATACCGCAGGCACAGAATGGAAGTCTGATGATACTAACCACTGGCATGAATGTTCTCGTTGCCACGACAAAAAGGACGAAGCGGCTCACGATTACGGTTCTGACAATGTTTGCGACACCTGCGGATATTACAAAACTGTACCGCACACTCACAATCTGACTTTGGTTGCTGCGAAAGCTGCCACCTGCACAGAGGGCGGTAAGGAAGCATACTACAAGTGCGAAGGTTGTGGCAAGTTCTATGAAGATGTACTCGGTACAAAGGAAATAACTGACCTTGCATCTTGGGGCAATATTGCTAAGATTGCCCACACCACAAAGCAAACCGTAACAAAGGCATCAAGCATAAAGCTTAAAGCAACATCATTAACATATAACGGAAAGGTTAGAACACCTAAGGTTATTGTTAAGGACAGAACAGGAAAGACACTTGTTAAGAATACTGACTATACTGTGTCTTATGCAAAAGGCAGAAAGTATGTTGGCAAGTACGCAGTAAAGATTACCTTTAAGGGTAAATACAGCGGAACAAAGACGCTTTATTTCACAATCAAGCCAAAGGCAACAAGTATTTCCTCACTTAAAGCAGGTTCAAAGAAGTTTACAGTAAAGTGGAAGAAGCAGGCTACACAGACAACAGGCTATCAGGTACAGTACAGTGCCTCAAGTAAATTCAGCAAGGCTAAGACCGTAACAGTAGGCAAGAATACAACAGTATCAAAGAAAATTTCAAAGCTTTCGGGCAAGAAAAAGTATTATGTAAGAGTTCGCACCTATAAGACAGTTAAGATTAACGGCAAATCCATAAGGATTTATTCAGGCTGGTCAAAAGCTAAGACTGTTACAACAAAGAAATAAAAACTATACCGTAACCTTTGATTCTGCCGGTGGCTCTGCAGTAACGACTCAGACTATCGAAGAAGGTCAGAAGGCAACCAAACCTGCCGCTCCTACCAAGTCTGACGATACCACCAAGCCTTCGGATGATGTTCAGAATCCGCAGACCGGCGACAACAGTATGAGTGGCTGTGGATCGCTCTGCTGTTCGTCAGCGGCTTCGGAGTTGTGACAACTACTGTTTATACTAAAAAAGAAAATCTGTGAAATAACAGATAGCTAACCATTTAAGGATGGCGGTAGCGGAGCTTCCGCTGCCGCCTTTTCCTTACGAAAAGGATTTCTTCGGAAGTCCCTTTCCGAAAGGCGGCAAAAAAAGCGCTTTGCCGATTTTCGGAAAGAAATCGAACAAGGAGAAATCAAATGGACGAACAAGAAAAAGAAATTGAAGAAATACTCAGAACATTTGACAAAGCACCTTCGCCTTCGTCAGAGAATAGTGTTCAAAATCAAGCATAGCAAAACAATAAGCAGCCTCGGCAAATTTCCCAAAAACCAACTGACACCGAACGGATTGCCCGCACATCAAATCAAACAGAATACAAAAGACAAGCTCAGTCAAGCAAAGGCAGGTATCTCTCCCCTACACGCAAAACCGCAATAAAGCGAAGAAAAAGGCAAAGAGCTGTGATTGTTTCGTTATTAGCACTCCTTTTTGTTGTTCTGATTATTGTGCTGATTTGTAAAGGCTGCTCTGGCAGAATAGATGCGCTTGCCGGCAAATGGGATTTTGATGGGACTACTGCCTATGAATTTGACGGCAAAGGCAGCGGTGCAATGCTCCTCACCCTTGCAGATTATGATTTTACCTATGAAATCAAGGACAATCAGCTATATATCGACTTTGTGAACGAATCGGCACATGACGCAACCTATGAGTTTAGTGTCAAAGGCGATACCCTCATCCTCATCGGCGGCGAAGGAACAATCGGCGGCACTTATGAGCTGACTAAGGTGCATGATAAAAAAGCAGACAAATAAGGACGGTGTTACGCTATTAAAAAGGTATGGAAAATCCTGATTTTATCTGTATGTATAACTGTTTTTTCTTTATCTGCATATCACATTTATGATTATTGGAAAGAAACACAGGACAGTCAAAGACAGAATGATGTGCTGATTGATAAAGCGGTAGAAACCGCACCACAAACACAGCAAACGGAGAATGGACAAACAGAATCTGCGATAAAGCCTGTTTCTGAAACTGCACCAATTACGGTAGACTTTGAGCGTTTGCAGGAAGAAAACAAGGACATTATTGCTTGGCTCTATTGCCCGGATACCGAAATCAACTATCCGGTAGTACAGAGCAAGGATAACGAGTATTATCTTCGCCGACTGCTTGACGGTACTTGGAATATAGCGGGAACGCTTTTTATGGATTACCGAAACGCCGCCGATTGTTCTGATCTGCATACCATTATCTACGGTCATAATATGAAAAACAACACGATGTTCGGCTCTCTGCCTAAATACAGTAAGCAGGAATATTACGAAGAACATTCTGTTTTGTATCTGCTCACACCAAAGCAGAATTATAAAGTGAAGCTGATCGCCGGATATGTTACACCGTCAGATTCAAAGGTGTATGAATTTGAGAAAACGAAAGAGGAACGCAGCGGACTGCTGAAAACAGCGCTGGATAATTCCTTGTTTACCTCCGGGACAACTGTATCCGATGAGGACAGACTGCTTACACTGTCTACCTGTTCCTATGAATATGACAATGCTCGTTTTGTACTGATGGGTATTTTAAAAGAAATCGGGTGAAATTTACTGTAATTTGCGGTGAGTCTGTTCGAGAAAGGATAAATGTATGGAAGCAAAACCAAGAATACTATATCTACTGAAAATCTTGTTGGAGCGTACTGATGAAGAACACCCGCTTTCTACAACGCAGCTCATCGGGATTTTGAATGAGGAATATGGGATTTCTGCTCACAGGACAACCATAACGAAGGATATAGCAGCTCTTGTGGAATATGGACTGGATATTGTAACCATTCATTCGACGCAAAGCAAGTATTTTGTAGCCAGCCGAAAGTTTGAACTGCCGGAGCTGAAACTGCTGATAGATGAAGTAGAGTCATCGAAGTTCATTACAAAGAAGAAAAGCGAAACGCTGATTGAGAAGATACATACGATGACCAGTCCGGGGCAGGTGGCAAAGTTGAAGCGTAATAATTATGTGGTCAATCGAATTAAGCCAGATAATGAGCAGATATATTACATCATCGACGCTATAAATGAAGCCATTAACGCAGGTAAACAGATTTCTTTTCAGTATTATGATTATACCGGATTAAAGAAAAAGGTTCTGAAGAATAAGGGCGAGATTTATAAGCTGAACCCGTATAAACTTCTCTGGTGTGGGGACTATTATTATGTTCTCGGATACTCTGAGAAGAAAAGCAAGGTTATCAATTTCAGGGTAGACCGTATTGCTTCCAAGCCGGAGATACTGGATAAGGATATTATTCCTATGCCTGATGATTTTGATATTGAGAATTACACAAAAGAAGTATTCTTTATGTTCTCAGGCGAGAAAGTCCTTGTGGATTTACGATGTGATAACAGTCTGATGAAAACAATGGTTGACCGTTTCGGAGAAGATGTGACAACCCTTGCGTATGATATGACTTCTTTCAGGGTACAGACCGAAGTATCAGCCAGTCCAACCTTTTTTGGTTGGGTATTTGGTTTTAATGGCAAGGTACAGTGCGGAAATACAACAGAACTTTGCCGGAGGAGTTGCACCGCCGGACAAGGTGGAGTCGGAGGTGGACACAACTTGAGTATTTATATGTCAAGAGCCGAGTTGGAAGAAATCAGCGAAGGCTTGATAACAGCTTATGCTAATAAGTTTAGCAATCGAGTGATTCAATCCATCGACATAGAACATTTCATTACAGAATTTCTTATGTTACGAATTGAATACACTTCTTTCGCAGAAGATGATGCAGGCAGGATTGGTTTTCTGGCAGATGGAGCAACACCACTGCTGATACATCAGGACGGAAAAATTATTCCCTTTGTTTTCCCGAAAGATACCATCGTACTTGATAAATTTCTTCTTGCTGAAAAGGAGCAGGGACGTCGCAGATTTACAATGGCACACGAAGCGTCACATCATATCTTGAGTAAGATGTATGCAATGCCGAGTGAAGGACGCTTTCATGCAGAGTATGACAGTGAGCGTAGTTATTCCAAAGAGGAACTGGCTCAGATGTTTGCGTCTGTTGAGTGGCAGGCAGATACAATGGGAGCTTCGCTTCTTATGCCGAGAAGAATTATTGAAAATGCCTTGGCGAAATATAATCAGTCAAATCCGATAAGAGTTTATGGCGATAATACCATTACTTCAAAGGATAAAGCAGTTATCCGCAGAATGGCAGCTTATATCGGAGTATCTTATACAGCCTTGGTTATCAGATTGAGAGATATGGGACTATTTGAGTATCACAATATCCTTGAGTACATTTCCAATGAGTTAAATCTGGGAGGTGTTTCTCAATGAGGTTACAGACTCAGGTAGCACCTGAAATACAAAAGAGATTGCTTCTGTCAAGAGTGGAAGCTGAAAGTCTGAAAGAGCGTGATATTCTCTGCCCGACTTGTGGGTTCAGGATACAAAGAGTTTTTTTCAGATGCAACCGGACATTTGAGTGTGAAGTGTCAGAAATGCAAGAATGTCCATATCTTAAATCTCGCTTACTTCCGCAGAATCCGCAGGAACGGATATGGCAGGAATTGCAGGCGATGAAGATTACAAGTAAATATCGAAACGATTTCTAATCGAGTAAGCGGAGATAAGCAATTTATTTGCTAAACTACCAAGCACCGTACGAAGCCGGATAAGTGAAGAATAGAAGTATTCTTTGCTGTCTAGATTCGACGGTGCTTTTTTTGTTGCTGTTTTATTCGATTATGCTTCGTGCAGTATTAGGTCTTTTCCCTTACTTGGGAAAGGACTTTTATGTTTTATAACGCATGGCAGTGCCAGATAGCTGAGTACCCGTAATCTCCGAATTTTGAAACTTATCAATTTTTCAAAATTCAAAGGAGATTACGGAAATGACAAACAAACTTACATTAACAGAACAAGAAGAATTACGCCAGTGTGAAATCAGGAAAGCAAGAATAGCACTTTCAATGTTGCAGCCACTTCAAAGGGAACGCCTTATGAAGAATGTGTGCTGCGGTCTGAGTTCCAGAGCGATTGCAAAGCAGGAGGGCGTATATTACAGCTCCGTAGATAAGTCTATTGCAGCGGCAAAGAAAAACTTTATCAAATTTTATGAAAATCTCTGATTTTGGGTGTGCATTTCAGCACCCTTTGTCCAAATGAGTGAAGGGGTTATTTCATTCCGGATACGAATGACACTTTAAAAATTTGATTCTTGTGAGATTATGTATATGAAAGAAAAAATGATTTGTCGTGGGGATTTATTCTACTATGACTTTGGAGATAACAGTGGTTCAGTACAAAGCGGAGAGCGTCCGGTGCTTGTCGTTCAGGCAGACGATTATAACCAGAATGCTCCAACGATTATTGTTGCAGCGGTTACAAGTGTAATCAAGAAAAGATATTTGCCATCGCACATTATTCTTGGCGAGGAGTTTGGACTGAAAAAACCGTCAATGGTTCTTCTGGAGCAGATACGGACAGTCAATAAAGAGGATTTGCGTGAATACATAGGTACGGTAGATGACGATAAACTTTTCAGGCAGATAAACGCAACTTTGAAAAAGACTTTTGGACTTTGGGTTTACAAGCCGGACTATATTGTAAGGCGACTTGACCCATTTGCAAAGCGAAAAGACAGATGTGATAAGTGTGATGGAGATGGTTGGGATTATGTTGTTACCGACAGATATTCATCAAAGAAAGAAAAGAGGGGAAGCAATGACAGAAAATAAAATCATTATTCCTATCTGGAAGAAGTCCAATCTTACAGTAGAAGAAGCCGCAGCTTATTGTGGTATTGGCTCAAGAAAATTAAGAGAAATGTCCGACTCGGAGTTTTGCCCTTTTGTTCTTTGGAATGGAAGTAAGCGACTGATTAAAAGAAGAAAACTGGACGAATATCTTGATAATGCGTATTCGATATAGCTGATTTGTAAAATGTGCGATGGGTCGGTTCGCATAATAGGCTCATCGCCATTTTTTAATTATCATAAGGGTAGAAAAAAACAAGGAGGTGCTTCCGTAATGGCAGATACAGAAAAGATTATCCGAAAAAAATATGATGTGCCGATATGGCATAAGTCTAATTTGACGATTGATGAAGCAGTTGAATATTCTGGCATAGGCAGAGAAAGACTGAGAAAACTAACAAGCCAAGAAGAATGCCCATTTGTTCTTCATATAGGAAATCGTCGAATGATTAAGAGGAGGATTTTTGATGAATACATTGAAAAACTTACTTTTCTTGAATGATGATGAACGCTTACTTGCCGAAGTAAGAACATATCAGGAAAAACTCATAAGCAATGCTGAAGAACCGATATGGGAAAGAAAGTGGCTGACAATCGAAGAAGCCGCAGTATATTCCGGTATAGGAAGAACGAAGTTGTGTGAGTTGTCTAATCAAGCAGGTTGTCCCTTTGCAATATGGATAGGCAATAAAATCCATATTGTGAGGGAACGACTGGACAAATATATAGATAAGCAGTTTAGAATTTAGGAGGACACAATGGCGACAAAAAGAAAAGATAAATCAAGAGTTGTTCTGAAAACCGGAGAGGTTCAGAGAAAAGACGGTACTTATCAATTTAGCTGGCAGGACAGCCAAATGAAAAGAAGATTTGTTTACGCAAGAACTTTAGATGACCTGAGAGAAAAAGAGAAGCGTATTCAGAAAGATAAATGTGATGGTATTAAGACCGAAGCACGATATACAACCATTGATGAATTATTTGACCTTTGGGCAAATATGAAAAGGGGGCTGAAGAATAATACCTTTGAAAATTACAAATATATGTACAATACCTTTGTGCGACCAGTGATTGGAAGTAAAAGAATATCAACGCTGAAGAAATCAGATATTAAGAAATACTACAATTATCTTGTTGATGAAAGAAATTTGAAGCCTTCAACGATTGATAATATACATACGGTTCTTCATCAGGTTTTACAGATTGCTGTCGATGATGACTTCATCAGAAATAACCCGTCATATAATGTGTTGAGAGAATTGAAAAAAGCACATTGTTTTCAGTCGGAAAAGCGTAGAGCGTTGACGAAACTTGAGCAGGAGCTATTTCTGAATTTCATGAAAACCCACCCTGTATATGAATATGCTCTTGCATATACTACTATCGCCCTACATCATTTACATCATATTTTACATCATTTGCCCGCAAAGTGACTCAAAGTAGAGCAAAAATATGAAGTATGGGGGATAATTGGAATATGGAGAATTTCATAGTATTAACACCAGCTTGGTCGAGTATGAAAGAACCACAAAAAGGGTCCCAACGATGAAGTCGCAGAAAGAGTAAAGTGCCGAAAATAAGGCGTTTCAACAGTATTGATACTACGTGGTGCTACATTTAGTGCTACAATATGATTAAAAACTAAGAACCCTTTTTCAGAATGAGAAATTATTTTGAAAAGGGGTTTTTGAGCTGTGTAAAAAAAGTATGAAATAAATAGTTGTTTTTTTCTAGAAAATAGCATAAGATAATAACAATAGGACTCCCTGCACCTCTCACATATGTGATGTGTCCCATGGGGAGACATTTTTATTTTAGGAGAGAATTGTATCGAAAAAAAGAAAAAGAGAAAAACAAGAGCGGAAAAGTGAAAGCCAGCCAACATGTTTTATAATGCATTGGATTCTTTCGCAGAAAGGGAAATAGGCATGAAAAAAATTTATTTATTATTATTTCTTTGTGCATGCATTACGTCGTGTGGCAGAGTAAATGAAAATGATATGAAACAAATTTCCAATAGTACACAAGGAACTCAGACAAATAAAGATAGGATATTTAGCATTGAAGATAGGGTATACACGTCCCAAAAACAAAAGAGTAAATGGTGGAATATTCATTATCCAAAGTTAGAGGGCGAAAAAACAGAGTCTTGTAATAAAATCATTCTATCGCATATTAAAAAACTGATGGGAGAAATTGATTTGAAACAAGAAGTTGCTATCACATTAAATTATGATGTCAAAACACAAACGGATAAAAGAACAGATTTTTGAGCAAGAAGATCAGTTTTACTTAGAAGATGGAGATATAAATGTTCGGTTAGCAATTCCGGCTGGGTCATATTATTACCAGTACGTTAAGGTGGAAAATTCTATTTCAAAATAGTAATGCTAATAAAGGTGAAAAAAGTAAGTGAGAGTGTGGTTGTTACAGAAAATGAAATTGCTGCAAACACCGAAAAAGATTGTTACGAATAAAAATATGTGGTATACATATCTTATATGTTGACTAGAACAATAGATATTTATCAATTGTCCCATTGATAGAAAAGGAGCATTCATGGAAACGGTAAAAGATATTAAAGACTTTAAGCGTTTTATAGAATTGAATAGGGATAAACTATATGCAAGAGCTGAGAATGCGAATGACATAGCCATAGATGATGAATGGATGCAAAAGAAATAATAGTGAACAATGAAAATGGTGGCTTCTATGTTATTATATAGTAGGGATCTTTAAAAAAAATTGGTTGCCGATTATTATTTCATTCCTATTTGGGGTTTTAAGTAATATGCTAAACTGTGAGTCATATTGCAAGGGAAACATTCAAAATGTTGCTGTATGGGCGTTTTCTCTTTCAGTATTTGATTTGGCTGGAAATATTCTCATCAGCGCAATGAAAGGTGAGACGGAACAATATCAACTATTGATGAATGATGTAAAAAGAAAGAATTGTTTATGTGAAGAACTCGATAAAACTAAGGCTATTAAACCTTAGAGGAGTATGGAAAGTCATATTTTGCATTTGTAAAGAAGTTCCATCAATGGATGCAACTTCTTTTTTAGTTTGCGCGCCATGGGCGCGCTCTAACGGGTGTAAGTCCCGAACACGCCCAGATAGTGGGAAGTGTATAGCCGAACAGCAAGGGTGTCCATCGCGAGGTGGAATCTGAAGGAAGCTGTAAGCAAATCTCTGGTCCGACGGACAGAAATCACATAGAAGGCTAGGCTGCGAGAGATAAGTTGGCTGAAAGCAACAAAGTCTAATAACTATCACCTTTGTAGTAGCAGAGTAAATGTGGCGGATATATGGAGAGAAAGAGCGTGCACCTTAAGCGTGGAGGTCTCACAGAGGTTCCATTAGCCTAGTAACAACGAACTGTGAGAAGTCAGCCGAGCCCATAGTAGTGAAGAAGTCTCTGTAATGGAGATGGAGCAAAGGGGCGAACAATCAATAAGTTTGAGTATGTCTTGAATTGCAGAAATGGCAACATCTGCCGTAACCAATCGGGAAAAGGGTGGTCAAATCAAGCGAGACGGAAAGGAAAGAACGCATGGACACAAGTAGTCTAATGGAGCAGATATTATCTAGTGATAACCTCAATAGAGCATACCTGCAAGTCGTACGAAATAAAGGTGCAGAGGGAGTGGACGGAATGAAGTACACAGAACTCAAGGAACATCTTGCAAAGAACGGCGAAATCATCAAGGAACAGTTGAGGACAAGAAAGTATAAACCTCAGCCAGTACGAAGAGTGGAGATACCAAAGCCTGATGGCGGTGTCAGAAACCTAGGAATACCAACAGTAACAGACAGATTTGTACAACAAGCCATTGCGCAGGTATTAACACCAATCTATGAGGAACAGTTCCATGACCAAAGTTATGGATTCAGACCGAATAGATGTGCACAACAAGCAATCCTAACAGCACTTGATAGGATGAATGACGGTAATGACTGGATTGTAGACATCGACTTGGAAAAGTTCTTTGACACAGTAAATCATGACAAGCTTATGACTATCATAGGCAGAACCATTAAAGATGGAGATGTCATCTCTATCGTTAGAAAATACCTTGTCAGCGGAATCATGATAGATGATGAATATGAGGATTCCATTGTGGGGACACCACAAGGAGGAAATCTCTCGCCATTATTGGCAAACATCATGCTGAATGAACTTGATAAGGAAATGGAAAAGCGAGGGCTTAACTTTGTACGATATGCGGATGACTGTATTATTATGGTCGGAAGCGAAATGTCTGCCAACAGAGTCATGAGAAATATTTCACGATTCATTGAAAAGAAGCTAGGGCTCAAAGTCAACATGAGCAAGAGCAAGGTAGATAAACCACAAGGACTTAAATACCTTGGATTCGGTTTTTACTTTGATTCAAGAGCGCATCAGTTTAAGGCGAAACCACATGCAAAATCGGTAGCAAAGTTTAAGAAAAGGATGAAAGAATTCACTTGTCGTAGTTGGGGTGTCAGCAACAGTTATAAAGTAGAGAAGCTTAACCAGCTCATTAGAGGGTGGATTAACTACTTCAAAATAGGAAACATGAAAACACTCTGCAAACAATTAGATTCAAACATTCGTTACAGACTTCGTATGTGTATATGGAAACAATGGAAGACACCACAAAATCGTGCAAAGAACTTGATAAAACTTGGAATTAACAAATATACAGCATGGAAAGTTGCATATGCAGGGGATAGGATTGCCTATGTATGCAACAAGGGTGCTGTGAACGTTGCAATAAGCAATGAGAGACTAACCAGATTTGGATTAGTCTCAATGATGGATTACTACGCCGAAAGGTGTGTTACTTGTTAAGTTGATTGAACCGCCGTATACGGAACCGTACGTACGGTGGTGTGAGAGGTCGGGAAAATTTATTTAATTTTCCCTCCTACTCGATTTGTTAGAAATAACTTGCTTTGAGTTGTGGGCTACACGTGATATACGCGTGATATACAAATAGTAACCTAGAGTTTCATTTTATTTATTTCGTCCACTAGGATTTTGGGGTTTGAGTGAATGTAAACACGTTGGGTTATATCATTAATGTGATGCCCTAATATTAGTTTGATGTACATAATATCTAAATTTGCATTATGCATGGCAGTAGCAGTTGTGTGCCGTGTATCATGAGGAATATGGTCTATGTTTAGTTGTTTCATGAGACGGTCAAAACGCCAGCGTAAAGTCTGGTAAATTCGTTGACTTCCGTTAAAGTCCCAAAAGTAATGCTTTTTGGGATTGTAATATTTTTGTATAATAGGCAAAATATCATTGTGGATTGGTATAATACGTGATTTACCAGCATCTGTTTTAACACCTGTAATAAAATATTGGTCATCAAGATGTATATTTTTGTTTTCTAAAATCAAAAATTCTTCTGCACGGATTCCGGTATATAAAAGAATTAAAACCATATCTTTTTCAGGAGAAGGCGAAGTATTGCGGATTAGATTTATTTCGTCGTGAGTAAATGGATGGTGCTTTTCATCTGATACTGTCGTGTAATCGTAATCGCATAGTTTGGAAATATCGTCTGTAACATATTTTTGTTTTAAGGCAAGCGTATACATTTTTTTTAACAAATTACGAATGTTATTTAAAGAAGATTTTGAAAGTGTATCATTTTTAGAAATCGCTTCCTGTAATAACTGATAATCAATATTCCTGAATTTATAGGAATGAAGAGAAGATAAGTTGTTGTATGCAGCATTTAAGGCTTTGTATGTAGAGTCACTGTAATTACGTTTCCTGCTTTTTAGATATTCGATAGTTTCGCCATATACGTTACTGAAAGTAGGAGAACATTTTACTGATGCATTTGTCTTTTGATATTCAAGTGTTCTTTCGGATACATTTGTTTTTTCTGTCGGATCCTCAGAATGTGCATATCGATTTAAATATTCCTGTGCTTCTTTTGCGGTGCGGAAATATCCAAGATAAACACGCTTTGGAGCAACATTTCCAGAAGCTGTAATTGTTTTGCCTGATGTAATTCTTGCTGCGTAAGGTTTACGCCGATGACCGGGTAACTTTACGACTGCTCCGGTTCCATTTGAACGTCTCATAGTACCATCCTCCTTAAAATTAGGTATAAAAATAACAGCCAATGCAAAACGTCTGTTCTGCTTGTGCTTGGCTGCTCTGAATGATACAATAAGCTTGCTTAGGGCACTGTTCATTCAGAGCGGTGTATATGTATCGCCTTTGGTGTTTATGCCAAGGGCGATATTGTTAAATTAATTTTATAATGGCAAATGTTGGGTCAAGAATTAAAATATAATCATTTAGCGTCACATATATGCCGTATTTGGCTTTGTAAGTATTTAAAGCATCTGAAAGAAAGGATTCGGTGACTCCTAAATATTCAGCCATATCATATCTTGAATGACATCCATATTTGCAGGCATCAATAATGCCTTTTAAACCAATCATTTTGTCATAAGCAGCGAGTCGTGCTTTATATTCTTGCTTGCGGTTATTAAGATCATGCTGATTTAGTATATCTCCAGATGATGTATAATAATGACCGAGCTCTTCGGAAAGTACGCAGGCTTTTTCGATGCTTGTTGGAATGTCTTTGCGTATAGCAATCTTGCATCCTTTTATGCGACCATCATTAAATTTTAGAGGTTTTTCTTTTACAATGAGCCCAAGTGTGTCAGATTCTTTTAATAAACTTTCATAATCCAATCATTGCACCAACCTTTCTTTAGTTAAAAATTTTCTTCATTCGCAAAATTGTTATCAGTATATTTGGAAAAATGCGTTAGTTCTTCTAGATATTTTGTTGCTTCTTTTTTACCAAAGTCGTTTAATTGATTATAATAATCTATAATTGGGAAATCAAGTTGTCGTTGAGTATGCATTTCTTCTGATATCCCAACGATCCAGTTTAAGTTTACATTTAATACTTTAGCGATGGATTGTATATTTGGTAGTTTGATGTTATTAATAAGTCCCTTTTCATAACGCTGGATGGTAGATTTTGTTAAGCCAACTTTTTTTGCTACTTCTTCTAGAGTGGCATGATTTTCTTTTCGAGCTATATATATTCGATATCCTATTTCTGCATTAGTCATGTATACGTCCTCCTCATATTTGAATAACAACCATATTAACAGATATTAATAATGTCTGTTGGGTTAATTGCAGCGTCGGCTTTTAGTTAAAAATTTTCATCATCCATAATATCGTTATCGGAAGTGTCGATATCTGTTGGAATGTTGATATCGGTTCTTTCATGAGCAGCATTTAGTATTTGAGATTCAGTATATTGGGGAAAATGTGTTAATTCTTCCACACGTTTTGTTGCTTCTTTTTTACCAAAGTCATTTAATTGATTGTAGTAATTTATAATTTGAGGTGTAATATTTGATGTAGAGTAGCGTTGTACTGGTACATCAAATCCCATAAGCCATGCTTCGGAAACGTTTAATGCCATGCTAAGTATTACTAGCTTGTCTTGACTTGGTTCAACTTTGCCGGAAACATATTGGCTAATATCAGATTTATTCATTTTTATATTATATACCTGACAATATGGCTCGACT